>OLOS01000079.1_pt1 | contig 107839 bp, 91 predicted proteins | sample 1672631 | NCBI WGS metagenome assembly OLOS01 (sample SAMEA3136707, study PRJEB25190) | human gut metagenome | biome: human gut; feature: human-associated habitat; material: faeces | place: Austria | collected 2013
TCCTTTACTTCCTTGGGTTCGGGAGCAAGCATTGCTTTGATGCTCAGGCTGATTTTCTTATCTTCTTCATTGAAATCAACTACCTTAGCCGTGATTTCTTCCCCTGTCTTAAGAACATCGGAAGGTTTGTCCACATGCTCTTTTGCAATCTGGGAAACATGAAGCAGTGCATCAATTCCGGGTTCCAGTTCAACAAAAGCGCCGAAATCAGTCATTCTTGCCACTCTGCCGGTTACCACATTTCCAACTGCATATTTCTCAGCAGCATTCTTCCAGGGATTCGCATCATCAAATTTCATGCTGAGTGCGATCTTATTACCGTTGATCTCTTTGATCTGAACGGTAACCTGATCCCCAACCTTAAATACTTTCTTGGGATGTTCCACTCTTCCCCAGGACATCTCGGATATATGAAGCAGTCCGTCCGCTCCGCCCAAATCGATGAAAGCGCCGAAGTCTGTCACATTCTTAACGGTTCCTTCCACAACATCTCCTTCATGGATTCTTTCCAGAAGTTCCTTCTGCATTTCCGCTTTCTTGGCAACGATGAGCTGTTTGCGGTCACCGATATATCTTCTTCTCTTGGGATTGTATTCACTGATAACGAATTCAATATCCTGTCCTGCATACTTGTTCAGATCCTTTTCGTACGTATCGGATACAAGGCTTGCAGGGATAAAAATTCTGACTTCTTCTACTACTACGCTCAAACCGCCGTCCAATACCTGGGTCACTTTTGCGGTGAGTACCTCATGGTTGTTATAAGCTTCTTCTATTCTCTTGTTTCCTCTGTCGGCAGCAAGACGTTTGTAGGATAAGATAACCTGTCCTTCTCCGTCATTTACCTTCAGAACCTTAACTTCCATCTTGTCGCCAGGCTTTACGACCGCTGTCATATCCACGCCGGGATCGTTGGTATATTCGTTCCTTGTGAGAACACCGTCCGACTTGTATCCGATGTTAAGAATCACTTCTTCAGGCTTAACATCGATAACCGTACCTTCGACTACCTCTCCCGCGTGTATAGTTTTTAATGATTCCTCCAACATTTGTTCAAAAGTTAATTCTGACATAATTTTGAACCTCCTCGATTAATTTATTCGGGGTAGACGCTCCGGCTGTAATACCCACCAGGCGGACAGCTTTGGGTAGTTCTAAATGCAAGTCATCCAGTGTCTGTATCAAACAGGTGTGAGCACATTCCCTGCAGCATATTTCATACAGTTTTCTTGTATTGGAACTGTGCTTTCCACCGATAACAATCATTGCATCGACCTTCGCTGCAATATCCTTTGCCTCAGTTTGTCTCTCCTCAGTTGCGTTACAGATAGTATTCACAACACTAATATCATAACCTTTTTTTAGAAAAATTTCAACTAATTCTTGAAATTTATTGTAGTTAAATGTCGTCTGTGACACAATACATAGTTTTTTCCCTGCTTCCGGGACAAATTCCCGCGCCTCTTTTTCCGACTCCACAACGGCTGCAGGCGTGAGTGACCAGCCGCGGATCCCCTCTACTTCAGGGTGTCCGGCATTTCCGATGATAACTATCTGGCAGCCTGCCGCACTTTCTTTTTCCACGATTTTATGAATCCGTTTTACGAAGGGGCAGGTGGCATCCACGCATTCCAGTCCCTGTTTTTCTATTTTTTCGCAGATTGCTTTGGATACTCCATGGGATCGGATCACCACCGTCCCCTCTTTAAGCGCTTCCAGTTCCTCTTCGGATTCGATCACCTGCACCCCTCTTTTTGCCAAATCCTGTACGACAAATTCATTATGGATGATAGGTCCGCAGGTATAAATTTTCTTACCGGCTGCAATCTGTTCGTAGACCTTGTCAACAGCCCGCTTTACGCCAAAGCAGAAGCCGGCACTTTCCGCAAGTATCACTTCCATATTATATGCACCCTTTCTGACGGCAGATTTCCAGGATGGTATCCACCACCTGCGGGATATCCATATCGGAGGTATCTACCAGACAGGCATCCTCCGCCTGGCGCAGCGGGGAAATTTCCCGGTTCCTGTCCCTGGCATCCCTTTCAATAATATCCTTTTCTATCTGTTCAAAGCTCCCAGGCATCCCTTTTGCCAGAAGCTCCTCGTATCTGCGCCTGGCCCGTACGGCGCTGCCCGCTGTCAGGAATAGTTTCACGTCGGCATCCGGAAGAACGCAGGTGCCGATATCCCTGCCATCCATAATCACATTTTCGCTGGCCGCCAAATCCCTTTGAAGCTGCAGCAGCCTTGCCCGTACCGCCGGAACGGCGGATGCATTGGAGGCCATATTCCCCACCTCCTCGGTACGGATAAGCCCATTTACATTTTCCCCGTTCAAAAGCACCATCTGTTCCCCATCCTGATAAAGCAGCGTAACCTCCGCCTCCATACAGGTGCGGCTGATAGCCTCCGTGTCCCCGGGCCGTACTTTTTCACGGAGCAGATACAGGGCAATCGCCCGGTACATAGCTCCGGTATCCACATATACATAACCCAGCTTCTTTGCAAGCAATTTGGCAATCGTACTTTTTCCGGCCCCTGCCGGTCCGTCAATAGCTATATTATAACTCATATCTGCTCCTATCTGTGCAACCCGCCTTTTCGGCTGCTTCCTCTTGTGTTTTCCGTCAGGGAATGCTCACTCCCGCCAAATGTCCGGTTGACCAGGCTATCTGCAGGTTAAAGCCCCCTGTCAGTGCGTCCAGGTCCAGCATTTCCCCTGCCATGTACAGGCCGGATACCAGTTTCGATTCCATTGTGGAGGGATTCACTTCCTTAACCTTAATACCGCCCCGGGTAATAATGGCTTCTTCAAAACCTCTTGTCCCCGTTACGGTCAATGACAGTCCCTTGATACATTCCGCGAAATATTTTCGTTCTTCCCTCGTTATCTCATGAACCTTCTTTTCCGGATCAATACCGGAAAGCTGAATCATCACCGGGACAAGCCGGGCGGGAAACAAACCGTCCACCGCATTTTTAAACTGTTTGTTTTTATTATCCTCAAAATCCCGGAGGATTCTCTTATCCAGCTGTTCCATGGAAAGGGCCGGTTTTAAATCCAGCTTGAGAACCGCCTGCGCACCATTCTCTCCGCTTCCGGCAGATGCAGCTTTCTCTGCTTTCTCTGCTTTCTCTGCTTTCTTTTCTTTCTTCTTTCTCCGCTTTTCCGCCGCGGTCTGATAATAGCTGCTGGCGCTCAGAATCAGCGGCCCGCTCACTCCGAAATGGGTGAACAGCATTTCTCCAAAGCCTTCGTATATTTCTTTTCCTTCTATATATAATGAGGCGGCTACATTTTTCAATGCCAGCCCCTGCAGCTGTCTGCACCACTCCTCTTTGATATGGAAAGGGACAAGGGAAGGAAGGCAGGGGACAAGGGAATGGCCTGCCTCCTGTGCCATGCGGTAGCCGTCTCCGGTAGATCCGGTAGCCTGATAAGAAAGGCCGCCGCAGGCGAGAACTACCGCGTCCCCCGATACCTCTTCTCCGGACAAAAGCGTTATGCCTTTTATCCTGCCGGGACCATCATCTTGCGTCTTATCTATGAGAAGCCTTTTAACCGGCGTATGAAGCCGTACCTGCACGCCCGCCTTCTCCAGTTCTCCCGCCAAGGCCCGGATCACATCCGAGGAATGATCCGATACGGGGAAAACCCGGTTTCCTCTTTCAATTTTCAACGGGCAGCCTCTTTTCTCAAAAAACTGCTGCACCGCATGGTTATCAAAACCATAAAAAGCACTGTACAAAAACTTGGAATTGCTGACCACATTGTCAAACAACTCCTGTAGGTCACAGGCATTGGTAACATTGCATCGTCCCTTGCCCGTAATATAAATTTTCTTGCCAAGCTTTTCATTTTTTTCAAATAAAATAACCCTATGGCCTTTTCCTGCTGCCGCAAACGCTGCCATCATTCCTGCGGCGCCTCCGCCCACTACCAAAACCCTGCTCATATATGCTCTCCCGTTATGGACGCATCCGTCTCTTTACCGCTTTTTTTCACGGAAGGGATGGACAGGACCGTATCTTCATCGATAAAATTAATCTCGTCATTGAAATAGACCTGGTAGTTATTCCATGCCCCCTCCAGTGTTTCCAGGCTCTCCTTTACGGTTTCCGGCCGTTTCAGGCAAAGGGCCACCACAAGAGCGTTAATCAGGCTCAGGGGCGCTGCCAGGGAATCCACGATAGAGACCATTTCACTCCTTGCCAGCAGATTACAGGAGGAATACAGGTTCATGGGCGAATGCACACTGTCGGTTATGGTAATCACCTTGGCATTTCGGTCATTGGCAAATTCCATAGCTTTCAGTGTACGCATGGAATACCGGGGAAAGCTGATTCCGATAATGGCATCCTCTTTCCCAATCCGCAGCATCTGTTCAAAAACCTCACTCAAGCTTGTAGTCTTAAGCAGCACGATGTTACCGCGTATCATATTCAGGTAAAAGCTGAGGAATTCGGCCAGAGGGGCACAGCTTCGGATCCCTGCGATATAGACGGTCCTGGCTTCAAGGATGATATCCACCGCAGTCTGAAAAGCCGCCGAATCCAGATTTTCCATTGTAACCCGGATATTCTCCCTGTCATTTTCCAGCACGCTGCTGATCACCTCCGACTGGGTGCTTCCGGCATACCTGGCGCCCACCTGCCCCACCGTATTCAGCTTACTCTTTATCCAGGCGGCAAGCGCCGCCTGCATCCCCGGATAGCCGTCATAGCCGATTCCGGCAGCAAAACGGACTACTGTGGATTCACTGATGCGCAGCTCCTTTCCCAGAGCCGCCGCTGTCATAAAGGCCGCCTGATCATAGTGCTCCATTATATAAGAAGCAATTTTTTTATGCCCTTTGCTCATCCCGGAATATGCCTTGTTTATTCTGGTGATGATATCATAGTTATTATCCATTCCTGTTTACTCTTTATCCGCGTACCAGATATCCGCAGGTGACCTGCCGGATATTTGGTTTTCCATTGACAAACATACAGATTCATTGTACAGACTGCTTGTATTGGTGTCAAGATAGCAAACGAAAAGAGAGACAACTATAAAAAGCCGGGATTTTCCTTTCTTCCCGGCTTTCTTATCGTTCCTTCTCTCTTACTTCTTGTGCGCCGTTTCCTTCAGCATAAGTGCATTTCCATGTACCGTAATCTTATCAAAACTGCGTAAAAAACTGGATATCCTGCTGTAACCATAATCGTTAAGATTGAAATTCGGATGCTTTTTCTTAAGCTGCTCCAGCACCAGAGACAGGTTGTCCACCTTCCCGTCGTTCCGTTTCAGGAAAGCAATAATTTCCTTTTCCAGGTTTTCCGGCTCCGTCTGCTCTTTCAGTTCTATCTGATAGGAGGTCCCTTCCTGCTTAATAACAAGCTTGGGACACTTGTCCTTCAACAGGGTTACCAGCTTGGTGTAGCCGTAGTTTCTGGCATCAAATTCAATGAACTTATCGCAGAGCCTGCTTCCCACCTCGCCCAGGTAGGTCGGCTTTCCTTTATTTTCGTTGTTCTGCACAAAGGTAATGATAGATTCTTCGATTTCGCTGATAGGAGTAACGGTGCTGTCCTGCTTCTCCTCAACAGCCAGTGTTTTCTGCTTTCTTCCGCTTCCGGTTGTCTTGATGCTCTCCGTGCTCTTGTCCTCCACCTCTCCGGAGATCAAATCCAGATGGATAAACTTATTGCATGCCTTAGTCAGCGCCAGCGGGGTTTTGGATTCCCCCATCCCGATTACATACATCTGTTCTTCCCGCAGACGCATGGCCAGCTTGGTAAAATCACTGTCACTGGTGACCAGGCAGAAGCCGTCCACCTTGCCGGAATAAAGGATATCCATGGCGTCAATGACCATAGCCATATCCGTGGCATTTTTTCCGATTGTGTAATTGAACTGCTGGATTGGATTGATGGAATTCTCCAGGAGAGTGTCCTCCTTCCAGCCGTTTCCTTTCGCCCAGTTGCCGTAAATACGGCGATAGGACGCATATCCGTAATCCGCAATTTCATTAAAAATACTTGAAGCATATTTTTCACTGATATTATCCGCGTCTATAAGGACCGCAAAATGCTTCTTTTCTTCCTCTTCTCGTTCCATAGTTCCTCCGTTCCCACCCACGGTATTTGTTTTCTTAACAAGTATAGCACAGCTTTTCGGGAAAGTCACGAGGCTGGCTTCCAAACCGGCAGGAAGTTATCGCGGCGCCCCGCTAAGATACTGCTAATAAGATGCTAGAATTGTGTTAAGCATCCGTCAAAAACCTTTTCACTGTCCGGGCACATTGCTAAAATAGGTCTGATATTAATAAGTCTGAATAAAAAGGGGAACATATATATGAATATCGGAATGCTTATCATCATGATTGTGGGTGGCCTTGCAGGAATCCTTTCCACTGTATATCTGGTTGTCAGTCTTCCTGTTGTTATCATCCAGAAAATTTACCGGAGAGTGCGTTTCGGAACGCCGCTAATGAAATAATGATATTAAGATGACAATATGCCCTGCATTCTTTATCACCGGCTGACACACTCTGAAAAAAGCGGAAACCTTTCCAGAAAAGGCTTCCGCTTTTTTGTAGATTCTTTGAACGGTCATTTCGCGCAAAACCGCAGTACATTCCAGGAATGTTCCTTCAATGTTACCGTTATGCGGCCGTCCTGGGTGCCTGGCAGTTCTTTTATCGCAGGTACTATACGGAACTCCTCGTCAAAGGTGTTTTTTGCATAAGGATCCTTATCATAGAGTTCGCGCCATTCTATCCCTTCCAGTTCCCCGAACTGTTCAAAAGCAAGCTGCAGGGATACTTCCTCCTGCATTTCACAGTTTATGGCAAATACGGTGATTTCCTTCTTTTCCTGGTTGTACACACAGGCTGCCGTGACCGTTTCCTGTTCTCCGTGATGACCGGTTTCTGTTACCGGCATCCTGGCAATTCCCTTAAGCGCAGTTCCTCTGCCGTATGCCGCTGCATCCTGAAAGGGGTAATAGGTGGCCTGACGGATGGCTTTGCCGTTGGGATCCGTGGTTATCATACCGCCTTCATTTACCAGCAGGGACTGGCATGCGATTTTAACCCTGTCGGCATAATTTAAAAAGGTGCAGAGGAGGCCGCCGTATATCACCGCATCCAGCTGCCGGAAGTTGGCAAAACCAAATTCCTGGCTCACGCCCCCTGGCACCGCTCCGGCTTCGGTAATTACTCCCCATTCGTCAAAGGAAATATGAATGGTCTTATCCGAGCGTTTTTTCCCTTTTACAAAATCACAGGCGCTGATTATCGTGCGGATAAAATCTTTTAAATCCCGGAAGAAGAAGGGGATATCCGATTCGTCGTCATGCATGGGGTAAAACAACTGTTTATGGGGGTCGTAATTATAATACCGGTGCAGGGACAGGTAATCGATATACTCATAAGTTTCCTCTAAAACAGCCAGATCCCAATCCCCGTAAGAACTATGGCCTACCTCATTCGTACAGGTGCCGCAGGCAACAAGCTCAGCAGAAGGATCTGTCCATTTCAGCATTTTTGCCGTTTCCTTTGCTTTTCTGGCATATTCCCCTGCCTTCAGCATGTTTATCTGCCATTCTCCGTCCATCTCGTTTCCCAGGCACCATACCTTAAAGCCATGGGGGTTTTCTGTCCCGTTGCTGCGGCGTAAGTCACTCCAGAAGGTACCTTTTCCGGTATTGCAGTAATCCACCAGTTCGGCCGCTTCCTTAGGCGTCCCGGTTCCCAGATTTACAGCCATCAGTACTTCGGCGCTGCATTCCCGGGCAAAACGGGCGAATTCATCCGTGCCGACCTGATTGGTTTCCAGGACGTTCCATGCCATTTCTTTTTTTACCGGCCGATTTTCTTTTGGCCCGATCCCATCCTTCCAGTCATAACCGGAAACAAAATTTCCTCCCGGATAACGGATAGCCGTTACTCCCAGTTCCCGTATCAGTTCCTTTACATCATTGCGGAAACCGTATTCATCTGCCGCGGGATGACCGGGCTGGTAAATCCCGTCATAAACACAGCGGCCCAGATGTTCCACGAAGGATCCATACATTCTCCGGTCCACTTCCCCGATTGTATAATTTCTGTTATAAATAACCTCTGCGTTCTTCAAAATGTCTGTTTTCCTCCTAAGCTTTACGATTACGCCCTGCGGGGCAAAGATTTTCTTTCACCAAACGGATGATATGCAGGGACAGGGCCGGGGCATGCAGAAAGATTTTCCCGTCCTTCAGCCTGTCACCCGCCGCTTCCGCCGGTATCACTGCATTCTGGTTGTCACAGCTGTTATACGCATGCGGATCCTGCGCATGGATCACCGTATGCCCTTCCATGCAATACCCGGCAAAACCGCTGATGTCCAGTTCTATTTCCATATCTTCTTCCCAGTTACGGTTAAGGAGAAATATAGCCGCCCTGCCATTTGCTTCCTCCAGGGAAGCACAGCATTCGATAAAAGGAACTCCCGTATATGCAGGTGTCTGGTTGAAATCATTCAGGTTAAAGCCATTTACAGAGTACACAGGAGATTCCACCGCCGGACGCAGGGAGATCCCTCTGGCATACCGGATAAACGATTCGAACAGGTAATAGCCTGCCTGCTTCCACACATGTCCTTCATCACTGCCGATTACAAACAGCCCTCCTGTCATACATCCGATTTTGACACGATCCGCATGCCGTACAAGAGTCATCAATATGGAGGACAGCGCAAGCGCTTCCAGGAAATCCCCCCGTGCCGGCGGTTCCGGGGAAGCCGGGTCATTTACACGGAAGGGCCGGCTGATATGAGCGGAAAATTCGGGATAGGCACTGCGGTCAACCGCACCATACCTGCCTACGGTCGTCTGCCTCTGCGGGCTGAAATTACAGCCGTATTCATCAAAGGAAATCATCATTTTCCTGGGCGAACGGAAATGGGCCTGCATCAAATCGCACGCTGCTATTTCCGTATTAATGAAATCCTCAAATACACTGGAAGCATTCAGATACGCGCCTATATCCCCCTCCGGCGCACTGTGGTAATAATGCAGGGACAAATAATCCACACTGTCGTAGCATTCGCCCAGCACCTTCAAATCCCAGTCCGGATAGGTTCTGTTGTTGGGCGTGGATGAACCTGCCACAACGGTCTCGCAGGAAGGGTCGATCCATTTGATAATTTTTGATGTTTCATGAACCTTTATGCCGTAACCCTTCGGATCCTTTTCCCAGGATCGTATCTGCCACGGACCGTCCATTTCATTTCCCAAGCACCAGGTCTTTACTTTATGGGGCTTTTCATAACCATTCTTTTTTCTCAAATCCGACCAGTAGGTCCCTCCTTCATGATTGGTATATTCCACACAGTGCAGGGCATCTTCGATGCTCCCGGTTCCCATGTTCAGCGTATACAGAGGGTCGGTATTCACCCGTCTGGCCCATTCCAGATATTCATCATGACCTATTTCATTTGTTTCATATTGGCGCCAGGCCAGATCAAGATGCTTTTTTCTTTCTTCTTTGGGTCCTATGGAATCCTTCCATTCCCATCCGGAGGTAAAATTGCCTCCGGGCATCCTTACCGCAGGAATACCCAGTTCTTTTGTCATTTCCAATATATCCTTCCGGAAGCCGTAATCATCGGCAAGGGGATGCTTCGGGTTCCATATCCCGCCATATACCCAGCTCCCGATGGGTTCCAGAAACGCGCCGAACAGACGCCTGTCAATTTCTCCAATCCGGTAATCCGGATGCACAGTTACCTTCGCTTTTTGCATAATTATCCTTTCCGCAGCGCACCGGCTGCCGGGTACAGGCCCGGTCCGTCAGCCCTTTAAACCGCTTGTCGCCTGGCCTTCCACAAAATATTTCTGTCCGAATATGTAAAGAATCAGCATAGGGATCAGGGAAATGGCGGCACCGGCGAACGCCGCACCGTACTCGATGGTCCTGGCCCCCACAAAAAGAGCAAGCCCGTTTGACAGGGTGCGCATTTTGGAATCGGAGGTAATAATCAAGGGCCAGAGCAGATCATTCCAGTTTCCGTTCACACTGAGTATGATCAGCGTCACAAGAGCGGGCTTGATAAGAGGCATCATAATACGGGAATAAATCCCAAATTCATTCAGCCCGTCTATCCGCGCCGCCTCCTCCAGTTCCCTGGGAAGCCCGGAAAAAGCGGAACGCATCATAAATATCCAGTACGCCGCCGCTATTTTAGGGATAATCAGCCCGGCATAGTTATCGTACATCCCCAGCGCATGGACCTCCAGGAAAGAAGGGATCATAATGACCTGGAAGGGAATCATCATCGTTGCAAGGAAAATAACGAATATGATATCTTTCCCCTTAAACTCATATCTGGCAAAGGCATATCCTGCCATTGTATTAACCAGAAGTGACGGCAGGGTGGCTCCGAAGGAATATACAAAAGAGTTCTTCAAATACACCCAGATATCGATACGTTGTGTACATTTGATGAAATTCTTCAGCGTAAAGGAGGAAGGAAACAGCGTCGGCGGGAATTTTATAATTTCATTATCCGGTTTGAAGGAACTGAGCAGCATCCAAATAATAGGAAGCAGCATGATAACGGCCAGGATAAGGAAAATCAAGAGAATGGGGATCCGAAACAGTTTTCTTTTCAAATTTCTGCTTTTCATTAATTTTCCTCCTAGTATTCCGTCTTTTTCATAATACGGTACTGTATCAGTGTTATCACCATAATGATTAGGAACAGGAATTCGGACATAGCTGTGGCATAGCCCATCCGGTTGCCCACATCGAAGGCGCGGTTATATACATAGGTAACCAGCGTCTCTGTGGTGTAATTCGGTCCGCCGTCCGTGAGAGTGAAAACCAAATCGAATACCTGAAGGGAACCAATCACCCTTGTCATCAGCAGGAACCAGAAGGAAGGCATGATACAGGGCAGGGTAATTGAGAAAAACTGCCTGATTTTGCCTGCGCCGTCGATATCCGCCGCTTCATAATAATCTCCCGGCACATTCTGCATGGCTGAAATAAGGATAATGGTGGAGATTCCGAAGGTCCTCCATACAGATACAAAGATCACCACGCCCAGAGTAAGCCCGGGGGTATTCAGGAAATTGACCTTTCCAAAACCAAGAAGCTTTACCCAGTAGGTAATAAGCCCAACGTTTGAATGAAGGATAATCTGCCACATGATGCCGATGGCAGTAGCGGAGCATACAATCGGAATGAAATAGATACTCCGGAACAGCTTATTCGTAAATGTGTTTTTGGTGAGCATAGCGGAAAGCACCAGTCCCAGCACCATCTGGATCGGAACTTCGATCACCGTAAATTTAATGGTTACGATAAGGCTGTTGATAAAGCGCCTGTCCGTCAGCGCCTCCTTAAAATTATCCAGCCCCACAAACTTTGCGCTGTCAAAGGATATTCCCATATCCAGCATGCTGATTACAAACGATGCAAAGAGCGGGATAATATTGAATACCAAAATTAAAATTGCCGCAGGCAGCAGGAAAAGATATGCTGCCCTCTGCGGCTTGTTCCAGTAAGAACGCAGATTTTTCCACTTGTTCCCCATGGGTGCGCCTCCATTCCAAATGATTGTCTGTTTCACGGAAAGGGAGAACCGGAACACTTTCCCCATTCTCCCTTTCCGCTGCTGCGGCTTACTACGGGGTATTAGCCTCTGCAAGCGCGTCAGCCCCCTCGTAAGTGGTAACTGCCTTTTCCGCATCCTCCTGTGCCTGTGCCATAGCCTCATCGATAGGTGTATCATAAACAACGGCCTGGGTCATGTTGCCGATAACCGTTACTAAATCGCCCCACCCCTTGAATTCCGGAGAGGTGGTAATCCAGATGGAGTCCTTGCTGTTATCATCCAGAGTAAGGGCGGCAAGCCTTTCATTGGATTTATAAGCGTCACATTCCGCCGTAGGGACATAGGTGGTGGGGAATCCCAGCTTCAGGGACCAGGTGGAAACCGCCGTATCCTCTACTGCACAGCCTTCGTTGCCTGTATACCACCACTGGAGGAATCTTTCACAGGCAAGCTTCTCTTCATCCGTGGCACTGCTGGTGATAAAGAAACCGGCCACATCCCCGAGAGGCTCCTGCCCGAAAATCTTGCACATTCCGAAATTCACGCCGGATTCGTCCGCGCCGGGAGCGAGCCAGGGACCATTCACCATAATACCGATTTGTCCGGCCTTAAACATGGAATCAATTTCATTTTCCTGGGGGTTATCACCATTGGTGTACAGGGCTTTCATCCATTCCAGATATTTCTGATAACCTTCGTTACCTGCTATATTCACTTTATAAGTACCGTCTCCCTGATCCTCCACAGCCAGTCCGCCCATCTGCTGCATCAGGCACATCTCCTGATTTCCGTAAGACATGAATAATCCGGAGCCGTATACGTTGCTGTCCGGATCCGTAATCTTGGCTGCCATCTGCGTCCACTCTTCGAAGCTCTGCGGAGGAGCCTCCGGATCCAGTCCGGCTTTTTCGAACAAATCCTTGTTCCAGTACATGTAATACAGGGAATTCTGGAAAGGAAGGGAGTACAAATCCTCCCCGATTCTTCCCGTATCCAGGGAATTGGTATTGAAATCCTCTTCCTTCAGTTGGGTGTTCGTCCAGATGTCATTGATGGGAAGCAGGTATTCCTGATATTTGAAGCGGTCGCCGTTACCCATCAGAATCAGGGGACTTGCATCGCCGGTAGGAAGGGAAGTGGACAATTTTTCTGCAAAAGAAGAACTGATATCCATATTTACGGTAATACTCCAGGGATTCTCGTCATTGAACTGCTTTACTAATTCCACCAGGGTATCCCCATCCGAACCCGTCCAGGAATTCCAGAAGTCAATGGTGATGGGTGCTGAGGCTTCCGCTTCCGAAGCGTTTCCCGAGCCGGCACTTTCTTCAGATACTGCCGCGGTGCTGTCCGCCGCCGGAACGGATGCTTCCTTTGGCGCAGTGCTGCTGCCGCAGCCTGCCAACGCGGAAGCTGCCAGTACAGTGCTCAAAAGCAGGGCAAGTTTCTTTGATCTCATAATAAATCCTCCTTTTATCAAACCGGATTGCCGCATCAATGTACACGTGTACATTTTGCTTGTAAAAAAATGGCTTTCCCAAGCTCTTTTTATTCTGGATAGCCTTTAATATGTTCACGTGTACCTTTATTAGATAATTGTAATATATCACAACTTTTTTCGCCCGTCAATGCTTTTTTAAATATTATTCCTGTTGTTTTTGTATATTTTTTTCTCTTTTTTTTGTACTCCTTATAAATTATGCACATTCCATCATAGTGTCTGTCCCTCCACGATAGCAACCGGCACCTTAATATGCTGCGGAACCTCCCTGCCTTCAATCATATCAATCAGCATATTGGCAGCTTCATAACCCATACGCTCCACATGGTTGTCCACGGTAGTCAGCCTGGGGGAAAAATCCTGGTAAAAGCCGACCCTGTCATACCCCATCAGGCCGTAATCGTCGGGAAGCAGATAGCCGTTCCGGGAAAAAAAGCTCATCAATTCCCCGGCAAACGTATCTCCTGAGCAGAAAAAAGCCGGTTTGGATTCCGCTTTCAGACGCATATATTCCAGTGCCTTTTCCAAGTAATCGTTTCCGTACAGGATCGTATACCGGCAGCCGCTCTTTTCGGCGGCATCTGCAAACCCCTTCTTGCGGTCGGCATGTCCGATATTCGGTATCCCGTCCGCATCGTACAGCGGAGGGACCACGAACACGACCTCTTTATATCCTTTTTCCAAGATAAAATTAACCCCTTTATATGCCGCTTCGTATTCATCCACCCCTACCGTATGACTGTTTTTGAAAACCTGGTAACCGAGGATTACATAGGGGATGCCCAGCTGTCCCAGCATTTTTTCGAAAGCTTCGTCTTTATTGATGCAGTTCAGTATCAGGCCGTCCGCATGATAGCCGACCATAGCCTGGATCAGTCTTTTTTCCTCCTCCTTATCATCCTCATGAAGGGAAATATTGAGCATATATGAGGATTCCTTGGTCCTTTTTTCTATGGCATCTATCATTTTGGGAAAATATTGGTTCCGCAAATCCACAACGACGGTACCTATCATCCTGCTTTTTCCCATTACCAGGCTGCGGGCCATCAGATCCGGCTGATATCCCAGCTCCCTTGCCGTATCCAGGATTTTTTTCTTGGTTTCCTCTTTAATGCTTCCCGTCCCATACAAAGCCCTGGTTATCGTAGCTCTTGAAACTCCGCATATGCGGGCTAAATCCTTCGTTGTAACACCCATTCTCCCGACCTCCTGTTCACGTGTACTCACTTGTTATTATTCCTATTTTTACCTGCGGTGTCAACCACAATTGTCCATTTCCGCAAATAGCGGCAGAAGCCCTGCCCCCTCCTCCACTGAACCGTTTCCTGAAGGAGAAGGGGGCGGGATCTTTGACCGGTACAGGGCTTTATTTCAATTCCATTTTTATTTCCAGCTCATTCCCCTGTACCGTAACGGCGGCAAGGCTTCCTGTAATCAGAGGCATCATCGGCGGAAGATGTCCCAAATCCACATCCATGATAACCGGTACCTGGTATTCCTTAAGCAAATCATAGACGGCATGATACTGATCCAATCCCATCATTTCCTGTCCGAATACCAGGGGACGTCCGATGAGAAAGCCCTTTACATGAGAGAACCAGCCCGCGTGCTGCATCTGCCAGACAGCCCGGCGGATGGAGAATACATTCAGGTCACAGGATTCCAGAAACCATATGAAGCCGTCCTGCTCATAGGTTTTGCTAAAGTCCGCTACCCGGTCATAACGGGTCCCAAGAAGGGTTACCAGGCAGTCCATACATCCGCCTATCAATCTTCCTGAAAACGTGCTGTCTCCTTCCGGAAAGCTGCGGAGGAGCCGCGTTTCCGTCAAATGATAGGGTACCAGCGGATTTTCATCGGCTTCATAAGGCTCTTTCTCCCATTTTTCATATCCTTTCATGACCAGTTTCCGGCCCCGGAGCAAGTCCAGGGCATCCTGAATGGATTCATGCCAGGGTTCCATGCCGAAGGATCCTGCACACGGCCCGTACACCGAGGCCGTATCGCAGAGCGTAGTAAGCAGAAAGGTCAGATTCGTATTATCGGAATAGCCCATATACCATTTGGGCTGTGCTTTCCGGATCGCATCAAAGTCTACGAAATCCAAGGTTTCGCACATCAACTCCCCTCCTCCGCAGGAGATGAGGATGTCATTTTTGTCAGTAAGAAGGTATTCCGTCAGTTCTCTTCCGCACTTTTCGGGAGTATTGCTGATTCCGATCCCCTCCCGGGCATAGCAGTTCGGTCCCAAATCCAGCCGATATCCCATACCGGCCAGCTTTTCCTGCGCATGCAGAAAAGCGGTTTTGTAAGGCTCGGTGGCACAGCCAAAGGACGGGGCTGCAAATCCGATAGTTCCCTGTTCCTGTAAAAAACTCGGATATCTCATATTCATTCCTCCATTTTCTTTAAGTATTTTCCGGTTACAGAACGTGGATTCTCCATAATGGCGAGCGGTGTCCCTGCTGCCACAAGTTCTCCTCCGCGGATGCCTCCCTCCGGCCCCAAGTCCACGATATAATCACAGCAGCGGATAAGCTGCAGGTTATGCTCCACTACGATGACCGTATTTCCCGCATCCACCATCCGGTTCAGAAGCTTCAGGAAATGTTCCACATCCAGAGCATGAAGTCCCGTAGTAGGCTCGTCCAGAAGATAAAGTCCCCGGCCACCCCGGCTGCCGGAAAGCTCTCCCGCCAGCTTCAGCCGCTGTCCTTCTCCTCCCGACAACGTTGTGAGGGTCTGCCCCAGCTCCAGATACCCAAGCCCCACCTCCTGCAAAAGCGCCAGTATAGCCAAAAGCTTCGGATATTCCCCAAGCAATTCGGCCGCCTCTTCCACACTGGTATGAAGCATATCATGGATAGAACGTCCTTTATAGGTTACCGCCAGCACCGGATCTGCGAATTGTCTGCCGCCGCACACAGGACAGGTCACCTCCCTGTCCTCAAAAAAAAGCATATTGCTCACCACATACCCAAGCCCCTGGCAGTTTTCACACCGGCCGCCTTTGGAATTAAAGGAAAAATCACCGGCACCCAGACCGGCCTTTTTGGCCTCCGGCAAAGAAGCATACACCTTACGGATCCCCTCATAAACCCCGGAATAGGTTGCCATATTGGAACGTTTCATGCGGGTGAGGGCATGCTGTTCCACCGTAACAACACGGTCGAAATACTGCATTCCCTCCACGCCTTCCCCTTTTGCCAGGACATCAAAAATAAGCGTGGACTTTCCCGATCCGGAAACCCCTGTTACCCCGATAAGGCAGGATGTCGGGAAATCCACCCGTATCCCTTTGAGATTATGGATACTGGCATTCCGTATGGATAGTTTCTGCGGCCCGCCCGTTCGGAAACGGCAGGGATAGATCTTGGGCTGTTTCAGATACTTCCCGGTGACCGAGTTTTCCTGCAAAAGCAATTCGTCCCAATTCCCCTGCCCTACCACACAGCCTCCGTTCCTGCCGCTTCCCGGGCCGATGTCAATGATCTGATCTGCTTCCTTCATCACATCGGTGTCATGCTCTATTACAAGAACCGTATTTCCCAGGCTCTTCAGTTTTTTCAGGATATCCATTACTCCGGCCGTATCCTTCGGATGCAGGCCCACGGTCGGCTCGTCCAGAATATATATGATTCCGCTGATCCGGGAGTCCAGGGCCGCCGCAAGCTTCAGCCGCCGTGCCTCTCCCCCGGACAAAGTCCCCGTCTGTCTGTCCAGGGAAAGGTATCCCAGGCCGGCACGGATGAGCCGGCTTATTTTTGTCTGCAGATCCTGGACATAAACACGAGTCAGGGCGGCCTCGTTCTCTTTCATCTGTCCTGCCAGCCGGGTTAACCAGTCATATAGCTCTTCCAGAGAAAGCACTGCCAGTTCCGGCAGTCTGGTATCCATTACCGTTACCTGACGGCTTACTTTTCCAAGCCGTTCCCCATGGCATTCGGGGCACTCTCTTTCCTCGAAATAACGTTCTTTTTTATCCAGATTTCCCTGTTTTTCCGACAGTCTGCGCCACAGAATAGGAAAGCATCCCTCCACCCGGCCTCCCGCAACGGTTTTAGGCGGATTGATGTCCGGAAAAGCCTCTTTTACCCGGCTGTCCTCCACACCATAGCAGAGGATCGCCTTCTGCAGAGGCGTAAAATCCTTCACGGCGGTACCCGGCTGAAAGGAGATGCCATAGTGGGAAAAAGCGGCATAGAGTGCCTGGGTCTGGTATTCTCCATATCTGCTCTCCCAATAATCCACCGCCCCCTCTTCCAGGGAAAGATCCTCATGCAGTACATTCCCTTCCCGGACAGCCATCACTTTCCCCATACCCTGGCAGACAGGACAGGCCCCTTCCCTGGTATTAAAGGAAAACCAGGTCCGTGTCAGCTTATCCATACGTCTGCCGCAGCTGCTGCAGTACATATAAACCCGGAAATCCTCCCCCAGCTTCTCCGTCTCCTCTTTGCATTCTCCGGAATAAATGGCGCTGCCGCAGAATGGGCAGGTACGCTTTCCTAATTTCTCAAAAATCATGCGCAGATCCGTATAAATGTTAGTAACCGTACCCACCGAAGAGCGCGGATTGCGGCCAAAGCCGTTCTGGGAAATCTGAATGGCCGGGGATGCACCCTGTACAGATTCCACCTCCGGCTTACTGATGCCCTGAAAAGCCATGGCCTCCAGATACTGTCTCTGACATTCGTTATACAGCACATCCATAGCCAGTGTGGTCTTTCCGGAACCGGACACTCCTGTGAGCACTACCAGCCTGCCTCTGGGGATTTCCAGGGAGATGTTTTTTAAATTACCTTCCCGCGCTCCCGTTATTGTTATATTCCGCATGTTTACTCCTTATTGTCCTTTCACAGCTGAATCTGCAAAGAACAGGCGTCCCTTTGGATGATGGGAAAAGCCCCGGAAATAAATATTTCCGGGGCTTTTCACCCTCTGTTCCGGTATCAGCAGATTCTTGTTCCTTCCGGCACGATATCATCCACAAAGATCACCTGACAGCCGCAGGCATTGTTCGTAGCCGCCAACAGCATTCCTTCGCTGGTAACTCCGGCAAATCTGGCAGGTTTCAGATTGGCAATCACAATAATCTTCTTTCCTACCATTTCTTCCGGTGTGTAATAGCTCTTAATACTGGACACAATCACACGCTCCTTCAGCCCGTCAGACAGGGTGAGTTTATAACAGCTGTGGGATTTCCTGATTTCCGCACATTTCAGGATTTTGCATACACGCATATCCATCCGGCCGAAGTCATCAATGGTAATTTCCTCACGGATGGGTTCGACGGGATCCGGATCGCCGAGCGGTACCTGCTTCCCGGCCTTTTCCGTTTCTTCCGTGGAAGGAGCGGATTCCATTGCCTGTAGCTGCTGCTCTTCTTCGGTCTTAGGGGTTGAGAAATCAAGCAGATTCACATATTTATCCGGCTCAATTGCATAAAGGAACAGGTACAGACGGGGTCCTTTTTCCTTGTCGATCAGGAGACGGTATACATTTTTGAAAAACCGGCCCTGAATTTTCTTCAGTTCCTTTGCGTCCTCCAGTTCTCCCATTACCTGCTTAGGGATAGCATACAATTCCTGGTTCAGTTCATCCAGGCTGTAGCCTCCCTTTTTAATATAAGCATGAAGAAGGGCAATTTCCTTCTTTTCCTCTTCGGAAAGGGCTTCATACACCTCCCAGTTCCTGTACGGTCTCAGACGGTTCACATTTTCCGGCGAACACTGCTCCAGCCAGTATTTCGCACGTTCCAGCCGGTCTTTGAACTGGTCAAAGGTAAAGGGCTGACCGATCTTTTCAAATACGGTTTCCAGCATAGGGACATTGAAATCCACCACGGACCCAAGCTGTACGAGAAGGCTCATGGGCACGGTTTCAATCTTCTTATAGCCGGGCTGTCCTTCTTCCTCTTCCCGCAGGCAGTTCGCCATAACGTTAGTGAGGAATTCGTCCGCTTTCCCATCCACAAAATCATTATACTGCTTGTCAAACTCAAAATACTGCCGCAGAATCCCGTCATCAAAGCAGAAATCAAAAGCCTTGGTGGGTTCCGACCTGGCATACAGCCAGAGGATCATTTCCGGCTGGTACAGCTTCAGCAGGGTATCCGGTGTCAGGTTCAGCCCTGAAGAGCCGGACATCTTACCGGTTGCACCCTTGATGCCGATAAATTCATAGCCCTGGAATATAGGGGCTTCATAGCCGAAAATCTTCTGGGAAATCACGCGGCTGGTATCGTAGCTGCCGCCCGGGCTTGCATGATCCTTTCCGCCCGGCTCAAAATCCACGCCTTCGTACATCCAGCGCATAGGCCAGTCAATCTTCCAAGCCAGCTTGCAGTTAAAATCTTTGGTAAAATCAAAGGTTCCTTTGTGACCGCAGGCGCACTCATATTCCGCAACGGTGCAGTCCCCGGAAAGGGATAGAATCCTGGTGGTATCTTTTTTGCAGTGAGGGCAGTAAATGCTTACCGGATAATAAGCCTCCCGCTCTCCTTCCTGGGCCGCCTGGGTACGGAATCCGTCAAGGATATCAAAGATCTCTCCCCGCTTCTTCAGAGCCTGAATTACATATTCCGCATATTTTCCGGAACGGTTCATCTGTGCCTGGTAACGGTAATCCATATGGATGCCGAAACGCTCCATGGCTTCTTCGAATTCATCCTCAAAATGCTTGGCATAATTGGGACAGCCGTCATCAAAAGGATTGGGCACGTCCACATAGGGATAGCCGATATATTCCTCCCAGGGCCTTTCCCCTTCGGGGCGGGGAAGTTTGGCAACATTCACCGGTATTTTACGGAGTCTGTCAAATTCATCCCAGGAAAAAAGAAGCTTTGCTTTCTTTCCCTGGCGTCTCAACGCTTTTACCACAAAATAGCTGGTAGCGATATCTCTGAAATTTCCAATATGGATGGAACCGGAAGGGCTGATACCTGCCGCACATACATATTCCTCTTTATCAGGACGGCGCCTGATAATTTCCTGCGCAATTCTGTCAGACCAATGCATAATTTTCTTGTACCTCTCAGATTTTTCTTTTTTAATGCTGATATACTGAGTTTTAATGTATCATTTTCTTAAGAAATTGTCAATTCATAGCCGATCCTTTGTCAGCCAGACAATAGGATCGCATCCGGTTACCAGCCTGCCCTCCTGTACGAAGCCTTCTTCTCTGCCTTCCAGCTCCCGGATCAGCAGGGCACGCAGGGCATCCACCCGTTCCCGGCAGGCCTCCTCGTGAATCAGGTTATGAAGTTCGTTTTCATCCTCATCGATCCGGAAATACTGTTCTTCACCCGTCTGGGAATACCAGATATACTTTTCCTCCCGGGTGATGATCCACTGGCTGGAGGCCATACCCAGGGCATGCTCTCCGTGAAGATATTCCCGGGGCACGGTGCCGTCCTCTTCCTGCGCGGTGTTCCACAGGCTGATACCTTCCACGCTGTCCGGGATCGGGACGCCTGCTGCCTCCAGCACCGTAGGCATCACATCCCGCAGCTCCACCAGCTCCCTGCTGACGCTTCCCGCTTTGCCGGGAGTAAAACCGCCGCCGGAAAGGAGGAACGGTATCCGGCTGCTGCCCTGGTAAGCGCGGCTTTTCCGGAACAGATGATGATCGCCTAAAAGCTCCCCGTGGTCGGAAACAAACAGAATGATCGTATCCTCATACAGCTTATTTTCAATCAGGGCCTGCAGGAGCCGTCCTATCTGATGATCCAGATGGGTTACGCAGGCATAATAGCCAATCTGCATTTCGCGGATCAGTTCCGGATCCAGCGGACCGGTATCCGAATCGAAGATCCTTCCCCGTTCACGAAGCGCTTCTTCCCCGCACCAGTCTCCCACGGCGGGGGGCGTAAGTTCCTTTCCCCTGTACATATCAAAATAGCACTGGGGTGCATCGAACGGGGGGTGCGGTCGGAGATAAGAGGCAAAAAGGAAAAAAGGCATATCCGGATCCCTTCTGCGCAGAAAATCGATGGAACGATCCGTGACCCAATTGGTCGGATGGTATTTTTCTTCGTAAATCCATGGTCTTGCCACCCAGGAATTGCACTCCAGTCCGGTGTCTGTCACATCACAGTCAATTCCCTTTTCCTGCTTCAGCCAATGAAAATAATCATCGGCCTGCTTCTGGTTTTCCCGGTAGGCTATCTCCGGATCCCGGTAATAATGGAGGTAACCGTCATGCAGCTCCACATGGCAGAACCCCAGATAGTTACGCAGCGGATCCACATGCATTTTCCCCACGCACTGGGTATAATAGCCCGCTTTTGTCAGTTCCCCGGCCATTGTTGAGGGATACCGCCACGCAATACCATCCGAGTAGCCCACCCGTCTGTGGGATTCCTGGGTCAGCCCCGTGTGCAGCGCCGCCCTGGCCGGCACACAGGAAGGGCATGCCGAGTAGGCATTGGTAAAGCGCATTCCTTTGGAAGCCAGGGTATCCAGATAAGGTGTCTTTACATCCGGATGGCCCGCGCAGCCCATACAATCCCCTCTCAGCTGATCCGTCATCAGCAGCACTATGTTTTTCCTTTTTTTCTCCTTACCCATTTCTTCTTTACTCCTTTCTCTAACTTTTACTTTATCTTATATTTCAGGAAATGCCAACCCCTTCCCGTTTTTTTATCCCATAGTGCCCATTATTTCCACTGGAGACCGGCGCTCCCGTTTCTATCTCTTCCGGGTCCGGCAAAAGCACGCAATCTTTTCCCCTGCATATATTAAATTGGAATGATACGTCGGAGGCCTTTATTCAGTTTGTACTCTCTGCTCCAGCAACCGTCCGCCTGGAGTCCTCCGGCAGCAAAAAAGGAGGAAACATATGACGGAAACATTCTCGCTGTCACGGCTGTCTCCCGGCCTTTCAGCCGTAATCACCCAATTGACGGCACAGGGGGAAATGCGGAGGAGGCTTCAGGATATGGGCTTCATCCCCGGAACCACCGTAACCTGCCTCCAGCGAAGCCCATTGGGCGATCCCACCGCATATCGGATACGGGAAGCGGTTATCGCCCTGCGTGAGGAGGATGCCGGCCATATCCTTTTGAAAAAGGGGGGTTCCCATGACCGATAAGTCTTCTGCAACCATCGCCCTGGCCGGGAATCCCAATGTGGGAAAAAGCACGATTTTCAATGCCCTTACCGGCCTGAAGCAGCATACAGGCAACTGGCCCGGCAAGACCGTCCTTAATGCCAGGGGAACCTGTACCTTCCACGAGCATTGTTATACGCTTGTGGATATACCCGGCTGCTATTCCCTCATGGCCCATTCGGCAGAAGAGGAAATCGCAAGGGATTTCATCTGCTTCCGTGAACCGGACGCGGTTATCGTAGTCTGCGATGCCACCTGTCTGGAACGCAACCTGAACCTGGTCCTGCAGATCATAGAAGCCGGCCGGCCGGTACTGGTATGCGTCAATTTGCTGGATGAAGCAAAAAAGAAAAAAATAAGGCTGGATCTTCCCCTGCTGGCATCCCGGCTTCATGTCCCGGTGACAGGTGCCGCCGCACGCAGCAATAAAGGCCTTGAAGATCTGCTGGAAAATCTGGAGGAAACACTTTTCCCCCCTGTCTTGCCCGGACTTGCGGCAGCTTCCGGGAATCCGGACAGCAGGAATTATCCTCTGGTCGTGTATCCGGAATATGTGGAAGAAGCCCTCTCCCTTCTTGTACCCCGTATAAAAAAGCTTTATGCCGCACGGGGAGGAGAAACAGCCTCTCTGCCTTCCCCACGCTGGCTTGCCGCACGTCTGCTGGATGCTAATGAAAACCTGCTGATGTCTCTCAAGGCCGGACTGGATCTGGATCCTGCTGCCGAGCCTGAAATATCCGTTACACTGGAGGAAATCCATGCGTTTCTTCGGAACCGGGGAATCAGCCGGGAACAGCTTCACGACGATCTGGCTGCGGCTTTTGTCCGGACAGCCGAGCGGTTATGCCGCGGTGTTGTGTTCTATCCGGAAGAAGGCTGTGACAAAACCGACCGGAGGCTGGATCATATATTTACAAGCAGAGTCACCGGTTTCCCTATTATGCTGCTGCTCCTTCTGGGGATCTTCTGGATTACCATAACAGGCGCCAACTACCCGTCCGCCCTGCTGGCAACGTTTCTTTTCAGACTGGAGGATCAGCTGGCCGCGTTATTTACTGCGGCAGGCATTCCCGGCGCCCTTACCGGGCTGCTGGTACACGGCGTATACCGGGTTATCGCATGGGTGGTTTCCGTCATGCTGCCTCCCATGGCTATTTTTTTCCCGTTGTTTACCTTACTGGAGGACTTCGGTTATCTGCCCCGGGTTGCTTTCAATCTGGATCGGTGTTTTAAAAATTGTTCCGCCTGCGGCAAACAGGCTCTTACGATGTGCATGGGGTTTGGCTGCAATGCGGCGGGGGTTACCGGATGCCGAATTATAGACTCCCCCAGGGAACGGCTTATCGCTATCCTTACCAACAATTTTGTTCCCTGCAATGGCCGTTTTCCACCACCATACAAAGGGAAACAAAATTGTTCCTCGGCGCTGACAATGAAGAAACAGCCGAATTAACTGTACCAATGTATGACTTTGGCGATTGGGCTTCAAAGATGAAAGCCTATCGCAAGAAAAACCATATCACACAACAGGAGCTTGCACAGCTTATGGGCGTAAAGCATTTTACACTTCGTAGCTGGGAACAAAAACAAGCAAAGCCACCTTACAATGTATGGCGGCTTCACAAACACTTATTTGATGATTCCATCAAGCTCACGTGATTTTAGGTTATCCAGTATTTTATCAATAACGGTTATCTTTTCTTCCTTCGTTAGGTTAGAACTGTTTAACCTGCGTTCCACCACCTCTAAATGAAACTCATTGATTTTATCGGAAAGGGCGTGAAAATCCATATTTTCTGGAACATGGATGATAACATTCTGAATACAGTTTCTTTTCATTCACGCCCTCCTTTCGATAAATACCAGACACTTTATGTTATGAAAATGTCTGTATGTCCTATTCCATCTTATGAAGCTGTCCGATTCTGGTGCAGCTTCATTTTATGTCATAAGCAAATCGAACAGCTCTGGCATAGCTCACGGGAATCCCACCCCTGCATGGTTCTCATGCAGCCGTACCCTTTGCCTGCGACGGTTCTTTCACGCTCGGACTGTGGCTGTACGGGAGTATCATTATCACGATAGGGAGGTCATGGCGGCAGCTCTGCCAAAAGCTGCATACGGAACGCTGGCGTGAATCGCTCGTTTTTCATCCCTCCTTTCGGGGTCATGGCGTGTCAGCCCGTCGGCTCTTTCCCTATCGAAACGTATTCGATTGCTTTATTCAGTTTTCAAGGAACAACGGCTTGTCAGCCTGTCAAAGCATACTGACGGCAATATGCTTTGATAGGGCGGCAAACATCCCCATTCGGGAAGCGTGAAGCATATCAACACGCTTCCACGAAAGGGAAAATGTTTTATTCTTCTCCGATTTCAAAGGATAAAATCTTCGCAATCAGTCTGGTTTCCATCCTGCGGCGTAAGGTTTCATCCACGACCATGTGCTGATTCCCGTATTCGTCTTTCATGGAGCGGAGGGAGCGTTTGGCGATAAAGCCGCTGTAATGCTTTACAATCTGGTTGATAGCTTCTGTATCGCCGTCCGTCGCTGCCACAATGACAGGAAAAGGAATCATGGAATATGTAGTCTTCATTCTTCGTTTTCCTCCATAAATTCTTTGATAAAGGCAAGTCCGCTGGTTCTATGACGGTAAACCGTGGAACGGTTCAGCTTTAGCAGGTCTGCAATTTCTGTGTCGTTCATATCCATAAAATAATACAGCAAGATGATTTCACGCTTCTTGTCCGTCAGATTCCGTAATGCTTCGCTTAATAAATCGCTTTCTACTCCGACTGTGGAATCATTCAGCGTGAAGATATGAAAATCAGATGGGTAGCTGTCCACAGTTGCAAACTGACTGACGAGGTAATCGCCCATATCGGAAAACAGCGTTTCCCGTTTGGACTGCCTGGACAGGGCTTTCATATAGTCCTTGCGCTCGTCGTCCATAGCACGCTTGCAGATATAATCAAACTGATTCTCAATAGTTGTCTGAAAAGAAGATGGCTTCATAGTATCTCACCCCCTTTCTTGCCATGAAAGGGAGTGAATCGAACTCCTTTGCCCCCTTTCGCACTAAGTCCCGACACGAAAGGGCTGCCAGTTGCATTACTGGCAAAGAAACTTTAAGAAAAGTTTTCGGCAACCAAAAAAGCACACAAACAGACTTTACAATCTGCTTATGTGCTTCATTAGTACCTGCTATGTATTGCAAAAAACCATATAGGTAGGCATTTTTATCTAATGTAGGAGAATGGCTTTTTTTAATGACGTACCATTTGTAGAATTATGTCGAATGATTGTATCGTGCATGGCGGCTATCCCCTTACAAACCGCCGAGCTTTCATAGCTGACTTCAACACATCCTCCGTGGATTTCATTTAACAAACAAAAAGACGGCGGCTTTCTTCAAACCGTCGTCTGGATATGAAACTGATTTTGACACAAGAAAATCATGCTGCCAGAAAACGGTTTTTTTTATTTGCCGTCTGGCAGTATACTTTTTTGTATAAATCACACAATAGGAACTATAAAACCTTATAATACGTTTTTCCATACCTGTTACTTATTGAACAGGAACAGTAAAATGTAAGTAGGTGGTTTATTATGCGTAAAAAAGAAGATAAATACGATTTTAAAACGTTTGGGCTTGCGATAAAAGAAGCCCGTAAAAAGCGAGGTTTAACCCGTGAACAGGTGGGCGCAATGATTGAGATTGACCCACGCTATTTAACCAATATTGAGAACAAGGGGCAACACCCCAGTTTACAGGTACTTTATGACCTTGTATCTTTATTGAACGTGTCCGTTGACGAGTTTTTCTTACCTAACACTAATCTGGTAAAGAGCACCAGACGTAGGCAGATAGAAAAACAGATAGAAAATTTTACGGATAAAGAATTAATGCTTATGGAAGCTCTGGCAAATGGTATAAGTAAAGCGAAAGAAGCAGAGGAATAACCAAATGTTCCCTGCTTCTCTTATTTTGTCACTTAATTGCAAACTTTCTTTATACTGATAAATGAAGTATTTGATATATTTTATTATTTAATGTTTTTTTTGGTTCTCTCTCATAAAAACGATACTCTACATATTTCCATTTATCAGGGTTATATATTAACACTTTACCTAAACAACTTTCAGAAGTTTCTAAGAAGTTTAATGGTGACATTTGATTCGTTGGTGAAACATCATTTTCAATTTCCATAGCATATTGAGAATTATTAAATTCCTTACCCAAATCACATAAAAGCGGAATACCAATATTTATTTTCTGCCAACCAAAGGATTGTAAAATATTGTTATAGAAGCCCTCAAAAATAAATTTATTCATTCCTCCACTATCTTTCCATAGGTATAAAGGTGAATATTCGTTATGGCTTTCAGATGTACCATCTTTTTCCTTAATTAGATATGCTTTAAACATTAAATCTTGAAAGCCGTCTGTCTTATGACCATTATTTTTTACACGTTGCCTTATGTTATCCATATCATAATCATCCGGTAAAAAAATTTTATATTGCATTGCAATCATATTTATCCCTCCTCAATTCACATCACCCTGTAAGCAGCTTTCTACTTACACTTTTATTATACATTTGCTCCTGCATGATGTATAATAGTTGTTAAAGATGGTTGTCATCATTTTAAGTGATGGAGGATATGGTATGGAAAGTTTAGAATTAAGGATTTTCAGAGAAGTTGCACGTACTAAAAATATATCAAGAGCTGCCGAAAATATGGGTTATGTGCAATCCAACATCACGGCTCACATTAAAAAATTAGAAAATGAATTAAACACCACTTTGTTAATACGGCATAATAAGGGTGTAACGCTGACCGAAGACGGAGAAAGATTATTGCAATACGCCGAACAAATTATATCATTACTGGATAAGACTTTATATACATTCCATAGAGATATTAGACAATTAAAAATTGGAGCAACTCAAACAATAGCCGGATATTTACTTCCTCAATGTTTGATTGAATACCAAAAAAAATTTCCTAATATCAATCTTTCAATAAATACTTCTAATCAGCAAGAAATGGATAAACAGCTAGGGCAAAAGTTATTAGATTGTGTTATCACGAATGACCCTCATGTATTCACGAATGCACAATGTATTTTTAAAACCAGAGAATATCTTTCTATTATAACACCTAAATATTGTGAATCTATTTCCCAAATATGGCAGTTACCAATAGTTATTAACAACTTAAAGACCTGCCCATATCGCAAAATATTAACGGATTTATTCTTACGTGAATCTGCATCATTCAAGATAATAGAACTTGATACAGTAGAATCTATTATCAACATGGTTGCTGCCGGAGGGGGGATTTCATTGCTTCCCAAGAATGTATTACGAAATAAATTAACTGTAAATAAGTTTGATATACCAGAGGTAGAGCCTACCACAATCAATATATGGATTCATAAAGATTCTTTTCCGTCAGATTTTATAACATTTAAAGAAATAATAGAAAGTCTAACTTGTTATCAATAAAGAATAAGGCAGAAATCTGTAAGCGATTATCTGCCTTATTCTTTCTCTATTTAATCTATAATTTTCCAGTTGCTCCCGCTCTTTTCCAGCACCAAATCAAACTGTGATACCTGTGTTGCTTTTGTCTGCTGGTCAAGGTACTTCACAGCCACGGAAACTGTCACTTGACTATCGCTGCGGTTGTAGATAGGGTTTACCAGTTCCGAGAATACATAATCCTTCCCAATAGGCTTTAACACGCCCTCGTTCACATAATAGGACAGTTCTTTTGCAGTTGCGGTTGGGTAGAGCTTAAAGAACGTCGTCAGAAATTCGTTGATTTCGTCAGTCGTCACAGCGTCCACCGTTCCGTCGCTTTCCTTTGCCTTTGGCGTGTAGCCGGATTTCACGGGTATGCTGGTGATGGTTGGATTCTTCGTGAGAACCATGTTTCCAGAGCTATCCACATATACCGTGACTTCATAAGCGGAGCGCACCGACTTTGTGCTTCCGTTCTCCGTGATTAACTGTTCCACAGTGAAAATCACGGAGAACTGGTTTTCATCCGCCTGTGTGACAGACCATATCTGCACCCCGTTAACTGCCGAGGACACGGGAATATCTTTGCGGATGGTATCGGTATTAAGTACCTGCAATTCTCCCGTCAGATAATTCTTGATGGCGTTCTCCCTGCTATCAATGGAAGCCGCCGTCTGCTCCCATGAATAATAGACTTTTGCAAAGTTTGTTACAAAGTTCTCTATCTTATGGGTATCAATGATTTTTTCCTCAATGACCTTTGTTTCATGGATAGTATGTACGTCAATCGCCGTGAAATTCTTATACACTGCAAAGCAGAAGCTGACCGCCAGCAGCACCCACAGGGCAATTACAATCCGCTTGTGGATATTCGCCTTATAGACACGGGGCTTCTTTTCTTTTGGCTGTTTCTGGTTTTCTTTTTTTCTTATTTGAATCATGGTTTTCATCCTTTCTATTTTGAGATTCTTCCTGCGCTTGCTAAATGCTGTTGCCAGTAGGAACTTGTCAAATCGGCATAGCCGATTGGGTCGCCAGCGTGGAACATACGGTTATTTCCTTGATATATCCCGACGTGCGTAATGTAAGTACCAGCGTTATAGGTAGAGTGAAAAAAGACCAAATCCCCAGCCTTTGCTTCGGATAAGGGGATATGCTGCGTCACGTTGTACTGTTCCTGTGCCGTCCGTGGCATGGAGATTCCAGCCTTGCCGAAACACCATTGGACAAGACCGGAACAGTCAAAGGAGGTAGTAGGGGAAGCTCCGCCGAACACGTACCGCCAGCCCTCATATTTTAGAGCTTCATCCATAATAGCCTGTACCGTTTCGTCGTCAAACTGCGCTACGGTCAGATATTGTGACACCACCAGTACATAAAACATATTTCCATAGTTATACCGCCATCCGCCGTTTTTTTCCACAGCGATAGGGTTTGTGTAGGTCACTTTTGTTCCGCCGGATTTATCCCTTGCGAAACTTTCCGCCAGTTCAAAGGTGTATTTCTTCCCACGGTTCGACACATAGTCAAGAAAGCCGCCGCCATAGTTATAGGACTGAATGACGGCGTTCAGGTCACAGCCCTTTGCTTCGGCGGAAGCCACCAGTTCCGAGAAATACTTGCAGCCCTGCTTGATGGATTCCTCTGTGCTTAGTGAGTTTGGCGGCAATCCCAGCGATTCCGAGGACTGCATAACATCTTCCAGCGTACCGCCGGATTCCACCTGTATAATCGCAAGCAGCACATTGATGTATTCTTCAATCCCGTATTTCCTTGCGTACTTTTCCAGCAGGGGCTTGTGTGCCAGCACCTCCGCTGGCACATTCACACCGCCATACTGGATATGAGAGCCGCCCCCGTCTTCCTCATCCGAGAACAGGACGACCACAAACAGGAGCAGGGAGAAAATCAGCACGAACACCCCAGAGCTGGCAATGATGATATGCTTCAGCTTCATTTTTTCTCCCCTTTCTTAACTTCGGCGGCAATTCTGGACTTCTCCTTTCTGGTGGATTCACGCTGAATAGTGGAACTGCGCTCCTTGATGGACTGTCGTTGCGGCTCTTGCTCTGCTGTGGCAGGGGCAGCCGCCTTTGGCAGCGGTCTTTCTGAATGTGAAGCCGTCTGTACAATCTGACGTCCCGTCCTCTCTGGCGGCATATCCGCTTTTTCTTTCACGGATGATACCACAGGTCTTTCCGTAGGCTTGCCAGCATTTCCAGCCTGTGCCGTGGCTCTGGCCGTCTGTGTCTGGCTGCGCTCCACAGGCTCACGGGATTCGGTTTGTGATGCAGTGGTGGCAGGTCGTTCATGGACAGGGGAAGCGGTTTTTTGCGGTTCTGCGGCAGAAGATTTTTTGCCTTTTGCCTGTTCCATTTCCGCCCTGCGCTCTGCAATCGTCTTCCTGCGCTGTTCCTCTTTTTCCTTGCGCCCCTCCGCTCTGGCGGTTCTGGTCTGCGTCATACTGGATGTAAAGTCACGCACGCCCTCCGACACCTGCGTTTTCCCGTGATAAAGGGCGTATTTTGCATTGACGGGCAAATCCTTTGCCTGTTCTTTCAGCCCTGCGGCGGTGTCTACAATCCTGCCTTTGGTGTCCATGACCATACCTGCCGCCTGTCCAGCACGTTTGCCAAAAGAAGCCTTTTCCGCTGTGCCAGTCTGTCCATCCGGTCGGGTATGGTCTGCCTGTGTGGTTCTGGAAGCTCCCGAACCAGAAGCCGCCCCCGATTGCTTAGAAGCCTTAGAAACGGCTGCACCAGCCCCAAGAGCCGCCACAGAACGCCCCAGCTTATGCTGTAATCGGTGCATATGGGCGTGCATGAGCATACGGGGCCTTCGCATAATACGGCTTCCCACTCTTTGGGAATCGCCGCTCTGCAAGGAGAACATACTCATTAAATCCCCCAGCTTGAAGTAGATTCCGGCAAAGGTCACAATCTGCAAGAACGCAATGAGGAAAAACGGATAACCTGCGGAAAGCGTATAGAGCATGGTGGAAATACTAAATGCTATTGTAATAATCAGCGTGATTCCTGCCCTAGTCAAAATCGTATTGAACAGCTTTGTGATGGCACGCTTTGACATTCCGTCAAAGGTGGGAACCATGCTTAGAATAAAGCTCACAGGCAGGAACATAGCGTAAATGATAAATAGCACCTGCGAGAAAATCATAATGCCAGTCAATAGGAACACAAATACAGAAATACCAATATTGAAGATAAAGAGGAAGAAAGCTGTACCTAACCGATTGATGGTCTTTGTGACGGTCAGATTCGTGTTATCCCTGTCCTCGATTTCCTCCGCAACGATTTCTTCCCTGTCTTCGCCGTTATTCTGGTCGGGGCTGGTTGAGAGCAAGGCTTCCACTCTGTCCATTCCGATGGCTTCCATATCAGAGCTGCCATATTGGAGCAGAAGCCACGGCTGCTGTACTTGTATAGAAAAAAGACTATCTCTTATCAAATCCACGCTGTCCTTGCCCTGGCTCTCCGTATTGGGCATGACAATCTTCGTCCCCAATGACAGGCTGGCGTTGCTGATGTCTGCGGAAAAGTCATTGATTTTCCCAATATAGTCGGGAGCATAGGCAATAAACGACGCTGACAGCACGAATACCACCACGAAATTCACAACGGCGTGGATTGCCTTTGTAGTTTCACGCTTGATAAGCCCCGTGTAGGCGACATAGATTCCCACGACAAGAATCAGAATCAGCAGGAATCCAATATAAAATCCCTCCGAGGACAGCCCGTTTGGGGTAACGCCCGCGAGGGTCTGCATATTCTTTCCGATTGAATCCGCCGTTGCCGATATGAAGTCCAGTGAATAGGCTTCCTGTATCAGATAGCCCGTGGCATTGGAAAGATAAAGGCTGATTGTCCAGATAAAATTTGTGATGGCGTAAAGCCCATACATAACCTGCTTTCCGATACCGTCCAGCCAGTTCCACGGCAGCCAATCCCAGCCCGTGTCCACATAAAAATCAAGCTGGTAGTTGTCCAATGGGTACTTGCTGTATTCGTTGGCGGCATTGACGGTATCATCCACCAGCCCTGCGGCATGGGCTACCGTTCCCAGCGTCGCTAACAGAAAAATGGCAATCACGAATACCAGAAGTACCGTAACTGCCACTTTTCCAAGCCGCTGTATATTCCATTTTCTTTTCCGTTCCGGCTTGCCGCCTGCCGCCGGATTCCGGTGTAACAGCTTTTTTATTGTCATTCCTCCACCTCTTTTCTGACGGGCGGTCTGGTATCAAAGGCGTGCAGCAGGTCTTCAAATATCGGATGGAACTGTATCACGCCCACACGCCCGTATAGGTCACTGATAAGGCACTGTCCATTTTCAAGGTCACGCAAACGCTTCTGGTTGTTCTCGTCCTCTGCGTCCACGCCGAAAAAGGAGAGGGTCTTTTTTATCTCGTTTATATCCGTAGAACGGAACGCAAATTTTAAGCCGAGATTGTTTTTCAGCTTTTCATCCAGTAAATCATCCGTGTTCTGCGTGACAAAGTAAACGCCTGCGTTCATGGCTCGCCCAGCCCTCACTAACTTCATGGACAGGGTTTTTCCCTGCGCCACCTGTAAGAAGCTCCATGCTTCGTCAAGGTCTACAATCTTAAAAATGCTGCGGTCTGTGTGGATGAAATCAAGGGCAAAGGTGCTGATAACGATTAGCATAGCCACGGACAAAAGCTCCATTGTGGTATATTCTTCAAAGCTGGTTTCCTTATCCGGCAGCACCAAATCCGCCACCTGTATGATATTCAACTGCTTTTCAAGGCTGATGGACTGCTCCACATCCCCGTGTGAGAAAAGCAGGTGTGCAAAATCGTAATCCGTGAAAGATTCGATATGGTCTGCAATACTTACGCTGATGGGCGTTCCCTCCACACGCAATTCCTCAATGACTTTCAGTAAGCCCCGTTCCTCACTGTTGGTTACGGCACGAATGGCTTTTCTAAGGACAGGAAATTTCTCACCGTCACGGGAGGAAATGCCCGTAAGAAATGTGAGGATGTCGATTGCCAGAGATTCCGAATCTTTCGGATTCTCCATAATCACATAGGGGTCAAGCAGCCCCTTGTTCTTCTCGTCCGAGGTAAGATTGACAATATTAATCTCGTCGGCAATTTCCGGCAGCGTTTCTTTCCAGTTCCCACGTTCTGCCTTTGGGTCTACAATGACAGCCTGTGCGCCAAACAGGACGGAGTAATAGACAATCATGTTGTTGGAAAATGATTTTCCCCCTCCCAATGAGCCGACAAAAGCGGCAGCGAGAGCATTTGTCACAGAACCTTTCACCCCTTGACTGGCGAGAGCAGGTTTCAGATACACATTTCTACCTGTGTCAAGGCTGTACCCTACATAGATTCCCTCATTCTCCCCCAACATCTGCGTAGCCCCGAATCCCAATCCGGCGAGGAAGTCGCTTGTCACATACTGGATGTAATCATTCATATACCGTTTGCTGGCAGGCAGAAATTCCCCATGCAGGCCCAGCATATCCCCAAAGGGGCGCACCAGCTTCACGCTCAAATCATCGTAGAAGTCCTTGACTTCATTACAGCGGCGTTTCAGCTCGTCAAGGTCGGAAGCCGTGACACGCACCACGTAGGACAGCTTATACATGGATTCCTTGCTCTGGTCTAAGGTGGTTTCCAGCTCATTCACACTGTCCAGTGCTTCTGCCACGTTGGAGCTGGTTTCGTTGTCGCTCTGCCATGCGTGGTTATCCAAATCTTTCAGCTCTTTCTTCTTGTTGCGGACAGTGGACAGGGCTTTCCGGTTCGCCACGATTTCCACATTCATGCTGGTATCAATGGGAAAGGTGAACTGCTGTTGCTGATAGTAGAAGATTTCAGACGACGGGAAGTCCAGTTCGCCCACAATGGAATTGATGGTAAAGTAAGCGACATATGCCGTGGATTCTTCCTGCTCGATTTTCAAATACCGCTGTTTTTCTTCCATCAGACAGCGTGTCGGCTTGATAAGGTCGTAATATTTTACCAGCGTTTCCTTATCCAGTTTTTTCTTCGGCAGATAGTATTCGTAGTCCTCATATGCTGTTCCTGTCTGCCCGTAAAGGTGTTCAATGAGATAACCGAAATCGTCCTTGTCCAGACGGCGGATTTTAAAACGGCGTGAGATTTTATTTTCCAGCAGCTTTTCCATCTTAGAGAAACGCCAGATTTCATCATTGCTCATAGAAACAAAATCTCCCATGAGCTTATGGTTCACGTCGTGGATGAAGTCAGAAAAGGCGTTTGCCGCTTCTTTACCCACGCTTTTAATCGTGACTTCCTGCTCATTCAAAATCAGCTTGAAGCCGATAAAAAAACGGTAGTCTACCTGATTTTCCCCAATCATGGAAATAAGGGCTTCGGTCTGTGCGTCGATTTTCTCATAGGCAATTTCTTTCAACCTGCCGGACACTTCCTTTTTAGAGCGTTCCTGCGCCGCCCTTATGCTGGATTCTGTGCTAATCTGTAAGGCGTGGATTCTTCCGTCACGGTTCTGTGCGATTAACTGCCGGAATGAATCGTGAACCCTAAATTTCTGTTCTGGGCTAAGGAACGAATAATTGTAAGGTAGTAGCTCATAGTAGGCGAAGCATTCCCCGTCGTTGTTCCACACCAGATTGTTTTCGATATACTTAATCGGATATGCCATAAATTTCACTCCTAACTGCCGTGATGGATTCTGCCGGATGGTCTTTCCCCAGCTTCACGGTCTTTCCTGCATAGGTCAGTTTCGGGCGCACCAGATAGGCGATAACGGATTTCAGAAAGCCGTAAGGTTTCTTCCCATCAAAGGTTTTCTGGCACATGAACCATGTAAGCGCAAGGGGAATCCCAAAGTATTTGAGGAAAGCCCCGTCTATCATGGACAGCGGCGGCACATTCCCAAGCAGCATGACAGCAAACAGCGATACCACGAACCACGTCATTTGCGTAAACGTGATAGGGAACGGCAGCTTAAAGTCATTGATGGAATATAGCACCTTTTCCACCGACCAGATACTTGTATAGCTTCGGATTTTCTTCATGTAATCAGTCCTTTCTAAAAGAGTGTGGGGCAGCATGGAAGCCGCCCCGAAAAATAAAGAATCTGTCAGAACATCCCCTGTCGGGTTGTGATTTGCCAGATTCTTAGCGAGTGATTTCAAATACGCCGTGGTTCGTGACAACAAAACTGCCGCTGATTTCAAGGTCACGCCCGTAGGCTTCATAGTCTATGTAGTTTTGCAGGCTTGCCGGCACTTCGCCCAAAACACCTGTTTCTTCAATGAAATAGCGTGCCACATCCGCCATGTCCTCACAGTCGGGATAATGGATAATATCGTCTTCATGCTCGCACAATTCTTCGATACCGCCGAAATAGGATTGCAGTTCGTGAAGCTCTGCCTGTATATCCTCCGGTAAATCCTCCACCATTTCACATAAACGGTTTACTTCCTCAATGGGCGTGTACTCGTCGATTTCAAAGGGCAGTTCGTAGTCATGGATGGCATATTCTTCGTATTCGTCATTCAAACCGATACGCTCTTTCACTTCGTCAAAATCAATGGGCGGTGTGAACCATGCCCCGACCAATTCTCCCTCGTTGTATTTGCCTAAGTTGGCAATATAGATTCTCATTTCTTCGATAAATCTCCACATCCTTTCTGTTCTAACGTAAGAAGCAGCCTAATTATTGGCTGCTTCTTCAAAATTAGTTTTGTCTATGCTGTTTTCAACACCATCAAACATTGCAAAGTATTTCTTGCTATCTTTAGGACAAGCAATGTTTATAACAAATTCGTAGCTTTGTTCAAATATGTCTTTTGAATTGGCGTATCCTAAAGTAATACTTAATTCACAATGAAGCTGGAGAAATCCGCTACTATATAAATACTCCGAGAAGACAAATGCTGGTTCTTCTTTTGAAGAAGTCATATAAAAATTCATTTGTCTACTTTGATTGGGTAATACTGAATAATGTCTTGTCCACGTTTGACAAAAAGGTATCTTTTTATCAGTATTAGATAGAAAAACTGCATCTATTTTTAAATCATCCACATGGACTATATTTATAACATTTTCCGTAGCATTTCTGAAATAAATAGAAATATCGACTTCTCTGTTTGTGAATGTATCAATTTTGCAATTAGACGTATCTATGTGCAAAAATGGCGTGCTATTCCTTTCTTCAAGTTGCAATAGCCTATCACTGATTTTATTTGCTTGCGCACTTTGAAATAAAGCAACAACGCCAATAAAAGTAGTGCCTAACGCTCCAAGTATTGAACCAAAATAAAGAAGTACATCTTTAGCTTCCCATAACGTCATATAGCCCGTATTGGCTTTATAGCTTTCATTTATGATTATAGGCGTTACTAAAGATAACAATAAAACAAGAATATACAAAAGAATAATATGCTTTTTTTTCATGATACACCCCTAAAATTATATTTAGTTGTATTGTATCACTAAATGATTATTATACCAAGCTAATTTAAGCTCCGATAATCTTGTTGAACAGTTCTAACAGAATGTCTTTTACACCAGAGGCGTTGAAGACCAGACCAACAGCAATCAGCGAGATAATCAGAAAGCCAATCAGCTTGCTAAACTCACGCTTAAAGCCCAAATAAAGACCAATCACCACGATTGCCAGCAGTACCAGAGATTGTGCGTTTGATAAAAACCAGTTGTATAAGTTCTGTCCGAAATTCATAAAATCGCTCCTTTCTTTGCTTGAATGTCAACAGGGAATAAAAAGCAGTTAGATAACCACCTCCTTTGCAGTGGCGGCTTGCTGCTTTAAAATCTTTTCGTGCCGCTCCGTCAGCTTCGCACTGGCGATAATATCCTTTACGACCTGCGTATGGTTGATTTCATCCAGCTTCATAGCCACTTTCAAGGTTGGGGCTACTTGATGGGAAAGCCAGTTCAAGGTACGCTGGAATGAATACGGCTCGGGCTTCGTTGTCAGCTTCATACTTTCCCGATTCTCCCCGATAAACCACGCCCATTCCTCACTTATCCGCCATTCAGAACGGGGCTTCGTATCGTCCTTATCCACGAACCGCACATAGCGGTTGATAATCTTAAAAGCGGTTCGTTCTGGATTGTCATACGCCAGCAGGTCACGGAGGGCATAGTAAGCACGCTCATTTTTCAGCCGGATTTCAAAGCGGTTCTTAACTTCGGCTTCCTCTATGGGAATGTCATTTTTCTTGTACTGCTCAAAATCCTTTTCATAAATGCAGAAGTACACTTCACTCTGTAAAGAGCCGATATACAGCGTATTTCCCATACATTCTTTTTCATCCCTCCGCACCAGTTCGCCGCTGCGGTAGCTCTTAAAGCTGCGGAACACGGAAACACATTCCTCATTCCGGCATTTCTCCGTCAGACGGGGGATGTTTAGAATCCCTGTCTTGTCGTTGATGGCAAGGTCAAGCCGCTTCATCACGCCGCCCTCCAACAGACAGTCCATGAAAAACTCATACCAGCTCCGTTCCTGTGCCAGCAGGTAGCTCTCAAACTGGCGGCAGCCACGCCCTTTCAGTTCCAGCAACACGCCTTTTTCTTCTTCCGGCGATACCAGCACGAATATATCGCCCAGACAGTAATGTTCAGCGTAAGAATAAAAGCCGTAGTCTTCATGGAGCATATAGGACAGCTTCAACCTCAAAATATCCTCAACCACGTGCTTCACATCCAGAGTAGGGAAGCGAATCCGCACATAGTCAAAGAGCATTTCAAGGGGAGCGTCTGGATTGAACCGTTCCAGTGCTTCCATGATAGCCGCTTTCCGTTCGGCGGCTGGAAATACCTTGCCCGTTTCAATGTCGCTTAGATACTGGCGTGTCATGCCAGCAGCTACCGCAAGCCTGTTCTGCGAGATTCCATAGCCGGAGCGTTTTTCCTTTAATTCCTGTACCCAAGTATCGTGATTCAGTGAATATCCCTCCAATCAAAAAGACGTATGTCAACTTTCGGTACTTCGCTGACACACGCCGGATTTTAAGGAATCCCATGTAACCAGCAGGATTCCGCTTTATTTTCAGACTGTTTCCAGTCGATTTGTACCCCCCTGTTAGATACGGGGGGTTAGGTGCTGGCGTGCCTTGCGGCACACCAGCCAGCAGGTCAGTCCACCCCTGCGGCTTCCGCTACGCACGCCGCCTGTGTGTCCTGCCTGCTGTTTGCAAGTAGTTTGATTTCCTTTAGGAAGTCGTGTCCTTTTGGCACAAGGGGCGTATAAAATTCCGATATGACGCTTGTTCCCACATCCACATTGCCACGCCCTTTTATCTGCTTCAAGAAAAAGTCCTTGTCGGTTTCCCCAAACATCATCCCATAGCCCATTTCAGACATACGCCCAAGAGCCACACGGAAATTGAACTGGTCACGGATTCCGTCGCCCAGATATTTTGCGTCCGGACGCTGGCAGGCAAGAATCAGAAAGAATCCGGCCTGCCGCCCCAGCATGACAATCTGTTTCAGCTTATTAAGGATGGCGGCGTTCTCTTTTGTTCCCAGCATTTCCATGAACGCCACATATTCATCAAAGATAAGGAAGTTCGCTGGCAATCCCAAGTAGGCGTAGTTTTCTCCTGTCTTGTAGCCCTCCATCTGCTTCATATCCTCGCTGCGTTTCATCATTTCCTCATAGAAACGGTCAAGGCAGGCAGTCATATCCTCCTTTTTATAATAGACGTTTGGCATGACGGCTTCCAAGTCGGCAAGGTCGGCGTTCTTCGGGTCTAAAACGTAAAGAACGGCATTTGTGCGGAGCAGGGCTTCTATGAGCGTCAGAATGAAATACGTCTTACCGCCGCCCGTTCCTCCGGCAATCAGCATATGGGGCAGCTTGTCATACTCCCACCAGATATTTTTCATCAGCCGGAGCTTGCCATCCTTTGCCTGCACATCTTCAATGGAAATGCGGTTTGCGATAGTGTCATAGAGCAGGGTATATTCCACGTAGGAATCCTTTAACTCCTTGTCGGTCAGCTCGCAATACAAGCCGCTTTCCAGCTTCTTTTCTAAGTGCAAAAGCTGGTCTTGATATTTTCCCAGCGTAATTTCCACCCGAATATGAATCAGCCCATTTTTAAGCTGGTAGTAGATTTTGGGGAAATAACTGATTTTCTCCTTTGAACGGCTGGACGACAGGTCTTTGAAGAAACCGTCTGACTGCACCTGTTCTGCTTCATACCATTTGTTTTCCAGAACCATCTTCGCCAGCTTTTGGCGGTGGTAGAGCTGTTTCACATAGTCACGGCAGTAGTGCCGGAAGACCAGAACCGCCGCCAGACAGATAAGCCCTGCCACGCCCATACTGATAAGCAGGTAGGGAATGTGGATGGATTCTCCAAGCTGCGTGAAAGTAACATCCTGCCAGTCTGTCTGCATGATTGATCTGCCATGAAACAGCAGGACAATCAGCAGAAAGACTGGAAGCAGGGCGGCGGTGGCGGTATGGAAAACTAAGTCTTTGTCCGTGGCACGAATCCGCTTGCCACGGGGAAGATACTGTTTCATGCTTGATTCACTCTTTTTCTCTGACTTTAATAAAAGCCCGTGTAGAGCAGTGAATAGTTTTTTTCGCTGTCTTCTGTACGGGCTGTAAACAGGAATGTATAGCCGGAAATGTCATTACATAGGCAATCCGCCATAAATACATTCAGATTTTCCGGTGGTCTGTAATCTTCTAAGGCTTCGTTCAATAGCTGTTCCGCCATCCAGCGGTATTCCGGCAGGGAAAGAAGCCGGAAGTCGTCTTCGTACTCGTCATATCTTGCGATACCATCCATAGGCTTCTTATTTTACAGGCGGATTGTCTTTCTTCGGCGGCTGCGGATTTCCGGCAGGGGCAGCACCTTTCTTCAAGACAATATCATCCGCCTTGATATACCAGTCCACCTCTGCCCCTTGAAACGTGGCGGTTGCGACGGTATCGGCTACGGGATTGATGATTTCCACTTCTGCGTTATATTCAAACTCTTTCAGCGGCACACTGGCAGGGATGGACACTTGAATCATGCGCCCCTGTCCTCTGGACTTCAAATCGTAAGTGCGTTCCTTGATTTCATCCGATACCGTACCATCTTCATTCTGAATCCGTACCTCACGGCGGAGGGCGGAGAATTTCAACGCCCCGAATGTTGCTTCCTTGTCAATGACGATTCCATTTGCTAATCTCATAAATAGATACCTCTCTTTCCTTATGCTTTTACCATATCGTCTGCATGGAGGATGTAGTTTGTGAAGCCACGAGTGCCGATTTTATAGCCCTCTGCGGTAATACGGGGATTTACCAGCTTAACACGTTCTTCAAAATTAAAATGCTTTTCGCCTGCTTCGGCTGGCAGAATCACGATAATATCATCCGCCCTCTGTACGTCAGAGTACAGATTGAAGCTACGTGTGAGTACAGTCATGCGCCCATTGATTCTGCGCTGTTCTGTCTTGTCTTCTCCGGCAAACTCCAAGCTGCCGAATGTCTTTTCCATGTTCGGGATAACAAATTTAAGTTCCATATGTTTTTACCTTTCCTTTCTTATGATTGATGGTTAATGGGTTTTGATAGTTCTTCATTCAGCTTCGTGGAGAATACCTGTCTGCCTGTGATTTATCAAGGGCTGGCGTTGTGCTTCGCACCCTTGACAAATCCCATTCTAACAGGTAAAGGGTAGTCAAGCCGAATAAGGAGGATTTCAGCCAGCCTGTGACTGGCACAATCTCCACATGATGTTATGCGGAGGGGAACGCTCCTGCGGTTCTTGCCGTGGCATGGGTATCACATCCTTTCTGAATTTTGGGTAAGAAAAAAGACGCTCATTGATGAACGTCTATGATAAATCTTAGTAATCTTTAATTTGCTTTTTACTTGGTATGTTTATTGAAAACAAGTCGGTTTCGTGGTATCATAAACGAAGTATTATCCATTATGAATGAGGTGGTTCAACTGAATAATTTAAAAGATTACAGAGAAAATGAATTGAAACAATATGTAATTGCTAATGCATTAGTTTTTTTGTTGGTTCATGGATTTATCGACTTTGCTAATACTGAAAATATAAAGTTATTACAGGGGATAGTCTCTTTGTTGGGAACAACTCTCCTTGCTTCAATAATATATATATTCACAATATTATTTGATAGTGTCATAGACGATAAAATAAAAAACAAAATAGTCAATTTGTATTTTATGAAGTTACCAGGTGAATATATATTTACTGAAATTAAAAACAAAAATAAAGACATTCGTTTTACTACGGATATGGCTTTACAAAAATACTCTCATATATATTCTGCGATACCAATAAATCTGGATGAAAGAAAAAAGTATGAGAATAGTCAATGGTATAAAATTTACAATCAATATAGAGAAGCTCCTATGGTGTTTATGTCAAATCGAAACTATTTGTTAATGAGGGATATGTATGTTTCCACTATGGTTATTCTTGTATTATACTTTATATCCTGTTTTTTCTTTAAGTGGCTAACATATGAAAAACTCTTTATTATTTATCTACTTGGGGTATTAATTATTACTAATGTAGCAACACATATAAAAGCTAAACGTTTTGTCTATAATGTTATAGCGCTCGATATATCGAAAGAGGAGGAAAAAAATGAGTATTATTAAATCAATCTCTGTTGGAGATGGGGATATGTTCTACATAAAGCATGGTAGTAGCAATTTTACTATTATTGATTGCAATATGGATGATACAAATAAAAAATTAATTACTGATGAAATAATTAGTGAATCTAAGGAAAAAGATATTAAAAGGTTCATCTCAACACATCCAGATGAAGACCATATTCACGGACTAAAATATTTAGATGATAGTATCGGTATTCTTAATTTTTATTGCGTTGCTAATGAAGCAACAAAAGAGGATGAGACAGAGGATTTTAAACGTTACTGCGAATTAAGGGATTCAGACAAAAAAGCATTTTACTTATACAAAGGCTGTTCCCGCCGTTGGATGAACGATAACGATGAAGAAAAAAATTACGGTTCGTCGGGTATCAATATCTTATGGCCTATTGTTGATAATGAACATTTTAAAGCTGAACTGCTTAATGCTAAAGATGGGAAAAGTCCAAATAATATTTCGCCAATAATAAAATATTCATTAAATAATGGGGTAACTATTTTATGGTTCGGGGATTTAGAAAATTCCTTTACCGAAAAAATAAAAGATGAAATTGAATTACCCGAAGCTGACATAATATTTGCACCCCATCATGGTAGAAGCAGCGGTAAACTCCCCAAGGAGTGGATGGAAAGTATCAATCCCAAAATTGTTATTATAGGAGAAGCGCCATCCGACAAAATTAATTACCTATCTGGATATAATACCATAACCCAAAATACTGCTGGAGACATCATTTTAGATTGTGATAATTCGATAGTTGACATTTATGTATCTAATGAAAACTATTCTGTCAGTTTTCTTGATAATAAAAAGAAACCCAATGCATATAATGGCACTTATATCGGTAGTTTAAGTGTATAGAACATTAATTAAGTCTCTTTAAATATAAACCATATTTATTATTTACAAGTTTAGAAACTCTTTTTGATGAAATTGTCAAAAAGAGTTTTTTGTTGAAAAAATATTCCGTTCTATATATGCAACCACATCATACAAAACATAATAATAGCAAGTCAGTGGTACCCGTATTCTTGACAAAAGTGTTACACTGTGATACACTATATGTAAGGAGGTGGATAGTTTGGCTGTTTCTGAAAATAACGTGAGAGTACCTATAACAATTCCAAAGGAATTAAAGCAGCAGTTAGATAATCTGGCAAAAGAGGACAAGCGTACCTTTTCCAACTTATGCGCTAAGATTTTATCTGACTATGTGCAGCAGAAAAAGGATGGTGAGTAACCTTTGAGAATCTATATATACAGCCGTAAATCGGTATATACGGGCAAAGGGGAAAGCGTTGAAAACCAGATTGAAATGTGCAGGGAGTATATTTCAACCAAAATCCCCGAATCGGATAATGCGGAAATCGTCGTTTATGAAGACGAGGGCTTTTCCGCAAAGAACACGGACAGACCGCAATTCCAACAAATGCTCCGTGATATAAAACTGAATAAACCGGAATACGTTGTCTGCTATCGTCTTGACCGTATCAGCCGTAATGTCAGTGACTTTTCTTCTCTGATTGAAGACTTGAACAGCTACAATATTTCATTTATCTGTATTAAAGAAGAATTTGACACCTCAAAGCCTATGGGAAAAGCCATGATGTACATAGCTTCGGTTTTCGCCCAACTGGAAAGAGAAACGATTGCAGAGCGTGTCCGTGACAATATGCTAATGCTGGCAAGGACTGGACGTTGGCTGGGCGGCACTACCCCAACAGGATTTACTTCTGAAAAGATACAGGAAATCATTATTGACGGTAAAATCAAGACTTCCTGCAAGCTAAAGGACAATCCAGAGGAATTGAAAGCCATTGATTGTATTCTGGAAAAATTCTTAGAGCTTCGGAGCATATCCGGCGTAAGCAAATACTTAATCAAGCAGGGAATCAAATCACGTACAGGTAAAATGTTCTCCCTGTTAGGCATTAAAGAGATATTGCAAAATCCGGTTTACTGTATCGCTGATGAAGACGCATGGGAATACTTCACGGAACATCATTCAGACGTTTGCTTTGAGAAAACCGATTGTTCTAATAAATACGGTCTGCTGGCATACAATAAGCGTGATTACCGGAAGAAAAGTGCCCCAAGACAGGATATGGATAAATGGATTGTCGCAATCGGTAGGCACAAAGGGCGCATATCCGGTAAAAAGTGGGTAGCAATTCAAAATATCTTGAAAGACAATATCCCCACTGGGAAGAAGCCTGCTATCATGCACAATGACTATTCCCTGCTGTCCGGCTTAATCTTCTGCGATAAATGCCAGAGCCGGATGTTCGCAAAGCAGCGGAGCGGCAAAGGCGGCAACCGTGAACTTTACGACTATATTTGTAACAACAAACTGCGTGGCGGCTTAGATTTATGCGACTGTCAAAATCTGGGTGGTCAGCAGGCGGACGATATTGTTTGTGAATATCTCATGCAGTACACGGATGAAAACTCCGGTATCTACAAGCTGCTGGAAAAGCTGAAACGTGATTTACAAGGACAGACACAAAAAAGCCCCGTAGCGGTCATTGATGATAAAATCAAGAAATGTAACAGCGAGATTGACAATCTTATCAACACACTGTCACACGGAAACTTAGGAGCTGCGTTCATTGAACGTGTAAATGCCAGAATTACGGAGCTGGACAAAGAGCTTGCTTCCATGAAAGAAGAAAAAGCCCGTCTGCAAAAGGATGTAAACATCATAGCGGACAGGGAAATTCAAGTGGATATGCTGTCCACGGCGTTATCCAGCTTCAAAGACAATTTCCATACGCTGACGATTGAAGAAAAGCGTACCTTAATCAAGCTGATGGTTAAGAAAATTGTCTGGGATGGCAAAGACCTCCATATTTTTATCGACGGCGAGTAGGGAACTGTCAGCCATCTACTCGTCGTATGGAGCAAAGTTGCCGTTTGGATGGTGGCGCATTTCCCACCATAATATCCATTATCACCCTGTTCCTGATCGGAGGGGCAGGAGGCTTTTACGGGTCTTTCCTGGGCGCCTGCATTCTGGTAGGTATAATCGTCCTGGGCGTTTTTATGACACTTCTGGTTTCCAGGCTGCTGTCGGCCACCCTGTTAAAGGGAGTCCCCTCCTCCTTCACGCTGGAGATGCCTCCCTACCGGAAACCACAGATACTAAAGGTAATTGTAAGAAGTATTGTGGATCGTACCATAAAGGTCCTTGGACGCGCCATGGTTTCAGCAGCCCCCGCCGGTCTGATCATCTGGCTTCTGGCCAATATTCGTTTGCAAAACCAGACCACGCTTCTTAACTCCCTTACCGGCTTACTGGATCCCTTTGCCAGGGCCATCGGGATGGACGGCTGTATCCTTACCGGCTTTCTTCTGGGACTTCCGGCCAATGAAATCGTTGTCCCTATCATCATCATGACCTATATGGCCGGAGGCAGTCTGATTGAAATAGAAGGCGCGCAGCTGCTGCAGCTTTTTACGGCAAACGGCTGGACCTGGATAACCGCCGTGAGCACGATTTTGTTCTCTCTGATGCATTGGCCATGTGCCACCACTTGTCTCACAATCAAAAAGGAAACGGGAAGTCTGAAATGGACCCTTCTTTCTTTTCTGCTTCCCACTGTTTGCGGAATCCTAATCTGCTTTTTATTTACCACCGCTGCCCGCCTGCTTTTTTCGTAGGGGCCGGTGACGCTAATGAAAATCCCGGATCACAAAGGACGGGGCTGCTTTTCCGGGCAGTCCCGCCCTTTTGCTTCCATCCGCGTATTCTTTTCCGCCATCTATGACAAATCCAATCCTTACATTCCAAAATATTTCTAAATTCTTTCGGTATTTTTTTATGATTTCTTATGAAAGTGTACATAGTTTTGTCACATTTTTAGGATATGATAATAACAAATTGAAGGGAACACAGAATCGTGTTAGTCAGGCATTGTGATGCGGTTCTGTTGCTCAATTATAATATAGACAAAAAAGTGAAGGTCCCGTACTTGCGGGGCCTTCCGCTATTGTATCCGGCTTTTCCGCCGGGAAACCGCGGTTATACTGCACTTGTGCATAGCTTTCCGCCTTATATCGTAGTATAATATAACTATAAAGAAACTTTAAAGGGAACACCGGTATCCAGCTTAGGAAGCCGTCTGCCAAACCGGCATACCGCTTCCGTGCTGCCGCCGGGACAATTACGAAAAGGGGGAGCATATATGGATCAGAAACAATTCTGTCGGATGCAACAGGGGAACGGATTTATTGCCGCACTGGATCAGAGCGGCGGAAGCACGCCGAAGGCTCTCCGGCTCTATGGGATTCCGGATGGGTCTTATCACGGCGATGAAGAAATGTATTCTCTTATCCATGAGATGAGAACACGTATTATAACCAGCCCGGCCTTTACCTGCGAACATATCCTGGGAGCTATTCTTTTCGAAAATACCATGGAGCGGCAGATTGAAGGGAAAGATACCGCGGATTATCTGTGGGAGGAAAAAGGGATCCTTCCAATCCTGAAGGTAGATAAGGGCCTGGCGGAACAGGAAAACGGGGTCCGCGTCATGAAGCCTATCCTCAATCTGGAGGATCTGCTGAAACGGGCGGAAGAAAAGCATATTTTCGGTACAAAAATGCGTTCGGTTATCAAAGCTGCGGATCCGTACGGGATAAAAAAAGTCGTGGATCAGCAGTTTGAAATCGGCTGCCGCATCGCCCGTGCCGGCCTGGTCCCGATTCTGGAGCCGGAAGTGGATATTTTTATCCCGGACAAGGAAAACAGCGAAAAGCTGCTGAAAAAGGAGCTTCTTGCCCATCTTGACGGTCTGGATCCGGATAGTAAGCTGATGTTCAAGCTTACCATCCCTTCCGTTGATGATTTTTATCAGGAGCTCATGGAGGATCCTCATGTGGTCCGTGTGGTGGCGCTGTCCGGCGGTTACAGCCAGATAGAAGCCAATCAGCGGCTTGCAAGGAACCATGGCCTGATAGCCAGTTTCTCCCGCGCCCTCACCGCCGGGCTGCAGAAGCAGCAGACGGATGAGGAATTCAATGCCGTACTGAAACGTTCCATCGATGAAATATATAAAGCATCCATGACCTGACCGTCAGATACGCGCCCGCCGGTCGCATGTATGTCCATTGGCGTATGCGTGCCAGCCGGCACACAGAAAATAAGCAGCCGCGGGGAGCCTTCCCTGGCGGCTGCTTTGTGATTATTCCGGTTTTACTTCAAATACAAAACGGAAGGTGCTGTCTCCTTTGATCCGGAACTCCTCATGGGCCCTGGCGTTCAGGCTCCAGCTGTCGTCCCCTCCCACTCCGGTCTGGCGGTAATTGATCCTCACCACGGTTTTATCCGCAGGCTTCAGATCCTTCTGGTGGGCGGCAAGCTCCATTTCCTCCGGCGTATAGGGGAGCACGTTGGCTTCCACCTCCGGGAATCCCGTAAAGGTAAGGCTTCTCCCGTCTCTTCCTGCAAGGGTAAGCCTTCTGACTCCCGTCATATTCCCGCATTCCTGGGGCATCAGATAAGGAACCACGCGTTCCGCCACCTTTGCCTCCCAGGTTCCCACAAAAGCGGAGGTATTCCTGTCGATGTAATTTTCATGCGCCCCCCTTCCATGCCACTGGAAACGGTCAAAGCATTCCGGAAGGGTAAACAAAAGCCCTGCTTCCGGCATATCCGGCAGATTTTCCCCGCCGCTGTATGTATTATCGAACAAAATGCTTCCATCTGCGCGTATTGTTATTTTGGTATCCATGACGGCCTGAGAGGTAACGGGCAGGATGAACTTCATATCCACCTCCACCGCCTCTGCGCTTGTTTCTCCCCGGTTCGTCCATTTTGCCGCATTGGCACCGGCATATCTCCAGATCATGGAACGGAAGGACTGCTTGCTTCCCCGGTCATTATCCGTACTTGCCCTCCAGAAATTGCATTCCACAGGTGCTTTCAGATATTCCCTGCCGCCCTTGCGGATACTGTAAAAATCACCGGAGCGTTTGGAAAAACGGTATTCGAAATCGGATCCGGCAATGATAAGTGTCCCGAAATTTTCTGTAACCTGCAGGCTGCCTCCTGTCTTTGCTGCTTCCTGCAGCTTTTCACGGCTTCCTGTTATAAACTGTCCCCTGGCTGCCGCATATCCGGCTTTTGCCCAGCCGGTATCCTCTTTCAGCCGCGCTTCCAGATTCAGGAAGGCTTCCATGAAGCTTCCTTCCGGCAGGCTTCCCAAAGGCAGCTTCACCCGCACGGTCTCACCCGGTTCACAGGCGGCTTCCAGTTCCCCTTCCGCAGTCCTTTGTTCATCCAGGTACAGGCTCCATGCCAGACGGTAGGCACTTACATCCGTGAACAGGTTCTTATTGCGGACAGTCACTTCCCCGCTTTCCCAGTCAATCTCTTCAAAACTGATATTCTGGTAGCAGATCCGGGTTTCCATAAGCTTGGGGGTTTCTGTCCTGTCGGCGAACAGGAGGCCGTTTCCGCAGAAAATACCGTCCGTATAGCCTTCCCCGAAATCACCGCCGTAGCCCAGGTACTCCCTGCCGTCCTCATCCTTTTTCCAGATGGCCTGATCGACGAAATCCCAGATAAATCCGCCCTGCAGCTTCGGATAGTTATCAAAAGCTTCGGCGTATTTATAAAGGCTTCCGCAGGAATTTCCCATGGCATGGGCGAACTCGCAAAGGATTCCTGGTTTCCCGGAATCCTTTTGGCCTGCAGATTCCTCTCCGGCGTATTTCACCCATTCCGACACGGGTGTATACATGGTCGAAACCATATCCGTAACATCCTCATACCCCGGGCAATGATGCTGTCCTTCATAATGAACCAGCCTGGTTTTATCATGCGCCCGAAGGAAATCCGCCATCTCCCTGAAATTCGTTCCGCAATAGGATTCATTGCCCAAGGACCAGATCAATATGGAGGGATGGTTCCTGTCCCGGTAATACATATCCGCCACACGATCCAGCACCGCCCCTGTCCAGAGGGGATTGCTTCCGGGAAGCACATCCGGCTGCCTGTCTTCCGGCACACCGTACGTCCATGTGCCATGCGTTTCCAGGTTGGTTTCATCGATGACATAGAGTCCGTATTCATCACACAGCTCATACCAATAAGGGTGATTGGGATAATGGGAGGTACGGACAGCATTGATATTATTCCGTTTCATGGCAAGCACATCCGAAAGCATTGCCTCTTTGGTGATCGCCCTTCCGAATTTTGCTCCGAATTCATGACGGTTTGTCCCCTTGAAAACAATCCGTTTATTATTGAGCATCATCAGACCGTCCTTTAATTCAAAGGTACGGAACCCGCACCGGGATGCCAGAATCGTTTCCTGTCCCCCTCTCAGCAGGCGGAGCACCACCGTGTACAGGGAGGGTGATTCCGCGCTCCACTGCCAGGGCGTATCCACCTCCAGATGAAATACGGCTCTGCCTTCCTCCGCCTTTTCTGCTTCCAGCTTCCCTATCTGCCTTCCTTTGGGGCTGTACAGCTCCAGCATCAGCCCGCAGTCCCGGGTGTCCCCTTCTATCTGAGCTTCCACGGTAAGGATTCCGTCCTGGTAATTCTCGTCCAGCAGCGCATCCACTCTCCAGTCGCTCACGTAGACCTCCGGCAGGGAGTACAGATACACATCCCGGAAAATGCCGGAAAGCCTCCAGAAATCCTGATCCTCCAGCCAGCTGCCGTCGCACCAGCGCAGCACCTTTACCACCAGCTGGTTCTCACCGTCCTTTACATAGTCGGTTATATCATATTCCGCAGGAGTGAAGGAGCCTTCGCTGTAGCCTGCAAAGCTTCCGTTTACATAGACCTCCCCGCAGGATTCTATCCCTTCAAAACGCAGGAATGTCCGTCCCTTTTCCCTCTTGTCCGCGGAAAAGATACGGGAATAAATTCCCACAGGGTTATATACTCTGGGGATTTCCGGCGGCATAATGTCTTCCGTCATCTCCCAGGGATATTTCACGTTCACATACTGGGGATAATCATAGCCCTGCAGCTGCCAGTTTGCCGGCACCTGGATATGTCCCCAGTTATGCGTATCCACAAAACCTTCCAGCCCCTGGGGAAAGGCCGCATCACATTGATCCGGGTTTTCAAAGTAGCAGAACTTCCAGGTTCCGTTCAGATCCGTAATATGTCTCGCTTCTTTATTCCAGGAAAGGGCATCCTCCGTCGTGGGGAAAGGAATGATATCGCTGTGGGGCTTTTCCTTATTAATCCGGAAAACTTCCGGGTTCTTTTCCCATGGCATATAGCCATTTGGTTGTAAGAGCTTGCTGTTCATGGTAAATGTACCTCCCTTTACTTTACGTACCGTTGTCCGTTTGGAAAACAATCATTTTTAATCATATGATTTTTTGGTACTTTTGAAAATGTAAAATCTTGCAGACTATTTGTATTTTTCTGACCTGCTTTTATGTAACAGTCCGGACGGCCTTTGCTCCCTGCGGCATCCCCTCCCGGAAACCTCTGTTTTCCGGTACAGACACGCTTCATAGGGCTGCATCTGTTTTCCCGGCTTCTTATAGTTCGACAGCACTCCCCCAAAGCCCTCCGGCCTGGGCGGGCGTTTGAGCGGCGCTTCACTGAGATTGCACTCTATATAGAAAACCTCGCCGTCAAGCTCACGGAACCAGGTAAACAGATTTTTGGCGGAACGGTTCGTTATCCGTATATCCCCATAGACGAGGGCCGGGTACTTTTTGCGCAGGGCTATGAGCTTTTTGTAAAAATAGTAAATAGAATCCCTGTCGTATTTCTGCTCTTCGGCCTCCTGCCAATCCATCATCGCCCTTGCATGATCTCTGGTTCCCGCCAGTATCTTGTCAAATGCGGCTTCTTCGCTCATTTCCCGGCAGAATTCTTCATACAGGTTCCGGCTTTCCACATCCCGGATCTGGGATATCTCCGTAAAAGATACATTGACGGCTCCCAGCTCCTGTCCCTGGTATAAAAACGGGGTGCCTTTCAGCGTGAACTGTATCATGCCAAGCAGCTTGCCGATGGCAAAACGGAAACGGGGATCTTCATTCACTTTAGAAATCATCCGGGGATTATCATGGTTCTCATAAAAAAGGGACATCCAGCAACGGTTCCCGTAACCCTCCATCCACTCCGTGTAATACTGCTTCAGATAGTTCAGATCATAACGGTATGCATCGAACCGGGTATGCCCCGGCGTCTCCAGATGATCAAAGGAAAACAGCATATCCAGTTCATGTCTGTCCTCCCCTGTGAGAAGCTTGCCCATCTGCATGCCGATTCCGGGCATTTCGCCCACGGAAAAGGCTTCATAAGGGTCAAACGCCCGGCAGCGCAGCTCACGCAGATAGTCATGGAGATGCGGCCCGTAAAAATAGTGTTCGATCCCCACGTATCCCAGCAGCTTTCCCACCGATTTATTCCCGTAGGGAAGGCCTTCTTCCTTGGAAATATAATTAATAACATCCAGACGGAAGCCGTCCACCCCTTTTTCCAGCCACCATTTCACCATGGCGATAATACTCTTACGCAGCCGGGGATTGTCCCAGTTGAGATCCATCTGTTTTGGCGAAAAAAGATGAAGCGCCCATTCATCCGTTTCCGGGATATAGCGCCATGCATCCCCGTACCTGCCCTGCCCGAAAAAGGAGGTCCAGTTATTCGGCTCCCGTCCGTCCTCGTTTTCCCGGAACAGATAATAATCATGATAAGGGCCGTATGGATCCCGCACCGCCTCCCGGAACCACTCATGCTCATCGGAGGTATGGTTTACCACCAGATCCATAATCAGGCGCATGCCGCGGCTGTGCAGCCCGGAAAGGAGGGCGTCAAATTCCTCCATGGTGCCGAATTCATGCAGGATCGTATAGTAGTCCCGGATATCATAGCCGTTGTCGTCATTGGGGGAATCGTAAATAGGGGAAAGCCATACCGCATCCACCCCAAGCCCGGAAAGATAATCCAGCTTTCCCAGGATCCCCTTCAAATCACCGGTACCGTCTTTATCTCCGTCACAGAAGCTCCGGGGATAAATCTGGTAGAAAACGGCTTCCTTCCACCATTTCCGCACAATCTGCGTATCTGTTTCCTCCGGGTAATCCATTTCTTCATTCAGCAGATGCAGAAACGTCTCCCAGAAGCTTTCGTCCAGTATTTTTTTCGTCAGGGCAGCCACTGTCTGCAATGAGAAGGATCCGGTTATCCGGTTGTCAACCATCCAATCCTGCATGCCTGTCTGCAGCATGATTTTTTTCAGGATATCATGGCCCGCCGGATGGGCATATACCTCACGAAGGCTGCTTTTCATAGTCATTTTCCCGTTCATGCCTTACTCTCCTTCCTCTGTGCGGATATCTCCCCGTTCCTTCAGTTCCTTCAGGATCCGGGCATACAGGCTGCTGTCTATTTTATATTTTTTCAGGTATAGCAGGAAACCTGCAAGGATACACAGCAAAGGGAAGATCATCATGGCAGTTTTCATCATAAGCAGCCCCCGGGGCGTCACCTGGGAGGCATCCTGCGCATCCTTGATTCCCGAAAGTATGACGGTTGCGCTCACGACACCGCTGGCAACGGCTCCTCCCATTTTATTGATGAACGGCTGGAGGGAAAAGGTAATGCTGTCGTTGCGCCTTCCGGATTTCCAAAAGCCGTATTCCACCGTATCCGCCAGAAACATCAGCATCATCAGCTGGATAAATGCCTGCCCGATAAAAAGAAGCACTCCCGCAATGCCGATAAACAGCATGGTGGTAAGCGGGGCAAAGAAAAAAATCACATAACCCGCAACCACCAGTCCGGTGGAAAAGGCGTACAGGGTTCTGCGCTCAAAATAACGGCTGACCCGGGGGAACACCGCCAGGGCCGCAATCTGGGAAACGCCCAGAATCAGCGCAAAAATAGAATACATCCCTTCATCCCCATAGGCATACTTGAAAAAATAAAGGCCGAAGCTCGTGGTGGTGGTATAGCCTATCATGAATAAGGCCATGGACACCGCCGTATACAATAGCTGGTCATTACCGAAGATCACCTTCAGAAGCTCCTTCAGGCTGGTATGGCTGTTCTGTGCCACAAGCTCCCGCGGTTCCCTGACACCGGCAAGCGTAATGCACTGGCCCGCCCACATGATCCCCACCACCAGCAGGGAAAAAGCGAAATACCCCTTCTGCATGCTGCCGAGGACATTGCCCAGCGCCGTAGTAATGGGTACAATACCCGCCACCACAAAGAACAGGCCCACATTGGCACAAATTCTCGCCACCGCACCAATCTGCTCTCTTTCTTTTTGCTCCAGGCTCAGAGAGGGCAGCATGGACCAATAGGAAATGTCGTTAGCGGTATAGGCAAGCCCCCAGGCTATATAAATCAGGGCAAACACCGCCACATACCCCGCCCCCCGAAGCCCGAAATCCGTGAAAAGCAGCACGGTCAACATCCCGGAAAGCAGCGCTCCCAGGGCTATCCATGGCTTGAACTTTCCGAACCGGGTGCTGGTATTATCCACCACCACCCCCATGATCGGGTCATTGAGCGCATCAAAAATACGGGCACAAAGAACAATGACCGTTATCCACCACAAAGCGGATGTGGGCAGTTCTATAATGTCCGTAAGATAATAAATCAGGTACATGCTCACCATGGAATAGACCATATCCCTGCCTATCGTGCCTAACCCGAACGTATACTTGTTGCGTTTCCGATTCTGTTTCACTTAACTCCCCCTTTGCTGTCCCCGCGGACCGTCTGTCTTTCCTGCTGCCTTGGCATCTATATTCAGCATCTATATTCATTATGCCCCAGAACGGACATGGTTGCAACTGATAATTGTGCAAAACAGCCAAGATCTCCCTGCTATCAGCATCCTCTCTCCATCCACAGGAAAAGGCCGCAGGAAGAACCGGCCATGCCAATCCCCTGCGGCCTTCCGGGCCGTTGATTCCTGCGTTATTCTATTTTTATGAAAGGGTTACTTTCCTGTCCCCAGCGCCCGGAGAAGATCCGCATCCGTCTGCAGGGCCTTACCGGTATCCGCGGTATTTTCCGCAGCCATAACCGATGCCTGGATAACAGAGATCACTTTTTGTATGCTGTCGTTGATCTCCGTAACCATAATCGTCTGTTCCTCTGTCATTTCCGAAATCTGTCCGGTCTTGGAGGACACCTCCTCCACACTCCTGCGTATGCTCTCCAAAGCGGAAGCCGTTTCCCCGGCAATATTATTGCCGTTTGTTATCGTATTGAGACATGTGCCGATAAGCTCCGTGGTGCTCTGGGCCGCCTCACTGCTTTTCACGGCCAGATTACGGACTTCATCCGCAACCACGGCGAAACCCTTGCCGGCAGTACCGGCCCTCGCGGCTTCCACCGCCGCATTCAACGCCAGGATATTCGTCTGTGATGCAATATCTTCAATGGTTTTGATGATTTTTTCTATCGAAACGGAGCTGTTATAAATATCCTCTATCGCTTTGAGCATATCGTTCATTTTCTGGCTTCCCAGCGCCACATTGGAACTCATTTCCTCGGACTCGGAACGCACCTTCAGGGAATAATCGGCCGTTTCCTTGATTTTAAGCAGAATATCCTTTATGGAAGATGAAAGCTCATTAATGAGATCCGTCTGTTCCGTCGCCCCGGAAGCCAAGGTATCCGCCTCTTCCGCCAGCCGTCCCGATTTTGCCATTATGCTGGAAGAAACCTCGTCCACCCGGGTAAGCGTATATCTTTGCTGCTCCATCGCTTTTTTCTCCGCTTCACGCTGCCGGTTTACGGTGGACAGCAGTTTTTCACTTTCCTTTTCTTTTTCCGTTGCTTTTTCCAGATATGCCACGCCATTGGATACACTGCGGTAAACAAGAACGGCACATACGATCATTCCCAAAAGGCATTCCAGCAAGGTAAAGGCATCCACGGGCAGGCTCCCGTTAATCAGCCACAGCAGGCCGGTCTGGACAGAAAAAAGAAGAATCGCCGCCGTGAACCCTATTTTCACCAGTTTTGGTTCAAAAAAGATTGCGGATATGGTTCCCGCGCAGATGAAAATGGGAATACTGGCAACTGCTTCTCCTCCCAGCAGGCAGACGATAAACACAATCACATTCAGGCCCACACAGAAAAAAACACAAAGGGGAACCTCCGGTATCCGGTTTCTCCCCAGGAAAACAGGCAGAATCAAAATCAGGGAAGTAAGCAGCAGAAGCCCGCCCACTAAAAAGGTCCCTTTCATACAATTGATTATAATAAATAAGGCGATTACAACACTCACAATTTTTGCACACAGGAGCAACATTTTTTCTCGGTTAACCATCTTTACTCTCTCCAATCTCTTCGATTCCTTTTTTGAATACAGCAGTACTGTAACAATATCTTCTTTCAACGTATTTTGTTCTTCTCTCCGATAAAGCATCCACCACCTTCTCATCCGTACCGGGCAGTCCCCCTTCAGGAAGCAATTATTCTTCAATTACTTATTTAATCGGATAAGATTCAAAAAAGTTAACGCAGGAAACAAAGAACGGCAGCCCGGGGGGCCGCCGTCCGTATCCGCTTCTCCTGATCCTGTGTCAGAAAGCTGTTATTATTTTCAAAATTTTCTTTTCAGCGAGGCAATCCATGTTTCGATTGCCTGTATCAATATATACTGCTGCTGCAAAACTGCTTTTCCGGTTTCCGGGATTTCCGGCATATCCTTTTTCCGGGCAATGTTTTCTTCGAGGTTTGCTTTCATCGTGATAACATTGTGTTCGATATTATCCAGACACCGCTTCTGCTTTTCAGGGGGCAGGCTGTCCAGGTTCACTATCACCGCATTAAAATCAAGAAATATATGGATGGGTTTTGCTGCTATATCCCCCATAAGCTTTTCAAATTCCGCCCCGCCCGCATCCGTTAACGAATAGACGGCTTTTTCCGCCATTTTCCCTTCTTTTACCATCGTGCTGCTGATATAGCCTTTTTCCTCCAGCTGGATTACCTTCTTATATATGGATGGAGTGCTGATTTTTACCCAGCGGGAAATGTTGCGGTACTCTACCGTTTTTTGGATATCGTAAGCACTTAACGGCTCTTTTTTCAGTATTCCCAATACAATCAAATCTATGGTGGCCATGATGTCCTCCTTTTCTTTTCCGCTCCTGCCGATATTCGGGGATTTCCGGCCGCTTACTATTTCTTTTGTTTCTTATTCTTCTTGACAAGTACTATAAATTATAGTACTATATGCCACGCAGATCAAGTACTATAATTTATAGTATTATAACTTACACTACACGAAAGGAGATTTACACATGAACGGAACTGACAGGAAAATGGAACTGCTGGGAAGCGCACCGATACCCAAAGCGCTTCTCGCCCTTGGGCTTCCCACCATGATCGGCATGATGATCAATGCCTTATACAATCTGGTGGATGCTTATTTTGTAGGAGGGCTGGGCACCAGCCAGATGGGAGCAATCACCGTGGCTTATCCCCTGGGACAGGTGGTGGTCGGCCTGGGCCTTTTGTTCGGAAACGGCGCCGCCTCCTATCTCTCCCGTCTATTGGGACGCGGAGAAAAAAATACGGCGGACAAGGTCGCCAGCACCGCCTTATACAGCAGCATAACCGTAGGCGCGGCGGTCATCATCTGCTCCCTGCTTTTTCTTAGTCCGCTGCTTAAGCTGCTGGGAGCGACTGAAAGCATCATGCCTTATGCGGTGTCCTATACGGGCATATATATCGCCTCCTCCATCTTCAATGTTTTTAATGTCACCATGAACAACATCGTATCAAGTGAAGGCGCCGCCAAAACCACCATGTGTGTACTCATGACCGGAGCCATACTGAATGTAATTCTGGATCCCCTCTTTATCTACGGCCTGCAGCTGGGCGTAGCCGGCGCCGCCATAGCAACCGCCCTTTCACAGCTGGTTTCCACGCTGGTATACTTATGCTATATTTTCCGAAAAAAAAGCGTATTTCACTTTCGTATCAAGGACTGCTGTTTTTCCAGGGAAATCATGTCGGAAATATTGAAAATAGGAATTCCCACTCTGGTATTCCAGCTGCTGACAAGCCTGTCCATTACCCTCATCAACAGCACGGCAAAAGAGTATGGGGATTCCGTACTCGCCGCAATGGGGCCGGTGACGCGGATTATGTCTGTGGGAAGCCTTATGGTATTCGGCTTTATCAAAGGCTTCCAGCCTATTGCCGGCTACAGCTGCGGCTCCCGCAATTACAGCCGTCTGCGGGAAGCCATTAACACGTCCATCCTGTGGTCCACGCTGTTTTGCACCGTTTTCGGTCTGGCCGCCGCCCTTTTCTCCCCGGCAATCCTTGCCCGGTTCACAAAAGGGGATATGGATATGATACGGGTGGGACAGGCCGCCCTGCGGGCAAACGGCCTTTCCTTCCTCCCCTTTGGTTTCTACACGGTATATTCCTCCCTTTTCCTGGCTATGGGCAAAGCAAAGGAGGGCTGTATCCTCGGCGCCTGCAGGCAGGGAATCTGCTTTGTGCCCGTCATCCTGCTTCTTCCGTCCCTGTTCGGTATCAACGGCATTATTTATGCCCAGCCGATTGCAGATGTCCTCTCCGCTGCCGTCACGGTAATCATGGCCGTTCAGCTTCACAGAGAGCTGTCACGCACCGTACCGGCAGCGCCTGACAGAGAACCGGCGGCCTGAAAAAGATGCGAAAAATAAAATTTCATGCATAATAATATATTCTATGGTAAAATAGGTGCAGCATAAACTTATACAACGGAAGGAAAAACCATGAACCCGACCCGCATCCTGTTGATCCATACGGAAGAAACACGTACCCATTTCCGTTCCATCGGCATTGTTGAAAATGAACCCCTGGACACAGAAATCTTATATACAGTCCTCACACAGGACGGCCATACCGTCCGCATTTACGATCCCGACCGGGAGCAGACAGGCTATGAACAGGTATTGTCCGCCTTTGCTCCCCGGCTGGTCTATGCGGACGGCGTTGTCAAACAGGTTCCCTATATGCTGGATTATATGAAAAGGACCAAGGCTTATTCTCCCCGGATAACCACCGTACTGGGAGGGATTTTTGCAGAGCACAATTACGCATACCTCTATGCGGATACCGTGGATTATATCTGCCGTTCTTATGATCCCGCCGTGCTCTCCGCCGTCGCCTCCCTGCAGACAGAACCGGAAATCCAAACAGACCGGCTGGAAGCGCTGAACGGCCTCTGCTTCCGGAAGGGAGACGGCAGCTGGGCGGAAAATACCATTACCCCCTATGATATTAACTGTCTTCCCCGGCACATTGACCGTTCCCATTTTTACCGGTATCAATCCTGTTTCCGCCTGCTCAGGCACAACCCCCTTGCCTGTGTCCGTTTTGCGTATTCCTGCTCCCACAAATGTACTTTCTGCTACCGTACCATGATGAACTGCGGCCGCTATATACATAAGGATATACAGCGTTTTGCAGAGGAAATCCAGGCAGTCCGGAGCGATACCATTTATATTGTGGATGATAATTTTCTCGTGGATCCTGCGGTCATTTCCGAATTCATTGCCTGGATACGCCGCCTTGGAATCCGAAAAAATTATATTTGCTACGGCAGGTGTGATTTTATCCTCAATAATAAAGAACTTATCAGAGAGCTTACCCAAATCGGCTTCCGTTACTTTATCGTCGGCTTCGAAGCCGTCCGGGACAACTACCTGGAAAAATATGATAAAAAAATAGCTGTGGAAGACAGCCTTTCCTGTATCCGCTTTCTGAAAAGCATCCATGCGGGCCTCTATGCCATGATGATAATTGACACCGACTTCACGGCAGGGGATTTTACTTCCATGTACCGCTGGGTGAAAGAACAGGAGCTGGAATACGTCATTCCCTCCATCATCACCCCGCTTCCGGGAACCCCGATGTATGACCGCTGCCAAAAAGACCTGCTCACCCGCGACTGGCGCAAATGGGACTACACCCATGTCCTCCTCCCCCCTGCCCACATGAGCGTCCCCGCCTTCTACCTGCGCTACCATATCCTTGTCCTCCGGCTGTTTTTCCTCGCACGCCGCTACGGCTCCTATGACTTTATAAACGCCCCGAAGCTGATCGCCCGCTTTCTTCTGGGCCGGTAAAGGGGATGCCGCAGGACACAAAGGGCCGTCTGAACGGTTACGTGCGGTAACAATTCCTGGTGAATCCGGAAAAGAAATCTCTTTCCCTTTTCCGCAATATCCTATATAATAGACTGCAAAGGGAAATTACAGAAGAATGTGCGTCACAGTTCAGGAGCGTCTGAACTGTCAGGAATGTGCGGGAGGGACCGGATGGTTCTTTCCGCCTTGGCTTGCGTGCAGACGCATGTACCAGTTTTCCCCGTAAGCTGGCTGCCGTCCTGGCAGCAGAATGGAGGAATTATGTCACAAAGAACAGATATCCACAAAGTACTGATCATCGGCTCCGGCCCCATCATCATCGGCCAGGCCTGCGAATTCGATTATTCCGGTACCCAGGCCTGCAAGGCGCTGCGTAAACTGGGCTATGAGATCGTTCTTGTCAATTCCAATCCGGCAACAATCATGACGGATCCGGAAACAGCAGATGTAACCTATATTGAGCCGCTTAACGTTGAACGGCTGGAGCAGATTATTGCCAAAGAGAGGCCCGATGCCCTGCTTCCCAATCTGGGCGGGCAGTCCGGGCTGAATCTGTGTTCGGAGCTGAACAAAGCCGGAATCCTGGAAAAATATGATGTGAAAGTCATCGGCGTCCAGGTGGATGCCATCGAACGGGGTGAGGATCGGATAGAATTCAAAAAAGCCATGAATGAGCTGGGGATTGAAATGGCCCGCAGTGAGGTTGCCTACAGTGTTGAAGAAGCGCTGGCTATCGCTGACCGTCTGGGCTATCCCGTAGTCCTCCGTCCGGCTTATACCATGGGCGGTGCAGGCGGCGGACTTGTTTACAATGTGGACGAGCTGAAAACAGTTTGTGCCAGAGGCCTGCAGGCCAGCCTTGTGGGACAGGTTCTTGTTGAGGAATCCATACTCGGCTGGGAAGAACTGGAACTGGAAATTGTCAGAGACTGTGAAAACAACATGATCACCGTCTGCTTTATTGAAAATATCGATCCTCTGGGTGTGCATACCGGCGATTCCTTCTGCTCCGCCCCCATGCTCACGATTTCCCGGGAATGCCAGAAACGTCTGCAGGAGCAGGCTTATAAGATTGTGGAAAGCGTCCAGGTTATCGGCGGCACCAACGTACAGTTTGCCCATGATCCGGAAACCGACCGTATCGTTGTTATTGAAATCAACCCCAGGACCTCCCGTTCTTCCGCATTGGCCTCCAAAGCCACCGGTTTTCCCATCGCACTGGTATCCGCCATGCTCGCCTGCGGCCTTACCCTGAAGGATATTCCCTGCGGGAAATACGGAACGCTGGACAAATACGTGCCTGACGGCGATTATGTGGTTATCAAATTTGCCCGCTGGGCCTTTGAAAAGTTCAAGGGTGTGGAGGACAAGCTGGGCACCCAGATGCGTGCGGTAGGCGAAGTCATGAGCATCGGCAAAACTTATAAGGAAGCCTTCCAGAAGGCAATCCGCAGCCTGGAAACCGGGCGCTACGGCCTGGGCAACGCCGGGAACCTGGGAAGCAAGACGAAGGAACAGCTCCTCACCCTTCTGATCACCCCTTCCAGCGAACGGCATTTCATCATGTATGAAGCTCTCCGCAAAGGCGCTTCCATTGACGAAATCCATGAAATCACCAAGGTAAAGACCTACTTTATCCAGCAGATGAAGGAGCTGGTGGAGGAGGAGGAAGCCCTGGCCGCCGGCAAAGGAAGCCTTCCTTCCGATGAAAACCTCATCGCTGCCAAAAAAGACGGCTTTTCCGATAAATACTTAAGCCAGATCCTTGCAGTTCCGGAAGCGGATATCCGCAGCCGCCGTATCGAACTGGGCATAGAAGAAACCTGGGAGGGCGTCCATGTAAGCGGCACTCCGGACAGCGCCTACTACTTCTCCACTTACAACGGAGAGGATAAAAACCCGATAAATTCCGATAAGCCCAAGGTAATGATTCTGGGCGGCGGCCCCAACCGTATCGGTCAGGGCATCGAATTCGATTACTGCTGCGTCCATGCGTCCCTGGCACTGAAAAATCTGGGCTTTGAGACGATTATCGTCAACTGTAACCCGGAGACCGTGTCCACGGATTACGACACCTCGGATAAGCTCTATTTTGAGCCTCTGACGCTGGAGGATGTTCTGAGTATTTATAAAAAAGAAAAACCGGTGGGTGTCATTGCCCAGTTCGGCGGCCAGACACCGCTGAATCTGGCGAACGAGCTGGAAAAGAACGGCGTGAAGATTCTCGGCACCGCCCCTTCCGTGATCGATCTGGCGGAAGACAGGGATCTGTTCCGTGCCATGATGGAAAAGCTGGAAATTCCCATGCCGGAATCAGGCATGGCCACCACGGTGGAAGAAGCGCTGGCCATCGCCGGAAAAATTGGATATCCCGTTATGGTCCGCCCTTCCTATGTATTGGGCGGCAGAGGGATGGAAGTGGTTTATGACGAGGAAAGCATGGCCGGCTATATGAAGGCCGCAGTCGGAGTAACCCCGGACCGCCCCATCCTGATCGACCGTTTCCTGAACCATGCCATGGAATGTGAAGCGGATGCCATCAGCGACGGCACACATGCCTTTGTTCCTGCAGTAATGGAACATATTGAGCTGGCAGGCGTGCATTCCGGGGATTCCGCATGTATCATTCCTTCCGTGCATATATCTGCGGAGAATGTGGAAACAATCAAAGAATATACCAGAAAAATTGCGGAAGAAATGCATGTCAAGGGTCTGATGAACATGCAGTATGCCATCGAAAACGGAACAGTCTATGTGCTGGAGGCCAATCCCCGCGCATCCCGTACGGTCCCGTTGGTATCCAAGGTCTGCAACATACGCATGGTGCCGCTTGCCATCGATATCATCACCTCCGAACTGACCGGAAAGCCCTCTCCCGTGCCTGCTCTGCAGGAACAGCATATCCCCTATTTCGGGATAAAGGAAGCGGTATTCCCTTTCAATATGTTCCCGGAGGTGGATCCTGTCCTCGGACCGGAAATGCGCTCCACCGGCGAAGTGCTGGGCCTGTCTTATTCCTACGGGGAAGCCTTCTATAAGGCCCAGGAAGCCACACAGTCCCGTCTTCCCCTGGAAGGCACCGTATTGATTTCCGTTAACCGCAAGGATAAGGAAGAGGTTGTGGAGGTCGCACAGGCTTTCGCAGATGCCGGCTTCCATATCGCAGCCACGAAGAACACCTGCAGCCTGATCCGGGAAGCCGGCATTGAAGCTGAAAAGGTCAATAAGCTTTATGAGGGACGGCCTAACATCCTGGATCTCATAACCAACGGCAAAATCCAGCTTGTGGTGAATTCTCCCGTGGGCAAGGAAAGCGTGCACGACGACAGCTATCTGCGTAAGGCCGCCATCAAGGCAAAAATCCCCTATATGACCACCATTGCGGCGGCGAAAGCAACCGCAAACGGTATCAAATATGTGAAGGAACATGGCAACGGGGATGTGAAATCCATTCAAGAGCTTCACAGAGAAATCGAGGAAAGATAATACCGCTAAAAACCGGAACAGTACCTGTTGCACCCCCAGCTCTGCGGGACAGTTACTGCTGCCGAAGAGAAAAGCCCTGCGCGTATTTCCGGGTGCATCCTTAACCCGGAACACGTACAGGGCTTCTTTTTTCTGGTTTATAATAATCCGTATGGGATATCTGCTGCCCCATACCGGTTTGCCGGATTTCCGGTCACCACGATGCGCAGATGGTTCTCCCCTTCCTCCAACAGGCCGGACAGTTCTATTTCATGGGGATTCCATAACGTAACACCGGCAAAACGGCCGTTAACGTAATATTCCACCATTTCTTCCGCCGCCGTATGCAGCACCCATCTCTTTTTTTTGTCTCTTTCCTTTTCCCAATAGAAGGTTCCTTCATATTCCTTTTGAAGATCATGGGGTTTCTCCCCGATAAGCTTCCAGCCGCGGATCCGGATCTCTTCTTTTTCCGCCCGGTACCGGAAACCTGCTTCCCGGAATTCTTCCTCCGTACATAAAAGCAAAAGCAGGCTTTCCCTTCTCCCGAGTTCCAGCGGAAAGGCCAAATACCCCTCCTGCTGCCGGACGAGGATCCCATAGTATTCATTCTTCCAGAGATCGCAGGCGGCAAGGCAGCAATTCTTATCTTCCGTTATCTTGATTTCCGCCGTTTCTGAAATCGTCTCTTCCCCTTCATTCACCAGGAAGAAGCATTCCTTTCCCTCCTTGATGAAATGGGTGAGCCGAAGGGAGGGACAGGGCTTTTGCAGACGCATATCCTGCCGTCCCGCTTCCGCCGCAGAGCGGATCCGTTTCACTCCGGGCATCCGCTCCCGCAGCTGCTCCTGCAGCCGCCCGTATTTCTCCTCCCCAAACATACAGTCATAAGTCTGATCCCCACATAGCAGCTTTCCGTTTTCTTCCCTGCAGGCTTCCAGAAAGCGCAGGGGAAGGTAATTGAATTCCACCTGGCTTTCATAAAATTCCCGCATTTCCTTCCAGTGCAAATCCCTGTTATCACATAATACCGCCACCCGGGCACAGTTCTTCACATCCGTCCCCATATAGGACAGGCGGCTCATATAACCGGAAATCTGCCGGTAACGGCCCCACCAGATACTGTTTGGCCCCACATCCGGTGGACGTTCCTCCTTTCTGGCGCCTTCAATGCTGTAATAAAACGCATGGGGGATAAACAGGTTTACGCCCCGGGCCGCCAGCCAGTCCAGATACCACTTCATATCGCTGCCGGTAAAGTACCAGGGGACCTGCCTGCCTCCTTCCGACCTGTTGCATGCCCCAAAGCACTCATTGGAATTGCGGCGCCTTCCCATCAGCCTTGCGGCATCGGAGGAGCATTTTCCCATGACGCTGTCCATTCCCTCCAGGCCGCCTTTTTCCGGAGCCACCCAGCGCAGGGCCAGATCCTGCCCCGGAACCCCGAAAAACTGCTGTACATCAATATCATCGCTCTGATGGGGATGTCCCATGAGCGCGATGCCATGCGCCTCACACCAGGCGGAAAGCTTTCCGTAATAAACCCGGCCTTCCCTGTCCGTAATTACCTGACGGTAAATAGCTGTCGTCCTGTTTTCCTTTCCTTCAAAAAGAGCTGCCAACTCTTCCGGCCTGCCCCCGCGGCTGCAGATTTCCTCCTCCAGTCCCGGTGTCCAGGGAAAGAAAGGCTTTTCCGGGGTACCCAGGCCGTTTCTGCCCAGAATACTGGGTTCATCGGTAAAAAAACCGATTACCGTGGTACCGAAGTACTCCTTCAAAACCGCATAGTAACGTTCATGGGTCAGCTGAAGGAATAAATCCACCGCCGCCGGATTCAGGATATCCGCACTTAACGGTGCCTTTGCTTCTCCGTCATCCTCGCCGAAATGAATCCCCCGGATAGTTCCCCGGTTATGCCTGCACACCAGGAATTTTCCGTCGGCAAGCCGGGCCACAGGACGTTCCTCAGGGGGATGCCCTTGCGTATTCCAGCTGTCCTCCAGCGTAAGCCCCACAGAAGCCAGCGCCGGATCCGCCGCCGCAATCATGCCATGGGCCGAACCGGAAGGGTACATGCCTTCGTCATACAGCACCACCTGCATCCCTTCTTCCCGCGCCGTTTCCACCGCTGTTTTCACATAATGCATAAAGATATCCGACAAATACGGAATGCTTTCCGGAATCCCCATCCTGGGATGCAGGACAAAACCATAAATCCCCTTCTCCTTAAAGTCCCTGATTTGGCGGATAATTTCCTCATCCGTAAAATCACCGTTAAAAAACCAGAAGGGAAATGCGGTATATTCCCTGTCCGGATTTTTAAATTTTTCAGTTAAAATCGATAATCCCATATGTTTCCCCTTTTATGTAAGCGTTTACACACAGTATACCATAACCTCCGCTCTTTTTTAAAGTGGTATTTTGGGCTGTTCCGCATAAATTTAATCCAGGGTGTATTGTTTTATAATCCCCTTTCCGCTGTTTTTGGCGTCATACAGCGCATAATCGGCGGCCTTCAGCAGCGGCCCGCAGCTGTCAAGGCCGTCCCCGTACCAGGCCAGCCCGGCGGATATGGCAAGCCTGCCCTTGCTTCCGTCCGGGAACAGGATTTCCGTCATATCCAGCCTGGCGTAAAATTCCTCCATATAATTGGCAAGCTCCGCCTTAGAGGAAAAATGATGGAGAAACAGACAGAACTCATCTCCCGATCGGCGTGCTGCAATTCCTCGGTCGCCATTACTCGTTTCCAGGATGCCGGCACAGATCCGCAGATATTCATCTCCCCAATCATGGCCGTAGCTGTCGTTTATGTGCTTGAAATTATCCAGATCCAGCATTACCATGGCGGCAACACCGAAACCGCCCTTTTTCAGGACAAGGGTTGCTTCTTTTTTGAAGGTATCAATGTTGCAGAGGCCGGTAAGGGAATCATAATCCCTTTCGTGCAGGATTTTCTGCTTTTCCCGGATATCCCTGGTAACATCTGCCACCACGCCGAAGGTTCCGGTTTCATCCGAATTCATACGGATGCTGATCCACTTTTCCGGGGCATCGGACAAGCGGTAAATATCCCGTTCCCCTTCCTCCGGTCTGCCAAGGATTTCCTCCAGGCGCTTTTCAAACCGTTCTTTTTCCCGGTAAAGGCTTTGTGCTTCCTCCTCCGTCCAGCCGAATACCTGGCGCACCCTGCCGGTCGCCATAACCTCCCTGCCGTCCCTCCCATATTCAAATACGCCTATCGGCATATCCACCATATCAATTACCTGGGATACCCGAACCGTAGCACTGAGTATACCTGCAACCATTTTGTTGATTCCGGAGCTAAGCTGGCGGAATTCCGGATTGTTGTCCACATCCACCACCGTATTCAGATCCCCTTCGGTAATCCGCTCCAAATCACCGGTGATCCGATGGATCCCGTTCACAATCTGTGCCTTCAGCAGGCGGTTGATCAGGGATATCATCACGAGGGAGATAAATACCAGAAAAACCGTGGTGAGGATGATCTGCCGGTTCCTGTCCTCATAAAGCGCCCCCGCTTCTTTTCCGATTCCCAGAACCATATTGTCGTATTCCTTCGTTACAAAAAACACATTTGTTCCTTCAGATTGCATAAATCCGCCGCCGGAAAGGGTTTTCACATCCTCTATGTCGAAACCAAACGAAGAAAGCTCCCTTTCCTCTGTATTGCCATTGCGGCAGATCAGAACCTTTCCCGTTTCCGTATTCACTGCAAACAGCGTGCTGCCCGCCTCAACAGGCATTCTTGCAAGTATGTAATCCAGCTGGTTCCTTTTCTGGGCCTCCAGCATTCTGGTGGGAGCCATCCCCACCTGGACGATTCCTTTTTGATCCTGTCTGGGCACGCCGATATACTGGAAAATCTTCTGTTCATAACCGTTGGGCCGTATATCCTGCACAAGGCACGACTCCGGATCCTCTAAAATCGCCAGAAACTCCTTCGTTTGATCCGTGTCATGAAAATCCATGCCGAAGTATTTGGGAATGCTGCCTGCAAACAAAATTCCGTTTTCATCAATCACATGCAGTTCGTCCACATTCAGAAGCGTTGCGATCCGCTCAAGCTCCGGCTGGCTGTTCAGTACCTCCGGGTTCTGCTCGATGATATAGGCAAACGCATAAGCTCTGGTAAGGTAATCCTCATCCAGGCTTTCCTTCAGATTTTCCAGCTCCACCTCATTGTTCTCCAGCGTCTGTATGATCTGATCCAGCTTCATCTGTGATTTTTCCGTCATCTGCTTCCTCGCATTATATTCCTGGAAAAACCAGTTTACTCCGAATATGGCCATCAGGGCCACAATGACCACAACACTGATATAGCGGGTAAAGATTTTCTGCATGGGATGCTCCTTTTCCATGTATTCCTTCTATCAGTATATGGTTCCGTCTGTTATAATTCAAGGGATGTACCTGTTTTTTTGGTTTTTTCTCCTGTTTGGGTATGGCAGCACCATGGCAATCAGGAAAAAGAACCTTTTATAAAGCATAACCGTTTTCTAAAAAGTTTGTCACATATTGCAGAAGCCGCCGTCTAACAATATAAAGGAGGAAAAAATCGATGAACAACCAACCAGAAATCACAGCCGCCGTGGAAAAAGCGGTGTCGGGCGACCGCAGGGCGCTGGAAGAACTGCTGACGGGAATTCAGGATCCTGTCTTTCATCTGTCCCTGCGCATGCTGGGAACGGTGCCGGATGCGGAGGATGCCGCCCAGGAAATTCTTTTAAAGGTAATGACACATCTGTCTTCATTCCTTGGTGAAAGCGCTTTCACCACATGGGTTTTCCGAATTGCCGTCAATCACCTGAAGGATTACAAAAAGCATATGTTTGCCAACCGGCCTTTAAGCTTTGAATTCTACGGAGCGGATATCGACAGCGGAAAGGAACGGGATCTCCCTGCCCTCTCCCCTGATCTGGATCACGATCTGCTGGAACAGGAGCTGAAGCTTTCCTGTACCAACGTCATGCTGCAATGTCTGGATCCGGAAAGCCGCTGTATTTTCGTCCTGGGCACTATGTTCCGGGCGGACAGCCGGATAGCCGGTGAGATTCTGGATATGTCCGCTGAAAATTACCGTCAGAAGCTCTCCCGGATCCGAAAAAAAATGTCCGCTTTCCTGAATGAATACTGCGGCCTTGCCGGTGGGAAATGTTCCTGCAAAAGAAGGATTCCTTACGCTGCCGCCACACACCGCATCTATCCGGAAGCTGCGGAATATTCCCCGCTGGCCGTCCCCAACCCGGAAGCGGAAGAATTTGTAAAAAACATGGAGGAGATCGATGATCTTTCCCTGCTTTTTTCTTCTCTCCCCTCCTTCCGGACCACCGAAAAAGCCAGGAAATTCCTGTCCGACTTTCTGCAATCGGACAAATGCAGCTATATTATGAATGCATAAGGAGACAGATAGAAATGAATGACAACTGTATGCTGCCCTTTTTAACTGCCCTGAAGGAAAATAACAGCAAAGAATGGCTGAGCGGCAATAAAAGCTGGCAAAGGGAAGCGAATGCCGATTTTGAAACCCTGTTGTGCCGGATCCTTTCCGGGCTTTCCGCCGCAGGCTGTCCCATGTCCGGCGGACATGACGTGAAAGATTTTATCCTGCGGTATGCCAGGGATACCCGGTTCAGCCATGACAAATCCCCCTACCATACTTCCTTAAGAGCCCATATATCCCCCGCCGGGCGCCTTCCCATTCCGGTAGGTTTTTATGTGCATATTGAACCGGGAAACAGCTTTCTCGGAGGCGGCCTGTTCGCTTCCCAGTTTAAAGAGGCTACCTCTATGATACGCCGCCGCATTGCCACCCAAGGAGAGCAATGGGAAGCTATCCTTACGGATCCGGCCTTTACGGAAAACTTTACCCTGATCGGGGAAAAACTGAAAAAGGTTCCGAAGGATTATGAGGAAACGCTTTCCACCGCTGAATATCTGAAGCATAAAAGCTGGGCAATTGAATATCCCGTATCCGACAAAGAGCTGGAAAATGCCGAATGCTTTGCCCGGAATGCCGCCGCCGTATTTCTGCAGATGCGGCCCTTTAATGACTTCCTGAATCAGGCGCTGGCAGGCTTCCGTATGCCGGAAAGGGGCTGATTCCCCATCTGGGAAAGAAAAACACAGAGACCTTACCGGCCCCTGTGCTTTTCTTTCCTTTTTTGCTGCTTGCGCGCAAAGCGCTGCTCTTTCTCAGCTTCTTTCTGTTCCCTGCTGTAAATGCGGCGCTCCGTTTTTGCAAGCTCCTGCTGCAGCTTTAAAGCCTGCTGGGACTTCGTCCCGATGCCCGGTTCCTTAAGTTCCCGGCCGGCTATCCGCTGCATCCGTTTGGGATTGGATCCCGTTTCTTTTACTACCGTTTTCACTGACGGGCTGAACCGCAGCTTATCATAATTTTCCAACAGGAATGCAAGCACCTCATACTCCTTTGGCTCCGCTCCAAACGTCACCTTGGAAACCGATACGCAGTCCTCCCGGATGCGCTCAAAAATGCCCACCCAGAAGGGTTCCTCAAAAAACACCTTCAGTTTGACCGATGCCGATACTTTGTCCATGACATATCCTCCTTAATGCATGTGATGAACAAAGAACGGACGACCCAAGGAGGGAGGGTTACTGACAGCGCTTTTATGAATATTGTCCGCTGCGCCCGGACTACCTACCGGGACTGTGTTTTTATCTTTGTGGGAATATTATAGCACATTCTGACACTGTGTGGGAAATGCTATTTATGCATTAGGTTATCTGTCTGTGAAATCCCCCCTAAAACGCGGTTTCCCTTCTGCAATCATATGTGTTATGATATCTCACAAAAAGAAAGTACCGGCCCCTTTCCTGTTATCAATAGCGGAAGAAAAGCCGGAGCAAAAAAACAGGTAAGGAGAACGAAGCATGGAATGGCTGGAAGCAATGAAGGAATCCATCCGGTATATGGAGGCGCATCTGCCGGAAACTATCACGCCGGAGGATATCTCCCGGCATGTAAGTATTTCCCCCTTTTATTTCCAGAAGGGCTTCAAAATCATTACAGGTATGACCATCGGAACGTATCTTAGGAACAGACGTCTGTACCTGGCCGCCCTGGATGTACTGGCAGGGAATGATAAAGTGATCGATCTCGCCTACAAATATGGATACGAAACGCCGGAAAGCTTTACCAAGGCTTTCAGCCGTTTTCACGGCCTGGCGCCCCGCCAGCTGAAGAAGCAGCCTCACAGGCTCCGGGTTTTCCTGCCTCTTCAGATCACAATCTCGGTGGAAGGCGGAAGTAATCTGAACTATACCCTGGAAAAACTGGATGCCTTTCCTGTTATAGGAATAGAGGAAACCTTCTTCTATGACGGCGCATATGATGAAATCCCGCCCTTCTGGAAGCAGTTCTGTACCGGCAGGAAGGAACAGCTCTGTCAGCAATTGGGTGAAAACAGCAATCTGGGAAAATACGGGATATGCATCGCTGATAAGGAGCATCCCAAAAGCTTCCGCTATGTAATCGCGGGAGACTATGAAGGAGGCCCTGTCCCACCGGATATGAAGGTTATGGAAATCCCTGCCTTCACCTGGGTGAAATTTGGCTGCACAGGGCCTCTTCCCGGAGCGTTACAGGCCATAAATACGCGGATTTTCAAAGAATGGCTTCCGGGAAATACCAGATATGAAATTGCCCACAGCATAAATATAGAAATGTATACTCCCGGTGATACCTCCGCACCCGATTACAGCAGTGAAATCTGGATTCCGGTAAAAGAAAAACAGCCGGCATGCCGCACGGCATTAAATCATTAGGTCACTCAAACTAATAATTGTACTGCCTTTGCTTTCATAATAGCGTAACATCTCTTCAATTTTTCTTTTGTCATAGCTGGTAATGCAATCGGATAGTACATTAACACCATAGTTTGCTTTGCATAAGTTGTAACAGGTCGATTTAACACAAGCAACGGCGTCTGCCCCTGTAATGTAGAAATCGCATATTTCATTTTTACTGATAAAGTCTGAAAATTCTTTACAGGTCAATGCATTTCCTTTGCATTTAGTAAAAATGTTGTCTGATACTATTTTCAAGTCTGAAACCAATTCAGCTCCATGTGTACCTGGCTTAAAAGTCCTCGTGCCAGCCGATAAGTTTTCATGTCTTATATAAACAACAGGAAGGTTATGACTGACCGCCCAATCAATAGCCATATTGATATTATCAATAATTTCTTTGTAATTTTTTGTTATGTCATTCTGAATGTCTATAACGACTAAAGCTTTTTTCTGCATAGTGTTTCCTCCTGATAGGCAGTTGATTTGTTTCCAATTTTATTGTACCATGTAATTGTTGACAACGTTATGGCAACAATCTAAAATAAAAGGCGGCTGCTAATGAAAGTAGACAGGCTTGTTAGTATTATTATGATACTTCTTGATAAAAAGCGGATAGGCGCACAGGAATTAGCAGATATGTTTGAAGTTGCACCCCGCACAATCTACCGCGATATAGACGCAATCAATATGGCAGGTATCCCCGTTCGCTCAACATCGGGAGTGGGCGGCGGCTTTGAAATCATGGAGGAATACAAGATTGATAAAAAGTTTTTTTCGGCCGATGACCTTTCCGCTCTCTTAATGGGGCTTTCCAGTCTTTCAAACATGATACGAGGTGATGAACTGGTACACGCTCTCGCAAAAGTCAAAAGTTTTATACCTGCTGACAAAGCGAAAGACATTGCATTAAAAGTAAATCAAATATATATAGATTTAAGTCCGTGGATAGGCAACAGCAACATACAGCCCTATTTGGAACTTATCAAAACAGCTTTGCAGGACAGCAAGCTGCTGACCTTTGAATATATAGCCCACCACGGGAATAAAACCGCACGGACAGCGGAGCCGTATCAGCTTGTATTGAAAAGCAGCCACTGGTATTTATATGGGGTTTGCCACAATCGAAATGAGTTTCGCTTGTTCAGATTATCCCGCATGTCAAATCTGCAAATGCAAGAGGAAATTTTCACGCCGCGCGATTATCAAAAACCGCAGTTGGATTTTGATGCTATGTGGGCAGCCATGCAGACAAGAATTAAAATCCGCATTCATGAATCTGTCATGGACAGAGTGCTTGATTTTTGTACTTATGAAGATTTTTCGTCAGACGGGGACGAGCATTACATTGTTAATTTTCCTTTCACAGAGAACGAATACTATTACGATATTCTTTTGAGTTTCGGAAATAAATGCGAGTGTTTAGAACCGTTACCTATCCGCGCAGAAATAAAACGCAGAATATATGATATCGCTGCGATTTATGAAAGCTGATATACAGAGTAAGGCAAAACGGCATAGCCGAAGCTATGCCGTTTCCCGAAAACATTCCTATGCTGTTCTATGGGTGTCCCCCTAAACGCTGTTTTGTACTGCCGGCTTCTATTTTCCTGACGGCCTGCGTCTTCAACGGTTCAGAGCGCCTGCTCATTCCAGCGCTTCAGGGAAGGGAACCAGTTCTGCATCATCTCCCGCGCTGTCTCTTCTTTCATATCGCTGTTTGCCTCCAGCATGGGCGGAATACACACATCTATCATTTCTTCCATGGTACATTCCGACGTAAAGGCACCATTCTGATAGCAATAGGAACAATAGTCGCTGCTCCTGCTCCCATCCGCCTCCGTCCCATACAATTCCTCTGTTTCACCCATAGGCATACCGCAGCTCTGGCAATATCTTTCTTCCATTTTTAAACCCCTTTCTTCCTGCTTATCCGTGACCGTCCGGTCCGATATGAAGTGTTACATTTATCTGAATCCTTTTTCATAGTAACATACATAATATGACAACTGTATGTCATCTTATCATAAGAAATATAAATATCCCGCAGCAAGCACAATGGACTAAAATCCGCAGGTATTTGGTCTATACTCCGCTGCGGCAGGTGCAAAGGAGCGGGTACCTTTTTTCCCCGGATCGTATACAGCCGGTCCAGAAGTTGATCCCTTATCCTTTTTTTATTATCAGATTTCCGTTCCGGGACTCCAGACGGATCTTCACATAGGGGGAATCGCCATTTGTACCTTTTATCCATCCTTTTTCCGCCTTTTCCTCCATCCCGAAATCTGCAGCCACGGAACCGTTTTTGCTTACCGCTTCCAGGTGAAACCCGAGTGCCGGAGGAAGTGTAAGCTGGATATCTCCGTTTTTATTATAAAGCTGTAAATCCCCGTCCGCCTTCACATAGCGGATCTGCAGCAGGCCGTCATTGGAGGTATGATAACCCCCGCTGCCTACAGCTTCGTCCACTTCCAGGCTTCCATGGGTAGTGGTATAATTCACCTTTCCTTCCAGGCGGGATATTTTCACCTCTCCCTCTGTAGTATGTATCTTAATATCTCCGGCACAGATACGGCCCAAATCCAGGCTTCCTCTTGTGGATGCAAATTCCAGGCAGGATGCTTCCACCTGTTCCAGACGTATCCTGCCGGAAGTGGTTTCCGCACGCAGGGAATCCAGGGTCAGCTTCATCTGTGACATGTCTATCTCACCATCTGTTGTGATAACGGTAAGATCCCGATCATAAGAGGCTGGCAGCCAGACCTCTACCCGGCAGGTAAATCCATCCTTAAAAAACGGCCTTTTTCCCTCGCTGATATGGATTCGGCTTTTTTCCATGTCCGTATGGGCATAATACCGCCTCTTATTTTCCGTCATATATTCCCTGACCACCAGTTTCTCTCCCCGGCTTTCATAGAAGAGTATCGTATCTTCATCATAAGTAACCGCAAGCTCCGATATTCCCTGCAAATCGAAAACCATTTCGTTTACCATGCGCTCTTCTTTCCAACCGGTACAGCCGGCAGCGAGAATACCCGCAAACAGGAGAACACATCCCGCTATCGTTTTTTTCCATTTTTTACTCATTTCCTCTCCAATCCGTGCTGACAGCACTTCATCTGGTATTGGCTTCTTTCCGGGAAGATGAACCGAATCTTTTTATAGCGATCCCGGAAAGCCCGAATATGGCCAGATGTGTTGAATGAATCATTCATTCATTTTTGAAATAAAATTAAAAGGGCGCCCTGCCCTGTTAATTTCAGCTATCTCTGCACATACGCATGGATCAGGTTATCCATACATACGTTTTTTGCATCCTCCAGTGATATATGATGCGCTTCAAAGGAGTTATACCGCATATCCATTGCCCACCAGGCCAGCTGCTCCACAATCAGCGCTGTGGTAAGCTCCCTGTTTTCTAATGGCCTTATCATCCCTTTTTCCATAAAAAAGGTAAGGTAATCCGTCATGGCAGTAAAAAAACGCTTCCGATATTCTCTGTAATCCCTGGCAAGCGCCGGAAAATCAAATTGATTCTTTTCAATAAACAGACATCCCACCGCATACTGGGACAGCATATCAAAAGCATCGGATATGAGGGAAGCAAAATCATAGTTTTCCCTGCCCTCTCTGAACCTCCCGGAAAACGCATCCGCCGATTTCCGGAAAACAGCCATAATTTCGTCTTCCAGTCCCTGAAACAGCTCATCAGTCACCGGCCTTTCAAATTCCCTGTCCAGAAAGCCGGGAGTGATTGTACATTTCAGTACAAAATGCATGATTTCCTGCTTTCCGGTGAAATCATGGTAAATGGTTCCCACAGAAACCCCCACTTCCCTGGCAATGTGGCTGATCTGCGTCCGTGCATAACCCTGCTGCAGAAACAGGCGGACCGCCGCATCGTGTATCGCTTTTATTCTTTCGTTTTCCATAACACCTCCAAGTGAATGAATTGTTCATTTACTATATAATACGCCTGCTGCCTCCTGCCGTCAAGGTTTTTTCTGATTTTTTACCGGTTACTATAACTTTCCTCTTGACCTGTACGCGGCGTATTGGTTTACAATCCTCTTAGAAGGGAGGCTTCGCTATGAAAATCAACGAGGCGGCTGAACAGGCCGGACTAAGTAAGCGGGCAGTTAAGTATTACGAGGAGCAGGGACTTCTCCATATCAGGAAGGACACGAATGGTTACAGAAATTATACAGAGGAGGATATCAATACCCTGAAAGAAATATCCGCCTACAGGAAGCTGGGGATTGGCATATCCTCCATCCGCACGCTGCTGTCGGGAGCGGACACACAGCTTCTGGAGCATATTTATGAAGAAAAAAAGGCCCTTTCCCTGGAGAATCAGAAAGAACTGGAAGCCCTGCGTCAATTTATGACGGATAATAATGCGGATGCATTGAATCAGGCAGTGGATTACCACAGCATAGCCGATGCCATGCACGACATGCTGCCCGGTTTTTTCGGATACTTTTTTATGAACCATTTCCAGCCCTATCTGCAAATCACCATCACTACTCCAGAACAGCAGGAAGCTTACCGGAATATCCTCGCCTTTTGGGACAATGTCAAAATCCGTATTCCTTTGTTTATGTGGATCAGCAGCTACGTGATGTACCTTCTCCCCAAACCCGGCATGGAACAAGCCGCAGCGCGGATGGAGGAACAGCTGCGGCAGCTCTCTTCTCCCACAGAAGAAGAATACCGGAAGCTGCGTGAAAAAACGAAGCAAAATGTACGGATGAAGAACCGTTTCTTCTTCAAATACCATCCTGCCTTTATTTCCCAGCGCAGATTTATGAAACGGCTTCAGGACTGCGGGTATAATGATATTTTTATTCCTAATATGATCCGCCTTTCCCCGGAATACAAAAAATATCATGATGCACTGATGCAGATTAACGACCGGATCTGCAATGACCTGGGACTGTACTATGATTCGAACTACAATCTGGTCATGAAAAAGAGCTAAGGGCCGGGCTTGGGAAGCCGCCGAAAGGGAAACAAGGAAAACGACCGGCACAACGGCCGGTAAAGAGAATGATGTTATGATTGCTGTAAACGCCTATGCGGCATAAGAGCGGCACAGACGTTTACTATAATATAAAGGAGCCTCATACGTCTATGTCAATTCTGTGGAAGTTTTTTAGTTCTGCCAGATACAAAACCGTCATATTGGCTTCGTATTGTCTTTCTAATTTACGGAATTCATCTTGCTCTCCGAATTGATAAGTCAAGTGCCACCCCCCATCCTTATCTTGGCGGCGGATTAAATAATCCAGTGCCCCATCTACTTCCGTCTTAACAAATGGATACAAAAAACTGTCAGGATCCGTTACTATGTCACATGGTGTCTCATGATATCCATCTGCCCAGGCAGTTTCTTCTAATTCCATACATGCTGTCGGTTCCCTGCTTAATATTTGCTTTAATCTTTCTACTAAAGCATCGTCCCTGTAAATGTTACTATCTGCTTGTAAACAATTTACGAATTGCTGATAACATTTGATATTATACGGCACCATGTAGTCAGCTTCATAGGAGGGATCCGAAGACATCTCACAGTAGAAAGGAGATTCTTTATCAAAATATCTGAGCACCTTTTCCACAGGGCAACTTATTATTTCCTTATATTTTTTTTGAGAGAGCAGTTCACTGTATAATGCCACAAATGCTGCTAATGCCGCCTGTCCATTCGGATTATAGCTTTTTACCTGACTATCAAAATCTTTATAATAAATTTCTATATTCTTATATTCCCACCACCAGACATGTAGCGCTTCATTTACCTCAGGTACAAGTAAATTTCCCCAGCAACCTAGTTCTGGCTGATATCTTTCCAATATATATTTCATCATTTTCTGTATGGTCGGATTTCCTGCATCTGGCCTTTCTTTTAAACCAAATATGTAACGAAAAGCATGTTCCGTACTTTTTAAACAGGGACCTGTATATTCAAATTCTGTAACAAGTCCCCCAAATCCTCCATTTTCATATTGGTACCCTTCCAAGATCTTCATAAACACTTCCGTGGAATGGTGAATGAAGTGATACTCAAACCATGCTATATCAATTTTTCTTCCATGTTTATATATAAATTCTTTTGCTCTTAAAAAGGAAGAATTGCTTAATTTCATAGTTCCTCCTTTCTGGACACGCCGTTACCTGCACTATCTTCCGCCTTCACAATTTCCTGCAATTCCTTCACCAGTTCCCGCCATATCCGATAGGATTCATCAATCGTTACGGAGCAGGGGGAAAGAGGAAGCAAAATGTCTGAATCCCTACATTTTATTTCCCCCACCATTTACTCTTCCAACAGCTTATGAAGCCGTGATTCATGTCTGCTCACAAAATCAAACAGCATAAGTGCGTTTTCCCTGTAAACGGCTTGTTCCGGCCGGCTGAAATAAGCGGCAAAAAGCAGTTCAATATTTTCCATTACATAAGGTATGGCTCTTTTTTCTTCCGGCAGTAACGGGATTTGCTTCTCATAACCTGCTGCCACCTCCCGCACAATCCGAAACCATTCGTCCGTGTTCACACCGCTGTCAATTTGTGAAGACAACAGACCTGTGAGGAAATAACAGATATCGAAAATACGGATATTTTTCTGACTCAGGTCAAAATCAATATATCCGGAAAATTCTCCCTGATCAAATAAAAAATTACCGAAATGAACATCTCTGTGTATCAATTGCCTGGGCAATGCTTCGTATTCCTCCTGTAAATGGCTGACGGCCCTGCGGAAGCGCCCCTCTTCCATCCACTTTTCCCGTAACAGACTCTCGGCAACCCAGCCGTTCATTTCATCCAGAAGGCTGTTGTCGCAAAACACCAGCCGATCTTCGCACTTTTGAAAGGCCAGATGCAGGCGTCCAAGGATTTCTCCCATTTTCTCAGCCATGCCTTCCTGCCTTATATCGGTTTTCTTATTCCCAGGCAGCTTTTTGGTCAGCATATAATACCGGCCGTCCCGGCCCACATAAAGCTCCCCGGAATTTGCAGGGATAATCTCAGCAGCAGGGATTCCCATTTCATGAAGGACGGTAAGGATTTGTCCGTTTTTTTTCAGTGTATCCAGATCCTCATAACGTTTCAGAACGTATTTGTCTTCTATACGCCAGGTCGTATTATAAATCTGTTCTGCTTCTCCGGTTATGCCCCAGCCTTTTAATATATTTTCGGATATTGCCTTCTTTTCTAAATTATTATCGTTTTCTTTTGCCATATTTTCGTTTTCCCTTTCCCTACCCCTATCCCATGTCCTTACCCATAACATCCGGCCGTTAAACAAAATGAATAATATACACAGCTTAACAAGTACAATAAACAGCCGGATTACAATTATCTAAAACGCAATACATCATGGTTTCTTAATCATTTTACCATAGAATCATTTTCCAGCCTTCCCCGAGCTTATTTCTGAAGTAAACAGGTACCTTGTCTGGTATAATGAAAATGCAGGATGTACCTTTTCTTAAGTCATATTCTGCGGAATATAAAATATATTGTAGCAACACCTATCTATAAGGATGAAGTATTTATGGTAATAACACCAGGCATTCCGGATTTGCCCTGCACCTTTGTAAACGGGAGAAAATTCTTTGAATTGACGGCAGAGGAAGTGCTGTGGGAGCTGGTTGACGGTATCGTTGTGAAAGCATGGGGCTACAACGGATCCACGCCCGGTCCCACGATCCATGTATATCCCGGAGATAAAGTCACCTTCCGGGTCATCAATCACCTTCCCCACCGCACCAGTGTCCACTGGCACGGGCTTGAGGTTCCGAACGTTATGGACGGCGTACCGCCTCTGGAGCCTTCTCCCTACATTGACCCGGGAGAATATTTCGACTACTCCTTTACGATCCGGAATCCCCCCGGTACCTATTTATATCACTCCCATGTGGAAGTCCCTATTCAGGACAATGCCGGCCTCTTCGGCGGGCTGATTGTGGAAAACCCCTGTACGCAGTGTCCCGGGCCGGATAAGGATTATCTGTGTATCCTGCAGGAATGGGCCGTTAATAAACTTCCCTGGGGGGATCTCACCCCGGGTACCTATCCGCTGACTTTTGTGAAGCCGATGTTCAATTTCTTTACCATCAATGGAAAAGCCTATCCACAGACGCTCCCTCTGCAGGTGGACTGCGGCGATTTGGTACGGATACGTTTCGGCAATATCCAGATGCACCATCATCCCATCCATCTGCACGGCCATCAGTTCCGGGTAACAGGTGCGGACGGTTTTCCCATCTCTCCCAATGCCCAAATCTGCAAGAATACCATTCTCGTAGCCTCCGGGGAGACCTGGGATATTGAATTTATTGCCGACAATCCCGGTGTCTGGCCGATGCACTGCCATATGCCCCATCATGTTACCAATAATGGCGTACCCACGCTGGGAGGTATGTTTACCACCGTTAATTACACGGACACCAATCCCCATGTTCCGGAAATACATACGCATTTCCCCAAACTTCCCCACTATGTATAGGAATGGAATACGGGGATATGTTCTGGTATCTAAGGCAGGCGTTTTCTCTATCGGGAAAACGCCTGCTCTTTCTCATACTGTCTGATCTGCTCCATGATATGCCCCATATTGCCTTCTCCTGCATAACAGGCCATATCAAAATAATTCTGTTCCCTGTCAGACCAAAGAAGCTCATTTTCCTCTTCTATAAGCTCCATATCCCTGTTCAGCCATCCGAAAAAGACTTCCAGCTTCAGATCCCATGTAAAATAGGTCAGATCCATCAGATAGGTCAGACAGATATCCTCCTCTGTTATCCCTGTTTCTTCCTTCAGTTCCCTGTACGCGGCAGTAAAGCTGTCCTCTCCTTCCTCCAGTTTTCCGCCCACGAAATTAAGAAGGCCCCTGTATGGATTCTTTTTTCTCCTGCATAAAAGGACATGTTTGTTTTCTTTATCAAGCACTACAATGAGATTTGCTTTTTTCATCCTGCTTTCCTTCCTCCGTGTTCCGCTCCCGCCTATTTTACGGAAATGCCGATCATCACGGTTTCCCCGTCATAATGATTCCATACCGCATGAGGGATGTTCCCATAAACAGAAAACTCTCATCCTTCCTGAGAATCACTTCCTGATCACCTATGACTTGGTATTTACAGTTTTGTAAGATTATTGATCCATTTCAGCCAGCCGGAAACAGAACCGGCCCTGCGCACGATCTGGCCTTCGTTACACACATGAAGCCTTCTCATTTCACTGGCAATCCTGTTTTTATCCGGCATCTGTCCAGTAAGCATCATGGAATCAAAAAAAGTGCCGAATATTTCATGCTCGAGAATCAGTTCCACAAGCTTCAGCTGCCGTTTCTTGTAATTCAGCCGGAAAACACGCACGCCTGCAGGCGTAAGGGAGATCACCTTCTGTCTGTCATCCTCCTGCTTTTCAAACAGGCCGAGGTATCTTCCCGCATTGAAATAATAATCAGACTGACGGGGTTCAAAATCCATCAGTTCCGCAATCTGAAGCCCCGTCATAGGGTTTTCATACAGATTTTCCAAAAGGGAAATAATCCGGTCCATGGAATTGGCCTGGATAAAGGGGATCTTTGTATGATCCATATTATCATCCGTCCGGACTATCGTACGCTTTCTTACCTCCAGTAAATCTTCCCTGGAAATCCGGGTATCCTGGAGCGAATAATTCTTGGTTCTTACCAATTCAATAGAGGAATAATCCTCCGGCGATGTAAAACGGTATTCAAACAGACGGTATATCCGGTTATAATATACGGAAAAAACCAGCCGCACAGGCTTCTTCACCTTGTCTTTCCACAGACGGTAGGGATAATAAAGCTGCCTTATATGGAAATCCTCGTGCACCACATTTTTCGCTTCCATAATGACAACGGAGTCTTCATTTTCAAATCCGCCGTCAATTTCGCACTGCGCATTATTGACGCTTATCTGCCGTTTAATCCCTCTGCAGGTATCCACCGTGAAGGTAAAGCTTCCCGTTCCCATCCTGCCGTTAAAAGTAGAGACATTTTCGCCGGATCCCAGGAAATCATTTAATATGCCGGAAAGGATTAATACATTTATGGCATTGGCCTCCGAACTGATATGATTACTATCAATGGATTCATATTCCGGCAGCTCCACATGCTCCATCTTCGTAACCGGTTCATCCAGCGGCGGTATCTCCTGGTAAAGCAGGAAGTCCCCTATTACATAAGAGCTGCGGCTGTCCGGGAGAATATTGAGCTTATTCTTGCGAAGCACCTCCGGCAGGGCATCGGTGCTGTCCCACTTGGCCATCAGCCGCGGTTCCCGGAATTCCTTGATCTGGCTGGCTTTTATCGGAAAGCAGCCTTCCGTTTCCACGTGTTCCAATATATGGTATTTTTCAATGAGTGCCTTCCATGCATCGTTGGCAGACAGGTTATCCTTGTTCCGGGACATGGCTATATTACCCCTCGCAGATTTATTTTTACTTTGTTTACCGAACTGTTACAAACAGTCACTTTTTTTCGTGCTTCTGCTGGTATTCTTTTGTATCCTTGTATTTTTTATAATGGGGCATACGGCGGCGTTCCTCCCAAAATTGATCCGCACCGGACTCCCTTATCTTCTCGTTTCCTTCCAGCCACTGTACATAAACCTCTTCCTCAAATACGCTATGTACTTTATCACAGGGAAATTCAGGGCATTCCCCGCAGAAATCCACACTGTGTGTCTGCACACATTCCAAAAGGAAACAGCTGCGGATACTGCAGCCGTTATGAATGCCGCTTCGGCAGCCCCCGCATTTGGCTTCGCCCAGCTTGAAAAGTTCCTCCTGAAATATCCGGAACCGTTCTAAGTGTTCCCGGTAATCCGGGTCTGCGTGTGTTTCATAAAATTCATACATTCCCTCCAGATAACCGGCCAATTCTCCGGAAAGCCGGCAAATAGCTCCCTTTTCATAACCTCCGCAGGTATAGCACATCAGGGAACAGGGAGCTATATTTTCCAATAATTTATTCCGTTTCATGTATATTCCTCCGTAAGAATCGAATAACACACCTTATCAAATAACCCGTTGTTGCACAGACAGGCCTGACGCAGCGTGGCCTCATATTTCATTCCGCACTTTTGCATCACTCTGCCGGAGGCCGGGTTTTTATCCGCATGATATGCATGAACTCGGTTAAAGCCCACTTCTCGGAAGAAAAAATCAATCCCGGCTTTTACAGCTTCGGTCATTATCCCCTGATTCCACCATCTTCGTCCCAGTTCATATGCCAACTCCACCTGGCTGATATCATCATCCGGGTGCATTCCAAATAACCTTCCGATTACCTCGCCGGATTCCTTACACTGGATCGCCCAGCTGTAACGGCTGGGCCGGTCATAGGCTTCCAGCCATTTCTTTGTAAACATATTCGCCGAAGTTAATACATCCTCTATGCAATGCATGGGTTTATAATTTGTCCATTTCCACACCTCATTATCACTCCAGCAGTTCTGAAATACCGGTACCAAATCGTCCTCTGTAAACCGCCGCAGAATCAGCCGGCCGGTTTCCAGCCGTACCGTGCCCCTATGTTTTATTGTATTCACAGCACCATTCCCCCTGATATTTCGTAACCGTTCCAATCAGCCAGAACTATTACCATGTTTTCTTTTTTTACAGCCCGCATCGGTCCAGCCATAGCCGGAATATTTTTATCTGGTAATCAAAATAATCGTCCTGATACCAACTGCATCCGGCATTTCTGTCCATAACATCCGCATGCAGGCCCATCATCCACAGTTCCCGCAGCGCTGCAAATGCCGGGATCGTTTCTTTTTCTTCCGGCCGTAGCTTCCTTACGGACTCATAGCCTTCCAGATATTTATTCCAGATAGCGCCATCCATAAAGTTCTCATCATTAAAAGTCTCATTCCATGCATATACGCAGATATCATACGCTCTCCACCCATAACCCATGCAGTCAAAATCAAACAAGGTGGGCATATCTCCTTCAAAAAACACATTACCGCTGTGCACATCCCCATGACAGTACCCATAAACAGGTGCATCTTCCGACAGCCTGTCCCAGATAAACCGTTCCAATTTTTCCGCGCTTTCTTTTAAAAAAGCATAATCCGGTAACCGTTCCGTCAGATATGGCCGGATATCCGTAAGGGGTTTCTCCGCCAGCTGATGCATGTCCACAGGCTTTCTCGACACCTGGAATCTCTCTCTGTCTGAAATCATGTGCATTTCGGCAAGCATGCATCCCAAGTTATAGGCACAGCTTTCTTTATCTTCCGAAGGGCTGTCCGGTGCTTCCGTAAACAAAACAGCATAGCGTATCCCTTCCGGGGCATGCAGTTCCCATACAAATTCTTCCTGCTGCCCGTCGAAAGCTTTTGTTTTCACCGGAGCAGCCGCCCTTATCCCTTTTTTAACCAGGGTATTTATGATATGTATTTCTTCCAGGTAGTCCTTTTTTGTATGGATACCGGCTAAAGAAATACGCAGGTAAAAGATCTTATTTTCTGTTTTTATCCTGTAGATATCGTTCATACCGTAATCATATAACCGGCACACAACCGGCGTTTCTATCTGATAACGGCGCAGCAGCTCCTCACGAACTGCTTCGGCATCAAACTGAGAATATCTGCATTTCGGTTCGGGCTTTATCCCGTATTTTCTTACGGTATCCCAGTCGGGCTTCCATTCCTGCAAAATAAAGCTTCTGCAGCCAAGTTCCAGATGAAGCTCATTATCATCCCAGCGGTCGCCGATCCCGGCAGCAAAAACGTATTTATGCTTTAAGTTTCTGACAATCTGCATTCTCTCCTGCTGATCCTGTCCCAGATACACTTCCCCATCCGGAAAACCGGATTCCAGTAACCATCTATGAGTGGTATCCGTATAACATGCGGGTCTGGCCCCGATATACACAAGCGCATAGGTTTCCGCCAGTTCCTGCAGAAAAGCAACACTTCCTTCCGTGGGAATATCCTTCCCAATATTGTCATCCGAGTAAAAATCATCCGTTCCCATGAATGGTATACGATGCCTCATATCACATATGGTCCCATCGATAAACAGCAGAACAGCCTCCATTTTTTCCCTCTCTTTATCCTGCGATCGGATTCAGCCTGCTGGGAACCCTGTCTCGCACTCTTATTTACCAGCCATGCTTATTATTTTATCACAATTGCGAGTTCAAAGAAACAACCAGTTTCCTCTATGCCGTCCTGTGTGTTTTATACGCTTCATAATGTTTTAAATCGGTGGTTATGGCCGCCAGTTTCTCTTTTATATCTCCTGAAATCCCATGTCCGGTATCGAAATTTTCCACAAATCGTTCCAGCCATTCCTCACATATCCGATCATCCATGTCATTTCTGTAGGCATAGGCTACCACTCCTATCAGGGCGGGCAGGTTACTTTGTTCAAAGAGCCTGGAATTATTATTCACATTCAGTGTCCAGTCATTTAATGCGGCAAGATAGAGAAGCGTATCTTCTATATTCTCATCTCCGTAAGAATTACTCCTTATATATTCCTGAACGGCCCTGTCGGAAAATTTTGTTTCTCCGGAAACCACCATAAGTGATTGTACCGCAATTTTTATCTTTTCTTTTTCCGGACGCACCCGGATCATTTTTACGATATCGCTGGCATTGAATTCTTCGATAAATGGAAGGAGTCTGTCATTTTTTATAATGAATTTTCCAACCGTTTCCTTTCTCTGAACATGCAGGAACTCATCCATCAGCACTTCCAGCAAAGCAAGTTTTCTGCTTACGATATTCCTGTCCTTTGTAGATTTTTCATTTAGTTCGTCATATGAGATTCCCGAAACCTTCCTGCTATGGAGCCTGTTCTTAAATTCCTGCATAAAGCAGATAAATTGTTCATCCTCCATTCCCAGGCGGGCAAACCGGTGAAATAGTCCGAACCACAGGAAGGAGTCTCTGGAATTAAACATATCCGATACCTCAGGGGTTATCACCTCATCGAGCCTGTCTATGTAATCTTCAAAGGTATTGAAGTGGATGATTCTTGCATTTTCCTTCAGATAGGTACAGATATCTTCATTCTTTTTCTTCCAGTCTTCCGGGAAGTTGACAGCCATAACGCTTTCGGTAATCACTCTGTCCATCGTCCCGTTTGTGAATTCAGATACCCTGTAGTTTCCTTTATCCCTGAAAAAATGCTTTTCCGCAATCGCCTTTGCGATTCTGGCATACTGCTCCCCAAGATGGGTTATCCCCTTCTGTGCGGCCGACATAGGCTTTGAGGCATTATATCTTCTGATATGGTATTCAATATCCTCATTGCTGCAGTTGAGATATTGTGTGACCTCGAAATTATATTCATTGAAGCTTCTCTGGAGTTTTTCCGGCAGGTCGGAGTAGCATTTTCCCCTGATATCACACTCCTTCACCTCGTACCGGGGAAGGCCGTTATCATCCAGAAGGATACTGCCGTCCTGAGATTCCACCGCTGTCTGGTATTTGATCAGATACCTTTCTATATTTTTGCTGATCCGGAAGCCGTTTCTGCGGAAGCTTTCCACATTGGAACAGCGCTGTTTCCCGTCAATGGCCCAGATAATCACCACACCGTCAATCACCTGCTCCGCAAATACAAGGGGCGGGATCGGGTTGTCCTGCAGAATATCGGAGATAAGATTCCCTCTCATCACATTGCTCCACTGCTCGGATTCCCGCTGTAAGGGATGATCCAAACGGATGGAATAATCGTACATTCTCTGGATAATTGCATATACCTGGTAGTTTTTCGGCTTACTTTTTTCGGCCGTCTGTGATAATATCTGGATCATATTGCTTTCCTCCCCTTTACACACCCTGCGTTTTTTTTGTCCCCGGAATAATAGCTGTCTTTTCTCAAAGTTTCGCAGTTCTTCCAAATTCTTTTTATAACAGTTTTCCGTAATCCCGAGCCTTTCCATAATTTCCTGCTTTGCGGCCCCGTCCATCTTTAATTCAACAATTCTCCTCTGCAGCCCGGACAACGCCTCAAAATAGGCACTCAGCCTCCGGCCGGGAAAACGGGACTCCTCGTTCTCCGCTTCCCTCTCTATATTAAAATCCGATTCCAGGATATCTCCAAGCACCGTCTCTCCTTCTCCGATGGGGGTATCCAGGGAAAGGGTACCTCTATCGGCTTTCCGTTTTTCTCTGTTTCTGCGTGTAATTTCCGTCTTGATACGGTTGGACAGACAGCTGTAAAGAAAGACTCCAAAGCTTTGTTTTCCATCATATCGGCGCAGCACTTCCACAAATACTTCGTTTGCCAGAGAATAAAAATCATCATAATCCTTCTGCGCCACACCTCCGAATCCATATAGAAGCTTATCTACCAGATTCCTGATTTTCTTTGCGTTTTGGGCATAGTACTCCTCTAAAAAAGGCGTATTGTCCATGAATTCACCTCCAAATATAAGATCTCCGTAACGGTTTCTTATTTTCATAGTTATCATACATATTTTCAAATACACTCCCGTACTCCATCCAGATGGAGTACCAGGGTAACCTTAAGGAAAAGCAGCGGACAATGACGGAATCCGGCTTTTGCAAAGCATCCTTTATACAGGCTGTAATATATGGGAAAAGGGAATTTAGCAGAAGTGCTTGACTATACAACAATTATTATGTAATAATGCAGATGTATAGCTTCTGCTGTACTTCATAAGCTTACTGCCCTCCTGGGTGAAAGTTTATGTATTATGTGCTTAAAGACCAATCCGAGGTGCGCCAACACCGTTTGAGGATTGGTCTTTTTTGGATCCCTTTGATAGCTTGAGTATATATCGAACATATGTTCTTGTCAACAAATATTCGAACGTTTGTTCTGTTTTTATTAATCTTTTAACGACACCTCCTAACATTCGCAATTACCTGTATACTTCCGTTTGCGGTCTCTGGGGCGACGGAATTTCCACACTTCTGAATCACTCTCTTACGGTCTCCGCAGTAAATGTACAGAACTGCCGAATCGCTATTTTTTCTTCCTTTATATTCCAATCATACTATACTTGCTGTCCCATTAACCGGACTCGGCTTTTTTCTCCTGTTCTGTGACACACCCGTTTTTTACAGCAACGGAGAAATAGTAGGTATTCCCACTAATATTACTTTAACTGAACAACAGGAGGCAGAACAATGAACGCAATGAAATTACAATTGCAGCAGAAATATAGAGAAAACAGACCGGAAACGTACCTGTCCGAAAATACCGATACCCATATTCCGACACGGGCGGAATTCCATAAACAATATGCAGGATGCCTATGTCTTTCCGACTTTTGTACCGGGCATCCATCGCCGCATATCACGGACAGAATTGCCCGTTCCCTGCAAATGTTCCGGGAAAGCAGCCGTTCCGACTGATCGGTACATTGGCCGCGCGGAACATAAGAACGCATAAACAGGCATCCGGCCCCTGGTGCGGTTATTCAGGGCCGGATGCGGTACATAGCAGCCACATACTTTTTTATAAGGAGGAAAAATCATTTATGAATGAAACAGGAATCAAGATTCTGAATATCAAAGCAGGCTCTTTATATGGATACAATCTGGGGGTGAGGGATCGGTATGACTATACCACCGGCGTGTTAAATCACAGTCTGTTCCGTAAGTTTCTTCAGGGACATGGAATGAAGGTATCAAAAGCGAATCGTACGAGGGACATTATCTGTCTTGATTTCGACTTCGGTTCCCGTTCCTATGAAGAAGAACGAAAACATCTGTCGGATTTGTTGAATAAGGCGGCTGATGAAGCGGCCCGGGAGAATATCCGGCGGATTATGGAAAAGGCAGAGCAGAATAAATATAAATATGTAAAAAAGAGCAAGGAAGAAATCAGGGAGCTTTTTTACCGGGACGGGGTAACGGTTACCTATCCCGCAAAGGATAAGCAGGGAACAGTTATTAAGGAAGAAACCATCCATTACCGGATGTTTTACCGGAACAGTGCAAAAGCAAAGCTGGGTCAGGTGATGTTCCTGAATGAAAAGCTATACGATGCGGCATATGACTGGCTGACCATGGGACTTGGAGGAAAAATGCCCGTGGAAAATGCAAAGATTGTTGAGCTTTCCGCTTATGCCCCCCTGACCACAAGCACCATTCTTGACACCTTTTCCCTCCCGGTGGAGGATATTCTGATACTGAAGGATCAGGACAGTTTTTTTACCACAATGGCAAATGTGGTGAAGGCGGAAGATTATGAAGCCACCCGGCGCTGTCTGGACGAAGCCGGCACAGCTAAAGCCAGACAGCGGGCTTTAGAGGCGGGGGAACTGGATTTACAGGGGAATCCGGTGTACCGGAACGTATATAAAAAGGTGCCGGTACGGAAAAAGAAATGTGTGGTTACGTGTGAAGAAACGGCCGTAAAAAATACCATGTGGGACGGAATGGGCCTTATTGAAGCCTCCTGCCTGCCGGATTGGGTAAACGGAATGGCTCTGCTGAGAAATCATTTTTTCAAAGCCTGTGCCTTCAAATGCTCCATCCGTACCTTTATGCAGGACTGGTGCAGGGACAACGGCCTGGACTACAATACCTGGCGCGTACAGGATATGTTCGGCCAATGGCACTATGTAAAGGATATCAGGCTCATCACTACTCACAATGCGGTAAAATGGATCAAGTTTATGGATTTGATGGGCGATACGCCGGCGGATGCCTACCGCTTCTGGTGCGATCGGGTAAACGCCGACGGTTCCTGCTTCGGCATAGTTAAGACCGATCATGAAAGCAAGCTGGGAGAGGTACAGCAGATGAGCTATCAGATGCTGAATACGCTTCCCTGTACGAAGGAGGATGTAAAGGAAATCGCCCAATTCAGCATAGACTATGTGGAACGGCTCAAATCCGATGACAGGGAATTTGAAAAATTCCTCCGGAAGAATGCAAACGAAGTCAACCATTATGAAATGATGGCCGATCTTAGTCAAAGGAATCCGGCCTTTGCCGACAGCAAATGGTACCGGTATGAAAAAAGGCAGATCATCCGCAGCTATGTCAATAAAATAAGAAGCGGAAAGGTTATGGTAAACGGGGACAACCTCACCATTTGCAGCAACCCTTACGCCCTTCTTTTATATTCTGTCGGGGCGGACTGGAAAAAGGATCCCACCCTTGTGCATGAGGACGGCACCATACAATGCTATACAAGCCGTTTTACGGATGGGGAATACCTCTGCGCCTTCCGTTCCCCCCATAACTCGCCTAATAATATTTGTTACCTCCATAACCATTACAGCCCGGAAATGGAAGCTTATTTTCCGTTCAGCAGCAACATTATTGTTGTAAACTGCATCGGCACCGATATCCAGGACAGAGGCAACGGACTGGATCATGACTCCGATTTCTTCTTTGTTACGAACCACCCCACCTTTGTCAAATATGCAGGGCAGTGCTATGAATCCTTCCCCACCATTGTAAACCGGCTGAAGGAAAGCGGGATTACCTATCAGAAAACACCGCTTGCCTATGCCCGGATGGATAACAAATTCGCCCTGTCCCGGCGGGGCATCGGAGAATCCAGCAATCTGGCCCAGCTTGCCCTGACCTATTACTGGACCGCACCGAACCGGGAGCTGTATGATAATTTTGTCATTCTGTCCGTGCTGGCCCAGGTAATCATTGACGGTTGTAAAAGGGAGTATGAGGTGGATGCGCTGTCGGAAATCGAACGGATAAAGAAATTGGACTGCATGAATCCCACGCTTCATGAGGAGAAAAAAGATTTTCCTTCCTTTCTGAAATATGTAAAAACCATATCCGTTTCCTCCAGGGGCAAAGACATCCCCTATGAAGAAATCAAAGGAAAGAAAGCTAAAATCAATGACCGGATCAACCCGAACCTGATTTGTCCCATGAACTGGCTTCAGGACTGGCTGGACAAAATCCAAAGTTCCAGTCAGGAAAATACCGTTCCGACCAGACAGTTCCTTATCCATATGGAAGGAAAAGCCAATGACAGACAAATCAGCAAAATACAAAAGCTTGTATCCGATTACGACAGCTTTATCAAAATAAACCACGACCGGTTTGACGAAGAAGACTTTGTTACCGAATTTGATGAAGTCACAAACGAATTCATCACTTCTATAAGGAAGATAAAAATCGGCAATCCCAAAACCATCAACCGTCTGATTGAAATAGCGCTGGATGTCTCGGAAGAAAATAACAATCCTCACTGCAAAAAGAAATACAGTACCAAATACGGCAGACGGATGCTGAATACCCTTTACAGGCAGAATAAGGAGGCTTTTTTATCCAACTTTATCCCCTCCGTTTCCGATATGTGAATGATAACGCATCCAAAAATACGGAACAGGTGTTCGATTTTTATTGTTTTTTTCAGCTTCCAGCCCCCATTTTAGCGTGTTTATTATGAGAGAGTAACCGGCTCTCAATCCATTTCCCACTGCGCAGGAAACGGGAATACAGGCGATTCCACAGAATTTATGATATCGCATCTTGTCCTCATACATTGCCGGCTTTAAAGCTTACATAGATTCCGGCTGTGCCGCCCTTACACAGCCGTACTATCCTCTTCACGTCTGAGCCGGCGGCGGCGCTGTCGTTCTGACAGGATTGCCGCCGGCTCCTCCTTTTCCGGAAAAAAAGAATTGTACCTGTCAGTAAAATTAGTAAAGGAAACCAGAAACGCTTATGAAAAAATCCATCATTAATGATATCGGTTTATACAAAACCAGACTGCTGTCCATGTTGACGGAAGATGCCGATATCTGCGGACTTTTGCTCAATAAAGAGGAGTTTACGCAGGAGGAAGCAGACAGCCTTCTCTACAGTCGGATTTTCCCTTATCTCTATATAAACACACAGGCTGATAACGAAACCTGCCTTTGTTTTGAGGTGGATGTTCCGCAGATCCCTACCGGTATGATAAAGGATATGAAAATCACCGTATGGTCTTACAGCCCTCTTACCCAAATGCAGTATGAAAAAGACGGATATCTTGGTACAAGGCCCGATATCCTTGCTGATATGATTGAGCGAAAGCTGCATGCTTCCAGCCAGTTTGGCATCGGACAGCTGCGCCTGGAATCCGTAACCAGCAACGTGCTGGATAACCGCTATTATGGCAGGCAGATGCTATTTACCGTACCTGATTTTAAAACGAAGGGATAAGCATGAAACTCGATTACAGCCAATTGATAAGTCCATCTGCACTGAAACTGAATCTGTGCAGTGTACACTCTCCCACTCTCAGGGAAATTGATTCCCTGCCGCAAAAATTTTGTACCTATAATATGTATTTGTCCATGCTGCTCTTAGATACCGCTTCTTATTATAAAAATTTGGATGATCTGGGGGAAAGCTATTTTACCGGTTACCCGGAGACAGAAAAGCAGCTTATCCTGAAAATCCGCGATGAATATGACCGGATGCCGGAGCAGGACAAAGTACGCATCGCGGCTCTGGACATTTTCAGCTTCGATTCCCGAATCCTGGAACAGCTGGAACAGGCACTCTCCTTCTTTATATGTGACCCCCTTTCTTTTTCACCGAGGGACCATGCTTTTGTAGTTTATGGAAAAGAAACGGATACGCCCTCCGGCATCATCTCCCCCCAGCTGCTTCCCGAAATTGAGAGTGTAATCCTGCAGCTGAATGCGATATCCCCGAACACCATGGATACCTCCCATGCCAAAAATCAGGCGGCGGCCAAAATTATTGAAAAACTGAATAGCAGGAAAAAAGGCAGGGAAAAAAAAGCAAAAAGCGATCCCAAACTGGAGCTTCCCAATATTATCTCAGCGGTTTCGGCCTGCCACAGCTCCATCAATATTCTGAACATCTGGGATTTAACGGTTTACCAGGTATACGACCTGTTTGCACGCATGCAGCAAAACACTGTTTTTGACGTACTCAAAATGTCCGTCGCTGCATGGGGAAACAAGGATAACAAGGTCGATTTCACACAATGGTTTGATTGTATCAAGCCGTAATAACAGTCCGAAAACCATCGGACCCATACTATTAAAAATTCAGGAGGATTATTATGCCCAGTATTAATAAAGCTAACAGACAGGTTTGTGATGTAGATATTCGTTCCCTTGACAGAAAACCCGTACTTTTCTTCGAAACCGCCAATACGACTACCCAGGCACTGACCGGTGAGTCCGTATATGCAACGGCAAAAGGCGTAAAAAGAATCGCTTTCGCAAACCCTATTGAAGGCACCATTACCATTGAAGCACAGGTTTATCCGTTTGAGCTGTACTCCCTGATCTCCGGAGGCGTAATTGAAACAGATGCCGCCTACCCGGAAAGAACCGTAGTGAAAGCAGATGCGGACGGCAGCCTGAAGGTTCCCGCAAATGCTATGCCCGGCAGTGTATTTGTATACAATGCAGGCGATTTTGCAGGAAAAGAAATCGAAGGTACTTTTGCCGACAACACCTTTACCGCTGCTTCCGAAGCAGAGATCAAAACAGGCAGCGAATATGAAGTAGGCTATGTTGCCACAAAGGCAAGCGGTGTGAAGCGTATTGCCATCAATAACGGCAAGCTGCCGAAGGCTTACTACATCACGATGGACACGGTTGAAAAGGATGACAACGAGGTACTGACACCTTATAAGATGATTTTCTACAAGGCACAGCCTCAGAGAAACTTCTCTCTTTCCCAGTCTTCCGCCGGTGATCCTGCCAGCATTACCATGACCTTCGACCTTCTGGAGGACAAGGACGGCAACTTTGCGGAAATCGTGGAAATCTCCGACGAAGCGGAATAATCTGCCCCGGGAAGAAGGGAGGGAGTCCGGCTCCCCCCTTCTTTTATCCGTATCGGATCTATTATAGATATTGTGAATTGACAGCGGCGGCTGTCCGGTTTTTCCCGGTACAACGTACCCATATTGTGAATGCAGTATCGGTACGCTGTACCGGGAAGGGCCGGACAACCGCGACAGGGATGCCTGCACTCACAATATTCTTTTTGTGGGTCATGCATCCCTATTTTTTACGAAAAGGAGATGGACAACATCAAATATAAAACCTTTGAAGACGTAACGGAAGTTTATGGAAAAACCAATTTATGCAGGATCTGTAATATCAGGCAGATCATAACCTACGCCAAGCTGGGCGTCCAGCCCGTTTGGATCGATGAAGGCTACGGCGGCAAACTGATAGCCTTTTATTTTATTCCGGAAACCAAGGTGGCCTGGAAATACTGGCTGGAAAACAGGCCGGATAACGGACAGGCGGCAACAGAAGCAGGCAGGGACAACAGCAGTTCTGCCGGATGGGAGTGATTATATGAATGGTACTGACTTTCTCTTTTTACTGATGTCTTTCGCCGTTTTAACGGCAACCGTAACCGAAGCGGTAAAAAAGTTTCTGGATGAGCAGCATGTCAGCTATGCGTCCAATATCGTAGTACTGGTAATTGCATTGGTTGTGGGATGCGGGGGAATGATTCTGTATTATATCGGTTCCGGCATTCCGTTTACCTGGCTGAATATTATCTATGTACCGCTCATGGGAATCGCTAACTGGATGGGATCCATGGTGGGATATGATAAGGTTAAACAGGCAATTGAACAGCTGCGGTGACGGGCGGCGGCAACTGGAAATAGAATAAACAGAAAATAATGAGGAAAATTTATGATAACAAAAATGAAGAACTATCTGAAATTAAGGAAACTGCGCAGGGATGCATTGACGCTTTTGATTATTAATGGGGCGGATATCTGCAGCAATATAAAAGAGCTGGCAGATCTGGTTCACGCCCTTCTGGGAGACACCACAGACATACAAAATAAACTCACCGGTGAGAATATGGAAACCGTACTGAAGTTTATGGAAGAAATGACGGCAGCCCCTGATTTCAAGGATAAAATGTATGAAAAGATACACGACGATGCCCAGAAGCTTCGGGAAATGGAAGCGGCAAAATAAACCGGCACGATTCGTACTCCAAAACAGGAGGTGTTTATGGAAAATGACAAACGCTTACTTTTAATAGCTGCACTGGACGAAACAAAATCTGAGAAAAAAATCAGACAACAGTTAGCAACTATGCAAAAAAGGCTGCAAAAACAAAGTCAAATCAAACTCAACGTAAAAGTTGATGAAAAAGTACTGGAACAGCAAGCCAACCTAAAGCAATCTTTGGAAAGTGTTGCTGACATCAGTGACGAACTAAATACAAAGCTTATTGATTTAGGGAAAACGATCACTAAAATAGATGATGATCCTGCTCCGTCCAACTTAATAAAAAATCTTTCGGAGATAACAGATGAGGCAGCTGTTACCGGAAAAGCCGGAAAAAATTTGGGTGATATCTTTAAAGGTGCTATGAGCAAACTATCCGAATGGAATATTAAAGATAGAATCAAAACTCAGGTGCAGGAATCTATAAAAGAACTTCAAGGTATTGATACCCTTCTCACTGATATTGGGAAAACAGGAAATCTGACGAAAAATCAGTTACAACAGCTTGGTAATTCCTCTTTTGAAACTGCCAGCACCTATGGGAAAAAAGCATCTGATTATTTATCCGGCGTAAAGAAAATGGCCGACTCCGGTTATACCGGAGAACAGGGAAAAAATTTGGCTGAACAATCTCTTCTTGCCCAAACAGCCGGAAACATGACCGCTGAAACAGCCGACAAATATATATTGGCTTTAAACGCGGCCTATAAATTTAATGGTGAGGCAAAAAGACTCAATGAAGTCCTTGATGGACAGACCAGCATCGCAACTCATAATAATATTTCTCTGAACAACTTGGCAGAAGCAATGAGTACTATTGGAACTGCTGCATCCGGCTATCGTGTTACAGTGGAAGAACTATCGGCCATGATAGGGACTATCGGCTCTGTCACACATGGATCCGGAAACGAAATAGGCAACAGTATCAACTCTATTCTCAGCAATTTACAGGATACCACATCATCGGATGTTGTTGACACCTTAAATGCCGTCCATGTTTCCATGACAGAAATGGTCGATGGTTCGGAACAGCTTCGGGATCCTATTTCTATTCTCAGGGATTTATCAGATGCCTATAACCGGTTGGGGGACTCCGATTCCTTAAAAGGAGAACTCCTTACTTCTATCGGAGGAAGTGAACAGTCAGAAGAATTAGACGCCCTTCTTCAAAATATGAGTTCCTTTGATCAGATGCTTACAGACTATGCCGCAGGCAGCGGCAGCGCTATGGAAGCTGCCATGAGTTCAGCAGACAGCTGGGAAGGCAGCCTCAACCGGCTTTCCAATACCTGGACGGATACGGTTGGGAATATCGCTAATTCAGATGCTATTATATCAGGCATCAATGCTTTGAATTCCTTATTGGAAATGGTTAATAAACTGACTGATGCTCTTGGTCCGGCAGGATCACTTGGACTTGCCGGTGGTTTATTCGCCGGAATAAAAAATGTCGGTAGGGTTAAAAGGTTAACCCTCATATAAATATGCCGACAGTAATAAAGTTTCTTATCAAAGATAAGTTTTAGATATTACACTTGATGCAATACATCAAGCTAAATGAGGTATATGGCCTGAATAGGCGCATAGTTAATAATTCTATGCCTGGGAAAAATGTTAATACTCTGCTACTCTCCTGTCATTGGTGACAATTTCAGGTTTGTAAAAATGCGTGAGTTTCATTTGGTCAGCAGGAAAGCCGTCTCATCTGAGCGGAATCCCCACAGTAATGACATCCTCATAAGCAGTATATGAAACGATGCTGTTTAAACAGACATTCGGGACTAGCACTGAGCAATACAGTGAAATTATTAGGCAGGAACTTTACCTTCTGCCTTTATTGCATGTTTGGCATTCCTGCTATTGGAATGAATGGTGAAGAAATAGCGAAAATTCTGCTACCACATATGCTACTATTGGAACGAATTATGTTACGAGTATATTTAATTAAATTTAGTGCTATACTTTTCCTGGATTTTTTCCATTTCTGAATCAACCATACGACCATAATATATATCACAACCGTCTTCCCCAAGACGAGTCCAATGTATTATATCGGGAGCGTAGGTTTCAAAAACATCATTTTCAGTTGCTTGGGAGTACCCGCCGTTTATAATCTCCTTAGCTTTTTTCATTTCATTGTCCAATGCTCTAGTGTTGGATTCAAAAGAAGATGCAGCAAAAATTGTACTATAACCATAGCTTACGCTTGCATATTCGATGACACCCGTTTGGTATGCCTCTCCGGGTGACGTTAAGGTGATTATACCATTAAATAATATCGTATATTCATTAAACCTATCATCTAAACTTTTTTTTAAGTATATATTTCTCATTACAAAGGTTTTATCAGATTCTGAAGCTATTCTTGATAAAGCTTCATCCATTATTGGAGCGAATTCTTCATAATATGATATTTGTTCAGCAGTCAATAACTCTGCTGTTTCCGTAACAGACTCTGTTTCCATTTCTGTAACAGACTCCGTTTCCGTTACAGATGCTGTTTCAATATTTTGATTGCTTTCGCCACAACCAATGAGAATTAAATCCATTATAGCAACTAATAATATCAATATCTTTTTCATAATATCCCCTTCAGATTCTCCTGCAAATACAGATCCTATGTTATATTCTACTATACATCATAATATTTGTAAATAAATCTCACGCATCTTAAGATGTGCCAAACACATCATATTAGTACGATATTCAAAACTCTAAATAGCGATATAGACACCATGAGTTCAAAATGGGGGATGTTTGGCATTTCCTTTTCTGATATGGCAAATGCCATTTCCGCAAAATGGAAAAATGTTAACAATTATATTTCACTGACAAATGATGCCACCCTATCCGGAATTGCAGATGCCTGGAAAGACGGTAACCCTATCAATTTTCTTGATGAAACAACTGTAAAAGAAAAATTACTTGAATATAATAAGGCATTTGATAACGGCTCTGAAGCTTTAGCTTCTTTTTTAGACAAAGGTACCAATAACGATTTTCTGGATGATTTTTTCAAAAATTTTAATAACAACGCTGCAACCATGTCCAACTATAATGATGCAGTTAAAAGTGCACAAGCAGCACATAACGGGTTGACTTTTTCTATGGTTGCATCAAAAGTTGCTGCTATTGCCCTAAATGCTGCTCTCAGCATGGGGATAAGTATCGCTATATCTGCCCTATGTAGTGTTATTGATAATTTAATTCACAAAAATGAAAATGCCATAAAATCAGCCCGTGAATTAAGTGACAATTATAATGATTTTAAAAAGACCAATTCTTCGAATATTTCTACTCTGAAAGGTTTAAAAACCGAATTTGATGAATTATCAAAAGGTGTATCCCAGTATGGCAAGAATATATCATTAACATCTGAAGAATATGAAAGATATAAAGAAATCATACAGCAGATAGTGGATATCTCTCCCTCCCTGACAGAGGGTTATAATACAGAAAATGGGTATCTTGTAGATAAAAACAGATTAATCGAACGTGCAATTGAATTACAAAAACAAGAACGTCAGAATGAATTAGGGAAAATGACTAATCTTGAGCAACTGGATGTTGCTATGTCCGGTCATATTGCGGAATATAGCAAAGCCTTAGACGGCAAGGTTTTATCCAATAACGGAAATGTGTTATACGGTAACAAATTTTCTTCATTCAAAGATTCTCTGTATGATTTATACAATACAGATAGAGTTAACTTTTCATCTACAGATATGGCAAAACAGATTATGTCATTGCTTGGAGTAGAAGATGTCGAAAAAGAAATCCAAAAATATTTCAATGATAATGGTACTTGGAGCGAAAGTAGTTTTTGGGACGATTATGTAGAAAAAATAGCAAAAAATATTAATGTTATTACCAAATCTTTATCTTCTGAAGATGTTAAACTTGATGACAGCCAATTTGATATATTTACACAAAAAGCTACTAGTTGTGCTCAGACATATTTAGACATGAAAGATTCCATTTCTGCGGCTAATAATTCTATTCAAACAGAATTGAACAATATCGCAGAATATGCCGACGGCTTTTCCTCTTTATCTGATGAGCAACAAATTTTTGTTTCTGAGTACTTAAAAGGATTTAATATAGAAGATATAAGCAGTAAAACAGTTTGGGGATCCCTTGAGTATGATGAAGATAAAATGGCGTTTGTAAAAAACCAAATAATCGAATTTATAGAACAATTATCAGGAAATAGTTCAACAAAGGAAGCATTAATTAACCTATATGCCCCTCCTACTGATAATGAGTCCATTGAAGAATATTTAAGAAGCTTTAACGAAGCATATAAAGTAATTAAATCCTTTTGTGAAGAAAATTCTATTAAAATCCCTGTAGTCTTCACTTCCAAGAAAGATGCGGTTGATAATCTTTCCGAAGAATACAACAAAGATCCACAAAGTGCCGTAACATACTTTAATGACTTAAAACAACAAGGCGTTCCAAATAATTCAGAACAGTATGGAAACGAATCTACAAATTCAACTTTAGATGGTCTCAGTAAGGCAACCGGAAATATCAATACACTAAAAAATTCTTTAGCCACTCTATATTCAGGAAATTATTCTTCCGAAGAACTTATAAATTCGATTAAAGATATTAATAGTGCAGTAGCCGGAATGGGAGAATCATTAAATTGGGAATTTATTGAGGAACAACCTGACAGCCTTAAAGCACTGGGCAATGAATTAGAATCAATTTCTGAAAAATATGCAGATTCCATTTTGGCAGATTCCAACATTGGTTCCGATTCAAAATTTGGTACTATGATAAAGGATCTTATTGCTGATTCCATAAAGGCACAAGCAGAATTTGATGGATTAACAGCGCAAATAGACGGATTACAATCTTCATATGGTATAGTATCAAATGCAATTGCAGAATATAACGAAAATGGTTCTTTATCATTAGATACACTTCAATCATTATTAACTGCCGATGAAAACTATATAGCAATGTTGGAAGTAAAAAATGGTCAGTTGGTAATTAATGAAGATTCCTATAGAGAACTTGTTGCAATGCAGCTCTTAGAATACCGTACAAAATTAGAGAATGCCGCTGCTGCTGAAATTGAAGCACTTGCCAAAAGCAAATCAAAAAACGCAACAAATGAAAATGCGGATGCCTCGCAAACGGCAGTTGAGAAAATCAATTCAGAAACACAAGCTTTGAATGAGAATACCTCCGCCGTAATAGCAAAAAGTATTGCTGAAGCCCAAAAAGACGGTGCAACCGATGAAGAAATCCAGGGCATATTGACTAAATATAACGACATGTTTAATACCTCTGTAGATAGTATGATGTCGTCACTTGCATCGTTTATGACAGGGAGCAAAAAAGCCGGTGCCAGTGCCGCCAAAGCCGCAGGAGCTGCCAGCAAAGAAGCCGCCGACGCCACCGTAACCGCCTTTGAAGAACAATACAAAAAGCTCAAAGATATCAGAGACCGCGACAAAATCAACGAAAAACAATACCTCGATACCCTTCGTGCCATGAATGAAAGGTATTTCAAAGGCAACGAAAAATACATCGATGAATACAACAAATACCAAAAAGAATACCTCGACGGTATGCGAGACCTATACGAATCCGTCATATCCGATGTTGTCAAACAGATCGATAAACATATCGATTCCCTGAACGATCAAAAGGACGCCGCCGTCGATTCCCTGAAATCACAGCAGGAGGCGGCCAAGGAAGCCCTAGAAGCCCAAAAGGATGCCATCGAAGAACAAATCAAGTTAATTGATAAACAGATCGATTCCAAACAGGCCCAGATCGATGCCATTAACGAAGAAAACGAAGCCCGCGAAAATGCCATAAACCTGGAAAAGGAACAGTATGAGCTTGAAAGGCTGCGCAACCAGCGCACCGAATACGTCTACAGCGGCAAAGATAAAGGTTTTATTTACCAGACAGATACCGGTGCTATCCGTGATCAGGAACAGGCCGTCAAAGAAGCGGAGGATCAAATCCGCATTGCCGATATCGAAAAAGAAATCTCCCTCCTGGAAAAGAAAAAAGAAGTCCTGGAAGAACAGCAGGATGCAATCAGTGAACAGATCGACCGGGTTGATGAATATTACGAACAGCTGATAGCCAATACCGAATCCTATTGGGATGCCCAGATCGACGGTGCGGAAGAAACCAAATCACGCTGGGAAGCGCTTCAGGAACTCCAGGAAGAAATGGAAATGAACGCCCGGCTCCTATCCATAGGGATTTCACAGGAGGATATCGAAAACCTTTCCAATGACGAACTTCTTGAACGTGTCAGAGAAAAATACCTTGGAATCCTATCCGATATTTATGCGGGCAACAAAGAAATGCTGTCCTCCTTATCCGACCTGACCGGCATCGATGTCTCCGCCCTCCCCAGCTTTCTGCAGGATACCCAGGGCTATATGGACATCCTGAGCCAAGGCGTCGATTTTGCCAATCTTAATGATTCCCTCGGAATCGTAATCGATCAGTTTGCCAATGTTGCAGCCGCGGCAGGCCAGATGACAGGATCTGTCATCGGCAGTACCGGCATACAACTCGGAACCAATACCGATACCAAAACATCTGCCGGAACCGGAGATGTTTCTTTTATTGATGCAGTGAAACAACTGGAGGATGAAAGCGTTCCCATCATCAACAATGTTGCGGATGCGTTTGCCGGAGAAGAATCTTCCGAAGATTCCTCCCAAAGTATCGTAGGAAGTGTAAACAAAGCCAAAGCAGCCATTGCCGGCTCCTCCTCCGGGAAAAAAGATTCCTCCGAAGGCAGTGAAGGCAACGGCGAGGATTCCGGTTCCCTGCTGGAAGCAATGGCTGCCCAATCCCAGGCCGCGCTGGATGAGGAAACCGGAATTCCTGCTCAGATCCAAAAATGGCAGGAATTAAACAATGTGCTTTCTGCCATCCTGAGTAACCTCATGAATATCGCGGCTGTCATTTCCACAATGAACGCAACGGAAACCTCTATAAACTCCGGCAGTCCTCTCGGCCCTGCCCTTGCGAAAGGCGGCGTTTCCCATGGTACCAGAAATGCCATGGTATCTGAATACAATCAGCTGGAAACCATCATACATAAAAACGGAACCTACGAAATTACTTCTTCTCCCACACTGACCGATTTAAGCCCCGGCGATCAGGTACTTAACAACAGCCAGACCCTTGCCCTAATCCGTAAAAAAAGGGAAGCATCCGCCAGAGGCACAAATGGGGTATTCCTGGGAGATACGCACTCTGTCCTCTCTTCTGTGCCCGAATTACAGCTGCATAACACCATTTTAGACAATTCTCTTGCTTCCATGGCATCCATGCAGCTCTTAGGAAACGATAATAAGAACAGCCTCATAAACGTAAGCATCGGCGATGTCATTCTTGAAAATGTACAGAACGCGGATACACTATCCAAACAAATCGTCATGCGGCTGCCGACACAAATTAAACAGGAATTATCAAAAAGGGGGTGACCGGACAAGGGTTTGCAGCTGATGCATACCCTTTACACTATGGAAAAATACGACGAAAAGGCAATTTCCGTCCTGGCCAGGGCAATTGCCGATACCCTGAACAACACCAGATACGACTATGAAGGCTTTATCCAGAAAGACAATGGGGACGGCACCTGCCGGGTCATTGTCAACCAGAAGCCCTATGATATTAAAAACGGAACCGCACTCACCTTCACTCCCGGAAACAAATGCCTGGTTTACTGCATTTCCGGGGACTTTAACCGAAAGGTGATCCTTGCAAAATTATAATCGTTTATCCTCACTATGGAGGTGAATATATGCCCATTCCTTATAAAAAACTGAAAAATTTAGAAGAGGTGCAGAATCTCCAGGATTCTGACATCACGATCATAGAAGACCAGAATACTACCCGCAAGGGTACGCTCAGGCAGCTTGTCCAGTATCTGAAATGGCACGATGATATCAATACCTATTATGCCCATCAGGAGACCGTGGGTGCCGCGGACGGCATCGCCCCTCTGGATGAAAACACAAAGCTTCCCTCCGCCAACCTAAATTTCGGCAACGCAGCCGGAACCGTCTTTGAAGGTTGTGCAGGCAAAAACCTGGAAGACAGCCTCAACACACATAAAGCCGATACCGGCAATCCCCATGCCACAACAAAAGCCCAGGTCGGCCTGGGAAATGTTACAAATGAATCCAAAGCCGTCATGTTCACCAGTCCCGTATTTACAGGTATCCCCACCGCCCCCACCGCGGAACCGGACAGCAATGACGGACAGCTTGCCAATACGGAATATGTCAGCCGGGCAATTGCCAACGGAATCGCCGCTTCCGATGCCATGATTTTTAAAGGAACACTCGGAACCGGCGGTACCATTACCGCCCTGCCCTCCGCTTATCTGACAGGCTGGACCTACCGCGTTATCACCCCCGGCACCTACGCCGGGCAGACCTGTGAAACCGGCGATCTGATCATCGCGCTCACGGACAGAAACGGTTCCGGCGGCCTTCCTTCCGACTGGACCGTCTGCCAGACAAATATCGACGGCGCGGTCATTGAGACCAGAAAAATCAATGCCGGGAACGGTCTTACAGGCGGCGGCTCCCTGTCGGCCGACCGTACCCTTCACGTAGGAGCCGGAAACGGAATCTCCGTCGCCGCCGATTCGGTAGCGGCCAAGCCTGACACTACCGGCATTTCCGGTTCTGTGGGGAAAACCGTCGTGAGCGCCGACGGCATCGGTGTTGCCTTAGGCAGCGATGGGGTTACCGCTTTCCCCGGCGATTTGGGAAAACAAGCGTACGACCACAGCCTGGCGGCCCATGCCAGAATGGACGCCACGAAAACAGAAGCTTCCTCCGTCAACGGAAATATCAAAATCAACGGCACGGAAACCCCCGTTTACCGCCTTCCCGACGATGCCGCCGTCACAGCGTCCGAACGGACAAACTGGAACGATGCCAACACCAAAAAACACGTCCATGCAAACAAAGACACAATTGACAAAATCACACAGGCCACACTGGATAAGCTTTCCGGGATCGCAAACGGCGCCCAGGTCAATGTCCAGGCGGACTGGAACATAACCGATACCGCCTCGGATTCTTATATCAAAAATAAACCCGCCGCTTTCCCGCCCTCCGCCCATACCCACGCCAAGTCACAGATAACCGACATGCCTACCAAATTGTCTCAGTTTACCAACGATGCCGGCTATCTCACCTCTGCCGATGTGGACACGGGCCAGAACCATACCCATGCCAACAAAAGCATTCTGGATTCTATTTCCCAGCCAGTGGTTGACAAATGGAATACCGTCTCCGACAAAGTGGATAAGGAAACAGGAAAAGGCCTGTCCTCCAATGATTTCACGACGGCTCTTCTGGGCAAGTTAAACGGGATTGCTGCTGAAGCTAATAAATATACCCACCCGTCCAGCGGGGTAACGGCAGGCACTTACAAAAGCGTTACCGTAAACGCCCAGGGCCATGTAACCGGCGGCACCAACCCTGCCACCCTGGCGGGCTACGGCATTACCGATGCCGCTGCCAAATCCCATACCCACAATTATGCCGGTTCCGACACGCCGGGCGGTGCCGCTGCCAGTGCAGCCAGGCTTTCCGCCAACCGGACAATCTCCCTCACAGGGGATGTAACCGGTTCCGCCTCCACCAACCTTTCCGGAAACGTATCCATCACCACCACCCTGAGCGGCGGTGCAACCAAAGAAAAAATCAGCGCGACCGAACCTTCCGGCCTGTCCGTAAACAATTACTGGCTTCAGGAATACTAAGGAGGATGCCATGGCAATTTTAAATACTCCAATGATACATCCCATAAACGCGTTCGATCCCCGGTACAACCATTCCGTTCCTTTTACGTATACCGGGAACCAGACCGTCCGCAACCGCGCCGTTGTACTGGATAACGAAACCTATCAGACCATATATGATGCCGAACAGGACCGCATGCGTCTGGATCACGTATTTCCGGCGGATACCTTTACCCCCGGCAAAAGCTACCAGATCCAAATCCAGGTATTTGATGCTTACGGCAATACGTCCGCCCTTTCCGCCCCCGTACTCTTTTATTGTTATTCTACGCCCGAATTTCATTTTGAAAACATACCGAATGATACGATTATCCATACGGCCAACCCTGAAATCGATCTTTTCTATTTCCAAAAAGAAAAGGAACCTCTGCAGGATTTTCAGTTTTTTCTCTATAACTATGATAAATCCCCTGCAGCTTCCTCCGGCCATAAATACGATACATCCGACATGAGCCACACCTTTTACGGCCTGAAAAATGAAAGTGAGTATTATGTGAGGGCAACCGGTACCACAGCCCACGGCTTTTCCTTAGATACCGGATACATCAAATTAAGTGTCCAGTACTTCCTCATGCCCGCCAATGTTCTGTTTGAAGTAAAGAACCAGCCGGAAGACGGCAGTATATCCCTGGAAAGCGGAGTTATTGACATCGGCTATGAGATCGACAATGACAACTACACCATTAAAAACAGCGAACTGATTATCGGCAGTGACAACACCCTGACCTATAACGCCGGCTTTACCATTACCGACGAGTTCAAAGTATTTGTCAAAGCCAGGAAAATCCCTCTGCAAGCCGCTTTTTTCAAAATGCGCTGCCCGGAAACCGGAAATTACCTCGACCTGCACATAGAAAAACTTGGAAAAGCCTTTTATGGAGTACTGCATATCCCCTATGGAGAAACCCTTGGAAACTACCACATATTTGCAGAACTGCCTCAGCCCTTCCTTTCCGATTCGCAGGGCTTCCTGCTCACCGACACTGAAAACAACCTGCTCATGGCCGCCGGTACCGATTATCCGGATCTTTATACCGCAGTATTTGAAATAAGCTTCAAAAAAGGACTGTATGACCTGCGTGTGTATTATGAAGCGAACACCACTATCGAAGATACCTGAAAGGAGACTGACGCACTATGCTATTTCTTGGAACCACTTTTTTCAGCGGCTCACACACCCTGGATCCTCCTGCCGTACATGTCAGCCCGATCACGGAAATAAAACTCACAAACGGCACCTTTGATCATCTCTATGTAAGCAAAAACGCGGAGGAGCCTATCGAAAGCACCCATAACGAATGGAATGGAGACACGCTGCTGAGCGCTCCCTTCGACGACAGCCTGGATGCCGGCAATTCCGGCTTCAGTTTAAGAAACACCGACATAATGGTGGTTAAATGCCGTGAAAAAGGAAGCATGGACTGGATGACCATTCATACGAAAACCATCAACACCATAGACGATTTCAAAATGCTTTACTTTTACCGCTATGCACGGGGAGACACCGATTACGAATTTATGCTTGCTTCCACCTGCAACGGGATTGAAAACAGCTATGTCACCAAGGAAGTCCACTCCGGCTTTAACGGATTTTTCCTGGTAAACCAGGACAATGCCGTGGGAACCATTTACAACCTGGACGGCTGCGATACGACCAGGACAGTCTCCGGGGAAGCTGTCAACCTTTTAAACAGCCAATACGCCAAGGTCATAAGCAACGGCGCCTTTAATTACGATACCGGCACAGTTACCGGCGTTTTCCTCAAATCGGATACCCGGGACTGTATCGTAGACCTCGCCGGAGGCGTACAGCTGAGAAAGGATTTCATTGACTTTTTAACCGATAAAAAACCCAAAATACTCAAATGGGATGACGGACGCATTTGGATGATACAAATTGTGGGTACGCCGACCGACACGGAGGAGGGTCATAAAGACCTGCGCAAAATCACCTTCCAGTTCACCCAGACAGGGGACGTCAACGATCCCCAATCCCTGTATATCAATGGATTAAGCCCTGTCGGCGTAGAATGGTGGTGATTTATGAGATATACAATAACCGAAGAAGATAAACTTCTTTTCAGCCAGGGATCCCTGGACTATAAATACCGCCTCAGCGTTATGATAGGCAGCCGGATCGTCGATGTGCTTTACGGAATTTCCCAGGCCGGGACCTACGGTATAAACGGGGAATCCGATATCCGCCGTACCCTGAACCTTACGTTATCCCTGGATGAATTCCAGACAAACATCGAAGAAAAAATCCAAAGCTGGTTCGGCCTGGATTTTACCTTTGAAATCGGCCTGTACAGCATTATAAAAAAAGATTATGTATGGTACCCCTGCGGCACCTATCTGATTACGGCTTCCAATACCCAATATAACAGCACAAGCCACACGCTTTCCCTGACCGTGTCCGACTGGTTCGCCAAGTTAAACGGCACCCGCAACGGACAGGTGGGCGGTACCCCTCTCATTAAGATTCCCGTTCAGGATGAGGAAGGAAATAAATCCACTTTACGCGATATCCTTTCAACCATCCTCAAACAACAGGGCGATATCCACAATTATATTATTGATGATATCGGTGAATTTTACGGTATGCCCTCCAATAACCCGGACTATGAGAAATACCGGGAGGATAACCCCGACTGGAACCGCCTTCCCTATGACCTGGAATTTAATATAGGCTGTATGGTTTCCGACGAAATTAACGAAATTACGGGACTCTATCCCAATATCCAGAAATATTTTGACGTATACAATAACTTCTGCTGCCATTCGATCCCTTCATGTGAAAATGATCCGATTACCCTGGACAATGCCTTCCTGCAATCGGTAATCACAGACAGCGGGGAATCCGTGGACTATGATATCGAAAACATAAAAAATGTAACTGAAGTCCTCGGTTCCGTCTACGATATTGACAGAATGGCTACGGAATGCACCACCTCGGGAAATACCTACCGTCTGCAGCTCAGCGAATATGACAAATATGCATCCAATGATTATATTGCCTTTATCCCAACCAGCGATAACCAGGACGGTATGCAGCTGCAGATTAACAACCTCTCTCCCACTCCCATTTATTACGAAAACACCACCACACCCGTTGAAAAAGGGACCATGCATAAGGATGAAACCTATGTTCTGCAGTATAAAAGGGTGGAAAAAGCAGGCCGTTTCTACTATCTCGGCCAGTACCAGCCCCACGCCGTATGCGTGCTTACCGCTTCTTCGGACGATCCCGTATATACCAAAGACTATTTTAAAGAACGGTATAACTGCAAGAATATTGTATTCCGGGTGGAACCGGACAACCCCTTCACCATACAGCAGATAGGCATCGTACTCGACGTCAAAACCGGGGATACCTATGAAAACATACAATCCGATTCCGTGGCAATGGAAAATGCCATCTATGAAAATATAAAAACCTCATCCTGGAACGACATCGTAACCATTACCACCCTGTGCGTCCCCTGGCTGGATGTATTTGAAAAGGTAACCTGGCAAAAACAGGATACCCCCGATCCTTACCAATATATTATTAAAAACGTATCTCATAACCTGGGAGGCACCGTACCAACTACCTCCATAACCATGTACCGTTTTCATCCACTATATTACGATTATGAGATTCCAAGATAGGAAGGAGGTGAAATATTGGCTTATCAATTATCAAATTATAAAGATGTGGACTCTTCGGTTGCCCCCCTTGTCCTGGAATACTATAAATACATGGACCAGGAGGATTATGCCTCCGCTTCCAGGCTGCTTGAAGAAAATCAGGAGCTCCTGAAGCCCTATATCATTGATATGGACAGCATAAACAAAATCGAACAGGGCCTTCACGACCTGTGGCAGGTTGCATCCTTATCCCAATCAGTAATAATTACAGAAGACCAGACGGAACCGGCGGGTGACTTCGGCCCCGGAACCGAATGGTTCGCCGAATACTAGATACGGAGGCTTCCATGAACAATGACGATTTTACCTACATCCCGCACAGCTCAGCCCGTCTGCGGAACAAGGATGTTTCCGACCAGCACAAAGCGCTCCTGAAAGCCGGCAATCCGGCAGGCGCCGCCGGCCTTATCCGGAATCATCCTGACCTGGAGGCGTTCACCGCCTCCCTTTTCAATTTCATAGAACAGAAACTGGTTTTTATCGAGCAGCAGCTCTCAGGCAAAAACCGCCAAATTTATAACGTTTATTCAGATACAGAACCTACTTTGGAAGAAATGGAAGGTATGTTTTTCTGGAATAAAGAATACGAAGAAAGGGAAATAATATGAGCATTGTATCAGGTTACAAAAAATTCAAAAAATACATATTAACTTCATCCGGTTTCCAGCTTGTATCCCACTGGACGAAAGCAAATACACTGGAATTCGATGATGGAAAGACCGCTCAGGCCAAATTAGGTGCCATCGATGGCATCTCCAGCTCGCGGGAATCGAACAGCGACAAAATTGCGGCTAGTACGGCGTTGGTTAGTGAATTAAATAGCGATTTAGGGAATGTGAAGCTCATTCCTGAAGGGAGCGGCGCAAATGTGAAATACTACGCCCAATTAGGTGCCGATGCAGCATCAAAAAAATTATTGGGGGGTAAGACAGTTGTGCTTTTGGGAATCTATGATGGAAGCCATGAACATAGTGGGCTAAGTATAGATGTTACAAAAACAATATCAAATTACCAAAGCCTTACTGTTGACAATTTTATCGTCGAGCCAACCCTGCTTGTTGGGGGAGCAGATAATAATGCAATAGATCGTGGCTTACGCGTTGTAAAAAGCTATAATAATGGAATCTTTTACACCAAAGTAGGCGGTAAAGCAGGATCTGCATACGCGTATGCAAACCAAGTAAAAGTATATTGTTTTTATTAACACAAATGATTTATCTACTTTACGAATTAAATAAAGCCGGCTTTAGCCATACTTTTACATTGGAGTAAAACCTGTAACCGATATACTATCAAGCCATGCATAATCTCCTCCATATACAATTCCTCTTCCATTTGAAACAATGCTTACACTCAGGTGTCCATTCTGGTAAATTAGCTTTGCTGTAGCAGTTATTGAACCATTAAAATCATAATGGGATTGCCACATTGCACATCGAATGGAGAAAGTGGCTGTAAAGGGACTATCACCCAATTTTTTTACCACTGGATCAGCACCTCCCGGAGGGGTGTAGGTTATGTAAGCACCATCCTCCCGTCGTTCAAAGCTACACCCCCCTAAATCGCTATTTAA
>OLOS01000081.1_pt1 | contig 107341 bp, 107 predicted proteins | sample 1672631 | NCBI WGS metagenome assembly OLOS01 (sample SAMEA3136707, study PRJEB25190) | human gut metagenome | biome: human gut; feature: human-associated habitat; material: faeces | place: Austria | collected 2013
TCGCGCTTGAATGGGGTTCAAGAGGCCTCGAGTTCGAATCTCGACACTCGGACCACGAAAAAGTCCTGAAACTACAAGAGTTTCGGGACTTTTTCTTTTTCTGTTGCGGACCAGAAAATCGTCTGATTTCTAACAGTTTTCTAACACCATCATTCATTCGCAGCGGTGGAAAACGGCCTGCTCATTTTGTCCGCTATGGATTGCTTCCGAGCTGCATCTAAATGGCCGTAGAAGTTAGCATTTTTATGTCAGAATGGCCCAGCCACCTCTGCACGACCTTTAGGGAAAAGCCGTTGGACAGCAGCAGACTAGCACAACTGCAAAAACAGATGCAGGGGAGGGCAGAATAGTGGTGGGCCGCGGTGTGTTATTTAGAGTTTTCCCGGGAAGAGTCCGGCGCGGCGGGGTCTTGCTCCTCCTGCTCGCTGAGGGTCGGGATGAAAGCCCGGGCCAGCTTTCCCTTGCCCCGGTGCTTGATATAGAAATACCCAATAACGCTGAAGGTCACGGCGCCAATAAAGTTGACGAACAGATCCTCCATGGTATCATACAGGCCGATATCCAAGTAGCCGTCAAAGCCCAGGTCGTTGCCGTTGACCGCCACAGAGTGGATGCCGTCTATCGTGATGGGGGTATTGCTGTTAGTGGGATCCAGCATCACGGAGGTGATGCTCTGAACCACCGTGTCCTTTTGCATATCCAGATGGAAGAGCCGATCCATACCAAACTCGAAAAATTCCCACAGCACACCCACGGTCATGGAAAAGCAGAAAGCAGCCAAAGCCACATATATGGGGGAGAGCTGAAACTTGATGCGGCTATTTCGGTTGAGAATATCAATGAGGGCAAAGCCGGTGGCTGCGCAGAGAAAGCCTGTAGTGGTGTGGAGCATGGTGTCCCAGTTGGAGTAGGTGATGAAATAACCCTCCAGCTCGCCCAGTATTTCTGCCGCAAATATGAACAGAAGTACGATGATTTCCAGGGTGGTCGGCAGTTGGATACCGAAGTTTTGCTGGATGAAAAAAGGTAAAATAAACAAAATCAGTACCAGCAGGCAGATGAAGGCGCTCTCGTATTCGCCCCGGAGGATGGACAGAACCAGCTCTGCCACCACAATCAGCCGCAGAACTACATAAACGGCAAAAACAGCCGGCTGCTGGCGGATTGTGGCCTTGAGCCGGCGGGCCGTATCTTTAGGTTTGGGTGGTTTCTTCATGGGAACTCCTTTCATGCGGCTTACTGTGCCGCTGCTGCTTTGTTTCTTTTATGGTAGCATACTGAGGAGAAAAACACAACGAAAATCGTTGTCCGGCACAGAAAAGCGGGGAAGCTTTTTGAAATCATGGGAACAGAATCCCAATAACCGTGTAAATGCCCTGCGCAGATTCATTTGAAGCAAGGGAACAGCTCAATGTGCAAATGAATAGGTGGGAGGGGCGGGATTAGAGGAATACTTGAAGAATACGATTCATACGACAGCTTCTTTGCTTGCTATCTGTTTTTATCCGGTGTAAAATGATTCCGAATAATATGCGGGAGGCACGATATGGATCGTTCAACCGATAAAACTTATCTATTTGAGCAAATGCCCGCATCCCAGGCGGTGCGGCGGCAGATTTTACCCGCTATCGCCAGTCAGATGGTGTTGTTGGCCTACAATCTGGCGGACACCTATTTTGTAGGATTACTGAATGACCCGCTGCAGACGGCGGCGGTATCGGTGGCGTACACCATTACTGTACTGATGACGGCCATCGCCAATCTGTTTGCCGTAGGTGGGGCCAGCTGCATGGCCCGGGCCTTGGGACGGCATGAAGACACGGATGCCCGATGCATTGCGGCCATCTCCTTTTGGTGGTGTCTGCTTGCGGCGGTGTTATTTTCCGCTGTCTTCGCTTGGCTTGCATCACCATTGCTGCATCTGTGCGGAGCTACGTCGGAGACGTATGCGTTGGCGTTCCACTATGCCAAATGGGTAGTTATTTGGGGCGGTCCCTGCGCCATCATCAACATTTTGCTTGCAAACCTCCTGCGCGCAGAAGGCAGTGCGGGGATAGCATCGGCGGGCGTATCTCTGGGCGGCCTTATCAACATTGCCCTGGATCCGCTATTTGTGCTGCCGCAGTTTTTGGGATTGGGAGCCCAGGGAGCGGGACTGGCTACAGCCATCTCCAATGGCATTGGTATGTTGTTTCTGCTCTTCTGCATTTTTAACAGGCGCCGCAGCTCTGTGGTATCGCTGCGGCCCGGCAGCATGCGGTATACCGCTAAGCACATGGGCAGCATAGTGAAAATCGGCTTTCCCTCCTGTGCCCAGTATTTGCTGACCATGGTGGCAGTAGGGGCATTGATGAAGTTTATGTCCGCCTACGACACCGATGCAGTGGCTGCGCTGGGTATCGTAAAGAAGCTGGACATGCTGCCCCTGTATTTTTCCATAGGCGTTTCCGGCGGCATACTGCCGCTGCTGGCCTATAACTACGCTGCCGGCAACCAGGAGCGGCGGCATCAGGTATTTAAGCTGGGGTGCGGCGTATCGGTGGTATTTTCGCTGGTGTGTGTGCTGACTTATGAGCTGCTGGCGCCGATGCTGGTGGGACTATTTATTGACACACCAGCCACCGTTGCCTACGGAGCGTCCTTTCTGCGAATCATGGTGCTGGCTATGCCGATGATGGCCGTGTGCTACCCCATGATCACCCAGTTTCAGGCTATGGGACGAGTGAAGGAATCCCTGATTTGCTCCGTGCTGCGCAAGGGCGTACTGGATATCCCGCTGCTGTTTCTGCTGAATGGATTACTCCCCATGTACGGCTGTACCATGGTGCAGCCCATTGTGGATTGCGTCTCTATGTTGGCAGCTCTATGGCTTTACAGGAGGATCCTGAGGCAGGAGGGAAGGGTCCGATAAAACGGAATGCGCCAGCAGAAGGGAAAAGAGAATTATAGGATGGCGGCCCCCGGAATCTGCTTTACGCGGAAGCCGGGGGTCTGCATATGTCGGCCACTGCGTATAGACTATCTCTTGGTGGGAAAGTGCCATAAAATATGCGCGATAGTCCTGATTTTAGGACGGCGCATCCGAATAATAGGACTATGACAAAAATTTGACAAGCTTATAAAGGACATGTACAATGCAATTACAAGCAAAAAGGAGGGCGTTACGCCATGGAGTTTTGGAAAATGAACGGTGCCGGCAACGACTTTATTGTGGTGGATGACCGACAGGATGCTATACCCGATGAGAAGTGGCCGGAGATCATCCGCACTGTCTGTGAGCGGCATATGTCCATCGGTGCCGACGGATTCATGGTGGTGAAAAAGCCCACCTACGGCGGCGACTACAAGATGCTGTTTTTCAATTCCGATGGCTCCATGGGGGAGATGTGCGGCAACGGTGCCCGCTGCATCTGCCGGTATGGCTATGAAAACGGATTGGCCGGCGAGGTGCAGAAGGTGGAGACTACGGCGGGCCTGGTAACTGGTTGGCGAGTGGATCGCCGGCTGTACCGTGTGCGGCTCAACGATCCCTGCAACATGCGCCTGGATGGCAAGGCGGAGGTGGACGGCGCGACCTATGATTGCGCCTATGTAGAGCTGGGAGACCCCGGCATCCCGCATGCGGCAGTGCCAATGAAGGACCTGAAGGATTTCGACACGCAGACACTGTTCCAGTTGGGTCGTAAGCTGCGGTTCTATAAGGATTTCCCCAAGGGCGCTAACGTGAACTTTTACGAGATCATCGGTCCGGACCATGTATATGAGCGCACCTATGAGCGGGGGGTGGAGGACTTCACCTATGCCTGCGGCACCGGTACCGGCTCTGTGGTAACTGTGCTGACGCTGCTGGGCAAGGTCTCCGGAAAAAACGTCCGGGTGGATATGACCGGCGGTACCCTGTATATTGACGTAGAGCGGGACGGAAACGGACATGTCACCGATCTATTTCTTACCGGCCCCACTAACATCGTCTGCAAGGGCGAGATTACCGACGAGGCTCTGACCATCTGACATTAATTACAACTATTTAACTAAGGTATGTAAGCATATGCTTTACATAGAGAGCAGTCAAATCAACCAAAATCAGTTAGGAGGAGTAAAAACTTATGGAAAAGAAAGCTGTAGTCAAGAATTATATTTTCCTTGGCATCATGCTGGGCGCAATGATCATTGGCGCGCTGGTGGGCTGGCTGGCCCCCAGTGTGGCCCCTGTCGTAAAGCCCCTTGGCACCGTGTTCATCAACATGATGTTCTGCGTGGTGGTTCCCCTGGTGTTCGTGTCCATCGCGGGCTCCATCGCCAACATGAAGAGCATGAAGCGTGCCGGTAAGATCATGGGCACCACGGTGGCGACCTTCGTCATCACCGGCGCCATCGCTGCTGTCATCATGTTCGCACTGATGAAGATCTTCCCCCCGGTACTGGTTCCCTGGAACGACATCCCCTCTGAGGAAATGGGCGAGTACGCCTCCGTCTCCGACATGATCGTCAACTTCTTCACCGCCAGCGACTTCGTGGGTCTGCTGACCCGCAAGGCCATGCTGCCCCTGATCGTGTTCTCCGTGCTGTTCGGCTTCGCCACCAACATGGCGGGCGGCTCTGAGACCCTGGTCGCCAAGTGGCTCAGCAGCATGACCGATGTCATGATGAAGTTCATCAAGATCATCACCTATTACGCTCCCGTGGCCTTCTTTGCCATCTTCGCCGGCTTGGTCGCTGACTACGGTCCCCAGATCGCCGGCTCCTATGGCCGCGCCATGGCTGTGTACTATCCCCTGTGCTTTATCTACATCTTTACTGCGTTCCCGCTGTTCGCCTGGTTCGGCGGCGGCAAGCACGGCGTGAAGACCATGTTCAAGCACATCACCAAGCCCGCTGTGGTCTCCTTGGGTACCTGCTCCTCTGTCGCTACCATCCCCACCAACCTGGAAGAGGCTGAGGATACCGGCGTCAGCAAGGACGTGGCTGAGATGGTCGTGCCTCTGGGCGCTACCATGCACATGGATGGCTCCTGCTTCTCCTGCGTGTTGAAGATCGCCTTTGTTTGGGGCGTATTCGGTCAGGATATGAGCTGGGGCAAGCTGATTCCCATCGTTCTGGTGGCTGTGCTGTCCTCCGTCGGTATGTCCGGCGTGCCCGGCGGTGGCTACATCGGCGAGTACATCATCTGCTCCATCTTCTTCCCCAATCAGATGGAACTGGCATTCCCCATTCTAGTGGCCATCGGCAACCTGGTCGATCCTCCCGCCACCATGATCAACTCTGCCGGCGACTATGTGGTGACCTACATCGTCTCCCGCTTTGCGGACGGCAAGGATTGGCTGGAAAAAGCTCTGGCCAAGAAGAAGGAAGCTGCTGTCGCCGAGAAGTCTGAGTAATCTATTTCAGAACCTCCTCTGCTCTCGGCAGAATGGGCAGGGGACTGTGGTGTGGTTGAGCCGCAGCCCCTGCGCCCAATTTCATTGAAACATTCATGCAAGATATTATCCACCTTAAATACAAACAAAAGCCTTAAATTTGTATATCCGGCTCGCTGTGAGCCTTACACATACATAAGAATCGAATCAGTGGGAAAAAGAAAGGATATCGCTATGATCTGTGAGAATATTACTATCGGAGCCAATGGCCACCTCCACTTTGCCGGCCAGGACACAGTGGCCCTGGCTAAGCAGTACGGCACACCGCTGTATCTGCTGGATGAAGACTATATCCGTCATCAGTGCCGCGTGTATCAGAATGCCTTCAAGAAGCATTTCGGCCCCTCCAGCCGCCCCCTGTATGCCAGCAAGGCCAACGCCTTCAAGCGCATCTACGAGATCATGAAGGAGGAGGGCATGGGCATCGATGTGGTATCCTCAGGCGAGATCTACACCGCCCTGCAGGCGGGCTACGACCTGTCCCACGCCTACTTCCACAGCAACAATAAGACCGATAGGGATATTGTGTACGGTATGGATAACCATATTGGCTACTTTGTAGCGGACAATGTGGAGGAAATCAAAGCCATTGAGGCCGAGGCCGGCCGCCGGGGCATCAAGCAGAAGGTGCTGCTGCGCTTGACCCCGGGCATTGATCCCCATACCTATGAGGCCATTTCCACCGGCAAGGTGGATAGTAAGTTCGGCTCTGCCGTGGAGACCGGACAAGCGGAGGAAATCACCGTGTTTACCTTGGCCCAGCCCCATGTGGAGCTGATGGGCTTCCACTGTCATGTGGGTTCCCAGGTATTCGGTGAGGATATTTTTGAGCGTGCGGCCGTCATTATGCTGGAGTTCATTGCCGCTATGAAGGAAAAGCACGGCTATATGGCGCAGCAGCTGGATCTGGGCGGCGGCTATGGCGTCCGCTATGTCGAGAGTGATCCCTTCCTGGATGTGGACACCAAGGTGAGTCAGGTGGCAGCAGCCATCCAGACGGCTTGCAAGCGGCTGAACATTGAAATGCCTGAGATCCATATGGAGCCCGGCCGCAGCATTGTGGGCGCGGCAGGCATGACTCTGTATACCTGTGGCACGGTGAAGAAGATCCCCGGCTATAAAAACTATGTCTCCATTGACGGCGGCATGCCGGATAATCCACGCTATGCGCTGTATAAAGCCAACTATACCTGCCTGCTGGCTAATAAAATGAATGAGAAGTGCGACTTCGAGGCCTCTGTGGTGGGCCGCTGCTGCGAGAGCGGTGATATTATCCAGGAGCATGTGATGCTGCCTGCCTCCGTGGGCCGCGGCGACACTGTGGCAGTGTGTACCACCGGTGCATACAACTACTCTATGGCCTCCAACTATAACCGCCTGCCGCGGCCCGCTACAGTAATGCTCAGCGGCGGCAAGAGTTATATAGCCATTCGTCGGGAAACCTTCGAGGATCTGTGCGCCTGTGACCTGTAAGCCAAAGCAATAAAATCAAGGCCCGCCCAGGCGGGCTTTGATTTTATACCCATTGAAAACTTTGCGGTAATCGTGTAAAATTATTGTGTAAACTGCGGATACAGCAGGACAGAGAGGAACGAACACCGCAGAAATGGGTGAAAAGAGGTATGCAGGATGGATATACTGCAAAATGTCATGGACTCATCCTCCCACGCCATGTTCACCATGGATCGACAGGGGATTGTAACTCATATCAATCAGCAGGCCAAGGAACGCTTTGGCCTATTCAACCACAGCCTGTACGCCCATTCAGCCGGTCGGCTGGAGCCGGGTGATCTGGTGATTCTGGCCACCACCGCCATGGGCGCCGATGACGGCAATCTGACGCCGGAGGATCTGGCGGTGATTGGCATCCGGGATCCGCGCCTGCGGCCGAATGATATTCTGGCGGCGGTGGGCGTATACAAGGGGCCGGGCGTCAAGCCTGTGTACAAATATCTGCGGGGCGGTGAATCCGTGGGGCTGCACCTGGATGTAACCTTTCAGGGCGTTCCTATTTCCGTACACATTGGTGACAAGCAGATTGCCGTGGAGGTACGGGAGAAGGTATACTCCATTACATATTTTGTTTCCGTCTGTCAGGCGGTCATTTTGGACCACCGGACCCGGCAGATGAAGTTTTGGGAAGAAAAAGGCTACTCCGCCCGAAAAGAAGGCCTTGGTAGTCTGCTGCGGGGCAGCACCTATATTGCAAAGGGCCCGGATCAGGAGATCTGCGTGGTGGGTTACCACTTCAAGGATTTTTTTGAGGGCGAGCTTTTCGAGGAGCACCTGCGGCAGGTGCTGGACGGGCAGGCTCCCGGCTTCTCGGATGTTGCCTATGAAATCAACGGATTTGCCCTGCTGGCCTCCATCCTGCCCATTCGGGATGGGGAGGAGATCGCGGGGATCATCGTCAAGTTCCGCAATATTGAGGACATACGCACCACGATTATGGAGCGCAACACAGCCATTGCCGCGGCGGAGCGGAAATACCGGGAGTCCTCCGAGCGCAGCCTGCCGGAGGAAGAAGGCTCTCTGCAGACCTACGGCAGCTCCGCCGCCATGCGCGCCGTCCGGCGGCGGGCCTATAAGCTCAGCCAGATGGATTGTAATATTTTCATCACCGGCGAGGTAGGCACAGGGCGGACGAAGTTGGCCAAGAGCATCCAGCAAGTGCAGCCCAGGGGTGGTCCTTTTCTTCGAACGGATTGCTCTGCCGTGGCGCCGGGTCTGCTGGAGGAGCAGCTGTTCGGCAGAGAAGGCGGCGTACCCGGCTCCTTCCTGGAGGCCGACGGCGGTACGCTGCTGTTGGACGAGGTGGGCGGCTTGCCTATGAATGTACAGGCCAAGCTGCTGTATGCCATTCGTCGGCGGGAGATTGTGCCGGTGGGCGCCTCTACTCCGGTGCCTGTGGATGTGCGGCTGCTCTTTATTGCCGGGCCGGAACTGCGGGACGAGGTGGATTCCGGTCGGTTCCGCCAGGACCTGTATTACCGGCTCTCAGCCTTTTCGGTGGAGATGCCGTCTCTGCGTGACCATAAAGAGGACATCTATCTGCTGGCCAACCAGCTGACAGAGCAGATTTGCCAGCGCTATCATATATCTGAAAAAACACTGTCCGGAGAGGCTTTCAGCAAGCTAATCAACTACGATTGGCCCGGCAATCTGCGAGAGCTGGAAAACGTGCTGGAGGGAGCGGCGGCGCTGTCAGATTCGGACATCATCTATCCGGAGCATATCCACCTGCCCACAGAGTCTGCGCCACTGACGCTGCGGCAGCACCTACGACAGGAGGAAAAGCGCTTTATCCAGCAGGTACTGGCTCAGTGCGGAGGAGATCGGCAGAAAGCTATGAAGCAGCTGGATCTGTCTCGGTCCGTGTTTTACGAAAGGCTGAAGGAGTACGGTCTGCACTGACAGACCGAATCCATACATATTTTGATACCATGAAAGGAGAACAAATATGAAGAGTTTACAGGAGTTTCCCCGGATTCCCCTTGCGGTGCTGCCCACCCCCATTCAGAAGCTGGAGAATATTAGTCGTCTGCTGGGAACCAATGTGTGGATCAAGCGCGATGATCTGACCGGTATCGGCTTGGGCGGCAATAAGGTGCGCAAGCTGGAGTTCCTGCTGGCAGATGCCAAGCGACAGGGCGCAGAGATCGTGTTCACCACCGGCGGCGCACAATCCAACCACGCAATGCTGACGGCAGCCTGCGCCAAAAAGCTGGGCATGACGCCCATCCTAATCCTGAAAAAGCGCGGCGTTACCGAGCGCAAGGGCAACCAGCTGCTGGAGTATCTCATGGATACCGACGTCAGGTTCATGGACACGGACAGCTATGACGACATTTACGCCGAGATGGATCGCGTGGGCCAAGCCAGTGGCAAGAAGTATTATAAAATCCCCTGCGGCGGCTCCAACGCCATCGGCGCCCTGGGCTATGTGAACTGCATGAAGGAAATTGCCGACACAAGTATGCATTTCGATTACGTCTGCTGTGCCGAGGGCAGCGGCGGTACCCACGCCGGCGTGGCACTGGGAGCTAAGCTTTTTATGCCGAAGACCCAGGTGGTGGGCTTGATGGTGGACAGCGATCCCTTTGAGATAATCACTACACGTATTATGCAGGAAACAGCCAAGCTGCTGGAGCTGGACTTTGTGCCCACCGAGTCGGATGTGCACCTGGTGAATATGTGTGGCCCCGGCTATGCCATTCCCTCCCCGGAGGGCAACGCCGCCATCCGCATGATGGCGGCCAATGAGGGCCTTTTCCTGGATCCCGTATATACCGGTAAGGCCTTTGCCGGCTTAATCAAACTCGCCCGGGAAGGGAAGTTCAAGCCTGATGATAACGTGTTGTACCTATATTCCGGCGGTGCTGGAGGGCTGTTCGCCATCGACGTGGACCTGGGCTGAAGCATGATTCGGCCCGCGCGACAGGAATAATAAACCCGCCCCTATGCAGCTTATCCACACAGGGGCGGGCATAAAAAAGGATCAGAGCCTTCTTGGCCCTGATCCTTTTTCTGTTTTACTGCAGCAGCAGCAGGCTGAACACCAGGGTGAACAGAGCCACCGTTTCGATAATACCGATGACGATGAAGTAGTTGGCCGTGCCCTTTCCGGTTTCACCCAGAGCATCTGCGGAGGCCGCGGCCACCTTGCCCTGGAAAAGGGCGGACAAGCCGATGGCCAGACCCGCAAAGATACCGGTGAACATAGCCAGCAGAGAGTCACAGCCGCCCTCCACAGCGCTGCGGATGAAGTTCATCAGCAAGAAGCCATAGATGGTTTGGGTCAGGGGAGCACCGGAGAAAGCCACCATGATAAAGGGAGCGGGCTTGCCGTTGGCGTAGCATTTTTTCCACGCGCCGACAGAAGCTTGTGCGGCAAAGCCGGAACCGAATGCAGAGCCCATGGCGGACAGGCCCAGAGCGCACGCCATACCAATAAATGCGATATTCATAATTAATCTCCTATCCGTTTATTTTTTTATTTTGTCACCCTTTTTGAAGGGATCGTATGCGATACCGGCCCATTCCATGCCCAACTGACCGGAGAACTCCAGCAGATTCAGCCGGACGCCGTGGACCACTACGGAAAGCAGGCCCATAACAATGTTCAGCCCGTGGCCGATGAGCAGGATCAGCACGGCGGCCACCACCAGGGGGCCCTTGAAGCCGAAGGCCATGTTGTTGAAGCTCTGCGCAATGGCCAAGGACGCCATGCCCACAGCAAACAGGCGGATATAGCTCATGATGTTGCCGAAAGCGCTGATGGTGTTAAGAAACACCGTGAAAGCATCGCCAAGCCCTGCCTTGAGGCCCTGACCGAAGCTCTTACCCGGCGCCATGCCGCCGAAGCACACCACCAGCAGGAAGCCGGCGATGACCACGCAGGCCACAGGAATCAAATTAACCTCCTGGCCGATGACCAGATACAGCACCACGAAATATAGCGCATCAATGGCAGCCAGCCAGCCCAGATCGGCCACCCAGCTCAGATCCTTCTCCTTCAGCTTGCGCCGAATGTTCATAACGCAGGCCAAGGACAGCTGCACCGTGCCCAGAATAAAGCAGAACTTCATAATGGCGTTTTGCTGGGTGGTGGTGGATACATCGAAGTATGCCGGATAGTTGGCAAAGGTGGGGATCACCAGACTTCGCAGCAGCGGCACATCCATGGCCTGCTCCAGGCCAAACCAGGTACCTGTGAGCGCACCCCATATAATGGTGGCAATGGACAGCACCCACAGCAGCTGCACGGCATTGGATTTTTTCTTGCCCTTCAGCGTTAGGACCAGGGCCAGCAGCAGGAACAGGCAGCCGTACCCTGCGTCACCGATGATCATGGCGAAGAAAAGGGTGAAAAAACCCAGGAACCAAAAAGAAATATCGTATTCCCGGTAGCCCGGAACAGTGCCCAAAATATCAAACACCGGGATCATCAGCTTGGTCACTTTATTGTATTTAACCTTAGTGGGAACCTGGTCGTCATCTGCATCCGGATCCTCAAGAGCCCATGCCCAGTGGGCCTGAGCGGCGGCCGCCTTGAAGTCCTCTACTTGGGCGGCGGGCAGATAGCCCCGCAGCCACACCAGGCCGTCTTGACTTTGGGAGGTATTGCTGACGGCAGAATACTCGGCATCGTTCTGGGTTTTGAGCATTTGTACACGGATGCTGGGCAGGTGGGAAGCCGCCTGACGGAGGGCAGCTTCGCAATCGGAAAGGCCCTTGGCACAGCGCTGCTGCTCCTGCTCCAGCTCCTCCAAACCCTTATCGGGTATGGGAAACTCTGTGGCAGAATACTCGCCTGGTAGAGGGGAAAGGGTGGCAAAGGTCTGCATCTTGCCCACGGGAGACAGGCGGATGATCTGCACATCCGGAGCATTCAGCAGAGCGGCCATGGTCTTTTTATCCGTGCGGTAAATGTGGATGTCCCAGCCTGCGTCCTTGAGGGAACGCAAATCCGTCGGGGAGAAGCGGCCCCACTCGGCCAGCCTTTCCGCGGCGGCATGAGCGGCGGTCTGATCCTCCTGCAGCGCTTTTTTGCGCTCCATGCAGGCGGATAGCTCGGAGAAAAAGACTTCAAATTCATCATTGGACAGAGGGACCTTCTCCGGGGGAACATTGCCGTACTCCTGCAGCACAGTGACCATCCGGGACAGATCGGCAAAGTGCTGGAGATGCTGCTGATCCGCAGAGGCCTTTTCGGAGAAATGGACGATACCCAGCTGCTGCAGACGATCCAGTAATGCAGTTTTTTCGGCCGCAGTGGTCACAATGTGGACCACCTTCATTTTTTCGATCATTGGCCCACCTCCTGCAGCTTTTTCTTGGCGATCTTACCCCGCACCACGGCGGAGGTCTGCTGATCGCCCAGATAGATGCCGATGACACGGATATTTTCCTTGGCCTTAGGAATCTTTACCTTTTCAAATAGGTTTACCCGCTGGGCCGTGGAGCGCAGCTCCTTTTCCAGCAGCTCCACTTGGCGGCGGAGAGTCTTGGCCAGGGCGTCCAATCGGGCAATCTCCCGCAGGCGGACAGCGGCCGTATCGACCCAAAGGGGATAGTCCGCCACGTCGTATCGGATCTCCTCAAAGCTTAAATCTCGGAAAACAGGTACAGTGACGCCGGCGATGTTCTCTTGGCCGCATTCCACATGGCTGGGGCGTACGAGAGATTGAAGCTGCTTGCCCTCCGGAAAACTCTCATTTTCCGCAAAGACGGCCACCCAATCGTCCAGCCCGTCTACGGCGGCCCGGCGCTGCCGCTCCACCTCCTCCAGCTGGGCGGTTACATGCATCACCACAGATTGGAGCTGCTGCTTTTTCAGCTGTAGAGTGGGCAGATAACGCTGAAACTGCTTCAGGCGGTCCTTCTGCACCTTCAGCTCATTTTTTGTGAGTTTAACAGCCATAGGCGCCTCCTCACTCCTGGGCGGAGGGCTTAGGCCATCTCTCCTGAATGAGACTGGTTTTCAGACCCGTTTCATTGGGCTCAAAGCACTCAGCCAAGATCTCCCAGCCCAGATCCAGCGCCTCCTCCAGGGGAATATTCACGCTCAGATCCATCAGCTTTGTTTCAAACAGATGGCCGTACTTCAGGAGCTTTTCGTCCCACTCGGACATAGCAAAGCCCATGGACTTCTTCTCCAGGCTCTCCTTATAGGCGCTGTACAGGCGGATCATGCCGTCCATCAGCGCCCGGTGGTCGCTGCGGGTCTTGCCGTTGACGTTCTGCTTCAGACGGGACAGGGAGCCAAAGGGCTCAATGTGGCCGTTTTTCAGATAATACTGGCCCTCGGTGATATAGCCGGTGTTATCGGGGACGGGGTGGGTTACGTCATCGCCGGGCATGGTGGTTACACCAAGGATGGTGATGGAGCCGGCATCCTCAAAGTCAACGGCCTTTTCATAGCGGGCAGCCAAACAGCTGTAAAGGTCACCCGGATAGCCACGGTTAGACGGCACCTGCTCCATGGTGATGGCCATTTCCTTCTGCGCGTCTGCGTAGTTGGTCATATCGGTCAGGAGGACCAGCACCCGCTTGCCGTCCAGCGCGAACTGCTCGGCCACGGCCAGAGCCAGGTCCGGCACCAGTGTACATTCCACCGTGGGGTCGGAGGCGGTGTGAATAAACATCACCGTGCGGCCCATGGCACCGCTCTTTTCCAGGGTATCACGGAAAAACAGATAGTCATCGTACTTCAGGCCCATGCCGCCCAGAACAATCACATCCACCTGCGCCTGCATGGCAATGCGGGAGAGCAGCTGGTTGTATGGCTCTCCGGACACGGAGAAGATGGGCAGCTTCTGACTCTCCACCAGGGTGTTGAATACATCGATCATGGGGATACCGGTGCGGATCATTTTATTGGGAACGGTACGCTTGGATGGGTTCACGGATGGGCCGCCGATGGGGATCATATTCTCGGTCAGGGCGGGTCCGCTATCGCGGGGCACACCGGCGCCGTCAAAAATGCGGCCCAGCAGATGATCCGAGAAGGATACCATCATAGGCCGGCCCAAAAAGCGGACCGGATCCGTGGTGCTGACACCCTGGGTACCACTGAAGACCTGGAGTGTAACCAGGTCCTTATTCAGCTTGATTACGTTGGCATAGCTTTTGCCCACCAGGGCCAGGTCACCCAAACGGACGCCGGAGGCCCGGACGGTGACCACGTTTCCCACAATGGATTCGATTTTTGTATAAACTTTCTGCATATTGCTTCCCTCCTCAGCCCTGGACCTTGCTCAGGTAAAAGTCCTTCAGCTTCTTTTCCTGGGCCTCGAATTCCGGCGAGCGGAAATGGGTGTTGTGCCAATCCAGAAACTCCTGCCGAACCTGATTGAAGAAGGCGCGAATCTCTTTCTTATCCTCCAGGTCGAAATCCCGGGTCAGCACATCGTAAAGTATATCGAACTCGTACACCTGGCGCTCGGGGTCGCAGGCGGCATCGATGGGATCGAAGGAGTTCTGCTGCAGATAGACCGCATCCAGCAGCTCACCCTTTTGGTAAATGATGTAGTCCTCGGCGGAGGTACCCTCCTCACCAATGACCTTCATCATCTGATTGATCTCGTTACTGCGCTTGAGGATGGACCGAGCATGTTCTACTCGCTCCATATCCACCACGCCCCTGTACTTAGACCAGGAATCAATAGGATGGATGGCGGGGTATTTGCGGGCATCGGACCGCTCACGGGACAGGCCATGGAACGCGCCTACCACCTTCAGCGTGGCCTGGGTCACAGGCTCTTCAAAGTTACCGCCGGCAGGGGAGACGGTGCCGCCAATGGTTACGGAGGCAATCTCGCCGCTCTTGAGGCGGACCTTGCCAGCCCGCTCATAGAAAGAGGCGATGACGGATTCCAAATAGGCGGGGAAGGCTTCCTCGCCGGGGATCTCCTCCAGACGGCCACTCATTTCACGCATAGCCTGAGCCCAGCGGCTGGTGGAGTCTGCCAGCAGCAGCACATCCAGCCCCATCTGCCGGTAGTATTCCGCCATGGTCACAGCGGTGTACACCGATGCTTCACGGGCGGCCACGGGCATGGAGGATGTGTTGCAGATAATAATGGTACGCTCCATAAGGGAACGGCCGGTGCGGGGGTCTGTAAGCTCCGGAAACTCCGTCAGCACCTCCACCACCTCGCCGGCACGCTCGCCGCAGGCGGCCACGATGACGATGTCCACATCGGCATTCTTGGCCTCCATGTGCTGCAGAACAGTTTTTCCGGCGCCGAAGGGGCCGGGCACACAGAAGGTGCCGCCTTTGGCTACGGGCAGGAAGGTGTCGATACAGCGGATCTGAGTCACAAGCGTTTCATCGGGCCGCAGACGCTCCTCATAGCAGCGGATGGGCTGCTTTACAGGCCAGGAAAAGACCATGGTCAGCTCCCGCTGCTCGCCCTTTTCGTTTTCCAGCACCGCCATGGTGTCGCGTACATTGTATACGCCCTTTTCCCGGACGGATTTGACCGTCCACTCGTCTGTCAGGTCAAAGGGGACCATGATCAAATGGGTGAACAGACCCTCCGGCACGCTGCCGATGGCATCGCCTGCGGTGACCACATCACCGGGGGCGACCCTGGGGGTGAACTCCCAATCCCGGTCGGGGATGGGATCCAGATACACACCGCGCTCCAGGAAAAAGCCGCATTTTTCCGCCAGCTCGGGCAGGGGATTCTGCAGGCCATCGAACACCTGGGTCAGCAGGCCCGGCCCCAGCTCTACGCTCATAAGCTGGCCGGAGAGCTCTACCTTGTCGCCCACCTGGATGCCGTTTGTCATTTCATAGATCTGCATGCTGGCTGTGTCGCCGTTTATGCGGATGACCTCACCCTTAAGTCGTTCGTCACCCACCAGGACATAGCCCACTTCATTTTTTCGCACGGAGCCGGAGAAGCTGGCCGATACCAGGTTCCCGTTCACTCCGGTCACAAATCCTGTTACTTTGTCCATATTGATTCTCCTGTTTTGTTATAGGCTGGAAATCTGCTGCCGGATGTTATCCATCAGCCCGTCAAAGGCCTGCTTGCCCCGGTCATACCGGAAGGTGCGCTGGCGCTCCAGAAGCTGCAGCTTCATGGCGTAGCCATAAAGGGCATATTCGTCAAAATTGTGCAGGCCGATCATGTCATCCAAACGGCGAAATTCCAGGTCCAGTAATAGGCGCTCACCCTCCAGGGGATTTTCCGCATTTACTGCCGCTGTTACCGCCTGGACAATGCCTGAGTCCCGATCAGAGGGGACAGGGCAGACCCGGCCCAGCTTCACACTGCGCTGATAGGTCAGCTCCCGTGAGAGAGATTGGTAGAATTCGCCCCATTCGGACAGAAGCGGCCCCTTACCGGAGCGTACCGTCAGCTCCTCCAGAGTCTTATACGTCCCCTCACTCACCGCAGATCTGCATTGAGATAAGAACGTGGCATAGTCCATGGGCGGCTCACCCTGGGTGCGGAGCATGGGCAGACTTGAGATGAGATAGTAGTAGGAAGCCATGAGGCACCTCCTTATAGGCGAGTATCCCGGAAGAAGGGCATGAGCATTTCAGCGATCTCCTCATCGGAGCAATCGAAATAACCCGAGCCGTCCTTAGCGGCCAAGCGGAAGCCGGCGCCTACCTTCTTGGAGGGGCGGATTTCCAGGCCATTTTTCAGCTCCTGGGCAAGCTCCTGACGGATGGCATCTGTCACCTGACTTACCTCCACCGTGTAGGCGGACACATCCTCACCCTGCAAAGCGGCACGAATGAGGGTAGCCAGGGTCTGCTGATCCAGTGCCTTGCACACATCGGCAGCCAGGATCTTTTCAAATTCCTTTTGAATCTCCTGATGGAAAGCCAGTACGGCGTCACGCTTGGCCTGCTCCGCACTGAGACGGGCGCTGTTTTTGAACACTTCGATCTCGGCGTTTGCATCCTGACGCAGCTTATCAGCGTCGGCCTTTGCCTGGGAAATAATGGAATCCGCCTGTGCCTTGGCTTGCGCCACAATGGCGGCGGCCTCCCTGTTGGCGCTGTCAATGCCATCTTGCTTGATGGATGAAACGAGGTCCTGAATTTGAAGTTCCATAGTTATCACCTTCTTGATTATGTTTTTGTGCATATGTCTACATTATAAAACTTTTGCGTGCAGGTTGCAAGTGTTTTTGGCGTGGGAGTCATTGAATATGCTGATAAAAGGCATAACAATATAGAGAATCCACCGACCCCCTGGGGGATCGGTGGATCATAAAGAATGAGAGAAAAAGAGTTTACGCAGCGGATGCGGCTTGCTTTTTGCCGGAGATATACTGGAATACGACAATAGCGGCAACAACGGCCAAACCGATCAGATCGGAGGTCAGGCCAGGGATCATCATGCCGAGACCACCTGCTACAAGGGCAAGACGCAGCACCATGGGAATCTTACGAAATAGGTGGCCGTTAAGGGCTGCGGCGATGCCGAACAGACCCAACAGGGCGGTAACGGAGATAAGCAGCACATCGTACCACTCTACATTGCCGACAAAGAGCATACTCGGATTATAGGCGAATATATACGGCACGATGAAGGCTGCTATAGCCAGCTTTGTGGCGTTAATACCGGTCTTCATGGGGTTAGACTTGGCGATGGCGGAGCCGGCATAGGCAGCCAAGGCCACAGGCGGCGTGATGTCCGCCACAATGCCGAAGTAGAACACGAAGAAGTGTGCCGCCACAGGGGAGAAGCCCAGCTGGATCAGTATGGGGGCGCAGGTAGAGGCCATGATGCAGTAGTTGGCGGTGGTAGGTACGCCCATGCCCAGCACGATGCAGCACAACATGGTCAGCACCAGGCCGACGATGGTTGCATTACCGGCCAGCTGCACGATGGCGTTGATGAGGATGGAGGCCAGGCCCGTAACGGTAATGCACCCGGCAATCATACCGGCCATAGCGCAGGCCACAGCCACGGTGATGGCACCCTTAGCGCCGGCTGCGAGAGCATCGACGGCGGAGAGAAGGCTGGCCTTCACAGTCAACCACAGGATCTTTCCAAAGCCCTGGCCGTTCATCTGACGGAGGTTGGTGGCCAGCAGGTGGATAAAGCCGATGACAAAGGAGGCCAAGATGGAGAGGGCAGCAGAGGTAGCCATGGTCTTTGCACCGGAGGACACCAGCCATACCAGCAGCACCAGGGGCAGTATCAGATAGAGATTTCTGAGCAAATAGCCCCACTTTGGCAGCTCTGTGCGGGGAATACCCTGCAGACCCAGCTTCTTTGCTTCCAGATGCACAGCAATGAAGATGCCGGAAAAGTACAGAATAGCGGGGAGAATAGCCTTTACGGCGACCTCAGCGTAGGGCAGATCCATGTATTCCGCCATAAGGAAGGCGGCGGCACCCATAATGGGCGGCATAATCTGACCGCCGGTAGAGGCGGCAGCTTCCACCGCGCCGGCAAACTCGGGCTTATAGCCGGTTTTCTTCATCATGGGAATGGTCACGGAACCGGTAGTCACAGTGTTGCCCACGGAGGAGCCGGACACCATGCCGCACAGGGCGGAGGAGATAACAGCCACCTTAGCGGGGCCGCCGCTGGACCAACCGGCCACACGGTTTGCAAAGTCAATGAAGAAGCTGGCGATGCCGGTGCGCTCCAAAAACGCGCCGAAGATAATGAACAGAACGATGTAAGTAAAGCACACGTTAATGGGAGTGCCTATGACACCGGAGGTGGTGTAGAATAGCTTATACACCACATTTTTCAGCGCGCTGAAGAAACTGGGGTTATAGCTGAGCTGGTTATAGAAAGTATAGATCAGCAGCGCAGCCACAACACACAGGATAGGAATACCAACGCATCGGCGGCACAGCTCTATCAGCACCAAAATGCCGATGACGCCGATAATCACATGGATGGGCTCAATGCGGGTGGCCAGTTGAATCAGGGTAAAGGCATTGATGGCAAAATAGAAAAAGCACGCGGAGCCCACCAGCATCAGCACGATGTCGTACCAGGGCAGGGAATTGACCCTCACATGGCCCTTCTTGGCCGGGTAGGTCAAAAAGCCCAGGATAATGATGCAGCCCACAAACAGGGTCAGGCGCACCTCGGGCAGGGCAGTGGAGAACAGGGTCATATACAGGCAGTACAGGGAGAAAAGGGTCATAATCACCGTAATGATGATCTTGGGGGTGCCTTCCCAAATGCGAGTGGCAGATTCGCGGTCATACTTACGCATGACTTCGTCCAGATCGGTCTCCATGTCACTGCTGCTTTCAGCAGCGGGTGCAGTATCTACCGCAGGTGCCGTCTGGCTTTTCTTTTTAAAGATGCTCAACGGGAGCGTCCTCCTTTAGGCTTATTTTGTTATAGACAGTGAGGACTACGGCGGATAGCCTCCGCCGTAGTCATCTCACTTGACATTTTCGTTAAGAAGTCGAACAGAATTACTTGCCGGCCACGGTGATGTTGTGCTCAGCAAAGTACTCCACAGCACCGGCGTGATAGGGCACGGAGGTGATGGAGGAGGCATACTCCAGGTTCAGCTCGCCGTACTTGGCATGGCTGCTGACCAGGCTGGAGGCGTTATCGAAGATGTCGGCGCACAGAGCCTTGATGGCATCGGCAGGCACATCGTCACGGGCTAGGATCACAGCGCCCACGGCCACGGTGGTGGTGTCGGAATCCAGGCCGTACACGTCAGCCTTGATGGTGCACTTGGAGTAGTAGGGGGAGGACTTGAGCAGAGCGTCGATATGCTCGTCATCCAGGGAAACCAGGGACACGGGCTTGGTGGTGGATAGATCCACGATAGCGGTGGTGGGGGCGCCGGCCACGATGAAAGCGGCGTCGATCTTGCCGTCCTTCAGAGCGTCAGCGCTGTCGCCGAAGGACTGATAGGTGGCGTTGATCTTGGTGAACTTGCCGTTGGCATCCAAATCACCGATGCCATAAGCGCTCAGAATGTCTACAGCGTTGAAGTACACGCCGGAGCCGGCCTGACCCACGGAGACATTTTTACCTTCCAGGTCAGCCACGGTCTTGATGCTGGGATCCACGGTGACGATCTGCACCTGCTCTGCATAGAGGGCGGCCACAGTGGAGAAGCAATCAATCTTCTTGTCAAAGATGTTGGTGCCGTTGTAGGCGTAGGCCATCACATCGGACTGGCAGAAGGCCAGTTCGGCATTGCCGGCGTCCAGTTCTTCAACGTTGGACTTGGAGCCGTTGCCCACCAGACCCACAACGTCGATGCCGGCGTTGTTGGTGGCATGCTGGGCGATGGTGCTGCCAAAGGCGTAATAGGTGCCGGACTCACCACCGGTGACGAAGCGCATCTTGGTCTTGGAGCTGCCGCAGGCAAACAGGCTTAAGGACATAACCAAGGCCAAAATCAGTGCGAAAAGCTTTTTCATAGTAATTCTCCCTTTACGTTTTTTTATCCTCTTTTTCCGCGCAAGGCGGATCACACTTCCACTATTGTATCGCACTTCCTGACGATTTGCAAGTTATAATTGTGATTTTATTATATTTTTTCTTATGACGGATTTAGATTAAAAGAGTTTTTTTAAACAATATTTTCGTATTTGTTATGAATTAATAAATGCTTCCGCTTAAATAACATAATTTGATGAAGAATAGTATTAAAATATAAAAAAGCTTTTTGCGAAAAATCTTTCATTATTTTGCAACTGCGTGAAAAGAATCTTGCAAAAAATGAGCATCATACGAAGAGAGGAAGAATAGCGCACTGCAAATCATAAAAATATGGTATGATTTTTAGCGGCTGACCCAGGAAAAAGATGGCAGATATCCGCTGCGTGAGACAGGCATGGCGATGCATTTTCTCTTGACTTCTGGCAAAAGATACAGTAAAATACCGCTATATTGCAACAAACGATGATGGAGAGTAGTACTCCCGTGCGGGATGCCCAGAGAGGAAACGGTCGGTGTAAGTTTCCGTGACGGCAGGGAGGAAGTCGCTCCGGAGTTTTGCCGCCCAGCGAGAGCAAGCGGCAGCGGTCAGCCGCCGTTATCAGGTTTTGAGTGCGGAGGGGTCCCCTCCGAACACAGGTGGTACCACGGACTATATTTATGGTTCGCCCTGTTTTGCTTTTGCGGCAAGACAGAGCGGGCCTTTTGTTTTGCCGAATTTCGGAAAAGGAGAGTTCACTATGAGAAAAGAATTACCCAAGGTCTATGACCCCCGGGATGTGGAGCCCCGGATCTACCAGATGTGGATGGACGGCGGCTGCTTTAAGGCGGAGCCAAATCCTGATAAGAAGCCGTTTTCCATTGTTATGCCGCCCCCTAATGTCACCGGCCAGCTGCATATGGGACACGCTATGGACTCCACCCTGCAGGACATCCTCACCCGCTTCAAGCGGATGCAGGGGTATGAAGCTCTATGGCTGCCCGGCACCGACCACGCCGGCATCGCCACCCAAATTAAGGTGGAGGAGAACCTGCGCAAGGAGGAAGGCCTTACCCGCCACGACCTGGGCCGCGAAAAGTTTTTAGAGCGAGTCTGGGAATGGAAGGAGAAATACGGCAACCGTATCGTGCAGCAGCAAATGAAGATGGGCGCCTCCTGTGATTGGGACCGCAGCCGCTTCACTATGGACGAGGGCTGCTCCCGGGCTGTGCGGGAGACCTTCTGCGAGCTATATGACAAGGGCCTCATTTATAAGGGCAGCCGTATTATTAACTGGTGTCCACACTGCCTGACGGCCCTGTCTGATGCTGAGGTGGAGTACACTGATAAGCCCGGCCACCTTTGGTATGTGCGCTATCCGCTTACCGACGGCAGCGGTGACATTGTCATCGCCACCACCCGACCCGAGACTATGATGGGAGACACGGGCGTGGCTGTGAACCCGGGAGACGAGAAGTTTAAGCATCTTATCGGCAAGACTTGCATCCTGCCTATTATGAACCGGGAGATCCCTATTGTGGGCGACGAATACTGCGAAATCGGCTTCGGTACCGGTGCGGTGAAGATGACTCCCGCACATGACCCCAACGACTTTGAGGTTGGCCTGCGGCATAACCTGGAGGTGATCCGGGTCATCGCCGATGACGGCACCATCAACGAAAACGGCGGTCCCTACAACGGCATGGACCGCTATGAGTGCCGCAAGGCCATTGTGAAGGACCTGGAGGAGCAGGGCTACCTCATTAAGGCTGAGCCCTATTCTCACAATGTTGGTACCTGCTACCGCTGCCACAACGACGTGGAGCCCCTAATCTCCGCCCAGTGGTTCGTGAAGATGGCGCCCCTGGCCAAGGAGGCCATCCGCGTGGTGGAGGACGGAACCATTAAGTTCGTACCCGAGCGCTTCACCAAGACTTATATCAATTGGATGGAAAACGTCCATGATTGGTGCATTTCCCGCCAGCTTTGGTGGGGCCACCAGATTCCTGCCTGGTACTGCGATGATTGCGGCCACATCAATGTCAGCCGCCAGGATCCCACCCAGTGTGAGAAGTGCGGCAGCACCCACTTGACTCGGGACGAGGACGTACTGGACACCTGGTTCTCCTCGGCGCTGTGGCCGTTTTCTACTCTGGGCTGGCCCAATACGGAGTCGACGGACCTGAAGTATTGGTATCCTACCTCTGTCATGGTCACCGGCTACGACATCATCTTTTTCTGGGTGGCCAGGATGATCTTCTCCGGCATGGAGCAGATGAAGAAGGAGCCCTTCAAGACCGTGTTCATCCATGGCCTGGTCCGTGACGATAAGGGCCGCAAGATGTCCAAGTCTCTGGGCAATGGCATTGACCCCCTGGAGATGGCGGAGCAGTACGGCGCAGACGCCCTGCGCTTTAACCTCATCACCGGCAACAGCCCCGGCAACGACATGCGTTTCTATGTGGAAAAGTGCGAGGCCATGCGGAACTTTGCCAATAAGATCTGGAACGCATCCCGTTTCGTGATGATGAATCTGACTATCGACAAGGTGGAGCTGCCCGAGAAGCTGGAGCTGGAGGACAAATGGATCCTCAGCAAGCTTAATACCCTTATCCGCGAGGTCACGGACAATATGGATGCCTTTGAGCTGGGTGTGGCCTCCGCCAAGATCTATGACTTCATTTGGGACACCTATTGCGATTGGTATATTGAGCTGACCAAGACCCGGCTTAACGGTGAGGATGAGGGCGCCAAGCTGGCGGCGGAGAATGTGCTGTGCTATGTGTTGCTGCGCATCCTGGAGCTGCTGCATCCCTTCATGCCGTTTATCACGGAGGAGATTTGGCAGGCTCTGCCTCATGAAGGGGATTATCTGATCCGCGCCAAGTGGCCCGAGTACCATTCTGCGTTTGACTTCCGTGCTGAGGAGCAGGCTATGGAGGCGGTCAAGGACGCCATTTCTGCCGTCCGTGCTCGCCGAGCTGAGATGAACGTGCCGCCGAGTAAGAAGGCGCAGATGATCATCGTCTCCGACCATGCGGAAGACTATCGCCTGGGTGAGCATTTCATTAAGCGTATGGCATACGCCAGCGAACTCACTGTAACAGATGCGTCGCCTGCGGACCTCACGGGCCTGGTCACTGTGGTGACCCATGGCGCCAATGTCTATCTGCCTCTGGCGGAGCTGGTGGACTTTGAAAAGGAGCTGGAGCGCATTGCTAAGGAGCGAGCGAAGGCTGCCGAGAACCTGGCACGCATCGAGCAGAAGCTCAGCAACGAGAAATTCGTGTCTAAGGCCCCTGAGGCGGTGGTGAATGCAGAGCGGGAAAAGGCAGAGAAGGCCCGGGCCCTCATCGCTAAGCTGGACGAATCCGCCGCTGCTATGAGAGGGTGAGAACCGGTACATGTAATCAGATCTTTAAATTTTATAGTAAGGGAGGCACATTTTTGTGCCTCCCTTACCATTTGTATTCCGGCAGCGGCAATAATGACAGAGATATAGAAAAATGGCCGGCAAACCATGCCGGCCATTTTTCTGTATGGAATCTTGAGGAGAGAAAAGAAAGGCAATAAATTTATGCTGCGTTGTGAGCATTACGGTGAGCGGGGCGCTCTTCGTGGTGCATCTCCAGAAGGCCTGCCTTACTGGCAGCCCAAGTGCCGATGGCACCAAAAATCAGGGGCAGATACATACCGGCCTCACGGATGGGTGCGTCAGCAGCTGTCATCAGGAAAGCGGTGGCAACGACAAGCATTAGTGAAACGATAGAAATCATAATATAAGCGTCCATATTTTTCATAATAATGCCTCCTAAAAAATGGATCAACTTAAAACTATTTTCTGTTTGCAGTTGCATAGTAGGATAATTAACAAGAAAAGTAAAGCGCCAAATCATTATAATTAATATCAGTAACACTTACAACTAAGAGCCATATAAGAAAAATGTATTTTTTAACGGCAACAAGGTTCTTCGACAAAAAGATACCGGAGAAAAAAGTATAATCATCGTAGGCTGATGCCTACGGTGAATTTTATACAGGAAGTGATGAAGAATGCAAGTGAAAGCAGAGAGCGCAGATCGCAGGCTGCGGCTACGCCTGTATGGCGAGTTGGATCACCATGCCGCCCGACAGCTTATGAAAAGCATCGCGGACGAACTGGAATATGCGCTGCCGCTGGAGGTGGTATTGGATTTTTCCGGTGTGACCTTTATGGACAGCTCCGGCATTGCCGTAGCGCTGCATACACTGCAGCAGGTAAAGCGATTGGGCGGAAAAATGTGGATTGCAAATCCATCGCAACAGGCAAAAAAGGTGTTTTTTGCAGCCGGGATCCAAAGAATGATCGGAATGGAGGATGCATATGAAAAGTGAAAATCAGGTGGTACTGGAGTTTCCCAGCCGCAGCAGCAATGAAGCATTCGCCCGAGTAGCGGCGGCGGGCTTTGCCATGCAGTTAGACCCTACCCTGGAGGAGCTGGGTGACATCAAAACGGCGGTCAGTGAGGCAGTGACCAACGCCATTGTTCATGGCTATCCGGAGAATTTTGGACGGATCGTCATGAAGCTGCGGATCCGAGAGGGAAACATTCTGGAGATCGTGGTCAAGGATTGGGGTGTGGGTATTGCGGATGTGGAGCAGGCTCGAAAGCCCATGTTTACAACCGGGAACGATGAGCGCAGCGGCATGGGCTTTACCATTATGGAGAGCTTTATGGACACGCTGCGGGTGCGGTCTGCACCGCAGAAGGGGACTACCGTGACTATGCGCAAGCGGATCTCCACCCGGGTGGGGGATCGAAAATGAGTGACAGCAGATTGGCCCTGCTGGATAGGGCGCAGTCAGGGGACAGCGATGCCTGCGAAAAGATGCTGATGGAAAACAGCGGGCTGATCTGGTCTGTGGTGCGGCGGTACTACGGCCTTGGGGCAGATCCGGAGGATCTGTACCAGCTTGGGTGTATTGGATTTATAAAGGCTGTAAAGGGATTTGACATTACATATGGAACGCAGTTTTCCACCTATGCGGTGCCAAAGATCGCGGGAGAAATTCGACGATTTTTGAGGGATGATGGGCCGATGAAGGTGGGGCGCACACTGCGGGAGAGAGGGCAAGGCATTTGGGCGGCCCGACAGAGGCTGCGCACCGCCTTGGGCCGGGAGCCGAAACTATCGGAGGTCGCAGCCGAGACCGGATGGAGCGTCGAGGAGATTGCAACAGCGGAGTTGGCCGTCTCTACGCCGGAGTCGCTGCAGCAGGAGACGGCTGGTGGACTAACACTGGAATCCACTCTGGGGACGGATGCACCGGAGGAATCCCTGGTTGAAAAAATTGCGCTCCGGGAGGCCATACGGACCCTTCCGGAGCGTGAGCAGGAAACAATTTATCTGCGTTTTTTCAAATGCATGACCCAGGAACAGACAGCGCGTATCCTGGGAGTGTCGCAGGTGCAGATATCTCGTCTGGAACGGAAGGGGGTAGCACATCTGCGGGAGATGCTTCGGGAGTGAAAGAGCTCTCCGATTGAAACTCCGTCATGGTACAGCGGTAGCGTTTGGGTAAAAATGTGTTTTGGCAGCGCGGATTATATCGATCTTCGATGGCAACGGTGTCAAAAAATGTCTTCCACAATTTGCGGTATTGAGCTTCCTGTGCATCTGGTGGTGCAAGAGTGATGGAATCGACCTGCATGATACGGGATCGGCCTCCGCAGTATAAAAGCAGTTCCCCATGTGTGCGGTCATACAGAAAAAAGGGTTCATTGGCATAGCGGCTGCAGAAGTAGCCCCGCAGAAATGGCAGCACCCGATTTTTGGGTTCGATCTCAGCGCCTAATATGCCACCAAAGTCGGAAAATCGCACAAAGCCTCGGAGCTTCTCCAGCTCACCGGATAAATGACGGACAGCCTTATATAATGGAAAGCAGGCTTCATCGGAGGTGCGGCGCAAAAATTGCGGGCCATCGGCATAGAGCTTTTGGATGAAACGGTACAAACAGGCTTCTCTGTCCGCCATGCAGGTATGAAAGACCCGGTAGAGCAGGCGCGCCGCCCGGGCAGAGCGGCTTTCGATGCTGCGCAGGATACGGCTGCTGTGTGTGAGATCTGTTTTCACACAGCGAACGGGATAAAGAGTGAGAACAGAAAATTCCTCATTGCTGAAAAAAGCGATGGGGAATTCTTTGTTTACATAACTTTCGTAAACACAGCAAAGAAATCCTTCGTAGCTGTCGTCATATTCATAAACCATATTGATCCAAGGCATTGTGTTCACCCCGTTGCGTCAAAGAGAGACAGCTGCTGGGCGGCTGAAGCAGGCAGACTGCCGCGCTCTACGGCCTGCAGCTGAAAGGCCAGGGTATCGGCGGTGAAATGAAGCCCTTCCCGCATACGTCCGCCGCATAGGATAAAAAACTGCGCTCTCTTGAGTACGATCCCCATTTTTTTCAGGTCATCAAAGTGGAGAAGGCCCGTTCGCCGGGCGGAAAGTATGCGCCGGGCGCCGGTGGGGCCGATACCGGGAACGCGCAGAAGCCGGCCTAAGTCGGCGGTCATGATCTCCACAGGAAACTGCTCCGGATGGGTGATGGCCCAGTAGCATTTCGGATCCAGCATAGGGTCAAAATTCGGGTGCTGGTCATCCAAAAGCTCATCGGCCCGGAAGCCATAAAACCGCAGGAGCCAATCTGCCTGATACAGCCTGTGCTCCCGCAGAAGCGGCGGCTTAGTGTGCAGGGCGGGAAGCAACGGATTTTCCACAACGGGCACATATGCGGAATAGAAGACCCGCTTCAGCCGATAACGGTCATACAACGATTCCGATAGGTGCAAGATGTGCCGGTCGCTATCCTCCGTGGCGCCCACAATGAGCTGTGTGCTCTGCCCGGCCGGAGCAAAAGCAGGGGCGTGACGGTACTTCACAAGCTCCTCTTTATTTTGCCGACCCTGAGCCTCAATGAGCCGCATAGGCGCAAGAATGGCAGCCTTGCTCTTGTCCGGGGCCAGCGCAGCCAATCCTTTTTGGGACGGCAGTTCGATATTCACGCTGAGCCGGTCCGCCAGATAGCCCAGCTGCTGCACCAACTCCGGGCTTGTACCGGGGATGGCCTTGGCGTGAATATAGCCGTTGAAGGCAAATTCCCGCCGCAGAAGGCGCAGCGTCTCAATCATGCGCAGGGTGGTATAGTCCGGGTCGCGCAGGACGCCACTGGAGAGAAAAAGCCCCTCAATATAATTGCGACGATAGAACTGAACGGTCAGCTCGGCCAGCTCCCGGGGGGTAAAGGCGGTGCGACGGGTATCATTGCTGCGGCGATTAATGCAGTATTTGCAATCGTACACACAGTAATTGGTCATGAGTACCTTCAGCAGCGAGATACAGCGCCCGTCAGCGGAAAAGCTGTGGCAGCAGCCAGCGATGGAAGAAGATGTGTTGCCGATCATCCCGGGGCGAGAGCCGCGTATAACGCCGCTGGATGTGCAGGAGGCGTCATATTTTGCGGCATCGGTAAGAATGGTCAGCTTATCCAGCAGATTCATTTCAGGTGGCACTGCGCCGTCTGCGGGGCTGATCTACCCGCTCAATCAGACGCATGAGCTGGCCGGAAAAGGCAGCCACTCCGATAATTGTAATGATCCATCCGAAAGTCGTCATAGTAAGCTCCTCCAAATAAAACTTTTGTTCTACTAAGGATTATAAATCGAACAAGAGTTCTTGTCAATAGGGAATCGAACAAAAATTCTAATTTTTATTTAGGCGGTTGACCGAAGGAAAGAATTGATATAAAATAGGAAAGAATTCAATAGAGAGAGGCCTATATGAACGAATTAGAAAGACGATTTATAGCCGCCCGGCGCAAGGCTATTGAGCTGGACTATCAGCAGCTCAATCCTATGCAGCGGGAGGGTGTGCTGACCACCGAGGGTCCTTTGCTGCTGCTGGCGGGGGCAGGCTCCGGTAAGACCACGGTGCTCATTAACCGGGTCGCAAACCTGCTTCGCTATGGGCGGGGCAGCGACACGGAGGAGATCCCCATTCCCATCTCCGAGGATGAGGCGGCGTTTCTTGAGCAGTATATCAAGGATCCCCAGGAGGAAATGCGGCCCGTGATGCAGTATCTGTGTGCTGTGCAGCCGGCCCGGCCCTGGGAGGTGCTGGCCATCACCTTTACCAACAAGGCTGCCGGGGAGCTTAAAGAGCGCCTGGAGCGGATGCTGGGAGAGGAGGCGCTGGATGTGTGGGCGGCCACCTTCCATGCTGCCTGCGTGCGCATCCTACGTCGGGATATTGATAAGCTGGGCTACGATCGCAACTTTACCATCTATGATACCGATGACTCCAAGCGGGTCATCAAGGACATCCTCAAGGACCTGGGGCTGGAGGAAAAGCAGTTTCCCACTCGGGAGCTGCTGTCGGTGATTTCCACCGCCAAGGGGGAGATGCTCTCCCCGGAGGAGTTTTGCCAGCTGTGGGAGCAGCGGGGAGATTGGCGAAAAACCAGGATCGGTAAAGTATATAAGCTTTACAATCAAAAGCTCCGGGAGGCCAACGCCCTGGACTTTGACGACATCATCCTGCATACGGTGACCCTGCTGCAGAGCGACAAGGAAGTGCGGGCATACTATCAGAATAAGTTCCGTTATATACTCATTGACGAGTACCAGGATACCAACCACCTGCAATTTCTCCTGGCGGGCCTGCTGACAGGCCCTCACGGCAACATTTGCGTGGTGGGCGATGACGACCAGAGCATTTACCGCTTCCGGGGTGCGGACATAACCAACATTCTCAGCTTCGAGCAGCGCTATAAGAACGCACGGACCATCCGCCTGGAGCAGAATTACCGCTCCACCCAGAACATTTTGGACGCTGCCAACGCGGTGATTCGCAACAACCAGGGCCGCAAGGGCAAGACCCTGTGGACACAAAACGGTGCCGGGGATCCGGTAACCATTAAGACTTGTTACAACGAGAGCGATGAGGCAAACTTCGTTGTGGGGGACATTATGTCCCGTTACAACCAGGGCGCCAACTGGCGGGATAACGCCATTCTGTACCGGATGAACGCCCAGTCCAACGCCTTGGAATATGCCTTCAAGCGAAACGCCGTACCCTATAAAATCGTGGGAGGCGTGAAGTTCTTCGACCGGGCGGAGGTAAAGGATATGCTGGCATATCTGTGCGTGATCTGCAACCCGGCGGACGACCTGCGCCTGCGGCGGATCATCAATGTGCCCTCCCGGAAAATCGGCGGGGCATCCCTCGAAAAGGCCCAGACCATTGCAGCGGCGGAGGGAAGACCTTTGTTTGATATTATCCGCGTTGCCCGGAAATACCCGGAGCTGAAGTCCGCCGCTGGGAGGATGGAAGACTTCGGACAGTTGATTATGGAGCTGCGGAGCTTGTGCGATGAGCTGGAGCTGGTGGAATTTTACGGCAGGGTCTGCCAAATGTCCGGTTATGTGCAGATGCTGCAGGAAAAGAACGACATGGAGAGCCGGGGGCGGCTGGAGAACGTGCAGGAGCTGGCCTCCAGCATCAGCGCTTTTTTGGAGAGCGACCCCGATGACCCGTCCCTGGCGGGCTTTCTCAACGATGTGGCCCTGTATACCGACTTGGACGGCCAGTCCGACAGCGACAACTGCGTGACCATGATGACCATGCACAGTGCCAAAGGACTGGAATTTGACCATGTGTATGTCACCGGCATGGACGAGGGCGTGTTCCCTGGGAATCGCGCCATGGGCGAGCAGGAGGAAATGGAGGAGGAACGGCGGCTGTGCTATGTGGCCATGACCCGGGCCCGCAAGACCCTGACCATGACCAATGTGCGCCAGCGGATGCTTTTTGGCCAGACGGAGCCGAAGATGCCCTCCCGATTCCTGGAGGAGATCCCGGCGGAGAATATGCGCTGGCTCGGAAAGCCGGAGCCGAGAAAGGCGCTCCAGTGGGACGATAACTGGAATGATGGCTGGTCCGGCGGCTGGGGGAGCACCACGCGCGGGATATATAAAACGCAGGAGATCAAACAGCAGACAGGGCAAAAGCCTTTACAGAATTCTGCGGCGACCCGGAGGGCGCCTGCGGCCGCTTCCGCGCCGCTGATGCAGCTAAGCGCCGGGGACCAGGTGCGCCACAGCGCCTTTGGCCAGGGCATGGTGCTCAGCGTGCGGCCCATGGGCGGCGACGCACTCATTGAGGTGGCCTTTGACAAGGTGGGCACCAAGAAGCTGATGCTCAAGGCCGCCGGGGCCCATCTGACCAAATTGTAAGGAGGCAGCCATGCAGATAGAAGGATTGTCCTGGTATCCGGGACACATGACGAAAACCAAGCGGATGATCGTGGCGGAAATGGGCCACATGGATGCAGTGTGCGAGATTTTGGACGCACGGATCCCCATTTCCAGCCGCAACCCCGATGTGGATGAAATGACGGCGGGGAAGCCCCGGCTGGTGGTGCTGAATCGGGTGGACCAGGCTGATCCAAAGGAGACGGCCCGCTGGGCGGCGTATTTCCGGGGAAAGGGCTACGCAGTGCTGGAGTCTAATGCCAAAAACGGCGTGGGCACAGCCCAGTTTGCCGCCGCCGTGCGGGAGCTGCTGAAGGATAAGCTCCAGGCCTACGCCGACAAGGGCCAGGTGGGCCGCGTGGTGCGAGTGATGGTGCTGGGTATTCCCAATGTGGGTAAATCCACCTTTATTAATAAGGTAGCCAAGCGCAAGACTGCCAAGGCCGAGGACCGGCCCGGCGTCACCCGCAGCAAGCAGTGGGTCCCGGTGGACAGCACCCTGGAGCTGCTGGATACTCCCGGCATGCTCTGGCCGAAATTCGAGGATGTGAATGTGGGGATGCACCTTGCCTTCACCGGCGCCATCAAGGACGATGTGATGGACATTGAGGAGCTGGGCAGCTGCCTTATGGAGTACCTGGGGGGGCATTATGCCGAGGCCATTCGGGAGCGGTACAAGGTAGAGCCCCAGGAGGAGGAAATGGGCTACGACCTGCTGGTTCGGGCCGGGCGCAAGCGGGGCTTTCTCATGCGTGGGGCCGAAGTAGACACCGAGCGTATGAGCCGGGTTTTGCTGGACGAATTCCGGGGTGGCAAGTTAGGACGCTTTACACTGGAAACGGTGGAGGATGTGAAATAAATGGCCGAAAATACAGACCTGTGGCAGATCGAGCGAGATCTAACGGAGCAGGGGATCGGGATTATTTGCGGCTGCGACGAGGCCGGTGCCGGGCCCTTGGCGGGGCCGGTGTACGCCGCGGCGGTGATCCTGCCGCCTTATTGCCAGATCGAGGGCCTCAACGACAGCAAAAAGCTCACGGAGAAAAAGCGGGAGGCGCTGTACGAGGTTATTACCCAAAAGGCTGTCTGCTGGGCAGTGGCACGGGTGGAGGCGGCGGAGATCGACGCCACGGACATTTTAAGTGCCCGGATGAAAGCCATGCAGCAGGCCATGGACGCATTGACCATTCAGCCCGAGATAGCCCTCATAGACGGCAACCGGGACAAGGGCCGCAGCGCAGCCATCACCACGCCCCATAAGCTGGTGGTGGGCGGCGATGGCAAGAGTGCCAACATCGCCGCCGCGTCTATTTTGACCAAGGTGAGCCGGGACCGGTTCGTGGCCGGTGAGCTGGACGAGCGTTATCCCCAGTACCAGTTTGCCAAACACAAGGGCTACGCCACCAAGCTGCATTATGAAATGTTGGGTAAATTTGGCCCCTGCCCGGAGCACAGGCGCAGCTTCCTGAAGAAGTGGGAGGAAAAGCGCATATGAGCCGCTGTATAGGGACCTGGGGCGAGGCACAGGTGGCAAATTACCTGCGGCAAAAGAAATTTCACCTGGTGGCGCACAGCTATCATTGCCGCTTCGGAGAGATCGACCTCATCGCCATGGACGGAAATACCCTCTGCTTCGTGGAGGTGAAGACCCGGAGCAATCTGGCCGTGGGCCTGCCGAGGGATTATGTTACGGCCGCTAAGCAGGAGCGCATTCGTAAGACGGCTCTTTTCTATCTCAGTGAGAAGGAGCTGGATTGCCCGGTACGTTTTGATGTGGCGGAGGTCTATCGGGGTACTGACGGTGGCTTGGCGCGCATAGTTTATATGAAAAACGCATTTGAGGTGGAAGCAAATTGAAGATACCCTATTTTGACGCCCATTGCGACACTATTTACCGCTGCGAGGAAACCGGCTGCAGCGATGCGGCCCTGGAAATGGGGACGGACCAGGAAGCACAGGAGGCATATTACGCTGCCTGCGGCTGCCTGCGGGAAAACGGCGGACATATTGACTTGGTGCGAGGAAGAAATTTTGCCCGGTACGGCCAGTTTTTCGCCCTGTATTGGGATGCGAAAAACGCTCCCGCAGATGGGATGCCGGCCCAGTGCCGGCGATTGCACGACCGATTTTTGCATGAAATAAACGAAAACCGGGACTGCATCACCCATTGCCGCACGGGCTCGGAGGTAGATGAAGCGGTGCGCCAGGGAAAGATAGCGGCACTTTTGAGCATTGAGGGGGCCGATCTGCTGGATTGCGAGGAGCGTAACCTGGAAACAGCCCGGACCTGGGGTGTTCGGCTGCTGAATCCCGTTTGGAACCGGGCCAACAGCCTCTGCGGCACCAACTGTGAGGAGCTGGACCGGGGCCTGTCCCAAAAGGGAAAGAGTTTCGTACGTCGAATGGAAGAAATGCATATTTACCCGGATATGTCCCACATCTCCGATGCTGGCTTTTGGGATGTGATCAAAACGACCCACGGGCCTGTGGTAGCCTCCCACTCCGATGCCCGGGCCCTCTGCCCAAATCGGCGGAATCTGACGGATGATCAATTCAGGGCTATCCGGGATAGTGGCGGTGTTGTGGGGTTGAACCTCTACAGGGATTTTGCAGGCCCACAGGGAACTATAGAGGAGCTTGCGGCCCATGTGGAGCATTTTCTGAATTTGGGCGGAGAAAAGACTCTGTGCATAGGCGGAGACCTGGACGGCTGCGAGGCCCTGGCCGCCGGGATGCAAGGGGTGCAGGATGTGCCGAAGCTGTATGCGGCCCTGCAGGCCCGGGGCTATAGTGAGGCCCTGCTGGAGGATATTTTCTGGAACAACCTGCGGAGTATATTATAATAAGATATTATAAGAAAGAGGATATTATAAGTGAACATCTATCAATTGCGATCCGACCATACTTACTGAGCCTTTGAAATGGGAGATAAGCACGGATACAAGGCGTTTCTATTTCAAGGAAAACCTGTAGAAAACTGGACGGAGATCGAGTTATATCCGAGCAAACATAGAACGGAAGTTGGAAAACCGATCGGAGATGTATACCCGGTTACAATTGGTACGGTGGTTATCAATGAAAAAGCCTTTCGTGCATTAGAGCCATACATCTGCAGCCATGTGCAAGTCTTACCGGCATCGATCCAATCGCAAAAGGTGTATGTTCTAAATTTTACGACTATAATTGATTGTTTAAATCGGGAAAATTCAAAGGAGCTATTTTTCAGCAATTCAGATCGCATCATGGAAATCGAAAAATTCGCTTTTTACAAAGACCGCCTTGTGCTGATGCGGTTGCTTTCAAAATACCCGAAGAAATACAATCGGCACCTTTTGTTACGGAGAAATTTAAGAGCATAGTGGAGCAAAATCATATTCAAGGATTCAAATTTGTTCCGGTGTGGCAAGACACACAATATTAATTAAGGAGTACACGATGGCGTTATATACCATAGGGGACCTGCACCTGTCCCTGGGCTCGGATAAGCCCATGGATGTTTTCGGAGAGGGCTGGAGCAACTATGTGGAGCGGATCCGGGAGGGCTTTTCGGAGCTGGGAAGTGAGGATGTGACGGTCCTATGCGGCGACCTCTCCTGGGGCATGAGCCTGGAGGAGTCCCTGCGGGATTTGGAGTTTCTCCACGCCCTGCCGGGGAAAAAGATTCTCATGAAGGGCAACCACGACTACTGGTGGAACACGGCGGCGAAAATGCAGCGATTTTTTGACGAGCACGGGCTGGACTCCCTGCAAATTCTCCACAACAACTGCATTTTTTACGGCGATGTGGCCCTGTGCGGCACAAGGGGATGGTTTTACGAGCTGGAGGAGCCGGGCAGCCACACGGAGAAAATGCGTAACCGGGAGGCCGGGCGGCTGGAGACCTCACTGAGGGCAGCGGGAGAGCGGGAGAAGATTTGCTTTCTGCATTATCCGCCCCTCTACACCGGCTACCGCTGTGAGGAAATGCTGCGGCTTCTGCGGCAGTACGGCGTGAAAAGGTGCTATTACGGACACCTTCATGGTGGTATGGCTCATAGCCGAGCGGTGCAGGGAGAGCGGGATGGAACGGATTTTTCCCTGGTCTCCGCCGACTATCTGCGGTTCAAACCAAAAAAAATTTTAGAATAGTGCAAAAAGGTGTGGAAATTACAGATCTTTTCTGTTATCATATTTAATTGCATTGATTCGCATTATTAATGCTGAACGGAGGAAAAACAAAAATGAGTGTAAAATCCTGTGAAAAACTGGAAAAGAGCAAGATTGCATTGACCATTGAAGTCAGCGCCGAGGACTTTGAGGCTGCCATCAACAAGGCTTATCTGAAGATGCGCGGCAAGATGAACATCCCCGGCTTCCGCCCCGGCAAGGCTCCCCGCAAGATTGTTGAGAGCATGTACGGCGCAGAGGTCTTCTATGAGGAGGCCGTGAATATTGTCCTGCCCGACGCCTATGAGAAGGCTGTCAGCGATGAGAAGCTGGAGGTTGTGGGCTATCCTGAGGTGGAGCTGGAGAACTGCGGTAAGGATGGTGTTACCTTCAAGGCCACCGTCGCTGTGTATCCCGAGGTGAAGCTGGGCCAGTACAAGGGTCTGGAGGCTCCCAAGGCCAATGTAAAGGTCATGGCCGCCGATGTGAACGCACGGCTAAAGGAAATGGCCGAGCGCAACAGCCGCCTGGTGAGCGTGGAGCGCGCTGTAAAGAAGGGCGATACCGCCAACATCGACTTTGAGGGCTTTGACAACGGCGTGGCCTTCGATGGCGGCAAGGGCGAGAATTTTGACCTGGAGATTGGCTCCGGCAGCTTCGTGCCCGGTTTTGAGGATCAGCTCATGGGCATGAAGGTGGGCGAGGAGAAGGACATTGACATCACCTTCCCCGAGGACTACACTCCGGAGCTTGCCGGCAAGCCCGTGGTATTCCATGTGAAGGTCAACGAGGTCAAGGTGAAGGAAGTCCCCGCCATTGACGATGAGTTTGCCAAGGATGTGTCCGAGTTTGACACGCTGAAGGAATTGAAGGCCGACCTGAAGAAGAAGATTACCGACGAGCGCAAGACCGCTGCCCAGCACGCCTTTGAGGATGCGCTGATGCAGAAGGTGGCAGACGGCATCGAGGCCGACATTCCCGAGGATATGGTGGTGCTGCAATCCCAGAGAATGATGGACAACTTCAAGCAGCAGCTGGCTGCCCAAGGTATCCCCTTTGACCAGTATGTGAAGATGACCGGCATGGATGAGGACGCCATTCAGAAGCAATCTATGGAGCCCGCTCTGAAGCAGGTGCGTATGGATCTTGCTGTAAGCGCCATTGTAAAGGCTGAGAACCTGGAGGCCTCCGACGAGGAAGTGGAAAATGAGATGAAGACCATCGCCGAGAAGTACGGTATGGATCTGGAGTCCATTAAGAAGTATCTGCCCGCCTCCGATGTGAAGGAGCAGGTCATCCGGGAGAAGGTCATCAAGGTCGTTGCCGACAGTGCCGTGGCCGTGGAGCCCGAGGAGAAGGCCGAGGAGAAATCCGAAGACAAGGCTGAAGAGAAGAAAGAAGACAAAGAGTAATCTCAACTGTTAAAATCACTTATGGGCGGGTATAATTCTGTATTATGCCTTGCAGCGCAAGGCCCCATTTGAACAGGAGGTATATTTCTATGAGTTTAGTTCCTTATGTTGTGGAGCAGACCAACCGGGGAGAGCGGTCTTATGATATTTTCTCCCGCTTGCTCAACGACCGCATCGTCTTCCTGGGCGAAGAGGTGAATGATACAACTGCCAGCCTGGTAGTTGCGCAGCTGCTGTATCTGGAGGCACAGGATCCCGACAAGGACATTCAGATGTACATCAACAGCCCCGGTGGTTCCGTCACGGCCGGCATGGCAATCTATGATACCATGCAGTATATCAAATGCGATGTGTCTACCATCTGCATTGGTATGGCTGCCAGTATGGGTGCATTCCTGCTGTCCTCCGGTGCCAAGGGTAAGCGCATTGCCCTGCCCAATGCTGAGGTGATGATCCATCAGCCCTCCGCCGGTACCCAGGGTAAGGTCACCGATATGGAGATCGACGTGGAGCATTTCCTGAAGATCAAGCAGCGGATGAACCGTATCCTGGCCGAGAACACCGGCAAGACACCTGAGCAGGTGAAGCTGGACTCCGAGCGCGATAATTGGATGATCGCCGAGGAAGCCAAGGAGTACGGCCTGGTGGACAAGGTCATTTATAAGAGGTAAACATGGCGGAAAAAAACAAAGAGCTCCACTGCTCTTTCTGTGGCAAGAGCGAAAATCAGGTACACCGCATGATCCAGGGCCCCGGCGTCCGGATCTGCGACGAGTGCGTCCAGCTGTGTATGTCCATTCTGGAGGATGATTACAGCCCAGCTGCGGAAAACAAATTCGAAGCGCCGGATCATTTGCCCACTCCCCGGGAAATCAAGGCGGTGCTGGACGAATATGTCATCGGGCAGGAGGCTGCGAAAATCGCCCTCTCCGTGTCCGTATATAACCACTATAAACGCATCTTTTACGGCGGCGGTGAGGATGTGGAGCTGCAAAAGAGCAACATCCTCATGATCGGCCCCACCGGCAGCGGCAAAACCTTGTTTGCCCAGACTTTGGCTCGGGTGCTGCAGGTGCCATTCGCCATTGCCGATGCCACCACTCTTACGGAGGCCGGCTATGTAGGCGACGATGTGGAGAATATCCTCCTGCGTTTGCTTCAGGCGGCAGACTTTGACGTAGAGCTGGCGGAGCGGGGTATCATCTATGTGGATGAGATCGACAAAATCGCCCGCAAGAGCGAAAACACATCCATCACTCGGGATGTGTCTGGCGAGGGTGTACAGCAAGCATTGCTGAAGATATTGGAGGGTACGGTTGCCAATGTCCCGCCTCAGGGCGGACGCAAGCACCCCCACCAGGAGTTTATTCAGGTGGACACCCACAACATTCTCTTCATATGCGGCGGTGCCTTTGATGGCCTGGAGAAGATCATCGAAAGGCGCACGGACCGCAAGGGCATCGGCTTTGATGCTGTGGTGGAGAGCAAGGCACAGCGGCAGACCGGGGCTTTGCTCAAAGAGGTTCAACCTCATGACCTGCTGAAGTTCGGTATTATTCCGGAGTTAGTAGGCCGTCTGCCTGTGATCGCTGCGCTGGACGGACTAACCCGGGAGGATCTGGTGCAGATCCTTACCCAGCCGAAGAACGCCCTGGTCAAGCAGTATCAAAAGCTGTTTTCCTATGATAATGTGCAGCTTTTCTTCACAGAGGATGCGCTGGAGGCTGTGGCTGACAAGGCCATTGAGAGGAACATCGGTGCCCGGGGCCTGCGGGCCGTTATGGAGGGGATCCTCACTAAGGTGATGTTCGATATTCCCTCAGATCCGTCTATCCGGCGGGTGACCATTACCGCTGATTGCGTGACGGGAAAGGCAGAGCCTGAGGTTGTGCATGACGCTGGAAAAGAGTCCCGTGCGGCAAAATTAAAGACCGGAAAGGCAGACAGCTCGTCTGCGCCGGCCTCTTAAATGAGCGATAGGGGAGAGGCGAGGATTCGTCCCTCCCCTTTTTCCCTTGCTGCGTATGGCAGCCGAAAGGAGTGAATACCCAATGGAACAAAGAACGATGAATGTTCCCGTTTTAGCCCTGCGCGGGCTGACGGTTTTCCCCGGTCAGACCACCGGGTTTGATGTAGAACGTGAGATCTCCATGCTGGCGCTGAACAACGCTATGGAGGAGGGAAAGGACATTTTCCTGGTGACCCAGCGAGAGCTGGCTGTGATGCACCCGGAGGAAGATGACCTTTATTCCATGGGCACGGTAGCCCATGTGCTGCAGATTATTAAGACCTCAGATTCCACTGTCCGGGTGGTGGTCCGGGGTATGGAAAAGGGCTGCATCAAGCGCCTGTGGCAGACGAAGCCCTTTCTGCAGGCAAATGTGACCTTGATTGAGGATGAGTTTCCCGGGAAAATGACCAGCCGGGTGGAGGCCGTTATGCGGCAGACCTACGCCCTTTTAGGCGAGTATAAGGACATGGTGCCGGATTTGCCGGACGAGGTCATGGCCACCGTGCTGGACAGCAAGGACCCCGGCGAGATAGCCAATTATATTGCCTATAGCATTACCCTCCGGCATATGGATCGTCAGCGTATTTTGGAGGAGCTACATCCCGTGAAGCGACTGAAGCTGGTGAACGAGATCCTCACTCGTGAGCTGGATGTGATCTCGCTGGAAGTGGAGATGGAGAAAAAGGTCCGGGACCGTGTGGGCCGGGTGCAGAAGGACATGATCCTGCGGGAGCAGGTGAAGGTCCTGCAGCATGAGCTGGGCGAGGATGGCGACGATGAAATACAGGAGTATACTGAGAAGGTTCAGAAGCTAAAGGTCTCCCAGGAGATTGAGGAGAAGCTGATGAAGGAGGTCTCGCGCCTGGCCAAGCAGCCATACGGCAGCGCCGAGGCGTCGGTGATCCGCAATTATCTGGATACCTGTTTGGAGATGCCCTGGGGCAAGGAAACCAAGGAGCGGGCCGATGTGGAAAAGGCTCGGGCTATGCTGGATAAGGATCATTATGGCCTGACAAAGGTGAAAGAGCGCATATTGGAATACATAGCTGTCCGCCAGATCCATCCCCAGGCCAAGGGCAAGATTATCTGCCTGGTAGGCCCTCCGGGCGTGGGAAAGACCTCTATTGCTATCTCTGTTGCCAAGGCTATGAACCGCAAGCTCTACCGTATCAGCCTGGGCGGCGTGCGGGATGAGGCGGATATCCGCGGCCATCGCAAGACATACATAGGCGCCATGCCCGGGCGCATCATTGATGGACTGATCCACAGCGGCTCCATGAATCCGCTGTTGGTGCTGGACGAGATCGACAAGCTGGCCAGCGACATGCGCGGAGACCCTGCCTCCGCACTGCTGGAGGTGCTGGATAGTGAGCAGAACAGCAGCTTCCGGGATCATTTCCTGGAAATCCCCGTAGACTTGAGCCGGGTCATGTTCATTACCACCGCCAACACCACGGATACCATCCCCCGGCCGCTGCTGGACCGCATGGAGGTCATTGAGCTGGGCAGCTATACCGACGAGGAGAAGGTGGAGATCGCCCGGCGGCATCTGATCCCCAAGCAGCTGAAGGAGCATGGCCTGCAAAAGCGCCAGCTTATCATTTCCGATGATGCCCTCCGCGGCATCATCAGCGGCTATACAAGGGAGTCCGGCGTGCGTGTGCTGGAGCGGGAAATTGCCGCAATTTGCCGCAAGGCTGCCATGAAGATCGCCACAGATGGTGTAAAGAGGATTACCGTTACACCTTCTGATTTAAAAGACTTTTTAGGCGTTGTACGCTATACGGATTCGGCACACCTGCGGCACAATGAGGTAGGTGTGGTCAATGGCTTGGCTTGGACTCAGGTGGGCGGTGAGATACTGGAGGTAGAGGTTAACGTCATGGATGGTACCGGTAAGCTGGAACTCACCGGTAACCTGGGCGCCGTAATGCAGGAGTCCGCCAAGACAGCTCTGAGCTGCCTGCGCAGCCGGGCTGCACAGCTGGGCATTGAGCGTGATTTTTACAAGACCAAGGACATCCACATTCATTTTCCTGAGGGCGCCGTACCCAAGGACGGTCCCTCCGCCGGCATCGCCATAACCACCGCTATGCTGTCTGCCTTGACAAAACGGAAGGTCCGCTGGGATGTGGCTATGACCGGGGAAGTCACCCTCCGGGGCCGTGTGCTGCCGATCGGCGGGCTGAAGGAAAAGACCATGGCCGCCCTGCGAAATGGCATCAAGACGGTCATCATTCCCCGGGAAAATGAGAAGGACCTGGAGGAGATCGACCAATCTGTGCGCAAAAAGCTGTACTTTGTGGCCGTGGATACGGTGGAAGATGTTTTCCCTGCTGCACTTGTGCCGGAGGAAAGCCGAAAGACCGGGTCCACCGCGGACGATTTGCCGCTGATTCCCGTGCAGCCAGCCTCCCGGACGGAGCTGCGTGTATAAGGAGCCAATATGGGTATCAACTTTAATAAGGCAGAGTTTATTCTCTCTGCTGTCAACCAAGGCACATTTATCCGGGATGGTCGGCCCCAGGTGGCCTTTGCTGGCCGCTCCAATGTGGGGAAATCCTCGGTTATCAACCGTTTGCTGAATCGCAAGAATTTTGCCCGGGTGGGTGCCACCCCCGGCAAAACCACCCAGGTGAACTATTTTCTTATCGACGGAAAAATTTACTTTACCGATCTGCCCGGATACGGTTATGCCAAGGTATCCAAGGAAGAGCGGGATCGCTGGGGGCGGCTAATGGAGAGTTATTTCCAGGAGCAAGGCCTTATCAGCCTGGGCGTTCTCATTGTGGATGCCCGGCACAAGCCCACGGCGGATGATGAGACCATGTGTACTTGGTTCAAGGAGAGCGGCTGTCCGCTGATCGTGGTGGCCAACAAACTGGACAAGCTGAAAAGGAGTGAGGTGGAGCCGAATCTGCAGCGTATTCGGCAGACACTGGATTTGCCTGAGGAGGCAGTTCTGATCCCGTTTTCTGCGGAGAAGGGGCTCGGAAAGGGTGAGCTGTTATCCGCTATTGAACAATTATATAAATAATTGCATGAAATGTGAAGGTATATACCTTCACATTTCTTTTGCGGCGTTTATCTGAAAAAAGAAGAAAGAAAAGAGGGGGAGCTTCTTGCAGAGAAAGCGGGAATAAGGTATAATAAAACCGCTTATAATTGCTTATATGCAGCACACAGATCCAGCGGAGTATATAAACCGAAGGAGAAGAAGAAATGGCTTCATTTTATGTCAACGGACAAGCGGTATCCACTGATAAAAACCAAAAGCTGCTTCGCTTTTTGCGGGATGAGCTGCGCCTGACCTCAGTGAAGGACGGCTGCAGTGAGGGGGCCTGCGGCACCTGCCACGTACTCATTGACGGCAAAGCCACCAAGGCCTGTGTTCCCTCCACGGACAAGCTGGAGGGGAAGCATATTATCACTGTGGAGGGTCTCAGCGATACGGAAAAAGAGGTCTATGCCTGGGCCTTTGCTAAAGCAGGGGCGGTGCAGTGCGGATTTTGCATTCCCGGTATGGTCATTTCAGCCAAGGCGCTGCTGGATGTGAACCCGGCCCCTGCCCGGGAGGAGGTGGCATTTGCCATCCGGAACAATATCTGCCGCTGCACGGGCTATAAAAAGATCATTGATGCCATTTTGCTGGCGGCGGAGCTTTTCCGCAATGGCGGAGAACTTCCCTTGGAAAAGGATAGCGCTCGGGTGGGCGAGGCAATGCCGCGCATTGATGCCCGAGAGAAGGTCCTGGGCACAGGTAAATATCCGGATGATATTTACCTGGACGGTATGATTTACGGCAGCGCCGTGCGCAGTAAATATCCCCGGGCCCGTGTACTGGCCATCCATAAGGAGAAGGCCGAGGCCCTGCCGGGTGTGGTGGGCGTGTATACCGCCGACGATATCCCGGGTAAGGTGAAGGTGGGCCACCTGATGCAGGATTGGGACACTATGATCCCCGTGGGGAAGATTACACATTACCTGGGCGATGCCATCTGCCTGGTGGCGGCGGAAACTCCGGAGATTTTGGAAAAAGCCAAAAAGCTGGTGGAGGTGGAGTACGAGCCCCTGAAGCCGGTTTTCAGCCCTACCTATGCCGCCCAGCCCTTTGCACCGCTGGTCCATGAATCCGGTAATCTGCTGTGCGAAAAGCATGTATCCCGCGGCAACGCCGACCAGGCTATCCGCGATGCAGATTATGTGCTGATGTATCACTACGAGACCCCCTATACCGAGCACGCCTTTCTGGAGCCGGAGTGTGCCGTGGCTTATCGAGATGGGGACGGCGTTTCTATCCTTTCTACGGATCAGGGCACCTACGACACCGCCCGGGAAACATCCATTATGCTGGGTATTCCCAAGGAAAAGGTTCATGTGACCAATATGCTGGTGGGCGGCGGCTTCGGTGGCAAGGAGGATATGACCGTGCAGCACCATGCGGCGCTCATCGCATATCTATCCGGTCGGCCGGTAAAGGTGAAGCTCAGCCGGCAAGAGAGCATCCTCGTCCATCCCAAGCGCCATCCCATGAAGGTGACCATCACTATGGGCTGCAATAACGACGGTCTGATTCAGGGAGTCAAGGCAGAGGTCACCGCAGATACCGGGGCATATGCGTCCTTGGGCGGCCCCGTGCTGGAGCGGGCCTGTACCCATGCCGCCGGGCCGTATCACTACGAGAATTTTGAGATTACCGGTCGGGCGTACTATACCAATAACCCGCCTGCCGGCGCATTCCGCGGCTTTGGCGTGACGCAGACCTGCTATGCCTTGGAGATGACCCTCACGAAAATGGCCCACGAGCTGGGCATTTCCCCCTGGGAAATCCGCTATAGAAACGCCATTCGGCCCGGTCAGACGCTGCCCAATGGGCAGATCGCACCGCCCTCCACAGGATTGGTGGAGACGCTGGAGGCCGTGAAGGACATTTGTGAAAAGAATAAAAACGTGGGCATTGCCTGCGCCATGAAAAACGCAGGTGTGGGTGTGGGCATTCCCGACACCGGTCGCTGTATCGTGGCGGTGCAGGACGGAAAAATTCATATCCGCAGCGGCGCATCCTGCATCGGTCAGGGTCTTGGTACGGTGCTGACTCAGATCGTGGGCACCATGCTTCATTGTGACCGGGAGGATATCGTCTACCAGGCGGCAAACACTGTGGATTCACCGGATTCCGGTACTACATCCGGCTCCCGGCAGACGCTTGTAACCGGTGAAGCCTGCCGCCGCGCCTGTCAGAAACTGCTGGAAGCCGCCGGAGCGGATGTAAAGGTATCTGACTATACAGGCATTTCTAATATTGCAGAAATGAAGGATCTGCCCGGTGAAAACTGCGGTGATGGCCTTGTGGGGACTGAATTGGCGGAAAATGCTCAGGTGGATTGGAAAAAGCTGGAGGGCCAGGAGTTCTACGGCGAGTATTTGGCCAAGACAGATCCCCTGGGTGCGCAGAATGTGGAAAATCCCGTGAGCCATGTGGCTTACGGTTACGCCACCCAGGTCTGTGTACTGAACGATGACGGCACTATAAAGGAGATCGATGCAGCGCACTTTGTGGGCAAGGCCATAAATCCGCTGAACTGTGAGGGGCAGATCGAAGGCGGCGTGGCCATGGCCCTTGGATTTACACTGACGGAGCACTATCCGTTGTATGATTGCATCCCCAACGTCAAATACGGCACACTGGGCCTATTCCGAGCCAATCAGGTTCCGCCCATAAACAGCATTTTGGTGGAAAAAAAGGGCCAGGATATGGCTTGCGGCGCCATAGGCATCGGCGAGATCACTACCATCCCCACAGCTCCTGCCGTGGCCGGCGCTTACTTTGCGCTGGATGGCGAAATGCGCTGTAGCCTGCCGCTGATGAAAACACCCTATGAGCGGCCAAAGATGCCCCGCTATTGGTGGTAAAAAAGAGATGCCCGGCAGAGCAGGGCATCTCAGCGTGTCAAAAAAGCCTCGCAGAGTTTGCCGCCCGCAGGCGGCAAAGAAATCCAATCATTTTCTCTCGCGACATGTGCGTGAGAGAAAATACCGCTCAGGCTGCCAGTGTTGAAATTTGAGCCATAGGCTCAAAATTATGCGCGCAGCAGACTGCAAACCTTTTGTCGGAAAAACCGAAGTTTTTTCGACAGTATCAGATACCCGGCAGAGCCCGGGTATCTCCATTTAAGGAGAAAATATGAAAAAGCATATCCTAATTTGTGGCGAAAAGGGTGTGGGCAAGTCTACATTGATCCGCCGCCTGGTGGAGGAAGCCCGGCTAACAGTGGGCGGATTTTGCACGAAAATGGATGAAAATGCTGAGGGAGCCATGCGCCCTATCTACATCTATCCCGCATCACTGCCGACGGATCAGCGCATAAGGGGAAAGGAGAATTTGGTGGGACGCTGTGGCAATTTCGGTCGGCAAAAGGAGATTTTTCCCGAGGTTTTCAATGCTCTTGGGACAGCTTACCTGCAAAGCACACCGTTCTGCCAGGTAATCATTATGGATGAGCTGGGCTTCATGGAGTCCGACGCCCAGGCGTTTCGCCGTGCGGTGCTGCAGACGCTGGACGGGGAGACGCCGGTGCTGGCCGCCGTGAAGAATCGGATGGATGTGGAGTTTTTGCGGCAGGTATGCGCACATCCCCGGGCAGAGGTGCTCCCTATTAACCCGAAAAACCGGGAGGAGCTTTTCCGCACGCTTTTGCCTGTGGTCAGTGGATGGAAAAAATGAAGGGAAATGTAAAACGCCCTGCTCAAAATGAGCAGGGCGTTTGTTTGTCCTGAAATCAGATCGCTCTGGTTACTTTACCGGAACGCAGGCACCGGGTACAAACATATACATGGCGGGGCGTGCCATTGATGATCGCCTTAACACGCTTGACATTGGGCTTCCAGGGACGATTGGAACGCCGGTGAGAATGGGAAACCTTAATGCCAAAGGTCACGCCCTTGTCGCAAAATTCGCACTTAGCCATCCGTTGCACCTCCTTGCTGTGTGTGACTTACTGCTTTGCTTTCGCAAGCATTTGATAGTTTAACAGATGCTACAGAAAAAAGCAAGTACTTTTGACAAAAAAATGAAAAAATTTCAAATCGAAGGAAACTGTTGCGCAGACAGGGCCTTTGAGCTATAATATATTATTAATATAAGTGAACAAGGGCAAAATTTTTGTGACCGCTGCAAGACACTATTGCGGTCGGAAAGGATCAACCATGGAAAAGGTCAAGCGTACCCCGGCCAAGCTTCCGGAGCTGGTGGCGGAGTTTAACATGGAGGTGCTGAATAAGGCCCCTAATTTCAATATTCAAACCGTGGCCATCTCCGATGTCAACCGTCCGGCACTGCAGTTGGTGGGTTTTTATGAGTATTTTGAGCCCATCCGCCTGCAAATTTTAGGCAAGGCCGAGATGGTGTTCCTCCAAGGCATGACCACCGAGCACCGCCGAAAGGTACTGGAGGATCTGCTGCGCTGCGAGATACCTGCCCTCATCATCGCCAGGAATATGGAGGTCCCGCCGGAGCTGCTGGAGCTTGCAGAGAAGCATGGCCGCACTCTGCTGCGTACGGACCGGAAAACGGTGGATGCTACCAGTGAGATCATCGACTATCTGAATAAAAAGCTTGCCCCGCAGATCACCCGCCACGGTGTGCTCATGAATATCAACGGCCAGGGTGTGCTGATTTTGGGCGAGTCAGGCATCGGCAAGAGTGAGACCGCCATTGAGCTGCTCAAGCGCGGCCACCGCTTGGTGGCGGACGACGCTGTGGAGATACGCCGCATTTCCACCTCTCTTTACGGCACTGCCCCGGAGCTGATTCGCCACTATATTGAGATCCGCGGCGTGGGCGTCATTGATGTGCAGCAGCTCTTCGGTATGGGTGCGGTGCAGTTTGACACGGAGATCGACCTGGTGGTCCAGCTGGAGCAGTGGAAGGACGGCAAATTTTACGATCGCCTGGGTCTGGGTGAGGAGACCTACGAAATACTGGGTGTGAAGCTGCCGTACATGATTGTTCCCGTTCGTCCGGGCAGAAACCTGGCCGGCATCGTGGAGATCGCCACCATGAAAAACCGCCAAATGAAATACGGCTACAACCCTGCCCGGGATTTTGTGACCCGGCTTGATCAGCACTATGAAGCACTGAATGAGGCAAATCGGAGAAAAAATCAATGAAATACATCGGCATTGACATCGGCGCCACCAATCTGAAGGCCGGGTTGGTGGATGACGCAGGGCAGATCCTGGCCAAGCAAAAGATGAAGATCGCGCAGATTGAGACGCCGGACTTACTGGCGCGTCACCTGGCCCGAATGACGGAGGAGCTGGCGGCGGAGGTTGGCGTGGATTTAGACGAGATTTTTTCCATCGGCGTGGGTGTGCCCGGCGTGGTGGAGATCCGCTCCGGTTCTCTGCAGTATAGCTGTAACCTTCCCTTTCGCAGGGTGCCGCTGCGGCGCTTGTTCCACAAATATATGAACAAGCCCCTCTACCTGGAAAACGACGGAAACTGCGCTGCGGTTGGCGAGTATTATGCCGGAGCAGGCCGCCGCAGCAAGCGCTTTGTGACCATCACCCTCGGCACGGGTATCGGCGGGGGCATCATCCATAACGGCAAGATCTATCACGGATCCAACGGCATGGCCGGTGAGGTGGGCCACATGAGCATTGAGTATAACGGCAAAAGCTGTCCCTGCGGTCGAAAGGGCTGTTGGGAGCGGTATGCCTCTGCCTCGGCCCTCAAGTGGCTGACCCAGCGGGTGATGGAGGAAAATCCCGAGAGCATTCTGCGCCAGGTGGTGGACGAAAACGACGGTCATGTCAGCGGTCAATCGGCCTTCATCGCCGCTCGCCGAGGAGACCCCGTCGGGCAATTCGTGTGCGACGCATACATAGACTATCTGTGTGCGGGTATAGTGAATTTGGTGAATATTTTCCAGCCGGACACGCTGGCCATCGGCGGCGGTGTTAGCAACGAGCAGGACGAGCAGCTGCTGTTCCCGGTGCGGCGTATCGTGGCCCAGCAGAGCATTCCCTGTGAGCCGGAGCGCCGTACACGTATCGTCAAGGCAGAGCTTGGCTCTGCCGCCGGGATTATCGGTGCGGCACTGCTGGGAAAGAAAAAGCGGATTTGAAGGAGCAAAATATGACTTGGTATGAAAAGCTGGACAAAGTCATCGGGGACTATCTGCCGGATCTGCCCATGGAGCGGGATGTGCCTATGGACAGATTCACATCCTTCCGCATTGGTGGCCCTGCCCGGCGGCTGGCCTGCCCGAAGAATCGGGAGCAGCTGGTGATCCTTATGGGCCTGGCCCGGGAATGCGGCGCACGGCCCTTTATTATGGGAAACGGGACGAATCTGCTGATTCCCGATAGGGGACTGGACCGATTGGTTATCCGCACGGCGGGGGAGATGAGCGATGTTAGGCTGACAGATGAGACGGTTATCGAAGCGGATGCCGGTATTTCTCTGTCGCGGCTGGCGCTCTTTGCCCAGAGCCAGGCACTTACCGGATTGGAATTTGCCCATGGAATCCCCGGGAGCCTGGGCGGCGCCGTGTTTATGAACGCTGGCGCTTATGGCGGGGAGATGAAGCAGGTGGTGCAGGAGGTCATCGTCCTCACGGAGGATGGCATCCGGCATATTCCCGGGGCGGAATGTGCCTTCGGCTACCGAAAGAGTGCTTTTTCCGATGGAAAGACGGTGATCCTCGGCGCAAAGCTGCACCTTAAAAAGGGAGATCCGGCGCAGATTAGGGACAAGATGGCAGAGCTGATGGCAAAGCGCAAAGCCAGCCAGCCCCTGGAGTATCCCAGCGCCGGCAGCACATTTAAGCGGCCTGAGGGCTATTACGCCGGGACTCTGATTCAGGAAACAGGGCTAAAGGGCCTTACCGTAGGCGGCGCGCAGGTATCCGAAAAGCATGCGGGTTTCGTCATCAATACCGGCGGAGCTACCTGTGCGGATGTGATGGCGCTGATTGCTCAGGTGCAGGACCGAGTGATGCAGCGCAGCGGTGTACACCTGGAGCCGGAGGTCCGTATCATAGAGAATTGAAAGGAGTCAGATATGGAGATATTGGTTATTTCCGGGCTGTCCGGCAGCGGAAAAAGCAAGGCTGCGTCCTATTTAGAGGACATTGGCTACTATATCGTGGATAATCTTCCGGCGGAGATGATGGTCGTGTTCGCTGAGTTCTGCGCCGCATCTAAGGGCCGATATGACCGGGTGGCGCTGGTGTACGATGTGCGCACCGGTGAGCCGGCGCAAAAGCTTATCGATGCGCTGGAGCATATGAAGTCAGCTGGCATAAACTGCCGTATGCTGTTTTTGGAGGCGGACACCCAATCCATCATCAACCGCTATAAGGAGACACGCCGCAGTCATCCCCTGGCGGGGGATGGAGTGAGCGTGGCTGAGGCATTGCAGAAAGAGCGCATACTGTTGCAGCCGGTGCGGGACCATGCAGATTATGTGCTGGATACCTCAGGATTCTCCACCACAAAGCTCCACGCAGAGATATTAAACCTGTTCAGTGATGCTACGTTGGAGGATGGGATGCACGTGAATGTGCTGTCCTTCGGCTTTAAGAACGGCATCCCCGTAGAGGCGGATCTGGTGATGGATGTGCGCTTCATGCCAAATCCCTATTACATTGAGGATCTCAAACGCAAGACGGGTCTGGATGATGCAGTGCGGGACTACGTGTTCAGCTTCAGCCAAACCAACGACTTTATGAAGAGAATGGAGGATCTGCTGTCCTTCCTGCTGCCGCTTTACAGCGAAGAGGGCAAGACCATCTTGGTTATTGGCATCGGCTGCACCGGCGGGCACCACCGCTCTGTGGCTGTGGCCCACGCCCTCTCTGAGTATATCCAAAGCATCGGCTATCCCGTTACGGAAATCCACCGGGATATTACCCGATAGGGGAGCGGCCTATGGTAAGCGATTACTATCGTGTCGCGCCGGAAAACGGGCCGCGGATCGTGGTCATCGGCGGCGGACACGGACAATCCACCCTCCTGCGGGGGCTGAAGCTATACAGCAAGAATCTCACGGCTATTGTGGCTGTTACTGATGACGGCGGCGGCTCCGGCATACTCCGGAGGGACTTGGGAATGCTGCCGCCAGGGGACATTCGCAACTGCATGGAGGCACTGGCCAGTGCTGAGCCCATTATGACCCGGCTCATGAGCTATCGCTTCACCGAGGGGAGCCTGGCGGGGCAGAGCTTTGGCAATCTGCTCCTGGCGGCGCTGAATGGCATCATGCCCAGCTTCGATCAAGCGGTTGCGGGCTTGAGTCAGGTGTTGGCCATCACGGGCCGGGTTCTACCGGTGACCAATGCCAATCTCCGCTTGGAGGCGGAATTCGAAAATGGACACATGATTCAGGGCGAATCCAGTATCTGCCAAATGAAGCGGCAGGAGGGCTGCCGTATCCGCCAGGTCAGGCTGCACCCGGATCGGGCCAAGGCCCTGCCGGAGGCGGTGGAGGCCATCCGTCAGGCAGACCTCATCGTGCTTGCCCCTGGCAGCCTGTATACCAGCATCATCCCCAACCTGCTGGTGGACGGCATTGTAGACGCCATATCTGCCAGCAATTCCATGAAAATATACATCTGCAACGTGATGACGGAGAGCGGCGAGACTGAGGGGTATACAGCCAGCGACCATATCCAAGCCATTTTCAACCATTCCTGCCCATGCCTGTTTGATCTGTGCTTAGTCAATTCAGCACCGCTGCCCCGGCTGATAGCCCAGCACTACGCCCGAGAGGGGAGCATCCCCGTGTTTTGCGATGAGCGGGCGTGTGAACATCTGGGTGTAGAGATGATCGCCCGGCCCATCTGCGCGGTGGAAAACCAGCTCATCCGCCATAATCCGGGGCATGTGGCCGCGGAGCTGATGACTCTGTACCGCCAGCGGACTATCCGTGTGGTGGAGGAGGATACCGGCTTCGTACGCAATCGAATGGAGAAATAGGAGGAAGTATGCAGTCCTTTTCCTATCAGGTGAAAAGTGAATTGTGTCGGGTTCCGGTGCAGCGGGTCTGCTGCGCCCGGGCGGAGGCCTACGGCGTGCTGCTCTACTGCAACACCTTCAATGCCCGGGAGATCCGCATCATTACGGAAAACCCCGAGTTTGCAAGGCGTCTGCCCAAGCTCTTTCATCGGGCCTTCAGCCTGCGCTTTGACCGTCTGCCCCAGGAGCAGGCGGGGAGGGAAAAGCTGATCTTTCAGATCACAGACCCGGCCAAGCTGGAGCGTATCATCAGCCAGTTCGGCTATGAGGCAAAGCAGACCCTGGCGCTGCACATCAACTTCGGTGTGCTGGAGGAGGATTGCTGCCGCACCTCATTTCTGCGAGGTGCGTTTCTATCCGGCGGCAGCGTTACCGACCCGGAAAAGCGCTACCACCTGGAGCTTGCCGGCAATCACCGCCAGGCCAGCCGGGAGCTGTGCGCCCTACTGACGGAGATGGGTTTTCTGCCCCGGATGGTGATCCGGGGTGCGGCCACGGTGATCTATTTCAAGCAGAGCGAGCATATCGAGGATCTGCTGACCAAGCTGGGGGCACCGGTGGCCGCCATGGACATCATGACCACAAAGGTGGACAAGGCCATCCGAAACGGTGCCAACCGCGCCATGAACTGCGACATTGCCAATGTGAATAAAATTCTGGAGGCCGCCACGGAGCAGCAATCCGCTATTGAAGCCTTGGCTAAAAGCGGCCAATTAGACCGCCTGCCGGAAAAGCTGCAGCAGACGGCCCGGCTTCGCCTGGAGCATCCGGAGCTGTCTCTTGCCCAGCTGGCGGAGCTGTGTGACCCACCGGTCTCCAAATCCTGCATGAATCACCGTATGAGAAAGCTCAACGAGGAGGCAAAGAAACTGCTATGAATAAAATCGAAAAATGCAAGGCAGCTCGAGACTATCATACCCACGGCTGCAACTGTGCCCAGAGTATCCTGGCCGCCTTCCATGAGGATATGGGCTTTACCGAGGATCAGTGTATGGCCCTGGCTGGAGGTATGGGTGGCGGGATGCGCTGCGGCAGCATCTGCGGCGCTATCAGCGGCGGCATCCTGGTGCTGGGCATGCTGTTTCCCGCCACAGCGGCTGAGGGTCCGGCGGGGAAGCGGCGTATTACCCAGCAGACCCAGGAGTATATCCGCCGCTTCCGGGAGCGGTTCGTTGACCGCGATTGCGCCGACCTGCTCAAGCGCAAGGACCTGATGCCCACCGGACAATCCCGGGACCTGGGTGTAGCAGATCATTGCGGTATCCTCATCGTCTCAGCCGTGGAGATCCTGTGCGACTATATTGCAGAGCTTAAAGGGGAATAATATGTCATTCGTACATCTTCATGTACATACGGAGTATAGCCTGCTGGACGGCGCCTGCCGCATCCGTGATCTGCCCCGGCGCGTCAAGGAGCTGGGCCAGACCGCCTGCGCCATCACCGACCACGGCGTCATGTACGGTGCCATTGATTTTTATCGGGCCTGCAAGGCGGAGGGCATCCATCCGGTTATCGGGTGCGAGGTTTATGTGGCGGCCCGGACTCGATTTGATAAACTCCATGAGTTTGATGCCGAGTCCCGGCACCTGGTGCTGCTGTGCAAGGATGAAACGGGCTACCGAAACCTGTCATACATGGTGAGCCAGGCGTTTGTGGAGGGCTTTTATATAAAGCCCCGCATCGACCTGAATCTGCTGCGTGAGCACTCCCAAGGACTAATCGCCTTGTCCGCATGCCTGGCCGGGGAGATCCCCAAGCGCATCCTCCACGGCAATTACGAAGGCGCCAAGGCGTACGCCCTGCAGATGCAGGAGATCTTCGGCCCGGATAATTTCTATCTGGAGCTCCAGGACCACGGCATCCCTGAGCAGGCGGAGGTCAACCGGAGCCTGCTGAAGATCCATCAGGAGACGGGCATCCCCCTGGTCTGTACCAACGATGCCCATTATATCCGTAAGGAGGACGCCGAGAGCCACGATATTCTTCTTTGCATCCAAACCGGTAAGACCGTGGATGATGAAAATCGCATGCGCTACGAGCCGCGGAACTTCTACCTGCGCTCCACGGAGGAGATGGAGGCGCTGTTTTCAGCCTATCCCCAGGCGGTGGAAAACACCCAGCGCATTGCTGACCGTTGCCAGATGGAATTTACCTTCGGCAAGTACCACTTGCCGGAATTCAAGCTACCTCCCGGCTATGATTCGCCTACCTACCTGCGCAAGCTCTGCGACGAGGGCTTTGCCGAACGCTACGGGCAGGAAAAGGAGAACTATCGCAAGCAGCTGACCTATGAGCTGGATATGATCGAGAAAATGGGCTTTACCGACTATTTCCTCATCGTCTCCGACTTTGTCCGCTATGCCAAGAGCGCGGGTATCCCCGTGGGACCGGGGCGCGGCTCTGCCGCCGGGAGCATGGTGTCCTACTGCCTGCACATCACGGACATCGATCCCATGGAGTACAACCTCTATTTTGAGCGGTTTCTAAACCCCGAGCGGGTGTCTATGCCCGATATCGATATGGACTTCGGCGATACCCGCCGCGAGGAAGTGGTGGACTATGTCCGCCGCAAATACGGCGATGACCATGTGGCCCAGATCGTCACCTTCGGCACCATGGCTGCCCGTGCCGCCATCCGGGATGTGGGCCGGGTGCTGAGCATACCCTATAATGAAGTAGATTCCGTGGCCAAGCTGGTGCCGGCCACCCTTCACATTACGCTGGACGATGCCCTGAAGCTGTCCAAGCAGCTGAAGGACCAGTATGATGCTGACCCAAAGATCCGCCGGCTCATCGATATGGCAAAGGCCCTGGAGGGCATGCCCCGTCACGCATCCACCCATGCTGCCGGCGTGGTCATTACCAAGAAGCCGGTGTATGAATATGTACCTTTGGCCCGGAACGATGAGTCCATCGTCTGCCAGTACACTATGGTGACGCTGGAGGAGCTGGGTCTGCTGAAAATGGACTTTTTGGGTCTGCGAAACCTGACGGTGCTGGATGACGCCATCAAAATGCTGCCCCAGAGCGAGCACTTTGACCTGCTGAAGATCCCAATGGATGATCCGCAGGTTTTTCAGATGCTTACCCAGGGAAAGACCTCCGGTGTCTTCCAGATGGAATCTACGGGCATGACAGGCGTATGCCTGGGTCTCAAGCCCCAAAGCATTGAGGATATCACTGCTATCATAGCCTTATACCGTCCTGGCCCCATGGATTCCATCCCCCGCTTTATCGCCTGCAAGCAGGACCCCGGGCTCATCACCTATAAGCACCCGTCCTTGGAGCCAATTCTGTCCGTGACCTATGGATGCATTGTCTACCAGGAGCAGGTCATTCAGATTTTCCAACAGCTGGGCGGGTACTCTTTGGGCCAGGCAGATATGGTGCGCCGTGCCATCTCCAAGAAAAAGGCCAAGGAGATTGAAAAGGAGCGCTACTCCTTCGTCCACGGTGATGCGGAGCGGGGCATCAAGGGCTGCATCGCAAACGGAATTCCCGAGGCCACGGCCGAGGCTATTTACGACGAAATCTACGACTTTGCCAACTACGCCTTTAACAAGGCCCACGCCGTCAGCTATGCGGTGGTAGCTTATCAGACGGCCTATTTCAAGTGCCACTATACCAAGGAGTACATGGCGGCCCTGCTGACCTCAGTGCTGCATAATTCGGACAAGGTGGCCGAGTATATCGCCGAGTGCCGGGATTGCGGCATCCAGGTCCTGCCGCCGGATATCAACCATTCCTACGGCGGCTTCACCGTGGACGGGGAAAATATCCGCTTTGGCCTGGTGGCCATTAAAAACATTGGCCGAGGCTTTATACAAACGCTGATCCGGCGGCGTGACAAGGAAGGCCCCTTTACATCATTTTTGGACTTCTGCCAGCGCATGGACGACTGCACGGACATGAACAAACGCGCCGTAGAGAATCTTATCCGCAGCGGTGCATTTGATTCCCTGGGTGCAAAGCGCTCGCAGCTGGTGGCGGTGTATGAAACGGTGATGGATAGCGTTTCCGCCTCCCGCAAGCAAAATCTGGAGGGGCAGATGGACTTTTTCAGCATGGGGCCCTCGGCTTCAACCAAGCTCCATCAGATCCAGCTGCCGGATATTCCGGAGTATTCCGCCGTGGAAAAGATGAACATGGAGAAGACCACCACCGGTCTGTATCTCTCCGGCCATCCTATGAACGATTACCGGGATCTGGCCAAGGCGGCACACGCTGTGCCTATCCATGATATTCTGGAGGATTTTGAACAGGAGGGCGGTCCCACCCGCTTTGCGGACGATCAGCGTATCCGGGTGGCCGGCGTGGTGACCTCCAATAAAACCAGACCCACAAAGAACAACTCCCTCATGGCCTATGTGGTGGTGGAGGACGAAATCGCTTCCATTGAGGTGCTGTGCTTCCAGCGTTCCATTGACCAGTGCGGCTCCTATATGCAGGTCAATCTCCCGGTACTGGTGACCGGGCGGCTCTCCGTGCGGGATGAAAAACCGCCGCAGATCCTGTGTGACACCATCTATCCGCTGGAATACCAGCAGGATCCTCTGCAGCAGTTGACGGGCAAGGCGGATATTAAAAAGGAGAAATCGGTCCTGTATCTGAAGGTCCCCAGCCTGGATAGTCCGGAGTTTCGGCACCTGAAGCTGGTGATGACTATGTTTGAAGGGCAGATGCCCGTGAAGATCCGCCTGGCGGACACCGGCAAGCTGCTGGGTACCACCTGTATGAACCATCCGGCCCTTGTGCAGGAGTGCGAGGAATGGCTTGGTAAAGATAATGTAGTTCTTCGGACAAAAGCGTAGGATAACAAATTATATAGAGTGAAAAGCAAACCCTCCGTCTAATACCGGAGGGTTTGCTTTCTTATACACAAACAGATTAGTCATCCCAGGAAATGGCTTGCACAGGGCAGGCGTCAATGGCTTCCTGAACAGCAGACTTGTTTTCCGTGGTGGTGTGGCCGGATGCCTCCGCTTTGCCGTCGGCATTGACCTCAAAGACCTCCGGCACGGTGCTGATACACAGCCCACAGCCGATGCAGGAATCTTGATTTACAATGGCTTTCATCGGTATATCCTCCCTAAAAAAATACTACCAGCAGAATATTGAAGTGTTCTTCATCATTGTTTTATCCTTCTGTTGGCTCGCATTATTTTCAGTATCTGTCCGTAGGCAAAATTCTATGCATAGAATAATAACAGCCATTTCAGCAAATTACATATTGTAAATGCATCAAAAAAGAAAACCGATGGAGTTCCATCGGTTTTCTTTTTATTAGTGGCAGGCGCAGTAGCTTCGGGTGCCGTTATAGTCCTTAGGCATTTCAACAGTGTTGGGTGGGAAAAATTCGCTCATGGGGAAGCATACGTTCTTGAACAATCCACAGGGATCTTCCGGATCGCCTCCGCTGCACTCGGATTGCGGGATGCAGTAGTCGTAGGCGGGGATCAGCAGCTGCGTATCTCGCTCCAGCCGCACCAGAGAGAATTGGCCCAGGGTCACATAGTAACGCCGATTCCCGGTTGGGTCTAAAACCAGCGGACTGGCGAATGCTGCGGCAATAGCGGCCGGGATTTCCGAAACGCTGCCTTCGCCGGTGCCGGAGGAGCTTCCGTCCTCCGTGATGCGGGTATCCAGTACAATGGGATCCACAGCCTCCACCACAGCCGCAGGCAGACTCCTCTGCGGCGCAATATTCTCCAGGGCGGTGCCGGAGGAGAAGGTCTTGGCACTGCCCTCACTGCCAAAGAGTATGCAGCGTTTGTCAAATACGCACAGGCCCTCCACCTCGGTGGATCGAGGTGTCCCGGTACCTACCTGCAGCGTCACCCGGTAGAAAAACCGCATATCTATGGAGTAAAATCCTCGGTTAAAGGTGATCGGTTCTACATCGGTGTAAACGTACAGCAGCTCTGCGCACCCACCCTTGATGATCTGCGCGGTGCTTAGCACCTCCTGTGCCGCCTGTGTGGGATAAAATCTTAGACTCTCAACACAGTCTTTGTCTCTACAGCTGTCAAAGATTTTCTTAGTGTGAATACACACGGACTCTCTCACGCTGCTCAAGTCGCAGACCGGGCCCGGCATTCCATTTTCAGGCATCCAGATAACCTCCTATTAAGTACTGAAAGAAGCCTCTTTCACTTCAGTGTATGCAGCGGGAACGCGAGTGTGTGCCAAGGGAAGGGGCACGCTGATTTTTCCCTGTACAAATGGTCGGATTTGCCGTATAATGTGCATAGAAAAGGGGGCGGAAATATGGACGCATCATTCATTCATGATAAATTGGAGATCAAATTCCTGATCCTGTACATTGCTGCCCGGGTTTCGGAGCCAATCCCCATGGAGGGGATGCAGGAGCTGACCCTGTGTGACAGCGGTATTGATTATTTTTCTTTCTCCGAGTGCCTGAACGACTTGGTGCAGACGGAGCATCTGACACTCTCTCCGGAGGGGCTGTACGCCATCACACCCAAGGGCCTGCGAAACAGTGAAATTTGCGAGAGCAGCCTGCCCATGTCCGTGCGCCTGCTGACGGATCGCAACGTGGCGGCCTATAATCAAATGCTGCTGCGTCGGGCACAGGTCCGTTCCCGGGTCGTCCCCCGGGAGAACGGTACATTCACCGTGGAGCTGCGTTTCAGCGATGATGTGGATCAGCTGATGCACCTGGAGCTAATGGCCGCCACCGAGGAACTGGCGAGAGACCTGGCTGCACGTTTCCAGAAAAATCCGGAGCAAGTCTATACCCAGCTTATGAACGCCTTGTTTAGCCCGCAATAATATATGCCTTACATCCCCTGTGCTGCTGGCACGGGGGATTTTTTTGCATAAAAGCGGACAGCCTCTCATACAGTAGGACAACCGAGAAAAGGAGGCGTGATCGCTTTGGTGGAGCGCTATGCAATTAGTCAGTATGAGCAGGCGGCTCGTCTGCTACCGGTGCGGTGGCAGCGCATCGCCCTGCAGCTGCCGGATTGGCAGAAGGAACAGGCGGAGGAGCTGCGCCTGCGGGCGGGCCATCCCATGACGGTGCTGCTGCCCCGGGGGGAGCAGGTCGTGGGGGAGGAGGCCGTGGTGACTCAGGGAGACATAGAGCTGCTGTGCGATACGGTGACGGGTTATTCCCGCTATGCTGCCGCGGAGACCATGGCCCGGGGATACATAACCGCCAAAGGCGGCTTTCGCATAGGCTTGTGCGGCACTGCCGTCGTGCAGGAGGGCAGGAGCACCAATCTTCGCAGCCTGTCCTCCGCTTGCGTTCGCATTGCCCGGGAAATGCCGGGCCTGGCAGATGACCTGGCACCCCAACTATTTCAGGATGGCGCGTTTCGCAGCACACTCATCATTGCTCCGCCGGGCCTTGGCAAAACCACGCTCTTGCGGGATTTAGTTCGCTGTTTATCCGATGGGGCGGAAAATATCCCGGCCCATCGGGTTGCCTTGGTGGATGAGCGGGGGGAGGTGGCAGTTATGGTGCAGGGCATGGCGCAAATGGAGATTGGCTGCCATACGGATGTCATGGATGGTTGCCCCAAGGCCGTGGCCATTCCGATGCTGCTGCGCTCGGCCAATCCGCAGATCATTGCAGTGGACGAGATCACCCAGGCAGAGGATCTTTTGGCCATGGAGGAAGCCGCCCACTGCGGCGTTCGTTTTGTGGCCACTATCCATGCGGACTCAGACGCCGACCTGCAGCGGAGGCCCTTGCTGCGCAAGCTGCAGCGTACACAGATTTTTGAAAAAGCCATCTGTATACAAATGGCGGACAGGCTTCGCCGCTACCGGCTCAAGGATCTATGAGCAGCAAGGTGATAGGCGCGCTGCTTATCCTGGGAGCGGGAGGAGGGCTGCTTGTGCAGCTTTGGCGTCAATCCCGGGCGGAAATCCTCTTCCTACAGGATATGGCTTCGGCCCTGGAACAGATGGAAGCCGCCATCCGCTTTCGCCGCCTGCCCATGCCGGAGCTTTTGCGGGAGCAGGCGGAGAGGTCGTACTGCGGGAGTATGTTTTCCTTGATCTTACAGCATATGGAAAGGGGAGAGCCTTTACAGGATTCCTGGATCCTGTCCGCCCGATCCATACCATGGACGCAGGCGGCGGACACGCTTTGCGCTCTGGAACTATCCGGTGATGGGCAACGGCTCGGGGAAAACCTGCGTGCCTGTGCCGAATCCCTGCATGCGGTATTAAGGTGCAGGCAGGCCGACAAGCAGCAGCGGCAAAAAATGGCTCTGGCTATAACGGCCTCCTGCTGCGGACTACTGGTGATTCTTTTACTGTGAGGAGAACACATGGATGTTGATTTGATTTTCAAGATTGCTGCCGTGGGGATCCTGGTGGCGGTGCTGAATTTAGTGCTGGCCCGCAGTGGCCGTGAGGAGCAGGCCATGATGACCACTCTGGCGGGATTGGTGGTGGTGCTGATGATGCTGGTGCGGCAGATCAGCGACCTGTTTGACCTGATCAAGTCCCTGTTTTCCCTGTAGCCATGACGGAGCTGGGGAAGATAGTCGCCATCTGCCTTGTGGGCATCTTGCTTGCGCTATTGCTGCAGAAAAATAACCCCGAGCTGGCTATTCTACTGGCCTTGGCGGTCTGCGCGGGGGCACTGGTCTTCGGGCTGGGGCATATGAAACGAGTCCTGGCTATGCTGGAGCAGATGGCCCGGGCCGGGGGCCTGTCATCCGATCTGCTGCAGCCGTTGATGAAAACCGTTGGAATAGCTCTCATCAGCCGCACGGGTGCAGAGCTGTGCCAGGATGCGAATCAAAAGGCCATAGCCTCTGTGGTGGAAGCGGTCGGCGCTTTCAGCGCCGTGGTCGTGTCTATTCCGCTTTTAGGCGCTGTGTGGGAGCTGCTGCGAGGGATGCTGTAATGCGAAAAATACTGGTTTTGCTGCTTCTGATGTGGTGCATCGTGCCGGTTAGTGCCGCGCAGATCCCCCGGGATCTGACGGATGCCATCCCGGACAGCGCCCGGGAGTTTCTGGATGATACCGACAAGGGTGATAGCTTTACATCACTGAACGATGGACTATCCGGCCTATGGAACCGGACCTGCAAGCTGCTGATTGTGACCGTGCAGGATAGTCTGGGCGGAGTAATCCTGGTGCTGTCCGCCATTTTACTTTGCTCTGTGGCGGAGGATTGCTTCAGCGCTGCCGGAGGCGGTAAGCTGTTTAATCCGGTGCCCTTGGTAGGCACACTGGTGATTCTTCTGGCGGTGGGGAGCAATATGAAAAATCTCATGGGGCTTGGAGAGGAGACCATCCAGGAGCTGAACGTTTTCTCCAAAGCGCTTTTACCAACGCTTTCCGCCGCCACAGCCGCCGGCGGGGGTGCAGTGGCTGCCAGCGTGCGCCAAGTGACTACTGTGTTTTTTTCAGACCTCCTCATGAGCCTGATCCATAGCCTGCTGCTGCCTCTGGTGTGGGTTTTCGTGGCGCTCTCCGCTACGGATGCCATACTGCCCTCCGGGCGGTTGGGCGGTATAGCCCGTGGGCTGCAGAAGGGCATTACCTGGCTGCTGTCCGTGAGTCTGGTTTTGTTCACGAGCTATCTGACCCTGTCCGGAGCTTTCGCTTCATCAGCGGATAACCTGACCCTGCGGATGACCCGTTCAGCCATCGGTGGGGCGATCCCCGTGGTTGGCAGCATTATATCCGATGCGGCGGATACCATTCTGGCCGGGGCAGGCGTGCTGAAGCAATCTGTGGGCGTTCTTGGCACACTGACCATTTTGGCGGCCTGTATCCTGCCGTTTCTGAAATTGGGTGTGCAGTATTTGCTGCTGAAGCTTTCGGCATTTTTTGCGGCCACGGTGGCGCCGGAGCCATTGGTGAAGCTGGTGGAAGCTCTGAGCACCGCCTTCGGCTTAGTGCTTGGGATGACCGGTGCGGCGGCAGCGCTTTTGCTGATCTCCGTGGCATCGTCTGTGATGGTGGTGAGCGTATGATGGATGCATTTCGAGTTTGGCTGATGGGTCTGATGGCGGTGGCTCTGATCCTCACGGTGCTCTCTTCTGTCCTACCGGAGGGCAGTGTTAAGAAGATTGCCGGGGTGACCGGTGGCTTGGTGCTGCTTATGGTCATCCTGCAGGGAGCCGAGCGGTTGGATCTGGGCAAGCTACAGCTATCCTACGATGACTATTCCCGGCAGATTAACGAGCAGATCAAGGCATTTCAGGAGAAAAACTGCCGGGACATGGATCTGCTCATACAGGAGCGGTGCAGTGCATATATATCGGAACAGGCGCAGACGTTCGGACTTGTGTGCAGTCCCCAGGTGGAAACGGAGCAGACGGAGGAAAATGTTTTCGTCCCAGTCTCTGTCACCATGGATATCCCCTATCACGCCGGATTGTCTCAAATCGTGGCGGAAGACATGGGGATCGATGCACAGCACCAGAAATGGTTGACATCGGAAGGGTAAAAATGATGGGAAAGGTAAGATGGAGTGAGCTATGGAAAAAGTACAAATTTGTTCTGCTGGTGGTTCTGGTGGGCGTCATGCTGATGCTTCTTCCGGTCTCCTCCGGGACGGAAGAACCGACGGCGGAAGCACGGGCCTCGGAGGAGAGCTTCGACCTGGAGGCGGAGGAGCGGCGCATGGAGGAGCTCCTGGGTCGGATCGATGGCGTTGGGAAGCTCCGATTGATGCTGACGCTGCAAAGCGGGACCCGGCTGACCCTGGCGGAGGACAGCCAAAAAGACCAGGATCGCACGCAGCGAGAGACGGTAACGCTGAACCGAGGCAGCAGCCAGGAGGTCGTAGTCACAAATCGGTATTATCCGGTTTATCAGGGCGCAGTGGTGGTGTGTCAGGGTGCCGACAGCAGCGCCGTTCGTCTGGCCATTACGGAAACGGTGCAAGCGCTGACCGGTCTGCCGTCCGATCGGATCCAGGTGGCAAAGTGGACATCGTAACGGGAGGACATAGAATGAAGAAGAATTGGAGAAAACGGGCAGTCGTGGGGGCGGTGCTGCTTTTCGTGTGTGCAGCAGTGTATATGAACTGGCGCTATGCCGGCTCCCTGGAGGATACCTCCAAGGTACTGGGCGAATCCACCCTGGTATCCGGGGAAAAAGCCGGCGAGACGGCCACTGCCGCACTGCCGGAGGAAAAGGAAAACGACTATTTTGCCACAGCCCGGCTCAGCCGCAAGCAGGCCCGGGACAACGCCATCAACATGCTCAAGGATGCGTCCACAGATGAAAATGCGGATCAATCGGTGCTCAACGAGGCCTCCGAAACGCTGCAGGTGTTGGCGAGCTATACTGTGGCGGAGTCGCAGATCGAGAACCTGGTCACGGCCAAGGGCTATGCCGATTGTGTGGCCTTCATGGGCGCCGAGAGCGTCAGCGTAGTGGTGGACGATCCGGACGGATTGGACGCCACGGACGTGGCCCGCATTATGGACATAGTGGTGCAGGAGACCGGCTATGAGCCTACACAGATTAAGGTCTTAGAATCCGATTAAAGGGCCTATAAAAAGGGGTTGTATTTTTCCTTGCGGGATGGTATACTTCTAAAGAATAGAATGTATCATTATATTTGCAAGGAGCGCTTAATCTATGGCTGAAAATAAAGAGTATATCACCCAGCAGGAGTCTGCCGGGGCTATTCAGATCTCTGAGGATGTGGTGGCATCCATCGCCACGGCGGCCGCACTGGAGACCGAGGGTGTCAGTGCTATGATGGGTCCCACCAGCGGTGACCTGAAGCCGGCGCGCAAGATGTCTGCCAAAGGCGTTGTCATCGAGCCGGAGGAGGATGGTCTGTCCATCACCCTGTATGTCATGATTCGCTACGGCTTTGCCATGGCCGAGGTGGCCGGCAAGGTGCAGAAGGCTGTCCTGGCCGCCCTGCACGACATGACGGGCTTTTCTATTCGTGCCGTGAACGTGATGATCGGCGGCATTTGCTTCGACTAAAATCCCACCAAAGAGAGAAGAGGAAATAACCTGTATGACACGAAACACAGCCAGAGAGATTGCCGTCCATCTTGCCTACGAGCTCAGCTTTTCGGAGCTGCCCGTGGATGAGTTTTTGGATCAGCAGCTCTCGCCGGAGGTCTTTGCCGACCTGGCCGGGGAGTATGACCTATATAACGAGCTGCCCAACGAAAAGCAGCGGCTCTATATCCGCCGTCTGGTCAGCGGCGTCAGTGAACATGCGGCGGAGCTGGATTCCTACATTGAAAAATACGCCCAGGGCTGGCGCTTTGAGCGCATCAGCCTGGTAGCCTCGGCCATCATGCGGGTGGCAATGTTTGAGATCCTCTATATGCCGGATATTCCCCATGGCGTCGCCATTAACGAGGCGGTGACCATCGCCAAAAAGTATGATGGCCCGGAGGTTGCAAGGTTTGTCAACGGGATTCTTGGCAGCTTCCTGCGGGAGGAAATCAAGGAATAAGGCTGCATTTCAGGCAGGGCAGAAATGCTCTGCCTGTTTTTCGGTGGAGGTGAGTATTTGGAGCAGCGTGTTTTTACGGTCAGCGAGGTCAATCAATATATGAAGCAGCTGGTAGATCAGCAGCCCGCACTGAATGACCTTCTGATCCGGGGAGAAATCTCTAATTATAAGGTCTATCCTTCTGGACACCATTATTTTACCCTGAAGGATGGGCAGAGCGCCCTGCGCTGCGTGTTATTTGTCGGGTATGCTAAATACTTGCGCTTTCGCCCGGAAAACGGTATGCAGGTCATCGCCGCCGGCCGCATCAGCGTCTATCCCCGGGATGGTGCCTATCAGCTCTACTGCACCCGTCTGGTGTCCGATGGGATGGGCGATCTGCATATTGCCTTTGAGCAGCTGAAGCAGAAGCTCCATTCCCAGGGCCTGTTTGCTCCGGAGCATAAAAAGCCCCTGCCGGCCTATCCCCGGCGCATCGCCGTGGTCACCAGCCCTGCCGGGGCGGCGGTCCACGATATGATCCGCATCCTTCGCCGCCGCTATCCACTGAGTAAGGTGCTGCTGCTGCCGGTCCGGGTGCAGGGGGAGGGGGCAGCCCGGGAGATCGCCGGTGCCATCGCCTATGCCAACCGCTTTCAGCTGGCGGATGTGCTCATAGTGGGGCGGGGCGGCGGATCTATTGAGGATCTGTGGCCCTTTAACGAGGAAGTCGTGGCCCGGGCTATCTATGCATCGGATATTCCGGTAATTTCTGCCGTAGGCCATGAGCCGGATGTGACCATTTCCGACCTTGTGGCGGATCGCCGTGCCTCCACGCCGTCCAACGCTGCGGAGCTTGCCGTGCCGGACCAGGCGGAGCTGCGGCGCAAGCTGCAAATGCTTGCAGAACGTATGTGCAAGAGCCAGCAGCACAAAATAGACGGGTATGACCGCCGTCTCCGGGAGCTGCAGCGCAAGCGTGTATTGACGGATCCCATGGCCTTTCTGCAGGACCGCAGCATGCAGTTGGATCTCACACAGGAGAGATTGGTGTCCGCCATGGAGCGCGTGATCGACAGAAACACCCGCCGATTTACCCATGCGGCTGCGTCCTTGGATGCTATGAGCCCGCTGCGGGTGCTGCGCCGGGGCTACTGCGTGGCGCAAAAGGCGGACAAGACCCTTCTGCGCAGCAGCACCCAGGCGGAGCGGGGGGAAAATATCTTTCTGCGTTTGGCGGAGGGCAGTCTGCAATGTCAAGTAATGAAAAGGGGAGAGGAACATGAAGAAAGCAACCTTTGAAGAAAATATGACCCGTTTGGAAGAGATCGTTTCCCTGCTGGAGCAGGGAGATGCCCCCCTGAGTGAATCCCTGGCCCTTTTTTCCGAGGGCAGTAAGCTCCTGGCTGCCTGCCGAAAAGAGCTGGATACCGCTCAGCAAAAGGTTGTCAAGCTCTCCAAGGGACCGGACGGCGCACCTGCTGAAGAAGACTTTTTATCCGAGGAGGAAAATCAATGAGCTATCAAGAACGATATACCGCCTATCAGGAGGCTATTGAGACCTATCTGAATACGATTTTTTCTGCGGAGGACAAGCCCTATGGCAAGCTCCAGGAGTCCATTCGCTATAGCCTTTTGGCCGGGGGCAAGCGGATCCGCCCTGTGCTGACGCTGGAGTTTGCCCGCCTGGGCGGTATTGATTGGCACCTGGCCCTGCCCTATGCCTGCGCCTTGGAATTGGTGCATAATTATTCTCTGATCCACGATGACCTGCCGTGCATGGATGACGATGACCTCCGCCGAGGCAAGCCCACCAACCATAAGGTGTATGGGGAAACGCTTGCAGTGCTGGCGGGAGACGCCATGCAGCCGGAGGCCTTCCGAATAATCCTGCAGGCACGGGGCCTTTCTGCCGAAAACCGTATAGAGGCAGCTTTAATCCTGGCAAGGGCCTGCGGTGCTGATGGCATGGTGGCCGGCCAGGTGCTGGACACTCTGTGCCATGTGAGGGATGAGAGGGGACTCAGCACGCTGAACCGTCTGAAGACCGGCGTGATGATCTCCGCCGCGGCGGAGCTGGGCTGCGTGGCCTCCAAAATGCCCATGTTTTGGCGGCAGCAGGCTGTGCAGTATGCGGAGCAGCTGGGCCTGGCTTTCCAGATCCGGGATGATATGCTGGATGTCATGGGGGATGAGAGCGTGTTCGGCAAGCCCATCGGCTCGGACAAGGACGAGGGCAAGGTCACATACGTCGATCTCAAGGGGCTGGACGGCTGTGCCCAAGAGGTCGAGAAATGCACCCTCGCCGCCAAGGAAGCCATCCGGGACATTCCTGACCATGAATTTCTTTGGGAGCTGGCAGACCGCATGGTGGGCCGGAGCAAGTAACGGAAAATCAAAACAATACCTCCCGCAGGTGCAGGAGGTATTGTTTTGATTTTGTTAGTTTTTGCATAAAACTATTGTATATTTGAATGAACTATGCTAAAATATTAAATTACTGAATGACGGTGCAGTATCCTAGTCAGATCTGCCGCCTTGTAAGAGGGGCCTAAAAATCCCTTTAAGGGCACAACTGTGAAGCCTCTGGTGCCTGCTTCTTACGCCCAGTTTGGGGTGGGTGCTGGAGGGAGGTGTGGCCAAATACCACACCTGCGGATTCAGGGCGCCTTCCAATGGCATGGAAGTCCCGACCCTGCTTTCGTGGAGACCTGCTCTTGTGCATAGGCGTACTCCCCTGGTGGTAAGCGACCTGTGTACGAAGCAGATTGAGAACCTGCAATGCGGTGCTACCCAGCCCTTGTGCTGTGAACGCTGTGTGCAGAGTAGCCTGCCTTGCGTGGAGTGGGTGAATGAGGGAGCCAAGCGGAAGCATCCCCGGCCAGGGATACTCTCCGATATTCCTCTGAAACCCCCTCTGCAAAAGAGGCTAAGAGACGGTTTGACTGCAGTGGAAATCACCTAGGCTGTCCCTCAAAGGGCACCAATGGGGTTGCAGTGCGGACTAAGTGGCAGTCGGGTCCTGCGGAGGGTAACACCGCAGCGCGGAGTTTAATGGGAAACCGCCTGATCGGCAACGAGAGGTAAGCCGCGGGGAAATCCAACCCGTACCTAAGCCGTAAGATTTACCATTGGTGCTGCCGTCATTCAGTTTTTTATTATTAATAAGTGAGGGATATTTTTGGCTGACCCAAATAAAAACAAAAAATCCAAAGACCGGTGGCCCCTGCGCGTTTTTCTGATCGCGGTGGCCCTTTCTGCCGTTATGAGCTTTTGTTCCTCGGCAGCGCTGGAGGATAGCGGCATATGGATCCCGATTTTGGTGCTGGTGATCTTCATCGCACTGGGTATTGTGTTCGATATGATTGGCGTGGCCGTCACGGCGGCGGATCCCAGGCCGTTTCATTCTATGGCGGCCCATGGGGAAAAGGGCGGTCGGGAGGCCATTCGTCTGCTGAATATGTCCAATAAGGTTTCCTCCCTTTGTAATGATGTGGTGGGTGATATTTGCGGTATTGTCAGCGGCTCAACGGCGGCTGTGATTGTTGCGGAGCTACAGCGCAGCTTTTCCACCACCACGATCCTTATCTCCATCGGCGTCACGGCGCTTATTTCGGGCCTGACTATTGGAGGCAAGGCCCTTTTTAAGCGCGTTGCCATCGAGGAATCCACACAGGTGGTCTATCGTGTTGCCCGTATTATGAATGCGCTGCATCTGTTCCATTAACGGAGGGATTTACGTTGGTTTTAGAAAAGATCCACAATCCGGAGGACATAAAAAATCTGAATAATGAACAGGTGGAGCAGCTTTGCCGGGAGCTTCGCGCGTTTCTCATCAAGAGCGTTGCCAAGACCGGTGGGCATTTGGCCTCCAACTTGGGTGTGGTGGAGCTTACGGTGGCCATCCACCGGGTGTTTGATACCGCTAAGGATCGGCTGGTCTTTGATGTGGGGCATCAGTGCTACCCGCATAAGATCCTCACCGGTCGTCAATCGCTTTTCGGTACTTTGCGGAAGCTGGGTGGTCTTTCCGGCTTTCCAAAGCCCTATGAAAGTGCGCATGATGCTTTTGTAGCCGGCCATGCATCCAATTCTGTGTCCGTGGCTCTGGGCATGGCCCACGCAAGAACGCTCTTGCATCAGGACTATAGTGTTCTGGCTTTGATCGGAGACGGTGCCATGACCGGCGGTTTGAGCTTTGAGGGCCTCAACGATGCAGGTGCGTCGGGAGAGCCTATGATCGTCATACTTAATGACAATGGCATGTCTATTGAGGCAAATGTAGGTGGTCTCAGTCGCCACCTGTCCCGGATCCATTCGGAGGAAGGGTATAATAATTTCAAAAAATGGTATAAAGAAAAGCTTCAGGGAAACTCTCTTGCCAAGCAGAATCTGTATCGAGCCAGCTCTCATGTGAAGCACTGGCTTAAAAACACTCTGTTGCCGGAGAGTACCATGTTTGAAAAGATGGGTTTTTCCTATATGGGGCCTGTGGACGGCCACGACGTGCAAAAGCTGACGCAGATGCTCAGCTGGGCCAGGGAAAAAAATGAGCCCGTGCTGCTTCATGTGCTCACGGAAAAGGGGAGAGGGTACCCATATGCCCAGCAGGACCCCGAGCATTTTCACGGTACGCCCCCCTTTGACACCGCCACCGGCAAGCCTCTGCGGGCTTCCACTCGTTCCTTTTCCAACGTTTTCGGAGACACGCTGCTGGAGCTTGCCCGCCAGGATCCTCGTATCTGTGCCATCACGGCTGCTATGACCTCCGGCACAGGGCTTACAGAGTTTTCCAAGGAGCTGCCGGATCGGTTTTTTGATGTGGGTATTGCGGAGGGCCACGCTGTGGCAATGGCCGGCGGTATGGCCAAACAGGGGCTGATTCCGGTGTTTGCGGTGTACTCCAGCTTTCTGCAGCGAGGCTTTGATATGCTCATCCATGATATATCACTGGATAAACTTCACGCTGTTTTCTGCGTGGATCGCGCAGGCCTTGTGGGTGCGGACGGGCAAACCCATCACGGCTGCTTTGATCCGGCCTATCTTACCCAGATCCCCGGTATGACGGTTCTGTGTCCCGCCAGCTTTGCGGAGCTTCGGGACATGCTTCGCCATGCCATTTGCCAGGTCAGCGGCCCCGTGGCCATTCGATATCCCCGGGGTGGGGAAAGAGACTACACGGCTGCGTCCGATCCTGAGCGCTGCTATATAACGCTGCGGGATGGGGCCGACTTTACTATCTTATCCTATGGGATTCTGATTAACGAGGCGCTGAAGGCCGCAGAGCTGCTTGCAGAAAAGGGCATCTCTGTCCGAGTTATAAAGCTGAATCGCATTGCGCCGCTGAGCGAAGCGGATGTGGCGTCTATGCTGTCCGGCACACGGCGCCTGCTGGTTTTGGAAGATTGCATCGCTGCTGGCTGCGTGGGTGAAAAGGTCACCTGCCTGGCGGCGTTAGCGGGTGCCCGTTTGGACAAGCTCGTGCTGAAGAACTGCGGTGATCGGTTGCCCAATGAGGGCAGCGTGGAGGAGTTGGATCACGCTCTTGGGCTGGATGCCGCCTCTGTGGCGACATCTATTGAGGAGGTACTCCATGAGCAATAAGACCCGCTTGGATATCTTGCTTACAGAGCGTGGGCTGCTGGATTCCCGGCAAAAAGCCCAGGCCACAATCATGTCCGGAATTGTTTTTGTCAATGGCCAACGTGTGGATAAGGCCGGCACCGCCGTAGCAAATGACGCGCAGATCGAGATCCGCGGTGCGACCCTGCAATATGTGAGCCGGGGTGGCCTGAAGCTGGAAAAGGCCTTGCAGACCTTCCCCTTAGACCTGCGCGGCAAGATCTGCGCCGACATCGGTGCCTCCACCGGGGGATTCACGGATTGCATGCTGCAAAACGACGCAAAGAAGGTCTATGCCGTGGATGTTGGCTATGGCCAACTGGATTGGAAGCTGCGCAATGATGAGCGCGTGGTCTGTATGGAGCGCACCAACGCACGGTATCTGACCCGAGAGGAGATTCCGGATGAATTGGATTTTGCATCTATCGACGTCTCCTTTATTTCCCTCAAGCTGATTTTCCCGGCCCTTTACGGTCTTTTGCGAGAGGGCGGCGAAATTGCCTGCCTGATTAAACCACAGTTCGAGGCTGGTCGGGAAAAGGTTGGCAAGAAGGGCGTTGTTCGGGACCCTGCCGTGCACCTGGAGGTGCTGGAGCACTTTCTAATTCATGCAAAGGAAAATCACTTTACAGTGCTTGGAATTACATATTCCCCCATTCGCGGGCCGGAGGGGAATATTGAATATCTTGGCTTTTTACGTAAATCGGAGGAGCCGAGTGCGCAGATTGATCTAAACGCCATTGTAGAGGCCTCACATAGTACACTGAAGGAGTGAAGGCTATGGAAAAGAGAAAAATCATATTGTGCCCCAATCCGTATCGGGATAAGGATATGCATGTGGCAGCCCAATCCAAAGCGATCCTGGATGAGGCGGGCTTTGAGACCGTTGTGTGCCTTCCCTTTCAAAAGGAGGGTTATGGCGCGGACCTGGGCCTGCCCATCGGCCAGCTGCCCCAGGAGGTCAAGCGGGCCGACCTGCTCATTGCCTTCGGCGGCGACGGAACGATCCTGCACCTGGCAAAGACCGTTGCCATGAATAATGTCCCCGTGCTGGGCATCAATTTAGGTAGCCTGGGCTTTATGTCTGAGCTGGAGCCCAATGAACTGGATCGCCTGCGAGATCTGAAGGATTGGAGCCTCACCATGGAGGACCGTATGATGCTGGATGTATCCGTGCTGCGGGATGGCCGAACGGTTTACAGCACCGTTGCGCTGAACGATGCCGTTATCTCCAAGGGCTCCATTGCCCGTGTGGTGCGGCTGGAGATATTCACGGAGGAGGGCTTCTTGACCCGGGTCAGCGGCGATGGAGTAGTGGTGTCCAGTCCCACCGGCTCCACTGGCTATTCCATGGCCGCCGGTGGCCCCATCGTGGAGCCCACGGCCCGCAACATTCTTATCACGCCCATCTGTCCCCATTCCACCCGTTCCAGCAGCTATGTGCTGGATCCGTCCCATGTAATCCGCGTGACCGCCCCGGATGCAAATCGGAAATTTGTGTACCTGTCCTCCGACGGCGGCAAAGCATTTTCTCTGAAGAATAACGACCTGGTACAGGTGAGCCGCTCCAGGCACACCATGAAGCTGGTGCGCCTGTCCAAAAAGAGCTTTTGCGAGATTCTTGATAAAAAAATGGCCATGGAGGCTGCGAAATATGAAAAATGACCGTCAAAAAATGATCCTGGATATTATTGCCCAGGAGGTTGTGGAGACCCAGGAGCAGCTTCTTTCTCTGCTTCAGGAGCGGGGTTTTTCCGGTACACAGGCCACGATTTCCAGAGATATCAAGCAGCTGCACCTGGTGAAGGCCCCGGCGGGCCAGGGAAAGTACCGCTATGCAGTGTCGGACCACGGCACCAAGATCCATGTGGCGGATAAGCTGCAGACCATTTTCCGTGAGAGCATTGTGAATGTGGATTACGCCCAGAACCTGGTGGTGATTCACACCATGTCCGGCCTGGCCAATGGTGCGGCTGCTGCACTGGATGGCATGAAGATCGACCAGCTCCTTGGTACTCTGGCCGGTGATGACACGGTGCTGCTCATTATGCGCAACTCTGAGAGCGCAGCCGAACTTGCCACCAGTGTCAAATCGATGCTGCGCTGATAAGGAGGGAACACAATATGCTGGATTTGCTGCATATTGAAAATATTGCCATCATTGAGCAGGCAGACATTTCATTCCGTCCGGGCTTTAATGTGCTGACAGGTGAAACCGGTGCAGGCAAATCCATAGTGATAGATGCGCTGAGCGCCGTTTTAGGCCAGCGTGCGTCCCGTGAGCTGATTCGGACCGGGGCAGACCACGCCTTTGTCAGCGCTGTTTTTTCCGGGATTCCCCAGGGCCTTGGCGCGGATTTGGGCGTTGCCGATGCGGAGGAATGGCTCCTACAGCGTGAGATATATGTTGACGGCAAGAATGTTTGCCGCTTGAACGGTCGTCCTATGACCGTGACCCAGCTGCGCACCTTGGGAAGCCGACTGCTGAATATTCACGGCCAGCACGACGGTCAGCAGCTTTTGGATGAAGCACAGCACATCCTTTACCTGGATCAGTATGGAAGGTATATGCCTTTACAGATCGCCTACCAGGAGAAGTATTCCGCCCTGCAGAGGATCAAAAACCAAATCTCTGCCCTGCAGATGGATGAGGCGGAAAAGGCCCGGCGGATTGACACGCTGCAGTTTCAGATCCAGGATCTGGAGCGCGCCAATCTGCAAAGCGGTGAAGAAGAGGAGCTCCTGGAACGGAGAAATCTGCTGCGCAACAGTGAAAAAATCATTTCTGCCGTTCAGGGGGCGGATTATTGCCTCAATGGAGATGACCAGCGGGAGGGCGCGCTGTCTCTGCTCCGTCAGGCTCAGGAGCAGTTGTCCACTGTAAGGGGCCTGGGTGATAGCTTTACCCAATTGACCGAGCGGATAAATGCCGTATACAGTGAGCTATATGACATCGCCTATACGGTGCAGGATAAGAAGGACGAGCTTGATTTTGCCCCGGGTGAGCTGGATACAGTAGAGCTCCGCTGTGATCAGCTCTATCGGTTGAAGAAAAAATATGGCGCAACTGTAGAGGATATGATGGCGTATCTGGAAAAGTGCAGGCAGGAGCTGGATCAAATTGCTTTTGCGGATGACACTTTGGCGCAGCTGCAAAAGCATCGGGAAAAAGCGCTGAAGGAGGCATTGGCTGCTGCCCGGGAGCTGTCTCAACAGCGTAAGGCTGCAGCCCAATCGCTTGAAAAACAGATCCTGACGGAGCTGCAGGAACTGAATATGGGCTCTATCCGGTTTCAGGTTGCATTTGTGGAGAAGAAGCTGGATGCCACCGGCATGGACGAGGTTCGCTTTTTGATGTCTGCCAACGTAGGGGAGGAGCTTCGTCCTATTCAGAAGATCGCCTCCGGCGGCGAGTTGGCCCGGATTATGCTGGCCATGAAAAATGTGTTTTCCCAGCAGGAAAAGCTGGGCACTATGGTCTTTGACGAGGTGGATACCGGCGTGTCCGGTCGAGCGGCGCAGAAGGTGGCAGAGAAGATGGCAAAGATTTCCCGCCAGAAGCAGGTGCTGTGTGTGACGCATCTTCCGCAGCTGGCAGCTATGGCGGATACTCATTTTTCTGTAGAAAAGGGCGTTTCCGGCGGCCGGACTTTTACCCGTGTACAGGAGCTGACACGGCAGCAGCGCCGGGAGGAGCTGGCCCGGCTTACCGGCAGCGGGCAGACTTCTCAGACTATGATAGACAGTGCTGAAGAACTCCTGTCAGCGGCGGATGCATTTAAAAAAGCCTTAGTGTAGCTTAGGCTTGTCAGGCATATGAACGGCTGATTCCATATGCAATAAATTAAAAAAATGCACAGCACCAATGAAGTGCTTCCGGAAGTTAAACAAATGCTTTCAGAAAAAATGTTTAAGCAGCCGAAAGGGCTTGCAGCCTGTGAAGAGCAGGCCGCAAGCCCTTTAGCTCGGACAAGATGCTTTTTGCTTGAAAAAAACTGAATCCTATAGTACAATATATCGGCATGAATCAACATTTATATGAACAGGATTGAATCTGTATGAAAACAAGTGATTTTAATTTTGATCTCCCACAGGAGCTGATCGCCCAAACACCTATTGAAAAGCGGGATGCCTCTCGTTTGCTGGTACTGGATAAAGAAAGCGGCGCCTGGGAGCACCGGCATTTTTTTGATCTGCCGGAGTATCTGCACCCGGGTGACTGTCTGATTTTGAACGATTCCCGGGTGCTTCCGGCCAGACTTTTGGGCCAGCGTTTGCCTGGCGGCGGCGCCTGTGAGGTGCTGCTGCTTATTGACCGGGGAGAGAATACCTGGGAGTGCCTGGTGCGCCCCGGGAAGCACCTGCGCCAAGGCGCTAAGCTCAGCTTCGGAAATGGGGAGCTGACGGCGGAGGTGACCCAGGTTTTGGAGGGCGGCAACCGCCTGGTGCGGTTTAACTATGAAGGCATTTTCCTGGAAGTGCTGGATAGGCTGGGCAAGATGCCTCTGCCGCCGTATATTAAGGAGGAGCTGCAGGACCGGGAGCGATATCAGACCGTATATTCCAAGGTAGTCGGCTCTGCTGCTGCCCCCACGGCCGGCCTTCATTTTACGAAGGAGCTATTGCAAAAGGTGCAGGAAATGGGTGTAAACGTTGGCTATGTTACGCTCCATGTAGGGCTTGGCACTTTTCGGCCTGTAAAGGAGGATGACATTACAGATCACCTAATGCACAGCGAATACTGCGTGATTCCCCAGGAGACGGCGGACCTTATCAACGAGACAAAGAAAAACGGTGGTCGGGTCATATGCGTGGGGACCACATCCTGCCGCACGGTGGAATCCTGGGCGGCAGAGAACGGAACTATGAAAGCCTCCGCCGGATGGACAAGCATATTCATTTATCCCGGTTATAAATTCAAGGTTTTGGATGCACTGGTCACCAACTTTCACCTGCCGGAATCCACACTTATCATGCTGGTTTCAGCCCTGGCGGGGCGGGAGCATGTGCTGCGGGCCTATGAGGAGGCTGTGCGGGAGAGGTATAGGTTCTTTTCCTTTGGGGATGCCATGTTCATCCATTAATCGGTATTTCACAATGGTGATTGAGCTCATCGTTTTAGGCTGCTTGCAGCTCGTGTCACTCATGTGATCTCCAATCAAATTTGAGGAGCTAATTTATGTTTAAGATCATTAAAAAAGAGGGAGATGCCCGGCGTGGCGAGTTCCGCTGTGCGCATGGCGGAGTGGTGCAGACGCCTGTATTTATGAATGTGGGCACCCAGGCGGCCATCAAGGGCGGGCTCAGCGCCTTTGATCTAAAGGACATCGGCTGCCAGATTGAGCTGTCCAACACTTATCACCTGCATCTGCGCCCCGGCGACGATGTGGTGAAGCAGATGGGCGGCCTGCATAAGTTTATGAACTGGGACGGGCCGATCCTAACGGATTCCGGCGGATTTCAGGTGTTTTCCCTGGCCAGCCTGCGCAAAATCAGGGAGGAGGGCGTAACCTTTGCGTCCCACCTGGACGGCCATCGCATTTTCATGGGTCCCGAGGAGAGTATGCGGATCCAATCCAACTTAGGCTCGGACATCGCCATGGCCTTTGACGAGTGCGTGGAAAACCCGGCAACCTATGAATACGCCAAGGCCAGCTGTGAGCGCACGCTGCGGTGGCTGGAGCGGTGTAAAAAGGAGCATGACCGGCTGGGCAGCCTGCCGGATACAGTAAATCCCGGGCAGCTGCTCTTTGGTATCAACCAGGGGGCCACTTTTCCGGACCTTCGCATCTGGCACATGCAGCAGATTGCCAAGCTGGATTGTGACGGCTATGCCATTGGCGGCTTGGCGGTAGGGGAGCCCACAGAGACCATGTACGAAATTATTGAGGCGGTAGAGCCGTATATGCCGGCTGACAAGCCCCGATACCTCATGGGCGTGGGTACGCCCAGCAATATTATCGAGGGCGTGGCCCGGGGAGTGGATTTTTTTGATTGCGTGATGCCGGCCCGCAATGCCCGCCATGGCAAGCTTTTTACCTGGCAGGGAACTATGAATATCAAGAACGCCAAATATAAGCTGGACGATGGTCCTTTGGATCCGGAGTGCGATTGTCCCGTCTGCCGTAATTTCAGCCGTGCCTATATTCGGCATCTGTTCGCTGCAGAGGAGATCCTGGCCATGCGTCTTGCGGTGATGCACAACCTATATTTTTACAACAAGCTGGCCCAAAAGGTTCGGGATGCACTGGATGAGGGACGGTTTGCCGCTTTTCGCGCGGAGTTCAGTGAGAAGCTCTCACAAAAGATATGAAAAGAATCCGTGAACAACCCGAAAAACTCTTGCAATACTCTGAATAATTCTGTATAATACAATCATATTGTAAAAAAGGAGATTATGTCCCATGTTTGAAATCGCATATGCGTCTACTTCCGGCGCCACCTCCAGTGGCAGCGGAATGACTTCCATTTTGATGATCGTCGTCATGCTGGCCATTTTCTACTTCCTGCTGATTCGCCCCGAGAACAAGCGTAAAAAGCAGGCTGAGGAAATGCGCAGCTCCCTGAAAAAGGGCGATTGGATTACCACCATTGGTGGTGTGTACGGCCGCGTTGTCACTATTACCGACCGTACCGTTGTCATCGAGACCAGCGAGGATCGCGTGCGTGTGGAGTTTTTGAAATCCGCCATTGGTTCTGTGGGTACTCTGGAAGAGCAGGCTGCCGCTGCTGCCGCTCCCCGTCGCGGCAAGAAGGCTGCAGCCGAGACTAAGGACGAGACTCCCGCTGTTGAGGAGGCCCCCGCTGCCGAGGAAGCCGCTCCCACTGAGGAGAACAAGACTGAGGAATAATCCTTTCATAAATCATAACCTTCCCCAATATGCTGAAACAGCATGAGTTGGGGGAGGTTTTTTATGCGTATTCGAGATTGGATCAACAGGAATATAGGCCTGGGCCTGCTGATAAGTCTGCTCCTCTGCGCAGCCGGTGCGGCACTGGGAGCAATACTGATGGACCGGGAACTGCTGGCAGTGGAGTCGGCAGGGAAGTGGATGGCATTTATGTGGTTGTCGGCATCATTTGTTGGCTGCAAAGTCGCTCTGCAGAATGTACAACAGAACCGGCTGCCACACGCTGCAGAACAAGCGGTACTTCTGTACTCAATTGTATGGGCTGCGGCACTGGCCATCCGTGCGGTGCCGAATTTTCAATCAAACGGATGGCATATAACAGGCGCTGTATGGGGCGGTGCAGCATTGGCGGCATTGATACCGGGCGGTAAAAGAAAGCGCACCAAAAGAAAGTCTAAATCTCGGAGAGGGAGAGCGCATAAAGAACACAAATAGTCAATTTTACCAAAAATGTAAAATTGGCAAATAATTTTATTCCACTCCCAGAATTCAATTGTTTTCTTATGGGACGCAAGATGTTGTATGAAGCGCACCGGAGGAAACAATATTTGGAGAAAAAACGGGCTGGGTGGGTCGCCTCATGCTCCAGTTTAAATAGTTTACATAACGCAGTTTACATAATATTTTGGCATAAATAGAGAAAATGCGGAATCTACCGCAATTCCCTTGCTCTTTTGAGAAAAAAGGCTTATAGTATAGATGTTTTCTTCTAAAGGAGATGCTCGTCTCATAGAATGTTACGAGGTGAGTATCACATGAGAAAAAATCGTTTGCCCAGGGCTGTGAGAGTCAGGCCTCAGATGGATCCGGCTGTTTTCTTTTTTAGTGCCTCCTTTTTGTTGGGTGGTATCGCTGGATATTTTTCCTGTTGCGGCATGGGCATTGATGCAGAGCTACAGACCTACCTGACCCAGTATGCAGAGGTCTTGTCCTCCGGAGGCTCGGTTACGGCTGCTTCTGCTTTGAGCGTTGCCGCCGCCTATTACCGGGTGCCCTGCATGGTGTTTCTATGTCGGTCATTCCGCCGTGCGTTTTATTGGCATTGCGGCGTTTTTCTGTTTGAGGGCTTCCTTCTGTCTTTCGCCGTGTCGAGTTTGGCTCTTGCGCTGGGACAGGTGGGAGTGCTTGTTTCTCTGTGTGTTTTCGGTGTCCGGTATCTCTTTGTTTTGCCGGTCTCACTTTCTCTGGCGCTGTGTGGCCGATCTTCTGCTGAGCCAGGATCCGGGCGGCGAATGACGCGAGCCGGTAGAAAACCAGAGACCAATCGGCTCCGCTTTATATTTGTTTATCCTGTGATCCTGGCGTTGGGCGTTATGGTCGAGTTGACATTAGTGCCCAAGCTGGCAGCTTTTGCGCTGCTGCATATTTCGTGAAAGGGAGGTGAACGTGTGTCGGATTATTTGGCGCTCTATCGCAGCTATCTCACAACTGAAAAGCGCATGTCCGCAAACACTGTCAGCTCCTATATGCGGGATCTGAGCCAGTATGACGAGTGGCTCAAGCAGAAGAAGACAGATTTGAAGCGTGCCAAGAACGTCCTTTTACAGGAGTATGTGAAACGGCTGGAGCAGCTTGGCAAGTCCCCGGCCACCATGAGCCGATTTTTAGCTTCCTCCAAATCTTTTTATGCCTACATGTTTTCCAAGGGTTACATAAAAACCAACCCAACCGCTGCGCTGAAAGCGAAGAAGGTGCAGCGAAAATATCCGGAAATTCTGACTAACAAGGAAGTTGAGCTGTTTTTGGAACAGCCGAAGTGCGTGGATGAAAAGGGCTTTCGAGATCATGCCATGCTGGAGCTGCTCTATGCCACCGGCATCCGGGTTTCAGAGCTGATTGCCCTGGACGTAAATGATCTGAACCTACCTGCGGGCTTTATTGTGTGCCGCAGCAAAGGGAAGGAGCGGAGTATCCCCCTATATCCCGGTGCGATAAAAGCACTACAGGACTATGTGCAGCATATTCGGGAGCGCATCGTCACGAATGACGAGGAGAAAGCTCTGTTCGTCAATATGAATGGCGAGCGTATGACCCGCCAAGGCTTCTGGAAAATCATCAAATACTACCAGGAAAAGGCAGATATCAAAAAGGACATCACACCACATATGCTGCGCCACTCCTTTGCGGCACACCTGCTGGAAAATGGCGCTGACCTTCATTCCATTCAGGAGATGTTGGGTCATGCGGATATTTCCTCCACGCAGATCTATACGCATATTGTCAATAAACAGCTGAAGGATGTCTACCAAAAGGCACACCCCCGCGCATAAACGCAGAAAAACTCCCGACGGATTTTATCCGTCGGGAGTTTTTGGTTATACTTCAGAGAACTTCCTTGATGGAGGCCGCAATTTGCTCACCGGTAAGCCCATACTCTCGCAGTACGTCAGCTGCCTTGCCGGATTGACCGAACTGGTCATTTACGCCGATCTTCTTGAACTTGCAGTTGACCTTGCCCATGAGGACCTCGGCCACAGCGTCGCCCAAACCGCCGATGACGCTATGCTCCTCTACGGTGACTACCTTGCCGCACTTCTGCGCGTATTCCGTGACGCAGGCGGTATCGATGGGCTTGATGGTGTGTACGTTGATGACCGCCGCATCCACACCCTCATCGGCCAGCAGCTCAGCCGCCTTCAAAGCCTCGGCTACCATCAGGCCGCAGGCAAAAATAGCCACGTCCTTACCCTCACGAAGCACATTGGCCTTACCGATCTCAAAGGGATAGTCCTCCTCAAACACCGGGGTGGCCAGGCGGGCGGTGCGCATATAGGCAGGCCCCTGGAACTCTGCCAAGGCAAAGGTAGCCTTGCGAGCTTCCTTGGCGTCGGCGGGAACAATGACCGTCATTCCGGGAATCAGCCGCATAAGTCCGATGTCCTCCAGGCACTGATGGCTGCCGCCGTCCTCACCCACGGAAACGCCGGCGTGGGAACAGCAGATCTTTACATTGAACTTGGGGTAGGCAATGGAGTTGCGGATCTGCTCGTAGGCCCGGCCCGCACCGAACATGGCGAAGGTGGAGCAGAAGGGGATGAGACCCATGGTGGAAAGACCTGCACCGATGTCCATCATATTGCACTCAGCAATGCCGCAATCAAAGAAACGGTCGGGATAGGCGGCCTTGAAATACTTGGTCATGGTAGCGCCGGCCAAATCAGCATCCAGAACAACGATCTTGTCATTGGCGGCACCCAGCTCTACGAGAGCCTTGCCGTAAGCTTCACGGGTTGCGATTTTTTCACTCATGGTTTCAGCCCTCCAGTTCCTTCAATGCTTGCTCGCGCTGGTCGGCGTTGGGCGCCTTGCCATGCCAGCCCACCTGATTTTCCATAAAGGAAACGCCCTTGCCCTTGACCGTGTGCGCCAGGATACACTTGGGCACGTCGGGCGTATGAGGTGCGGCCAAAGCTGCCTCAATGGCATCCAGGTCATGGCCGTTGATCTCGTACAGATCAAAGCCAAAGGCTTTTAGCTTGGCGGGCAAATTGCCCAGGGACATAACCTCGTCGTTGCTGCCATCGATCTGCAGGCCGTTGTTATCGATCATAACCGTCAGATTGTCCAGCTTATAATGGGCGGCTGACATAAATGCCTCCCAAATCTGCCCTTCCTGGCACTCGCCGTCACCCAGCAATGTAAAGACCTGTGTGTCCTTGCCCAGCTTCTTAGCGCCCAGGGCCATACCCACAGCAATGGAGCAGCCCTGTCCCAAGGAACCGGTGGAAGCATCCACACCGGGGACTTTCTTGCAGTCCGGGTGCCCCTGAAGGATGCTGTGGAGCTGGCGGAAATTGGCATATTCGCTGCGATCAATAAAACCAAGGCTGGCCAAAACCGCGTAGTAGCAAGGGGCGCTGTGGCCCTTGCTGAGCACAAAGCGGTCCCGTCCATCCCACTTGGGATTCTTGGGGTCCAGCCGCATGTGGTTATAAAAAACGCTGGTCATAAGCTCCACAGCAGAAAGGGACCCACCGGGATGCCCACTGCCGGCATTGGCCGTCATGGTGATGATGTCGCGGCGCACCTGCCTGCAGATTTTGGAAAGTTCAGCCGTATTCATGAGAAACCTCCAATTCAATATTATGCATACAAAAATATGGTACATCATTTAAAGAATAAAGTCAAGATTTGACCGTGTCTGCCCGCATAATATTTCCGGCAGCAGGGAGGAGTATAAAGGAAGAGTGGTTAATCCTCGATTTTCCCTTTGATTTTAACGTGTGACAAGGGGTTTGCCTTTGCGGCAATTCGCAGGGATTCGTTGTCAATATGCGTATAAATCTCCGTGGTATTCAGGTGTTCGTGCCCCAAAACCTCCTGCACGGCCTTCACATCCACGCCGTTTTGCAGCATGAGAGTAGCAGCGGTATGGCGCAGCTTGTGTGCGGAATACATCTGGCTGTCCAGCCCGGCGTCTGCCAGGTGTTTTTTTACCAGGTTGTGTACGGTGGCCCTGCTGATTCTTTGATGATTACGGGAAACAAACAGAGCATCCTGATCTTTTCCGCCAATAACGGGCCTCACCTTCAGATATGCGTCCAGCGCATCCTTGCAGGCTTCATTCAGGTAGACAATGCGTACTTTGTTGCCTTTGCCCAGCACTCGGAGAGCATCATCCTGAATATCGGATCGATTCAGACCGATGAGCTCGGAGATCCGCAGCCCGCAGTTCAGGAAAAAGGTGAGGATGCAAAGATCACGCTCCCGGTTCAGTCCGTCCACGTTTTCCAAAAGCTGTATGCTTTCATCCAGAGTTAGGTAGTGGGGAAGGGATTTTTTTATTTTCGGCGAATCAATATCCCGGATTGGGTTTTCCGGAAGTAGGTGTACCTTATTGCATAGATAGTTAAAAAATGAACGAAGTGTAGCAACTTTCCGGGCCCGGGATGCCGCCGAAAGACCTTTGGCAGAATTTTCGCTATTGGGCCGCTGAGGCCGCTCACGGCTGAGGTATGCCAGGTAGCTGTAAACGTCTGTCAGCGTGATGGATCGGATAAACTCAATTCCAATGTCACGAATGTCGATCTGATCCAATTCATAACCTGAAAGCTCCGGCTCGCGGAGCTGCTTGATGTACCGCAGAAAGTTGCGAAGGTCCAGATAGTATTCATCAACGGTTTTTTGTGAGTGTGCCTTAACCGTCTCGTGGTAAGATAAAAACTCCAGCAGGATCCTGGGCGAATCCGCGCGGTAATCCATAGCCATATAGGTAAACCTCCGGATTATTTATATCACTTGTGCTATATGTTCTATTTTATAGTATATCATGTTATATTTCATTTTTCCAGCCATATGTACTATTCTCCCTCCTCCAACTAAACAAAATCTTTATTTTGTTTAATTGACAGTGTGAAAAGAAACGGGGGCTGCTGTGGCTCCCCCGGCTGGATTCAATTCTACCATGCAGCTTCCCATGCGTCAACTAAACAAAATAACTGTTCTTGTTGAGTTTGTTATTTACGGTGGCCTACGAACGCAAAGCGTCTACCGGAATAGTTACTTGACGATAGCAACGTTTATCGAAACCACCGTGTGTGCCTGTGTGCACACACGGTAGTTTTTCTTACCGCACTCAAACTGCGCAAAAGGCACCTCTTTTTGCAAGACCTCTACCCTCTGTAACATCAAAAAAGCCGAAAGCACCGACCAGAGAGCGGCCAGTGCTTCGGGTAATGAGGTCTTACCCCCCTCTTTTATAAAAAATATCGGGAGGCGTAACGTCTCCCGATATTTTTTCTTTAGCAGCCCTTGATGCAGCGCAGGACAGCCATGAGGATGGAATAATACTTGCTATCGGGGGTGTCGGCGCGGCTGGTGATGACCACCGGGCAGGAGGCGCCGCAGATGGTGCTGGCCATGGTCTTGCCGGCTATATAGGTGCAGGCCTTGTAGAGCACATTGCCGATCTCGATGAAGGGAACCAACAGGATGTCCGCCTGGCCGGCTACAGGGTCATGGATAGCCTTATGCTTCACGGATTCCATAGAAATAGCGCCGTCCAAGGCCAGAGGGCCGGAGATAATGCAGCCGGGAACACCGCGCTTGGCGATCTCAGCGGCGGTGACGGTGCTGGCCATCTTTTCGGTGACATTCTCCACGGCGGAGAGGACGGCCACCTTGGGGCAATCATTGCCCAGGGCCTTGGCCACGGGCAGGGCATTTTCTACGATGCCGATCTGCGTCTCCACATCGGGATTGATATTGATAGCGGCGTCGGTGATCATGATAAAGCGGCCCTCGTACTCGAAAATGCCGCACTGGCTCACCAGACGGCGGCCACTGGCGGGAATCAGACCTGTCTCACGGTTCAGAATGGCACGGGCAAAGTTGGAGGTCTGCAGGATGCCCTTCATGGGGATGTCGGCCTTCCCTTCCTTCACCAGCTTAATGGCAATCTTGGCGGATTCCAGCTCCTCACCATCAAAGTCGATGATCTCATAGTCAGTTTCACTTTCGCCCATGTTGTGGAGCATCTGGATGATCTCGGCCTTTTTGCCGATGAGTGTACCTTCCACCACGCCTCTGCGCTTGGCATTGACCACGGCGCTCAGCGCCGGCTCGTCATGAGCATTGGCCAATGCAATGCGCTTTTTCATATTCTGAGACAGAACATAGGATTCGATTTCCTTAAAGGTTGTAAACATACTTTCTTCCTCCCTGTGTGCAGGATTATTACCATCAATTGACAAGGGCAAATACGCCGGCAGGTGCAAAGCTGTTTCTGTCCCTGTCAATCGATGGTATAAGCTGATTATACGCCCAATTTACGATAAAAACAACAGGAATTCTTCCACTATGGAGGAATATAAGAATTGTCTTGTAATCTGCCTGCCCATGCTGTATACTATAAACAATACTTAAGGAGGTTGGGCTATGTGGGATATATTCTTTTACGCTGTTATCGGGGTGGGTGCGCTGCTTTTCTTTGGCCTGCTCTATTACCGGATCGATTGGGCCCGCCACCCGGAAAAGTATAAGGATCTCGAAAACGATGAAAAAAATGAATACTGGGAGAAAAAGCAAAAGGACCGGCAGATGCGTGAAAAGAAGGCCAAGGACAAGGCTAAGGCCATGAAGCACCAGCGCCGGGTGGATAAGATCAACCACTACCGTGCCGTGGCCGGGAAGAAGCCGCTGGATCAGAATTTAAAAGAAAAAAAGTAAGCAAAACTGCTCCGTATGACATTGCCATACGGAGCAGTTTTTGTGCTTAGGGTATGCGCGCCTTACTTATAATTCGTCGTGGGCAAGGAGCCGGAGGGCCTGACCAACATTTTTTGCCGGGATCAGCTGCAGCTTTCCTAATATACGAAGCTTGTCTGCCTGCTGTGCCGGGACAATGCACCGGGTAAAGCCCAGGCGCTGTACTTCAGCAAGGCGCTGCTCTATGTGGTTGATACTGCGTATTTCGCCGGAAAGCCCCACCTCACCCATGGCTGCCAGTTTTGTGGGGATAGGCTTATCCAGATAGCTGGAAGCAACGGCGGTCAGAACAGCCAAATCAGAGGCAGGCTCGTCCAAGGTTAGTCCGCCGATGATATTGAAGTATGCATCGCACTGGGAGACCTTTAGCCCGCCGCGTTTTTCCAGTACCGCCAGGAGCATGGCAGCCCGGTTGGAGTCCAAGCCGTTACAGGTGCGGCGGGGATAATTGGCGTTGGACGGGGCCACCAGGGCCTGCACCTCGGCAAGGACCGGCCGTGCGCCCTCCATCACACAGGTAACACAGGAGCCGGGAGCATCCTCGGGACGACCGGAGAGCAGCATTTCCGAGGGATTCTCTACCTCTCGCAAGCCGATATCCAGCATCTCAAATACGCCGATCTCGTTGGTGGTGCCGAAACGATTTTTGGCGGCACGGAGGATTCGATAGGCCATGTGCTGCTCCCCCTCAAAGTATAGGACGCAATCCACCATGTGCTCCAGGACCTTTGGCCCGGCGATGAAGCCGTCTTTATTCACATGGCCTATAACGAAAACGGTCACGTTTCCCTCTTTGGCCAGCTGCATCAGCTTCATGGTACAATCCTTCACCTGGCCCACACTGCCCGCCGGAGAGTTCAGCTCATCGTTATACAGGGTCTGGATGGAGTCCACGATAAGGACATCCGGCTGCTCCTGCTGCACACACTCCAGCACATCGCCTAAATTCGTCTCGGAAAGGACGTAAAGGCTGCTGCTCTCTGCCTGCAGCCGTTTGGCGCGCAGCTTCAGTTGGTGGACGGATTCCTCTCCGGATATATATAATACACGAAACTGCTCTCCCAGCTTCTTGCAAATCTGCAGCATCAGGGTGGATTTGCCGATACCCGGTGCGCCGCCTACTAGAACCAGAGATCCCTTTACGGCACCGCCGCCCAAAACACGATCCAGTTCGCCCATGCCGGTGGAGAATCGGATCTCCTCATCCTCACGCAAATCTGTAATGCTTTCTGCCTTTACAGGTAATCTATTTAAAAGATTCTTTGCCTTGCCGGAGGGGCGCCTTTCCTCCGGCTGCTCTACAATGGAGTTCCAAGCGCCGCAGGCGCTGCAGCGCCCTGCCCACTTGGGCGTCTCATTTCCGCACTCTGTGCAATAGAATATAGTTTTCGCCTTCATGATCGCTTCTCCGTTCTGCTCTGTAAATATCCGGACACGATAGCGGCGGAAAGGCGCCGCTGGTGATCGTCCGTTTGCAGAAGCTCCGCTTCTGCAGGGCTGGATAGAAATCCGCACTCCACCAGGATCCCGGGACTGCAGATATTCTTCATGAGATATATGGAATCATCCATCTGCTTTGCGTTTTTTCCACTGCCATGGTTAACGGCGCTGTTTAGCGCCTGCTGCACGGAAACGGCCATCTGTTGGGCCGGCTCCACGGCGTTATAAAAGACCTGCGCGCCGCGCACCTTGCTGCCGGGCAGGCTGTTTTGATGGATGCTGAGGAGTATGCTCCCGGCGGTTTCATTCACCAGCTTGACCCGGTTGGACAGGTCAGATACCTTTTTCTCCCGCAGGGTCTGCGCATCCGGAGAGTATATGGCCTCCTCCCCTTCCCGGGTCATGATGGTCACCTGGCCTACAAAGGCAAGCAGCAGCTGTGTTTTTTGCGCAATGGCCAAATTGATATTGCTTTCCGGTACGCCGGACGCGGACACGGCTCCGCCATCCTCGCCGCCGTGGCCGGCATCTATCACCAGTACCGTCTGCGCGGTGACCGGTTCCAGAGAGACCACCGGCTTGTCCCGATGCGCGACAAAAACACACACCACGGCAGCCACCAAAGCCGTTGCCCCGCAAATCACAGCGGCCGTTCTTTTCTTCATCAACACTATCACAGCGCAGCACCCCTTTCGGGTCAATATATGCGCCTTGATTCAAAGCTATTCTATCATATTGGGCGGCATTTTGGAATCCCCTGTCCCCTATTCTTTCGCCGCGGCATAAAATGGATTGTTCCCAAGGGGAACAGAAGCCTATGAGGAGGAGAAATATTTGTATTCGGAAAAATCAGTTGCTGGGATGGAGACGGCCAATTGCTCGACGCAGCAGGGATCATTGCCCGGCGCTTGTGCATCGTTGGCTTTTCCCTATATCCCCATGCAGGGCAAGAATCCCAAGCAGTATGACCGGCGTGAGGCGCTGCAGCAGGGAACGCTGTTTCCCGGTTTGGACCTGCCATTTCATCGGGAATTAAAAAGCCGATTTCCAGCCGTAAACAGTGCGCTTTCTGAGCTGATGGCCCTGGATTTTGCCGTGGATGAGTTGGGGCTATACCTGACGACCCATGCCGACGACAAGGAAGCGCTGGAGCTGTATTGGAGCTATATTGCTCTGGCTCAAGAGGGACGCAAGCGCTACCAGGAGACCTATGGACCGGTGCTGCAAACCGATATAACGCCCGGGAGCTACCGCTGGCTCCATGATCCGTGGCCCTGGGATGAAGGAGGAAATAGCTGATGTTTGTATATGAAAAAAAGCTGCAGTACCCCGTGCGCATCGCAAACCCCAACCCTAAGCTGGCAGCTGTTATAATCAGCCAGTATGGTGGCCCTTATTCCAATAAACTATAGCATCAGATCCAATGGTGTGGGACAGCCTTTTTGCGCTTTCCTCGCACATCTTTCCCTTCTGTTCCTTCTGTTATAGTATTTTTCCGCCTATTTGACAAGCTTAAAGTGCCGGATCAGTGATCCGGCACTTTTTTAGCTCATTTTCAAAATTTCACGGCGAAGGCGCAGAATGATCCGCTTTTCCAGCCGGGAGATGTATGATTGAGAGATGCCCATATGATCGGCTACCTCCTTCTGTGTCATCTCCTTTTTCCCGCCCAGCCCAAATCGGAGGGTGATAATGTCCTGCTCTCGGGAGGAGAGCTTTCCTACGGCGTCCTGTAGGAGCTTCCGGTCTACATCTGCTTCGATAGGGCGCATCACTGTGTCGCCATCTGTACCCAAAACATCGCTGAGCAGCAGCTCCTTTCCATCCCAATCCGTGCTCAGGGGCTCGTCAAAGCTGATTTCCGTCCGCTGGGCGGAGTTTTTGCGTAGAAACATAAGAATCTCGTTTTCGATGCAACGGGAGGCATAGGTGGCCAGCTTGATGTTTTTATCCGCCCGAAAGGTGTTGATGGCCTTGATGAGCCCGATAGTACCGATGGAGATAAGGTCCTCCATATTGACCCCCGTGTTTTCAAACCGGCGGGCCAGGTATACTACCAGCCGTAGGTTCCGCTCAATGAGCGTTTGTCGGACGGAAAAATCTCCCTGGTCCATCTGCGCAATGAGCTGGGCCTCCTCGGTTCGTGACAGTGGCTGCGGCAGCGTGTCACTGCCGCCTATGTACATAATCTTATCCGGCCTGGCGATCCGAAGCAGCCAAATCCGAAGCTGCAGCAGGAGCTTTTTCATGTTCCCTCCCCCTTTCTGTGGCACCCCACAGGGCGCAGTATCCGCCGCCGTCACTCAACGGCCCGACAGATAGGGCAATGAGCGTGCGGGGGATCCTTCTGCGGTGCAGGGCGATGTAGTCGCTGCGTACCGCAAGCAGCAAGCCGGATTTCGTCCCTACACTGCGAAACGGAAGCAGTGTAAAATGAAGCCTGCTTCCTGCGGCGTAGAGCCTTGCCATGGCTATCTCCGGTGTAGGTTTTTCCCGCAGGATCGCCGCATCCGCCTCTGGCAGCAGATCCATGACCGCTGCCTGTTCCATCACCAAAACCGGCCGGCCATCCACAGGGTTACGCAGAGTATTTCCTGTATCATGAAGTGCTGTAAAGCTACTTTCCTTTCCACCGATTGCCACCCGAATTTTCATTAATTCCCCTCCATGTCTAGCTCCCTGTCGAAACAGCAGATGCAGCACGGCGGACAGCGTTGCTGTGCCGCCTAATAGCAGCTTCCAATCAATCTCCGCCCGATAGATTTTTTTCCAAAGGAGTTCCGGGGCACCAATGCAGAATCCCAACGCAAGGATCACACCGGCCAACGCTCCGGAAAGGAGGAAAAATAGTCCCACAAGCTTCAGCGTATGCCGATCCCGGCAGAAGGCTGCCCAGGCTAAAGCTGCGCCTGCGATAGCTTTCCCGGCCGGATGGGCCAGCCAGCTCAGGCCCGGCAGGAATACGGCGATCGCGTATAGCCCGCCTGCCGCGCCGCACAGCAAAAACCGCAGACGCCGCAAAGGTGTACCCGCCAACCTGGCTGCTGTTAGCAGCAGCAGATAATCCACCGCCAGATTTAAGGCAAACACCCGGTCTATGTAGATGCACATGGGTCTCACCTCCCCTGCTCCTGCTTGATTATATCGCTATGAGGGTGTGAAATACGTCAAATTCGGGCAAAAAAAAAATGTCCCTCGCCTTTTTAGGGCGAGGGACATTTTTTAATAACGCTTGGATCAGAATGCCTTGCCATCGCAGCCCAGCACGTCCACGATTTTATGGGCGACCATGTCCTCAATGGCCTGGCGAGCAGGCTTGAGATACTGGCGGGGATCAAAATGATCAGGATGCAGTGCCATGTACTCCCGTATGGACGCAGTCATGGCCAGACGCAGGTCAGAGTCAATGTTAATCTTACATACAGCCATGGATGCAGCCTTGCGCAGCTGATCCTCCGGTACGCCGATAGCACCGGGCATATTGCCGCCGTACTGGTTGATTTTCGCCACAAATTCCTGGGGCACGGAGGAGGAGCCATGCAGCACGATGGGGAAGCCGGGAAGCTTCTTCTCTACCTCCTCCAGCACATCGAAGCGCAGCTGGGGCTTAGTACCGGGCTTGAACTTGTAAGCACCGTGGCTGGTACCGATAGCGATAGCCAGGGAGTCGCAACCGGTCTTATCCACAAATTCCTGCACCTCCTCGGGGCGAGTGTAGGAGGAATCCTCGGCGGATACGTTTACCTCGTCCTCAATGCCGGCCAGAGTGCCAAGCTCAGCTTCTACCACCACGCCATGATCGTGGGCATATTCCACCACCTGGCGGGTCAGGGCGATATTCTCAGCAAAGGGCTTGGAGGATGCGTCGATCATCACAGAGGTGAAGCCGTCGTCAATGCAGCTCTTGCACAGCTCAAAGCTGTCGCCATGATCCAGGTGCAGGCAGATAGGCAGACCCGTTTCAATGACGGCGGCCTCCACCAGCTTCATCAGATAGGTGCGGTTGGCATAAGCCCGGGCGCCCTTGGACACCTGCAGAATCACCGGGGCATTGAGCTTGGAGGCGGCGCCGGTGATGCCCTGAATGATCTCCATATTGTTTACATTGAATGCACCGATGGCGTAGCCGCCCTTATAGGCCTTTTCAAACATTTCCTTAGAAGTAACCAGTGGCATAGATATATCTCCTTTTCAATAAAATTTAAAACTCTGATTTGCAAGCCATTTCCCTAATTGCCTTATAATACATTTCCATATGCGCATCAACGGTTTCTTTACTTGCCATTTTATAGTTTGCTAAGCTCTTTGTATCGACACATAATCCAAGCATTCTCGATAGGATATCGACTTGCCATGCTTCCAGTGGAATTTCCAACTGATGGCCGATAGCTTTTATTCTCAAGCTTACACTTTCTATTTGCATAGCATCATACCCAGCATTATTTTAAATCTATAATTTCCTTTTTAATTCTACCACAGAAATTTAATTTTGCAAGGGTTATGCGTTTACATTTTGGAAGTTTTATGGTAATATAGATTAAGTAAAAAGTCGTAAAATATTCCAATACATTTTGTTTTAGGAGGAGTTTATTTCATGAATGTTCTCAAAGGCGCCTGTATCATCGGCCAATCCGGTGGCCCCACTTCCGTTATCAACGCCAGTGCCTACGGTGTCATTGACACGGCGCTGAAAAGTGGCGTCATCACCAGGGTTTTGGGTGCCGAGCACGGCATCAAAGGTGTATTGAATGACCGACTATTCGATATGGGTCAGGAGGATCCCGAGGAGCTGCGCCTGCTGAAGTACACTCCCTCCTCTGCTTTGGGATCCTGCCGCTATAAGCTGGCCGACCCCGCTGTGGACGACACGGATTTCAAGCGGATCCTGGAAATATTTAAGAAATACGATGTGCGCTACTTCTTCTATAACGGCGGAAACGACTCCATGGACACCTGCAACAAGATCAATCAGTACATGCAGTCCGTGGGCTATGAGTGCCGAGTTATGGGCGTACCCAAAACCATTGACAACGACCTTTACGGCACGGACCACTGCCCCGGTTACGCCTCCGCCGCCAAGTACATCGCCACGTCTATTATGGAGGTGTATCTGGACTCCCATGTGTATGACACCGGCATGATCGTCATTATGGAGATCATGGGCCGCCACGCAGGCTGGCTGGCCGCAGCTTCCGCCCTGGCCGGTGAATACGGTGCCGGCCCCGACCTCATCTATCTGCCGGAGACGGACTTTGACATGCCCAAGTTCATTGAGGATGTCAAGCGGGTCTATGCCGAAAAGGGCAACTGCCTGGTGGCGGTGTCCGAGGGCATCCACTATGCCGACGGCGGCTTTGTATCCGATGCCAAGGTGGAGAAAACAGATGGCTTCGGCCACGCGCAGATGGGTGGTCTGGCCGCTATCCTGGCGGAGGTCATTAAGGAGGAGACCGGCGCCAAGGTCCGTGGAATCGAGCTGAATCTGCTGCAGCGCTGCGGCGCACACCTGGCCTCCGAAACAGACATTGAGGAGTCCTTTATGGCCGGTAAGGCCGCCGTGGAGAACGCCATTGCAGGCATCAACGGCCGCATGATCGCCTTCGAGCGTGGCATTCAGAACGGGCACTACGCCTGCAAAACCAAGCTGGTACCGCTGATGGAGGTGGCCAACGTGGAGAAGAAGATCCCCCGGGAGTGGATCAACGAGGATGGCACCGGCGTCACCCACCGCTTTATTGAGTATGCTCTGCCGCTGATCCAGGGAGAGCCGGATCTGCCCAAGCAGGATTCCCTGCCCCGGTTTGCCAAGCTGAAGAAAGTGCTTGCAAAGTGATCTGCATTAAATAAACTTATAACAACAGGGCTCGGCAGCCAAACGGCTACCGAGCCCTGTTCGTATTTTACTTTTCCCTGTTCTTCAGATAAATCAGCTGCAAGCCCTCCATGAGCAGGTACTTATCGTAAATGATCTGATTGCGGCAGTAGCGCACAATGACGGGGGCGTTACTGCCGGTGGCTACAATGGTGGGGTTTTCACCGGGGATGATCTCCTTCATGCGGTCAATGATACCGTCCAGCATCCCCGCTGTGCCGTAGACGATGCCGTTGCGCATACAATCCTCGGTGTTTTTGCCGATAAGATTCCTGGTAGGGTGCTGCAGGGCTACATTCTGCAGCAGCGCCGAGTGCTCCGACAGTGCATCCAGCGACAGCCGCACCCCCGGGAACATCATGCCTCCCTCGTAGGTCTTTTGCTGGGAGATATAGGAAATGGTGGTGGCCGTGCCCATCTCGATCATAATAATGGGGGCTTGGTATTTCTCCACGGCGGCCACGGCATTGGCCACCAGGTCGGTGCCAAGCTGATTATGGACCTCCATGCGGATGTTCAGGCCCGTTTTAATGCCGGGGCCCACCACCATAGGCTCCTTCCCCAGCAGGCGAGTCAGAGCCTTGTGCATCATAAAATTTATTCCGGGAACGACGCTGGAAAAGATGGCCCCGGTGACTTTATGGATATCATAGCCGTATAGGGCGAATAGGTTCATCAGATCAATGCTGATCTGATCGGCGGTCTTGCGGCTGTCCGTGTCGATGGACGCCAGGAACTTCAGGTCCCTTCCCTTTCCGAACAGGCCCACACTGATGTTGGAATTTCCTATGTCAATAGCAAGCAGCATAAGCGTCCTCCTCCCTTTTTTCATATCATACCACGTTTATTTATAAAATACAAGACGGACGCCTTATGCATCCGTCTTGTATACTGTAAAATTAGCTGCCTTTACAGTATTATACAGATCAAGCCTCCGCCGCCCTCATTGATGATACGCTCCAGGGCTTCCTGCATTTTTTTCTGGGCAGGCTCCGGCATCCGTTTCAGCTTGGCCTGCAGGTCATCCCCCACGATCTCATTAAAGCTGCGGCCAAAAATATTGGATTGCCAAAGTTTGTTGGTGTCCCCCTCAAACTGCTGCAGCAGGTAATTCACCATGTCCTCGGATTGCTTTTCGTCTCCAACAATAGGCGAGACTGTGGTCTCGATGTCTGCCCGAATCATGTGGATGGAGGGCGCACTGGCCTTCATTTTAAGGCTATAGCGTCCCCCTTGCCGGACAATCTCCGGATCCTCTAAGGCCAATTCATCCAGCCCGGGAGCCACGATACCATAGCCGGTGCGGTAGGCATCCTGCAGGGCCGGAGCAACCTTGTCATATTTCTGTCGGACCTGGGATAAATCGGTCAATAAGTTCATCAGGTCGCCGTCATCCTTAACTGTAAAGCTGATTACCTTACTAACAGTTTCGTAAAATAAGCTGCGGGGTGGCTGGATTTCCAGCGCCGTTTTTCCCTGTCCCAAGTCCATCTGCAGCATTTTAGCCTCGGCTACCAGGTCACTGGTCTCCAGCTCCGATCCAATCCCCTCCATCTGCCGCATATGTGTGAGTCTGTTTCCCTGCTTGGAAACCAGCTCCACCAGCCCCTTTTTGATGGGGTGCTCCTTCGGAAGTGAATCTACCCACGACGGGAAAAAAACATCCAGCTCTTGTAGGGGAAATTCGTATAGAAGCGCCAGAATGATCCGTTGGATCTCTTTTTCATCAAGCTGCAGACAATTCACCGGTAAGCATTTGGCATCGTATTTTGCAGCAAGCTCCTTGGCGATGGCCGCTGCCTCGGGACTCCCCGGTTCGGCGCTATTGACCAGCACTACAAAAGGCTTTCCGATGGCCTGCAGTTCCCGGATGGCTCGATCCTCCGCTTCCAAATAATCCTCCCGCGGTATCTCCGTTATGGTGCCGTCGGTAGTGATGACGATGCCTACGGTAGCATGCTCAGAGATGACCTTCCGGGTGCCAATTTCCGCCGCCTCGGCCATGGGGATCTCGTGGTCGAACCACGGTGTCATGACCATGCGGGGCGCCAGATCTTCAAATTGCCCCATGGCGCCGGGAATCAGGTACCCTACACAGTCCACCAGCCGGACGCCGAACTCCGCTCCACCGGCCAGTTTGATATGGGCGGCCTCCTCCGGTACGAATTTCGGCTCGGCCGTCATGATGGTGCGGCCAGAGCCGCTTTGTGGCAGCTCGTCGGTGGCTCGATCCCGGCGAAAGCCATTTTCCATCCGGGGCAGCACCAGGGTCTGCATGAAACGCTTGATAAAGGTAGACTTGCCGGTGCGCACCGGCCCCACTACGCCGATATAGATGTTGCCGTCCGTTCGCTGGGCTATGCTCTCATAAATGTCCGTGACCTGACTTATCATTTCCAACCATTCCTTTCTCCTGCAAACGGCAAGGCCGTCATAGTCGTTTGCTCTACTGTATGAGGGAATGAACTGGTTTAGACGAAAAAAACGCACCCCACATCGGGGTGCGTTTTATTGCGGTAAAATCAATCCTGTTGCCAGTTGTGCCACACATTCTGGACATCCTCGTTGTCATCCAGCATGTCCAGCAGCTTTTCCATGTTCTTCACATCGTCCTCGCCGGTCATGGTAACATAGTTCTGGGGCACCATCTCCAGCTCGGCGCTCTCGAAGGTGTAGCCCTTCTGCTCCAGGGCGGCTACCACGTCGTTAAAGGAATCAGGGTCGGTGGTGATCTCAAACACAGGGCCGTCGGCAGAGAAATCCTCCGCACCGGAATCCAGAGCGTCCATCATCACAGTGTCCTCATCCAACTCCTCATCCTCGTTGCTGATAACGATGACGCCCTTGCGGTCAAAGCTCCAGCTGACGCAGCCCTGGGCGCCCATTCCCTTGCCATACTTATCGAAGTAATGGCGGATCTCCGGAGCTGTGCGCTGGCGGTTGTCGGTAAGGGCTTCCACGATGACAGCCACGCCGCAGGGGCCATAGCCCTCGTAAGTAACAGACTCATAGTTGTCGGTATTGCCGGCACCCAGGGCCTTGTCGATGGTGCGCTTAATGTTGTCATTGGGCATATTGGCAGCCTTGGCCTTGGCTATAACGGTAGCCAGGCGGGAGTTATTGGCAAGGTCGCCGCTACCCCCCTGCTTCACCGCCACGATGATCTCCTTGGCGATCTTGGTAAAGGCAGCGCTGCGCTTGGCGTCAGCCGCCCCCTTTGTTTTTTGAATATTGTGCCACTTGGAATGTCCGGACATAGTTTACTCTCTCCTTCAAATGCAGTATTGGATGATCTCGCTTTGATGCGAGATCGAAGTGGAAACGGAAACTGCGGAAAATGCCGCCTGCAGCCGCCGGCACAGCTCCGAAACAATGACCTGTTCCGTGGGAAAATGCCCGGCGTCGATGAGGTTCAGCTCCTTTGTGTCCAGAAAATCGTGGTAACGAAGATCGGACGTGACAAAAGTATCGCAGCCCAATGCAATAGCCTGTGCGATATATTCGCCGCAGGCGCCGCCGCCCACCGCCACACGGTGTACGGGCCTGCCGCAATCTGTATAGCGCAACCCATTGCATCCTAATGATTTTACCACAAACCGGGTGAACTCCACAAGGGGTATTTGGCATTTTAATGTGCCCACGCGGCCAATTTTTTCATCTGTCAGGTATTCTGTCTGCAAAAGGCCAAGCTTTTCCGCCAAAGCATCGTTGACACCGCCATCGGCTGCATCCAGATTCGTGTGCATACAGATGGCGGAAATATGGTTTTCCACCAGTCCCGTGAGGATGCGGCCCTGGCGGTCGTCCGTACGCAGGGTCTGCACCGGATGCCAGGTACAGTTCATCACCGGATGATGGGCCACGATGAGGTCAGCGCCGATCTGCACGGCTTCGTCCACCACGGATTCCGTAATATCTAAGGTTGTTAGGATTTTTTTGACCTCTCGGTCTGGGGCCCCCACCAGCAATCCCACATTGTCCCAGCTTGCTGCCAGGCCAGACGGAGCCCAATTATAAAGGGTGCTTTCCACATCCCGAACGGTTATCATAGCTGTGCCCTCCTCTCTATAAGTGCTTGCTTGATTCTTCCCAATTCCCGGGACTGCAGGTGTTTTTCACCTGCGCTGCTTTTCGCAAGTCCCTGCTCCGCTTGCTCCAGGCGGCGGATACGCTGGGTAAGATATTCCCTTGCCAGGGGGTCCACCTCAATATCTACACCACCGTATATCTCCGCCACGGAAAGAGGCGGCTGGGGGCCTCCGTAGACGGTGAAAATGGGGTATAAGTAGTCCTTGTCCTGCACCAGCCGCTCCGCACACTGGGCATAGCCGTTTTCATTGAGCCAGCGGCGCAGATCCTCCTGCTTCGTCATGGGTTGGAGCAGCAGAAGTGTACTGCCTGCCTTTGTCCAAGAGGCTTGAGAAAGAATGTGTATGATGGTTTCACCGCCCATGCCGGCAACAACCACCGTATCAACGTCCTCCGGGCCGATGCCCTGCAGCCCATCGCAGCAGAGAAAGCGCATATCATCTTCTACACCATACTGCCGCGCAGTACGCCGGGCGTGCTCCAAGGGCGCCCGGCCGATGTCGGCAGCGATGGCGGAAGCGATCCTGCCCTTTTGCAGCAGATATACCGGCAGGTAACCGTGATCCGTTCCAATATCGGCCAGCTTGGCGCCCTGTGGCACCAAATCGGCCAAAAAGTGCAGCCGGGGCTGCAGATGAAGTTTCTCAATCATAGTTCTCTACCTCCGGACATAGAGAAGCGCATACGGCTATAGCCGTATGCGCTTGCCGAATTGATTACTTATTGGCTTCTTCGTTCACAATGGCCAGCAGCTTTTCGCAATCCACGCCGTGTACCATGCAGGCCTCTTCCACCGTCTCGCCGCGGGACGAGGGGCAGCCCAAACAATGCATGCCGATGGACAGAAAAATAGGAGCCGTCTGGGGAGCAACGTCCAAAATATCACCGATAATGGTGTCTTTTGTGATTTCGATCATATTGAGATCCTCCGTTAGTTCGTTTATGGAGGTATTATACCCCGTTTCTCTACAATTTTCAACTGTATTTTTTAGAAAACCCGGTTGCTTGTAAAAATACAATACACCTTTGGCAAGAAAAAACGTGGTATGGACATCGCAGAAGCAAGACGGATTGCATCTATAGAGAAAAGAAGCATCAGGATATATTATTGCGAGCTACTCGTTGAATACGGTTCACGAGCATCTTGCCCTTTTGGGTCTCGGTGCGGTTTCTATTTTGGGCCAAGTCAAACTGCTCGTCCCGGGTCAGCTCCTTCACCTTCCGGCCGGCCAGCAGGAACTTTCGCTCCTCCTTCAGGGCCTCCAGCTCCGCGTTGGCCTCGTCCAGCTGCAGCAGCTTCCGTTGGAGCAGGTCAAACCGGTTTAGGTCATCCACGCTCCAGCGCTGGCTTCTGTCCCTTTGGGCCATGTCCGCCGCCATACGCAGCACGTCCCGGTCCGATAGCCGAGGTTCCCGCTGCTGGTTTTTTACGCCTTCTCCTTCGCCGCCTCGCGTCTCATATCCTCTATGATTTTCCTCCACTCCGGTGGCGTCCAGCGATGTGGATCCTTCTCCTTCTCGAAGTCCGGGCATTCCTCCGCGATCCCCGTTTCGTCCGGCAGACCTTCCCACCTCACTCTGTACTTTTCCGGGATTCCCTCCGGATACTTGTCGCAGATTTTCACTCCTCTGTGTGCCTTTTCGCATCCCGCGCACACCTGATAGTGCGGAATCATTGGCCTTTCCTGCATCGCTGATTGTCTCCTCCCTTACATAAACTCGAATGCTCGTCGGTCCCATCCGTTCCATCCGGTACGGAACAAGCTTGGTGTCCCTTGGAAGAAGGATCTCGTTTTCCGTGTTTCTCCCGAAACCCGCCAGTCTTCTCCCATTATCGGACTGGACCACCATGTTGACCGTGTACTTCCCTCCGGTTCTGTCCTCGTTGCGCACCGTACTGCACGACAAATAGCCTCCCAATGCAGTCGGTTCATCCTTCTCAAACAGTTCCAAAAACTCCATCATTGTATCGAAGCCGCCGAAGTCGTCAAAGTTATAGTGGCGGTATACCTCCCCTCGGTAGACCGGCAGCTTCTCCAGCGCCGTATCCAGGTTGTCCCGCAACTTCCTCTGATACTCCGTCAGCTCCGCTCTCGCGGTCAGCTTTCCGTTGAGTGTATAGCTGTCCCCGGATTTATAACTGATGATAGCAGATTCCTCATCGTCCGTCAAATGGTACTCCTCTTTGAGGTTGTCCCGCTGCTGATAGCGAATATCCGGATCTGCCGTGGGGGTCTTGTTTGTAGTGTTTTTAACCTGATTTGCATCCAATGCGATATACGCGTCCGTGCTGCGCCCCCAGCTTCCCTTGTCATTTTCAAGGATCACACCATCGTACCCATTATCTCGCAGCGCCTGGGTGATAGCCGTCTTCGCCCGCAGGGCAAGTTCATCTTTTGCGCGCGTCCATTCTTTTACCACGTTATCTTCCGCATTAAATGCAGCGTCAAACCCATCTGCATCATAAGCAGCCCGCGGCGGCGCATCCGGATTGTTTTTACGCCACTGGATAAGAAAGCTCTTAAATGCGTTCTTGGCCTCCTCAAATTTCGCTCCATACTCTTTATCGATTTGTGCAGACTCATCCTTCAGCCGCGCGTAATCCACAGACAGTTCTCGCAGCTTACTTACCAGTTCTGTGCGGTCACGCACCCGCAGTGGGTTTCTAATGTCCGCATAGAGCTCCATCTGCTTTTCTCCTCGCACGCCAATATTCCTCGGCGTTCTCTTTAGGAAAATGCCAAATGGGGTTTCATCATCACCGGTTCCGGCGCCTTTATGCTTGGTATCAAACACTGTAAATGTGCCATCCGTTTGATGGTACATCACCAGCAGATTCCCGTCCGCATCCCGGACCTTGCTGTCCTTGAAATACTCCTGCTGCGCCTCCGTCAGCTCCCGGCCGGCACTGTCCCGCATGGAGCTTTGCACCTTGTCGGAAGATTTTTCTTGACTATTGTCATTACTTTGGCGTATACTATCTACAGAAGGTTGAGCATTGCTCTCTCCGCCTCTGGCGGATTGGGTATCGTCGGCATGTAAAGTCCGCCGGGTGCTCGACCTTTCATTTTGCCGCTCGGCGCTGAAGCTATACACAAATTCACCATCACTCCGTTCCTTGACATTGATCGTCACGCGATACGGGGTGGTTTCTTTTTCCCCATACTCCTGGAACAGAATGTCGTTAATAAAGTAGTGCCATTGCTTCACACCCTCATGCGTGGCGCTCGACTTCCCTGTTTCAGACTTGGAGTAATTGTAGGTGGATTCTACTGCGATTTCGTAATAATCATCAGCCAGGTCCAGTGTGACGCGCTGCTCACTGGAAGTGCCGTGTCGATTTCCACCCATCAGCTTTTTCGCGTCTGTTTGAACTCCCTCTTCTTCAATGTAGGTCGGGTCAAACCTGGCCTCTATCGTCCGGGTGCTGCCGTCGGCATCCTGCACCACAAGAGAAATAGGCTTTTTGCTCCAAACATTTTGAATGAGGGAGAGTATACGCTGTGCTTTGGCCGCCTTAGGCGTCCCCTTCGGAAAATTCGATTGATAGATGGGCTTGCCGCTCTCCGCGTCCGTTCCGACTCGTGCCTGCTGCCGGCTCTCTGCCGGAGCGGTCTTCTCCACCGTCCCCCGATTATTCCGGGCGGCGTCCATCAGGGCGTTGTCCCAAATCTCCTGCAGCTCCCGGGCGTACTGCATCATGGCGCGGCTCTCCGTGCGGTCCGCCTGCAGGCCCTCCAGGGCGATCTTCAGGTTTTCCACCCATTCCCGCAGCCAGTCCCGGATTTTTTCCGCCAGGCTGCGGTTTTCCTTTGCCAGCTGCTCCACCACCGTGCTGTCCCCCAGCATCATCTCGCAGGCGTCAGCCACCACCTCGTCCACGGCCTCGTCGTACTCAAGGCCCGGCTCCCGGCGCTGCTTGTCCGCCACCAGGTCCTCAAAGCTCACGCCCTCCTCATGGGTCAGCTTATTTACCACGAAGGACTTCAGCGCCTCATACTGGGCGCTGTTGGCCTGCATGAAGTGGGTCAGCTCGTGGGCGGCGGTCTTCAGGATGGCCGTCTCGGTCATGCCCACGGTGTCCCGCCCGGCAAAAAACCGCCTGGCCCCGGAACAGAGCGTTCAAGTAGGTAATTTTCATATGCGTGGCAAATTTTCGCTTCTGCTCCGGAGTGAGAGTGTCCACATCCACCTCAATGCCGTCCCTTGTCTTCACATAAGCCTTTAAAATGATGGGTTCCCATTGCTTTCTTGCCATGCAAAATCACCTCCTTCATTCCTATGCCGTTCCCAACCCATACTTTCCGGCTTTTTCCCCTTCGCACGCGCCTGGCGCCATGGCAGGAGCATTCAGATTTATCCTCCGTTTTCTCCACCGGCTCCACCAGTAACTTCTGCGTGTTTTGTTCTGTTCGATCAATTCATCATTTTTTCGATTGCATTTCGCTTTTTCTTGTGATAAACTGTATATATTCCACAAAAAAGATAGCTATAGAAACGTCTGGCAGTATCCTTTTTCAATTGTGGAACAACCATGGCAGCATAAAAAGATTCTTTATGAATAAATGAGGTACATCGGATAATTGTCTTTAAATAAATATTACCAGTTTGAGGTGATTCGAATGAAAGACACGCTCTCCCCCTCTATCCTTGAGGATTTTCGCCGCTTCCATGCATACGGCTGGCTCCCCGGCCTCATCACTCATGTGCTGAACAGGCGGCATGGCCTGCACCTCACCGCAGCGGCAGTAAAGCAGCTCTGCCGGGAAATTGATAGAGCCGAGGAACGCAGGCAATCTGAAGGGAGCAAAATACATGTCTCCTGAGGATTGCCGCCTGGCCGCCGCCTATATCCGCGTATCTACCGACGATCAGGTAGAGCTCTCCCCCGCTTCCCAGCTGGTGGAGATTCGCAAGTGGGGCTCCGCCAACGGCTATATTGTACCGGATGAGTTTGTATTCGTGGATGAGGCCAAGTCCGGCCGCCGGGTCACCGGGCGCGATGAATTCCGCCGTCTCATCGGCTCGGCCAAGCAGAAGCCTAAGCCTTTCGACGCCATTCTCCTGTGGAAGTTCTCCCGCTTCGCCCGGAACCGGGACGACGCCGTGCTCTACAAATCCATCCTACGCAAGCAGCTCCACATTGAGGTTATCTCCATCAAGGAGCCCATTGCTGAGGGCAAGCTGGGCATTATCATGGAGGCCATGATCGAGGCCATGGACGAATACTACTCCATCAATCTGGCGGAGGATGTCAAGCGTGGCATGGAGGAAAAGCACCGCCGGGGTGAGCTGCAGTCTACCCCATCCTTTGGCTACGCCGCTCAGGACGGCATTCTTGTCCCCTTGGAGCCGGAGGCCTCCTATGTCCGGGAGATGTTCAGCCGCTTTCTCTCCGGACAGGGTTTCTTTCCCATCGCCCGTTGGCTCAATGATATGGGCATCAAAACCCATCGCGGCTCCGCCTTTGATAACCGCGCCGTAGAATACATACTCCGCAATCCCGTGTATATAGGAAAGCTGCGCTGGAACCCTGCCGGACGTACCCGCAGAAACTACGATGATCCCAATATTCTGGTGGTGGATGGAAAGCATCAGCCTCTTGTGGACAGCAACATCTGGAACGCCGCCCAAGACCGCATTTCCCAGCTCAAGGCAATGCACAAGTACCATGGTCGTCCCCTGGGCAGCGGCAAGGATTGGATCTCGGGTGTTGTCCGCTGTGCCACCTGCGGTGGCACTATGATTTTTGCAAAGCCCAACTACTGGAAATGTAACAACTATGTACGCGGCCGCTGCAAAACCTCTCAGCATATCTCCGGTGATGCCCTAAAGGAATCTATCCTTGCCAGGCTCCGGGCCGATGCCACAGCCTCTGAGCCGTTGAGCTTTAATATTAGGCAGACAAGCTCAAATGCTGCCGATGAACTATCCCTTTTGCAGCAGCATAAGGCCGGGATACAAAAACGTATGGAACGTCTGCGGGACGCATACCTCGCCGGCGCGGAATCCTTGGAGGAGTATGCCGCCGCCAAGGCCATCACGCTCCGGCAAATCCAGGACGCAGACCAGCGCATATCTGAAGCCGAGAAAAAAATCGCGGATAGTGCCACACCCCAACCGGTATGCACTGCTATCCGATCCGCTGCGAAGACTCTCACCAACAGCTCCTCTACTCTGGAGCAGAAATGTGAAGCCATCTACTCTATATGCGATAGGATTGATTGGGATAAAGCCAAAAACACACTCGCAGTTCATTATCGGTTTGTTCTACCCTAACTCTTATATGCTTCATCGTAGTTTATTGATATATGGTGGCCCGGACGGGGAGCTTGGCGCATCGCTGCGATATTTGAGCCAGCGATACGCCATGCCCTATTCTGAATTAAAGGGCTTACTGACGGACATTGGTAGAGAAGCCTCTGAAATGTTCCATTCAGAGGCTACGGCTTTTTTTGATGCTTTTGCAACCGTGTAGCTCCACTTCATAGGAAGTAAATTCAGATATACATCTATGTTGTCCTTATCTTGAACTACCATCTTGTCTAAAATGTGCTTATAGAACTCATCTTCGTACTCCACGCCGCTGACAATCTCTTTGATTGCGTCCTCAATCTCCTTTAGAAGCTGCTGTTGCTGCTCTATCATTTCCCGCTGCTTATCCACGCTTTCGATGATAGATTGAAGCTCCTCGATTTCCGCATCGCAGCTTGCACGGGTGGCGGTAAATTCGTCCTTGTTGATTAGATTGGACATATACAGGTCAATCAGATTAGCCCGCTTGCCCTCGACCTTTTTAATCTGCTCTTGCAGCTTTAGGACATCCGTACCCGTCGTATCCATAGCAATGATGGACTGAATAACGGCGGTTAGGTTGTTTATGATTTTATCCCTGTTGTATTTAAGGCTCTTGGTTACGAGATACATAATGTGGGTCGCATCCTCATTGCGGATAGACAAGCCCGTACAGCCGACTTGATTTCCTGCCTTGTCGATATGGGGGCTTCCGTGCTTTGCGGCTTCGTTGCAGCGCCACGCCTTATATCGGCTGCCGTCTTTTCTGGTTTTATACCTTGCCACATAGCTTGAGCCGCAGCAGCCGCATTTGATTTTGCCAGAGAACGGATAGCGGTTAGAGTGCTTCGCCTTGCCCTCCTGCGAAAGCGACTTTGCATCTAAAATGCGGTTTGCTTCATCGAACAGTTCACGAGAGATTATCGGCTCGTGATGGTCTTTGATGATAACAAATTCCTCTTGCCCACGGTTGTACTTCTTTTCGTGGGATAGGAAGTCGGGCGTATAGGTCTTTTTCTGCACCAAATCTCCGCAGTATTTCTCGTTGCGTATCACTCGCAGAATGACCGTGTTGCTCCATTCCTTGACCCGCATAGGGCTAATACCTTCCTCACGAAGCTCACGGGCGATGACGTGCGTTCCTTTGCCCTCATTGACAAACTTATGGAAGATAAGGCGTACAACCTTTGCGCCTTCCTCGTTGATAGTCATTTTGCCGCCCTCGACATCGTAGCCCAACATACTTCTGCCGAACACAACGCCCTGTTCCATCTGGCGTTTTTGTCCCCACTTTACACGCTCGGAAGTCTTGCGGCTTTCTTCCTGTGCAATAGAGGACATAATTGCCAGACGAAGCTCTGCATCGCCGTCTAAGGTGTTGATATTGTCATTCATAAATATAACACCGACGCCGTGCTTTTTCAATTCACGGGTGTAATATATACTATCAAGGGTGTTTCTCGCAAAACGGGAAATCTCCTTGGTGATAATCAAATCAAAGTCGCCGTTCTTTGCGCACGCTATCATACGGTTAAACTCTTTACGCTTCTTTGTATTCGTGCCAGAAATGCCCTCATCGGCAAAAATCTCATAAAGCTCCCAATCGGGATTGCGCTCAATATACTGTCTGAAATACCGCTGCTGGCTTTCAAACGAATTGGCTTGGTCTTCATTGTCCGTTGAAACACGGCAGTAGGCAGCTACCTTTCTTTTCGTTTCAACCATCTTCAGCTCTTGGTTTAGGCGTTCATATCTATTTATCATAGCGAAGCTCCTTTCTCAGTAAACTTTGTTACTGTATCTAATTATAGAAAAAAGAGTGTGCGGTGTCGAATGTGCAAATTTGTTATTTCACTCGGCTATGTAAAAACGCCAAGCGTTATGCTCGGCGTCTGCTTTTTTGCTCCCTGCTATATTGCTTTTCAAGCTCGACCAAACAGCGTTCCCGCTGAGAATGTGTCAGCAGCTTCCTTTTCTCCAAAGAAAGGAGTATCGACTTTTGGATATTCATAAGGAACGCAGCGTGTTCCTGCTCGTTTAATTCTGGAACAGGGTCGCCAACATAAACGAATTCTCTATGCAACAGCCGCAACACCTCCCTCGTTTCTAAAATATATGAGCTACCGCTTGTACCGTATAACGAGAGAGCTAATCCTTTTTTGCAAGCCCGATGCTGATGGCAAGTGCTTTATCTGCGCAATGAATAAAACGCCTGTCAAGAGTTCCTAAGTACTCTCGCAGGCGTTGTTTGTCTATGGTACGGATTTGTTCAAACAATATAATCGAGTTCTTATCCAGACCGTCGAAGTCTTTAATTAAGGTGTGCGTAGGTAGCTTTGCTTTTGTGTGTACCCGACTTGTGATAGGGGCGATAATGACCGTAGGGCTATGCTTGTTGCCTATATCGTTGGAAATGATAAGTACAGGTCTTGTGCCGCCCTGTTCCGAGCCGATAACGGGGTTTAGCTCCGCATAATAAATGTCGCCACGCTTGATAGTCAATTCCATTGTGTTTGACCTCCCAATATGATTTAGGCAGAGGTTTTCTGCCTATGTAGGCAGCCAAACACAAGGAAGTATTTAAGATCGGGAGAGCATAAACAACATCTCTGTTCTTTTGACCGCCTTGTGTCTGGCTGCTATGAGAAAGCATTTCAATTTGTCCTCGACACCCCGAAATGCTATTGGGAAGTCGCCAAACGGTCAGCAGCGAACTGACGCCACGGGAGTTTCACCCCAACTGTCGTTCTGACAGAGCCGCCCTCATTGCCTGCGACGGTTTTATCACGCTCGGACTGTGACTGGACGGGAGTATCATTGTCCTCTTTGTGGGTTATGGCGAAATCGGGAGCTGCCCGATATTTTGAGTGGGTAGTTATCGCTCTCTGCCTTACGGCAGGTTATGGCGTACCTCTCGACACGCTTATGCTCATCACAATCACAAAGAGAAGGTATTTGGCGAATGGGTATTCGGTTTTCAAAGAGCAATCCCGTTTTCGCCACACAAAGGAAAACAGGGCGAGAGGTTTTGTCCTCTCACCCTGTAGCCCGTGGGAACACTCAATTTTCCCCTCTACTCAAAAATTTTTTGGATTTTTTCTTTGAGCCTGTCCAATCGCCTGTAAACGGCTTTTTCCGTGATACGCAGATACGATGCAATTTCACGGGTAGAATACCCCTGCACTTTCATGAATGCGATACGCAGAGTAAGCCTGTCCGCCTCAATCAGCACTTGATAGAGCTGTTGATTTTCGATGTTATTCAGAAAATCCTCGACCGTTTTTATTTCGGGCTGTGTCATATCCGTTGCGACTTCATCAAGGTATGTACCTGTTTCCTGCATACGCTGATAGTAACGCCTGTCGGAATTGAAAATCGCCCAATCGTGAACACGGAGCTTTTCTATGTCACTTTCGCTGACACCTAAACTCCGCAACTGTTTTTCTTCGGTTTCTTTCCAGAGCCGCCATTTCTTTTCTTCTCTGGCTTTGTTGTACGCCATACTGTTTCCTCCAATCTGAATTTTTTGAAAACTCAGATTGGCAGGCGGACTACGGCAGCCAATGCCAGATATGGGCTTGTCCTGTATCAAGGAAAAGTTCGACAAACAAAAAGCCGCAAAGGTACAAAGACCTCTGCGGAAATAAGCACAACTATACCTATGGCATAGAAATGTAATCTCTATTTGAAAACCATAAGAGTGCCACGAGCAGGCGAGGATTTTTTTAACAGATTATCCTCATTCCTGCGTGACACTCTATATGTATCCGCTGCTTCTGATGAGCAGCGTTGCGGTCATATTAGACCAACACATAAAAAATCCCTCCAAACCTTAAACGGGCTTGGAGGGCTGCACTATTTTTGTTTGGGCGTGACAGAGCAGCCCACCAAAGCACCGTTTTTTTATTTGGTGGGCTGTGCTGCCAAATTTATTGATGAAAAAAGAGCCGACGAGCTGTGAGGTATCTCACAAGTTCATCGGCTCTGCGTCTTAGCGTCTGGCACTTCTGCTGTTGTGATATTCAGTTGCTTTGCATTTATCAATGTCTGCTTATGGCATTTGGGGCAGAATAGCGGGAAGTTCTTTAGCTCTGTATCTTCCCGTATCTGTACCCTTGTTTTGTTGCCGCAGACGGGGCATAGTATCCATTCTATTTTTGTATTCTTTACATCCATACTTAAAGTTGCCTCTTGTTTAAAATCGGAATACTTACAGCAACGCATATTATACACAAGGAAGCAGTAATAACAATAGCTCTTATATATGCGTCTGTTTCTTCTACACCCATCAAAAGTGAATTGGCATTCATCAACAAAGTGGGGGAATATGTTTTTACTTTCGGGATGATACTCAATAAATATGCCAACAGCACTGTCCCGCCGATACACAGGGTAACACCTGTGTTATTTCGCAACAGCGATGAAAAAAGCACAATAAGGCATATAGCCCATATACCGAACAGCCACCATATAGTTACCGAGAAAAATAAGTTATTGGCAATACTGTTATCCCAAAAATACTCATTGAATCCATAAGTAATGGTAAAACATATCCCATATCCAGCTATCCAAATTGACAACAACAACACAGTTTTTGCAATTACAACTTTATATCGTGACAAACCTTTTGTTAGCACAAGTGATAATGTTCCAGAATGTAGTTTCCTCATTTTCTTTTTGTTTTCCATCTTATAAGCTATATCACCAATAGATTCGATGGAGAAATTTTCTACGCTTTTTAGCTCTCGCTTGATTCCATCGAGCATATTAAGTTTTAGTTGCCTTTCGTGTACTTCCTCACGAAGAAACTGCTCCTGCTGTCCAAGCAAAACAGAAATAACATTACCGGGATTATTCTCGGATAACAACTCTCCGATGTTGTTGATTGAAATACCCGCATCACGAAGGAAGCAGACAATTCTCATCCTCTTTAAGTCATCCTCTGAATAAAGCCTTCTGCCGCCCTCTGTGAGTTCACTGGGGGTAAGAATGCCACGGGTATCATAATACTGCACTGTCCTGATAGATACGCCGCAGAGCTTCGCAATTTCTCCAGTCGTATATTTTGACATAGCCTTCACCTCCTTTCACCCTTATTTTACTTCATTACGCTGCGTCATAAGCAATACATTACGCAAGGGGATTTTTGAAAATCTCAAAATATTATTCAATTTCATCTGCTCCATTCCCTTTCCTGTTTGTCCTCAGCCTCATGTCCAATGGTCTTTTTGTTTCTTTAGGGATAAGCCAAACTCGATTTATATTCAAAGACCCTTTAACACGGTTTTCTTTGCATAGCCGTTGTACCCAACGCAGAGATACATTCCATTTTTCTGCGGCTTCCTGTGCGGTCATATAATCAAACATAGCTGCTCCTCCTTAACATACTGTTATTAGTATAGCCGTTCGAACGAACAGTATCAAGTGTGCAATTATGAACTTTAATCGCCTGCTATAAGAGATTTAATACCCTATCACAAGAGATTTCAGACCGTTTCATAAGAAGCCTCGTTTCTGTAAAATATATATAGTACGATTTTACAGGCACAAGGTGGTGAGCTTATGGACGAAAGAAATAATGATTTTGACTTCGATTTTACGCCAATCGGTCTGGCTATCAAAAAAGCCAGAACAGCACAGGGTATGACGAGAGAGCAGCTTGCCCGTATCGTCGACTACGACCCAAGGCATTTACAGGCGATTGAAAATGAGGGGCAGAAGCCGAGTCTGGAGCTGTTTATTCAGCTTATGACGATGTTCAACATTTCGGTTGACGAGTACATATTCCCCAATAACGAAGTCAATAAGAGTTCCGCCCGCAGACGCTTAGATGCACAGCTCGACAATTTAGATGATAAAGAACTGTCCATTGTAGAAGCAACCGTCAACGGTTTATGTAAGGCAAAAGAGTAAACAGAGGAAAGAAAAACCTCTGTTTTTCTTTTGCCCTTTTTAATAGGCAGGGATACCGTATCCGTAGATAACGCTGCTGCCGACAGCGTATTGCTTCTGCCTGCAAGCATCGCCAGAGTTACCCTCAACAGTATATACAATGCCGTTTTCGCACTTCTCTACAATGCCTACGTGGTCTACTTCACCGTCGCACTCCCAATCAAAGAAGATGATTTGTCCTGCCGACGGCTCAAAGCTACCGTCTTGCCATTGCCCACGGTCTTTGAACCATTGCACCCCATTGACGCAGCCTGCGAATTTCGGTATCACGCCGCTGTCGATATAGCCGCATTCATTCGCACACCAACTCACAAAGCAGGCGCACCATTCCACACGCCCGTCAAAGCCATACCAAGACCAATAGGGCTGACCGCCCACATTGCCGACCTGCGACAAAGCAACGGTCACGATTTCGCCGTCACCGACCGAGATACCGTAAAGCACCGCAGACCAGAGCGAATTGTTTTCCTCGGCAAGTAATTCCGATAGCTGTTGTCGCTGTTCCTCATTAAATCCGTATAGGTCAGCCATTTCATCAGCGGTCTTGTGACTGACCGTGATATAGAGATAAGTCCGTGTAACGGTTGTTTCGGTCTGCACGATGTTCCCGTGACCGTCGTCGCTCTCGGTTATGACGGTTTCGGTCTTGCTTTCCGTCCTGCTGCTGATTTCGTTCATCTCCCAGAAGATGCCCGATAGAAGCTGCTTTTTGCCCTCGTCCATCGTCGCCACTTCCTGCGGATTGTCTGGGTCGGTGGCAGTCTTTACGGAATAGACTGCAAGCACCTCTTTCCAGACCGCACGACTGCCCGACATTTCCAGAACATCATAGGTCGTGCTGCTTTGAATTTCGTCAAGGCGGGTGTCGTATTCTCCCAACCCACAGCATTTGGTTTTCCGCTTTGAGGGCTTCCGTTACGCCCTCTTTTTCGGAAAGCTGCTTTACCAGCCGAGAAAACATTGCTTCTGCCTGCTCGTTAAGGTCTGCAAGGTAATCGTTCAGCTTGCCGGTGGTAAGCAGCTCGGCATACAGACCGACCTTGTGTTTGCGGATATACCGCAAGTGTCGCTGTCCCCAAATGCCGATGGGTCTGCCCTCCGGCTCGTCCTCTCCGGCAATCAGATAGTAGTCCCCGACAAGCTCATAGCGCAAGCCTGTCCTTTCGTCCGTGATGAATTTTTCCATTGTGTCGTCCTCCTTGAATTATATTGCTTCTCCGGCTTTCTGCCCAGATTGCTTACGGTAATAATAGGCAAGTTGTTTCTGTCTGCGGTTGATGGTTTTGCATTCCTCGGAGCACAGTACCTCCTGACCGTTGGACGGCCAGAAGGGCTTGCCGCAAATCTTGCAGACCTTTT
>OLOS01000086.1_pt1 | contig 105595 bp, 99 predicted proteins | sample 1672631 | NCBI WGS metagenome assembly OLOS01 (sample SAMEA3136707, study PRJEB25190) | human gut metagenome | biome: human gut; feature: human-associated habitat; material: faeces | place: Austria | collected 2013
TCCTTCTGCACCCCTACGAGATACCAGTCGTTTCCGTACTCAATGCGAGTGGGTATCCATTCGTCATTTATCAAGACCTCCATTGTAGTTCCGCAGTGCAGGCCGCCATAACTGTTTCCTTCCTCATACAAAACGTCAAAGCGATTTGTGGAGGAGTCATATATAAGTATCCCTTTTTTCATGTGGGCTTACCTCCTGACAAAGAATTTAAAAACAATTTCCCATAGTCATATTTTATGAAATTAGTACAAACCGCATCAGTGTCAATGCAGTTCATTTTTACTTAGGGGCGTTCATGAAAAAAACCCGCAAATTCACCTTGTGTTGACCCTTCAGTTAACCCATTTACTCACCCATTTACTCACCCATTTGTCCCGGTTAACCCATTTTTAGCCCTTATAAAATGGGTTAACCGAGGTCACATACGGTCAAAAACAACGAAAGGCTTCAAAAGCAATCAGACGAAAAGGGTATAAGAAAACCCCGGAAAATGCTGATTTTCCGGGGTTTTTGAGCTTTTGAGTTGTAAATTTGCGTCCGATCAGCGCTTGCTGAACTGAGGAGCGCGACGGGCTGCTTTGAGGCCGTACTTTTTCCTTTCCTTCATTCTGGGGTCACGGGTCAGGAAGCCTGCCTTCTTGAGAGCGCCGCGGAGTTCGGGATCCGCAGTAATCAGGGCGCGGGAGATGCCGTGACGAATAGCACCGGCCTGGCCGGTATAGCCGCCGCCGTAAACGTTGACCTTTACGTCGAACTTGCTAAGGGTATCGGTCAGCGCCAGAGGAGCGCGAACGATCATCTTGAGGGTCTCATAGCCGAAGTAATCCTCTACATCGCGGCCATTGATGGTGATAACGCCGGTTCCGGGAATAAGGCGAACGCGGGCAATGGATTTCTTACGCCTGCCGGTACCAAGATACTGAGTAGTGGCTGCCATTTCTTAGTTCCTCCTTATTACTTGAGCACCAGAGTCTCGGGCTTCTGGGCTGCATTCTTGTGCTCCGGACCCGCGTAAATGCGAACCTTCTTGAGCATCTGACGGCCAAGGGGACCCTTGGGCATCATAAGACGAATGGCTTCATATACGGCAAACTCGGGCTTCTTTGCCATGAGCTGACGATAGGTGAGCTCCTTAAGTCCTCCGGGATAACCGGTATGATGATAGTACTTTTTCTTATCCAGCTTGTTTCCTGTAAGAACGACCTTGTCCGCGTTGACGATGATCACGTGATCGCCGGTATCAACGTGGGGGGTATATATGGGCTTATTCTTACCGCGAAGTATAGCGGCTACCTGAGATGCAAGACGGCCGAGCACCATGCCTTCCGCGTCCACAACGTACCACTTGCGTTCTACGGTTTCGCCTTTTGCCATATAGGTATTCATGGCTAAACCTCCTGAGTAGTAATAAAAAAGATTATTTGCCGCGTAAGATGCGGACTAATGCACAGCGTGCCGGGGCTGTGGCCGCAGAAACACCTATCCTATCAAACGCACATTTGCTATTTTAACCAAATTATGCTCGCCTGTCAAGGGAAAAATACCTTATAACCGGGATATTTTATATAATTTGCAAAGTTTTTTGGCTTTACAGCTCCGACGGCCCATCACACCGCTACTCAAGGCCCTGAAAACCCGTCTGCCGCAGGGCTTCATAGAGGACTATGGCAGCGGAATTTGAGAGGTTCAGCGACCGCTGGTCATGCCGCATGGGTATGCGTATGGCGTCCTTTGCCCTTCTTGTAAGCAGCTCGGGGCCCAGCCCCGCCGTCTCCCTGCCGAATACCAGAAAATCCCCATCCCTATACTCAACGTCGGCGTAGCTCCTGGTGGCGTGGGTAGACGTCAAAAAGAATCTCCCGTCCGAATATTTCGCTTCCAGCTCCTCGAAGGAATCGTAATAGCTCACGTCCAGATCCTTCCAGTAATCCAGCCCCGCCCGCTTTAGGGTTTTGTCGTTTATCTCAAAGCCGAGGGGGCGTATGAGATGGAGCCTTGTGCCAGTAACGGCGCAGGTGCGGGAAATATTTCCGGTGTTTGGGGGTATTTCGGGGTTTACAAGCACTATATTGAACATATCGGTTATCTCCGTTTCTTTTTCCGTTCACATTCTACCACCGAAGGCCGTTTTTGCACAATAGCAAAAGGCCCCCGCAAGGAGGTCCTTTTGTCGCTTACCCTTCTTTGTCCTCGGCTATCGCCCTTAGCTTGCCGGCGTATACGTCCGTAAGCTCCTTCGAGTACTCCGCGTCAAAGCTGCCGGCAATGACCCGGTACGCCGTGAAACCGCTGTCCGGCCGCACCAGCACCCAGCCCTTATCCACATTTACCTTTACGCCATCCACGAGCTGTATCTGCTCATTGCGCTCACCTTCCGTAAAGCTCCTCAGCACCCTGCCCATATCCCGCCATGAACACGGCACCTTTTTTTCATTTATCGTGACCTTTGGCAAGCCGTCGAGGTATTCCTTCAGCTTTCCCGCAAGATACAGCTCTGCCGCCCGTATTATCTTTGCTTCCGGCTCAAAAAGCTCCGGCAGATAAGTGCCCGCCTCTATCGCTGCCCTCGCCCAGCGGCTCCGCTTCGCCGGGCATACGGATATCTCCGCGCCCTCGTCCGCGATCTGCTTTACATATTCGCCCGGTATATCGGCTGGCAGCACCAGCTTGTTTGCCCGCCCGTCTTTCACCGCTGCCATTGCCAGCACCGCGTTGAGCTCGTGACGGGTTATATGCTTACCGTATGCTATAGCGCACATAACACCTTCCATGCCGTCCGCCATGAATGCAAGATCTGTATTTTCCTCCTTGGCGGTTTCAAAGAGCTTGTCGCTGTCCAGCCCGGTGTAGTACCTGACTGAATACCCGCAGGGCAGCAGCACACGCGCAACGGCATCATATGTCTCCGGGTTGCCGCCTATGAGCACCGTCACGCCATTTGGACCGCTGCGCACCGATTGAGCAAGTCGGTTCAGATGCGCATCATATGACTTTGCCGCGCCGCTTACCCTTTGTACTATGCCGAGGCGCTCCGTTGTGATGGGCCGCACCGCGCCCGTCTTAAGCTCCTGCTGAAAAGCCCGAAAGCAGCTGCCGGTAAGCTCTGTGCCCGTGCCGTCGCAAAGCACAATCTCCCCTGAGTGGGCGTCATCGCCCATGCGTATATACATACCGCCCCGGTAGCCGAAGGCCCGTATGCCGTGTTCGAATGCGGAATATCCGCAAAAGCCCATATCTGCCGCATCCGCGCCCTGTGATACCAGCCCCGCTATAACGGCGTGCTTGAGCATCACTCCCTGCTGGCTGCCGTCGGTGGATACGGCTATCTCCAGGGGTAGTCTGCCGCTGCTTCTGGCGAAGGCGGCTCCTATCCGCACAGCGCGCTCCGGGGTCATGGCCCTGTCGCAATAGCCTCGTATTCGGCTCATTATTCCGGGCTTCGGGGTATCCTCCTCCCATTGGAGATTCTCTGTACAGTCCTCGTCCTCCCGGAGCTCTTTTTCCGGCCAGAGCGACGCTCCGTTGCATACCGTACAGTTTTTCCCCACCCGGCTCCCGCTGCCTATGACGGTGCCGCTGTATATCGAGGCTCCGCTTTCAACCTCCGCCCCCTCGCACAGTATAGCTCCGCGCAGCTCGGCGTTTTCCCGCACGCGGGCATTTTCCATGAGAACCGTTCGCTTCAGACTGCTTCCCCGGCCTATCCTGGCCCCGCTACCTACCACAGAGTAATCCGATACTACAGCTTCGCTAACCTCCGCCCCGCTGCCTATATAGCAGGGGCCAAGCAGCTCCGCGCCCTCGGATATTACTGCACCGTCTTCTATCCACGCTCCGTCTTTCTGTTTTGCAGCAGTAGTAAACGCGCACCTTCCGTCCAGCATATCACGCTGCGCGGCCTTATACTGAGCTATATCGCCTATATCGCACCAATACCTGTCCGTAACATAGCCATACACCGGCATTTTCTCCTTCAGGAGCGCCGGAAACAGATCCTTGCTGAAGTCGTATTTTTCGCCTTCCGGTATACGCTCTATGACCTCGGGTTCCAGTATGTATATACCGGTGTTTGCCAGGTCGCTGAACACCTCTGACAACATGGGCTTTTCGAGAAACCTGTATATCTTGCCCTTGGAGTCCGTCATGGCGACTCCGTATTCAGTAGGCACGCTCACTCTTTTGAGCACAATTGTCACCGCTGCTCCCCGCGCCTTATGGAAGCACATCGCTTCGGTCAGATCTGCGTCCGTCATGGCGTCGCCGCTTATGACTATGGTCCGCCGCGCATCGGCGCCCACAGCCTTACGCACGCTGCCCGCTGTGCCAAGAGGCGCGTCTTCGATAGAGTAGCTTAGCTTTACGCCATACTTATCGCCGTCGCCGCAGTGCCGCATTATGACGTTTGGCAGGTAATGCAGCGTGGCCGTTATGTCCTCTACGCCGTGCTTTTTAAGCAGTTCTATGCAGTAGTCTATCACCGGCTTGTTCAGCAGGGGTACCATTGGCTTGGGAAGGGTACAGGTTATGGGACGGAGGCGTTTTCCCTCTCCTCCCGCCATTATTACAGCTTTACACATAAAAATACCGCCTTTTCTATTGGAAATTGCGGTATTAGTTTTTCCCGTAAAGAGCCTTTTTATTTAGTTTTAAGCCTTAATAGTAAAAATAGTTGCCGCCTATCTTGGCATACAGCTCATGATCCCAGCTGCCGCTGTTTCTGAAGAACAGCACATCGGAGGGAAGTACGGTATTGCCGTTGATAAATACCGATGTCACCGCAGCCTCGGCCGCGGCATTTGGCGCTTTTAGGCTGGAGGTGGAAAACTGCCCCTTCTGGTATATCACGCCGTTTACAGTACTTGGAAACCTGCTGCTGTGCAGGCGGTTGTATATTACGTTCGCAACGGCGGTATAGCTTTCGCTGTCCCCCTCCTTACGCACCACCTGCGCGATAAGGTACAGCTCCTCGCCGGTATAGCCCCCGCCGCCGTTCATGCTGCCCTGCCCGCCCGACGGCGTTTCAACGGGTGTTATCACCTCGATCTCCTCCGCCTTGGGCGTGGCCTTGGGCTTGCTTGTGGCCTTGGGCTTTTCTGTGGGCTTGGGGGTGCTTTCCGGCGGGTCCCCCAGCTTTATGTATTCCATAAGCATAAAGCCCTTCCTCTTGCCGACCCTTACCCTGTACCAGTCGCCCGACTTGCCCGTGATCGTCACCTTGCGGTTCTGCTGGTATTCCCGGACGATCTTGTAATCCTCGCCCGGGCCGGAGCGCAGGTTTACGCTCTTTGCGTAGACATAGCCTGCGGTATCATCCATTTCCTCCACGGTATACTCAGGCTTGTCCGAAGAATCCGGGGTGTTCGCAGGCACGGGAGACGCGGCAGGGCTTGCGGCGTCCTCGGAGACGTTCCCGTCCACCGTATATGGGTTTTCCGCAGGGGGCGTCGGCAGCGGGGACTGGCTTATTTTGATTTTGACCGGGGCTATGGTAGGCCGTGGAGTCGGCAGGTCAAAGAGAGATTTGCCATCTTCCCGGGAACTTTGCTCCGCTGCAACAAGCACCCCCTCCGTCTCTGTTTTGAAGACGGTATTGGCGGTGGTGGCGGCCTCCACGCAGCCGGTGCCGGTCAACAGCACCGTCATGGAGATAATACCTATTGCAGTAAGCTTGCCTGTCATTTGCCTTTTGTATTGTATGGGATCAGAGAATGAACCTTTGCAGATCCTCGCCCTCGTATTCCCTCGAAACGTGCTCCTTTACGTATTTCTCGTCGACCTCCACCTTTGTGAGCGGGTGATCGCCGCCCGCGTTGAAGGATATGTCGTCCAGCAGGTTTTCAACTATGGTATGCAGCCTGCGCGCGCCTATATTCTCCTCCCGCTCGTTTGCTGTGAAGGCGTACTTGGCTATGGCGCCCAAGGCGTCGTCGGTAAAGCTGAGCAGTATATTATCAGTCTTCAGCAGCGCTTCGTACTGCTTGGTTATGGCGTGCTGTGGCTGGGTGAGTATACGCTTATAGTCATCTACAGTCAGCGCCTCAAGCTTTACCCTTATTGGGAAGCGGCCCTGCAGCTCGGGTATCAGGTCTGATACCTTGGATACATGGAATGCGCCCGCGGCTATGAAAAGTATGAAGTCTGTCTTCACCGGGCCGTACTTTGTGGTAACCGTGCTGCCCTCGACTATCGGCAGTATGTCGCGCTGCACGCCCTCCCGGGATACGTCTGCGCCGCTGGTATTGCCGCTTGCGGCTATCTTGTCTATCTCGTCGATGAATATTATACCGTCCTGCTCCGCCCGCTCTATGGCCTCCTGAGTGATCTCGTCCATGTCTATGAGCTTCTCGCTCTCGTCCTGTACGAGGAGCTTCCGGGCCTCGGATACCTTTACCCGGCGGGTCTTCTTCTTGGGCGGCAGTATACCTCCCATCATTTCGTTGAGGTTCACATCTATGCCCATGGCTATCATGGCGTTGGAGCCGTTGTTGGGCATCTCTATCTGTACTTCTACTATCTCGTCCTCAAGCCTGCCTGCGCGAAGATCCCTGGTGACTTCCTCGCGCTTTGTGAGCCGCTCCCGTTTCTCGTCCTCGGTAAGCTCAGGCTCCTTGCTGGTTCCGCCGCCAAGCAGAAATTGAAGCGGGTTTTCCGGCGCATGCCATTTATCCTTGTGCATTGGCACCAGTATGTCTATCAGGCGCTGCTCGGCATTGGCCTCTGCAACCGTCCTGACGGCGTTCATCTTCTGCTCCTTGCAGATGCGGATTGCCGCTTCCACAAGGTCGCGTACCATAGAGTCCACATCTCTGCCCACATAGCCCACTTCGGTGAACTTTGTAGCCTCGACCTTCACAAAAGGCGCGTCCACCAGTTTTGCAAGGCGCCGCGCTATCTCGGTCTTGCCCACGCCGGTAGGCCCCATCATTATGATGTTCTTCGGGGTTATCTCGTCCCTGAGTTCCTGGGGCAGCCTGCTTCTTCTGTAGCGGTTGCGGAGTGCGATCGCCACCGCGCGTTTTGCTTCGTCCTGCCCGACGATATATTTATCGAGAGCTTCGACTGTCTCTCTCGGGGTCATTGCTTCGCTCATACTTCCTCCAGTGTTATGTTGCCATTGGTAAATATGCATATCTCCGACGCTATGCGTATGGCCTTTTCCGCGATTTCCTTTGCATCCAGGTCAGTATTCTCCTTGAGGGCCTTGGCGGCCGCAAGGGCATACATGCCGCCTGAGCCTATTGCCGCTATGCCGTCGTCCGGGTCTATGACCTCGCCCGTGCCGGAGATGACCAATAGGTCCTCGTCGTTTGCGGCGATGAGCATGGCCTCCAGCTGCCTCAACGCCTTGTCGCTGCGCCACTCCTGCGCCAAGGATACGGCTGCCCTTCTCAGGCTGCCGCTGTACTGGGTAAGCTTTGCCTCGAACCTCTCGCAAAGAGAAAAGGCGTCTGCCACAGAGCCGGCGAAGCCTACCACTACCTTGTCGTTATAGAGCCTTCGCACCTTCTTTGCGGTGCCCTTCATTACTACCTTTTCTCCCAGCGTTACCTGGCCGTCGCCTGCTATGGCGCATTTGCCGTTGCGCTTGACTGCAACTATAGTGGTTCCTTTAAGGGACATATTTATTCTGCCTTTCGGTTGTGTTGATTTGAATATTTTATTTATAATATCACACAAACGCCGTTTATGCGGCGCTTGCGGCGTTAGTTTACAGCTTGTTTTCGATTATGTCATCAATTGTCTCAATTGCGCGCTGTGAAATGAGGGTGTATCTTTCCTCCTTCTTCCTCGGCGCGTTCTCCATGCCGTCCATTATGCCGAAGTTTATGTTCATGGGCTGAAAGTCTTTACCGCAGTACTCGGAAACATAATGGCCCATTGCGCCGAGGGCGGTCTGCCGGGTAAAGTCTATCGGCTCCAGCCCCATAAGCTGCCGCGCTAAGGCTATACCTGCGACGAGGCCGCTGCCCGCACTCTCCACATACCCTTCCACACCCGTCATCTGCCCCGCAAAGAACAGTCCGGGACGGCTCAGCACTTCATAATTGAAGCTGAGCTTGCCGGGAGAATTTATGAATGTGTTGCGGTGCATCACGCCGTAGCGCTCGTACTCCGCATGCTCAAGGCCGGGTATGAGCCCGAACACCCTGCGCTGCTCACCGAACTTAAGGTTGGTTTGGAAGCCTACGATATTGTACAGCGTGCCGTCGGAGTCGTCCTGACGGAGCTGCACCACCGCAAAGGGCTTTACGCCGGTACGCTCATCCTTCAGGCCTACCGGCTTGAGTGGGCCAAACGCCAGCGTCATATCCCCCCGCTTTGCCATTATCTCAATGGGCATACAGCCCTCAAACACCCTGGGCGTTTCGAATTCCTTAAGCGGCGCAGTCTCGGCGTTCACCAGCTCATGCACGAAGGTAAAATACTCCTCCCTCGTCATAGGGCAGTTCAGATAGTCGCTGCCGCGCTCGTAGCGGGAAGCCCTGAACACCTTGTCAATATCCAGCGAATCGGCCCGGACTATGGGAGCCGCGGCATCGTAAAAGTGCAGTCCCTCGCCGAAAAAGTCCTCTATCGCCTTATACAGCGCACCGTCGGTAAGCGGCCCGGTAGCAACTATGGCCGGGGCGTTTGGCAGTTCTGTTATTTCCTCACATATAAGATTTATATTTGGGTTTGACTTTATTCTGTCCGTAACGCACCGGGTAAAGGTATCCCTATCAACTGCCAGTGCGCCGCCGGCGGGAACCCGGCAGGAATCCGCGCAGCTCATTATCAGCGAATCCAGGCGGCGCATTTCTTCCTTCATGAGACCGGCGCCGTTTTGCAGCCGGTCTGAACGGAGCGAATTGGAGCATACCAGCTCCGCGAGCGTATCGGCGTGGTGGGCGGGGGATCTGCGTTTGGGCTTCATCTCATAGAGGTCCACCTCTATGCCCCTTTTGGCAAGCTGATACGCCGCCTCGCAGCCCGCGAGGCCAGCGCCTATTACAGAAGCCTTCATTCCTCGCTCCCCTTTTTATCCTGCTTATCCTGCTTGTTCTGCTTTGTAGTATATCCGCACCCCTCGGCTATGCAGGCGTCGAATCCGCCTCCGTGGCCCATTTTGTGTACCATCAGGCCGCCGCATTTTGGGCATTTCTCCTTTACCGGCTTATCCCAGGATACAAAGCTGCACTCCGGGTACTTTTCGCAGCCGTAGAATACCTTGCCCTTCTTTGACTTGCGCTTTATTATTTCGCCGCCGCACAAGGGGCATTTTACGTCGGTCTTTTCGACTATGGCCTTGGTGTTGCGGCAGTTGGGGAAGTTGGGACAGGCGAGAAACTTGCCGAAGCGTCCCATCTTGTATACCATCATGGAGCCGCACTTTTCGCACTTTACATCGGATACTTCGTCGGGTATGACCACCTTTTCTATGCTCTCGGAGGCCTTCTCAAGCGTCTTTTCAAAGGGGCCGTAGAATTCCCTTATAACCTCTTTCCATGGTTCCTCTCCGTCCTTTATGAGGTCAAGCTTGCTTTCCATATCGGCGGTAAACTTTATGTCAACTATATCGCTGAAGTTTTCCTTCATTATCTTTGTGACCACAAAGCCCAGCTCGGTGGGTACAAGCTGCTTCTTTTCCCTGCGTACATAGCCCCGCTCGATTATTGTGGAAATCGTGGGGGCGTAGGTGCTGGGGCGGCCTATACCCTTCTCTTCAAGTAGCTTTACCAGCGACGCCTCGGTATACCTGGCGGGCGGCTGGGAAAACTTCTGCTCCTTCTCCACCTTTTCCGCCCTGAATATATCATTTGCGCTAACCGTGGGTATGGCGGCTTCCTCTTCAGCGCTGTCGTCACGGCCCTCGGTATATATTGCGGTATAGCCGGGGAACAGCACCTTTGTACCAGCAGATCGGTAGGTGCAGCCGTTGGCGTCAAAGGAGACGGAGGTAGTCTCAAGTTTTGCTTCAGTCATCTGGCTCGCTATGAAGCGCTCGTATATCAGCTTATAGAGCTTATACTGGCTGGCGTTGAGAGAAGCCTTGGCTTCCTGCGGGGTAAGGCGTATGTCCGCGGGACGTATGGCCTCGTGGGCGTCCTGTGCGCCTTTGCGGCCCTTGTATATGTTGGGCTTCTTTGGAACGTAATCCTTACCGTAGGTATCGGATATGTATTCGAGGGCCGCCTTCTGGGCCTCGTCGGCTATGCGCACGGAATCGGTACGGATATAGGTTATAAGGCCGGTAGTGCCCTTGCCGTGTATTTCGACGCCTTCGTAGAGCTGCTGGGCGATCAGCATGGTGAGTTTGGTAGTAAAGCCCAGCTTGCGCGCGGCTTCCTGCTGCATGCTGCTGGTGGTAAAGGGCGCGGGGGCATGACGGCTCTTTTCTGAGGTCTTTACGTCGCTTACGGTAAACTCATTTCCGCTGCGGGCGATTATATCATTTGCGGTTTTCTCGTCGTGAACGTCCAGCTTTTTGCCGTCCATTCCGTAAAATTTGGCTTCAAGCGGCTTGCGGTTGCCCTGTACCTTGAGCTTGGCGGTGATATTCCAGTATTCCTCCGGAACGAAGTCGTTTATTTCCTGTTCCCTGTCGCAAATGATGCTTACAGCCACCGACTGCACGCGGCCTGCGGAAAGGCCTCTGCGCACCTTTGCCCAGAGTATCGGACTTATCTTGTAGCCCACCAGCCTGTCAAGCACCCGCCTTGCCTGCTGAGCGTCCACAAGGTCCATATTTATGGCTCGGGGTTCCTTGACTGATTTCTTGACTGTATTGGAGGTTATCTCGTTGAACACTATCCTGCATGGAGAATTCGCGTCCATCTTCAGTATATGTGCAAGATGCCATGATATGGCTTCACCTTCCATATCAGGGTCGGTTGCGAGATATATCTTTTTCGCGGCCTTGGCCTCCCGGCGGATATTATCCAGCACCTCTCCCCTTCCTCTGAGGGTTATATACTTAGGCTCGAAATCGTGCTCCACGTCCACGCCAAGCTGGCTCTTTGGCAGGTCCCTTACGTGGCCGTTGGAAGCCACTACTTTATATTTACTGCCGAGAAATTTCCCTATCGTCTTTGCCTTGGCCGGCGACTCCACGATAACAAGCATTTCTGACATTTTCAACTTACCTCCGTTTTGCCTTTATGGACAGGCTGTTTTACCGTTTTTTCGCCCGTCCCGTCAAATACCGTAAATTCTTCCGGGCGATTGCTTAATTATTCCCGATATTTCCATCTCTGTCAAGGCGGAATTTAATTTGCCCGGTTCAAATTGCGTCATTTCGCACAATTCATCTATTGTTTTCTCTCCCGCTTTAAGCAATCTCACTATCAATGTCTGCTCAAAGCTCAGGCCACTCTCATCTATTTCCGTCATGCGTATCGCCTTATCCGAGCGCATTCCGTATTCCTCCAGTATGTCGTCCACGCAAAACACCGGCTTGGCCGCGCCCTGCTGTATCATCTGGTTCGTGCCCTGGCAGAAGGGGTCGGTTATGCGGCCGGGTATGGCGAACACGTCGCGCCCCTGCTCAAGGGCAAAGTCTGCGGTTATCCTCGTGCCGCTCTTTATGGCGGCCTCGGCCACCACCACGCCCCTTGATATGCCGCTTATTATCCTGTTTCGCTGAGGAAAATGCTTTGAATCCGGCACTGTGCCCGGCAGGAATTCGGATACCACCGCGCCCTTGTCGCATATCTCGTCGTAAAGCTTCCGGTTTTCTTCGGGATATACCACGTCTACGCCGCTGCCCAATACCGCTATTGTAGATATTTCCGCTTTTGACCTTTCCAGAGCCGCGATGGCTGCCACCTTGTCTATACCGTATGCCATTCCGGATACTATGCATGCGCCACATTCCGCCAACTGTCCGGATATCATCTCGGCGGCCTTTCTACCGTAGTCCGAGCACCTTCTGGAGCCGATGACGGCTATGGGCAGCCTTATCTTATCCGGCAGGCGGCCTTTTACGAAAAGCGCCGCCGGCGCCGAATGTATCTCCCGCAAAAGCGCCGGGTAGTTCTTATCCTTAAACAGCACGACGGATATGTTCTGGTTATGGAGATACTCGAGGCACCTGTCGATGTAGCTTTCCTCTGCCTTCGCCTTCATGAGCGCGAGCATACGTCCGTCCGCAGCCGTTTTTGAGGGTATATCTCCCCTTGCCGCCGCAAGGAACACATCATATGCGCTGCCGTATTCTTCGATTAACTCATTGTGCCGCATGGGCCTCAGCCCTGCGGTGAAGGCCAACCACAGATTGTACCGCCTCATATCCTCCTTCACGCATTATTCCCCCCAGTATTTTTTATCCACCGTACGGTACTGTATAGCCTCTGCGATATGCTCGTATGTTATGTCGCCGCCGCCTGAAAGATCCGCTATTGTTCGCGCCACCTTCATTACTCTGTTATATGCTCTGGCGCTGAGGTTCAGCCGCTCGTAGGCCTGCCGCATGAGCCGCTGGCCGTTTTCGTCCGGTACGCAGTATTTTTTCACCAGCCGGGCGGAAAGCTGAGCGTTGCATATTATGCCGTCCTTTTTGTACCTTTCCCTCTGTATGCGCCTTGCCTCGTCAACCCGTTCCCGAATAGCCGCAGAGCTTTCTCCCGGCTTATTTGAGGTGATGTCCGAATACCCCACCTCCGCCATCTCAACGTGCATATCCAGCCGGTCGAGCAGCGGGCCCGATATCCTGTTGCGGTATTTTGCTATTTCATAGGGCTTGCATCTGCACTCCTGCATACGGGAGCCATAATAACCGCAGGGGCATGGGTTCATCGCGGCGATAAGCATAAAGTCCGCCGGATATGTTGCCTTGGCGCTGGCGCGGGTTATGGTAACTACGCCATCCTCAAGGGGCTGGCGCAGCGACTCCAGCACGTCCTTGCTGAACTCCGGAAATTCGTCTAAAAAAAGTACTCCATAATGGGCGAGGCTTATTTCTCCCGGCATTGCCTTCTGCCCTCCGCCCACAAGAGCCGCGGTGGAGGCCGAATGGTGCGGCGACCTGAAGGGCCGCTCCGAGGCTATTCCCTCGCCGGCCTCCATAATGCCGGTTATAGACTGTATCTTTGTTATCTCAAGAGCTTCATTGAATGTAAGCTCCGGCAGTATGGAGGGCATGCTCTTTGCGAGCATGGTCTTGCCTGAACCCGGCGTGCCCACCAGCAGCATATTGTGTCCGCCGGCCGCGGCTATCTCAGCCGCCCGCTTTGCGCCGTACTGGCCCTTTATGTCCTCAAAGTCGTTGTGGTAGCTTATGCGCTTTGGGCTCCACTGCTTCTTTTCCCACGGTACGGCACTTCCCTTGGAGTTGATTATATCGACTGCTTCTTTGAGGCTTGCCGCTCCGTATGCGGTAACAGACGAAATATAGCTCGTCTCCGGGGCGTTGGCACTGGGCACCACGAAGGTATCATAGCCCTGGGCGCTGGCGCTTATCACCATGGGCAGAAGGCCGTGTATACCCCGTATGCTGCCATCCAGGGCCAGCTCGCCCAGATAGATGTAGTCCGGCATCGGCCCTTTCATCTGTCCCGTTGCGGATATGATACCCAAGGCTATGGGCAGGTCGTATATCGAGCCCTCTTTCTTCATATCTGCCGGGGCAAGGTTTACGGTTATTCTGCCCACCGGGTAATCAAAGCCGCTGTTTTTTATGGCGGAGCGCACCCGCTCCTTGGATTCGCGCACGGCAGCGTCCGGCAGTCCCACTATCTCGCAGGCCGGCAGCGATGCCGAAACGTCTACCTCCACCGTAACCATAAAACCCTCAAGACCGGACAGGCCGAAGCTTTTTACCTTTGACAGCATGGCTTTTCCCCCTTGGATAGATTATTTTATCTGAAGCGTCATTTTTTGAATACGAAAAGCTTGGAACCGAAAAAATTGACCAGCATCACTATGGGCGTAACAATTGCCTTGCTTATGATGTTACTATTGATATTGAGAATCTCATAGCACACCTTCAGCAGCAGCACAGATAGACCCATGGACACCAGATTTACCGCCACAAAGTATATGAATTCTTTTTTGCTTCTTCCGCTGTCCCTTTTAAACGTCCAGCGGCTGTTGAAGAAATAGCTGTTGAGTATGCCGCAGCTGTAGGATATGCACTGGGCTATGGCGTATTTCATGCCAAGATACGTCAACAGCTGGTAGACCAAAAAGTCCACCAGCGTGTTGATTACGCCGACTATATTGTATTTTACAAGCTGGACGATACCGTCCTTTAATTCTTTTTTTCTCTTTTCTCCGCTCATTGTCAATACCCCATAAATGTCCAGCCGGGCAGCCACTCAAAGGCCCTTACGTATCCGATGCTTGCAGGCGCGCCGGATATCACCGGGTAGAACAGCGCGAACAGCAGCACCACAAGGCCCAGATACGCCCACTTCATCCGACGCAGTTTAGGGTGCCGCTCGTCAAATTCACGTATCAGCCATACGGTTATGAATACGATAAACGGAACGCTGGCAAAAAAGTGATAGGCGAAGGTGCAGCGAGTTACCAGCACCCAGGGCAGGTAATTCGCCCCCAGGCCGATAAGCAGCACAAATATGCCCTTGTCCGGCTTAGACCTGCCCGCGATCAGCCGCGCGCAGAGTATTCCGGTGCAGGCTGAGCACACCCACCATACCGCCGGGTTGCCAAAGGCGGATATGGTAGAAGTCATACCCTCCGGAACCCTGTAGCTTATGTAATACCACACCGGCCTAAGGTCAAGGGGCCACTGCCACCATGGGGATTCGTATGGATGGGTAGCGGTAAGACCGCTGTGATAGTTGAACATGAATTTCTGGAAGTCCCATATACCGCTGAGCCCGTAATGATTCTCACAGAGCACATAGGGCATGTAGGACAGCAGATATATCACCACAGGCACCGCGATATAGAATACACAGCACCAAAGCAGCGTTATCAGGGTATTCCGCCAGAAGCCCTGCACCCTGCGGCGCTCCGCCTTGCCGGTGGCATTTTTGAAGCGCCTGTACTCGGCGTATCTCTGGCCCAGCGAGGTAAATAGTATCACCGCGAGGCCGCCGCCCGCGTATATGCATATCCACTTGCTCGCGGCGCCCAGGCCAAAGAACAGGCCGGCTATGGCAAGGGGCTTCAATGTGGCCTTCAGGCCGTCGTCAAAGAAGTTCATGCAGTAATAGTCGTACATGAAGTAGTACATGAGTATTATGAAAAATACCCCGTATACGTCAATGGTGGCTATGCGGGTCTGGGTAAAGTGCATGAAGTCGAAGGTGAACAGGCCGGCGGAAAGCAGCGCATAGTCGCTGCGGCGGAACAGCTTTTTGCCGAAGGCGTACATTATCGGTACCATGGCTATTCCGAACAGCGTTCCTATTATTCGCCAGCCGAAGGCGTTCATGCCGAATATGGCAATTCCCAGCATGATGAATATCTTGCCGAGCGGCGGATGGGAGTTCTCGTATGGCGCTATGCCGTGCAGGTGTTCGTAAGCCGTGCGGCCGTGGTACAGCTCATCAAAGTACATTCCGTTCAGGTAAGAAGGAGTTGCCGGTATCTCCTCAGGCTCGTCCACAAGAGCCTCCGCCCCCTCGGACGCAGCGGATTTTATTATATTGCCGTCGCCGTCGAGCAGGGCGATCTCATTTATCCATACCCTGCCCTCCGTTACCTCTATGCCTATCTTATCGGTATAAACCGCGTCATCGCCACTCACGGTTATCCAGCGGAACATATCGTCGTTCTCCTGAACGTATTCTATGCTCTGCCCGTCGCTAAAGGAAAGAGTTGCCCTTCCCTCATATATTCCGCCGAATATCCTCATCTCGCTTATCTCTTCAGGGCTTTCGAGGGTTATGGCCGCCGTATCACCAACGCTGCCTATCCAGTAATTCTCAGGCGCCTGCGTTGTGCCGAGGTTCGTCAGGGCGATTATGGCGTACACCAGCGTCAGGGCAAAGCAGTACAGCCTGTCCCTCACGGTAACGACAGGCGTATCCCCCTGTATTTCATATACGGTCCCGTCCGTCTTTTCCATTCTTTCCTCACAATATGCGGGATATATCTCCCGCCTTACAGTCATGCTCCAATAGGCAGTAATCATGCTTGCAAAGGCCATCAGGTTTATCACAGAGCCTATCAGAGTTATCACATTATACTCAGCGCCCCTGAGCGCTGCGCTTTTCACCACCACAAAGGCGGCAAGGACGTTTAGCAGCAGAGCGCAGGTATATATCACATACGTCTTTATCAGCCGCCTGTCCCCGCTCAGCAGGAAGGCCGCAATGAGCAGCGGCAGCACCGGGAAAATATATCTCTCATGCATATACTGGCCGAAGGTGAATATACCGGAGAGCAGCAGCGCCCCAGACAGAGTGAGGCTGTATTTTTTATCCCGTGACCTTATGTATCCTGCAGCTGCGGCTATGCATGAGAGCGCTATCATAATGCTCCCCCATTTGCCATAGGTCAGGCCCAGCAGCGGTGCGTTCACATCTTTCCAGTTGCCCCCCAGCAGCGCCGGCATGTTGAAGGCTTCTACGCTTGCATAGGGGTAGGACGTTGCGGTGCCCAGCAGCTTGTCCATGAACCACAGCGGCTGCTGCGTCCCCTTGAACGGCCATGCCAGGGCAAATATGGCTATTACAGCCAACGCTACCGCCGCCAATGTACGAAGGGCATACCTCCAGCCCTTATCGTACACCTTAGCGAAGTATGCCGCCGCAAACAGCGGCCCTATCATGAGAGACTGTGGCTTGGTTATGATAGCCACTCCGTAAAGGAGGCCCGCAAGCTCCAGTTTGCCGCTATCAAAGAGATATATCACGCCCAGCAGCATTATGGCAGGTATCATGTCCACCTGCCCCCAGGCGCCCGATATGAACGCCATAGCCGGGTTGAACGCCACTATGCAGCACAAAAGCGTCGACTGGCTCTCGGTGAGTCTTTTGCGGGCTATCCTATAGGCCATATACGCAGCGAATATATCTGCCATTATGCTTGGCATCTTGGTTATTAGCACATATCCCGCGCCGCCGTATTCCAGGCCGAGCGCTCTGGCTATGCTGCCGGTAAGCCAGAGTATGTACATATACCCCGGCGGATAGTCCGCGAACATGCCGCTGTTATAGAAGTTCGCCAATCCGTCCCCGGCAAGGTGGTAGCTCCATGCCATAAAACAGTTTATGTCCGTGCTGTGGCCGTAAAATACCAGCGACAGCAGGCAGCGCATAAGAAACGCCAGCACGAGCAGCGTGCAGACATTGACGCCTTCCCCATCGGGCTCGGGCTTTTTGAGTATGCCCTTCCTGTAGCATATGGCGCCAATCACGCCACTTAGCAGCACGGTAAGGAGCATGGCGCCGCCGTGCAGCTCGTTTACGTTGTGGCCGCCGCTTTCATTGTTTGCGTTTACATTATTGTAATAATAAAAGTCCTGTACTTCACCTGCGGGAGCGCCGTCCAGCTTTGTCACGGAGAAATCCCTGAACCACGCCTCTCCCGAGGACAGGCTGCCGTAACCGCCAAGGCGCATACATACCGTCATGGTGTGCTGATCCTGCCCCGTTCTGCCCACAAGCTCCGCCCGCCGCCAGTCCGCGTCTCCCGTTATGGGCTCTGAAGCCGCCATGGTGCCCGCAACAGAGACGTTCGCGCCGCCTCCGTCCGAGACTCCGCAGGCCTTTATATCGCAGCTTATGCGGTAATATGAATCCGGCGCAACGTCTATATCCTGGCAAAGCCTTACGTCGTTTTGAACCGGGTTGGTCATATGCAGGCAGGTATTCCCGTCAGCTTCGTCCAGCTCAACGAAAAAATCCCCGTCGCCGGTATACCAGGCGTCAATATACCAGCCCGAGGGCATAGATTCCGCATCCATATATTGAAAGTCGGAATTCTCGATATATACCTGTTCCTCGGCATATGCCCCGCACAACGGAAACAGCGCCATGAGAAAAGCAGAAATTATAAGAACAAATCTTCGCATACTACCTCAGCGTGTAATTTATATGTATTATTTTACCACAAATCGCCCGTATCCACACCCATATAAAGAAAAATCACGCCTGAAAGGCATTTTTGATATATTCTACCCTGCACTCCACAAGATCCACCTCCGCCACATCAAAGCGAACCGGGGCATCCCAAAGCCCGTTCTCGGTAAGATAGGCCGAGGCAGCCTTTATTATGTTCCGCTGCTTTGCGTATGTTACCGCCTCCCTGCCAAGGCCCATATTCCGGCTGCTCCTGGCCTTGACTTCTATAAATACCGTTGTTTCGCCGTCCATTGCGATTATATCCACCTCACAGCCCAGCCGTCTATAGTTGCGTTCCAGCAGTACAAAGCCCTGCCGCACAAGATACTCCGCGGCAATATTCTCTCCGCGCCTTCCCTTGCTTATCCTGCTGGTATCCGGCATAGGCCTATTCTCCCATGAAATTTTTTATGAAGCTGCGTCTGTGTATTGGACAGGGGCCGTATTTTTTAAGCGCCGCTATGTGCTCCGCCGTGCCGTAACCCTTGTTCTTGGCAAATCCGTATTCCGGGTACAGCGCGTCTATTTCTATCATATAGTTGTCCCTCTGCACCTTGGCCACGATTGACGCTGCGGCAATAAGGTAGCTGAGCGCGTCTCCGTGTATGAGCGGGTGCTGCTCGGCGGATATATCGAGACCGGATATGGCGTCAAGGAGTACCACATCAGGCTTTTTGTCCAGCTTATCAAAGGCCTCCTTGAAAGCTCGCTTGGTAGCGTTGAGTATGTTTATTTCATCTATCTCCGCAGGCTCTCGCCAGCCCGCAGCCACGGACACCGCACTGTCAATAAGCTGGGGATACAGCTTCTCCCGCCGCCCGGGGGACAGCTTTTTTGAATCGTTGACGTATTTTATCAGCGGCTCGGGAGGCAGCACTATGCAGGCAGCCACCACCGGTCCCGCCAAAGGTCCCCTGCCCACCTCGTCCATGCCGCCGGGTAGTATGCCTTTATTCCAGTATTCACGCTCTATTCTGCAAAGCTCTTTGAGCCTTTCGTCTTCATTTTTCCGGGGCATTTTTCTCCTCCCGCGGGTCGTCCAGAGTCACGCGGGCTATCTTGCCAGCCCTGAATTCGTCCAGCACTATATGTGCCGCCCGTTCAGTATCCAATACGCCGCCGCCCAACACGAAGCCGCGGCTCTTACATACGCCCTCAAGGAGTTCTTCCGGAGCCATATCCTTTTCCAGCTTCTTATACCGCGCCACAAGCTCCTCCGGGCATATCCTCATCAGGTCGAAAATCAGGCTGGCCGCCAGCTCCTCTGTGTCCATTATGTCGTCCTTTATGGAGCCTATATACGCCACATGCCTGGCAAGCTGAGGGTCCTCAAGCTTGGGCCAGAGCAGGCCGGGGGTATCCATCAGTTCAAGATAAGGCGTTATCTTTACCCACTGCTGCCCCTTTGTTACGCCGGGCTTATCCCCCACCTGCGCCCTGTTCGTTCCGGCGATGCGGTTTATGAAGGTGGATTTGCCCACGTTGGGTATGCCCACTATCATGGCGCGGACGGTCTTTTTTACGCCCTTGGCGAGGGATTTTTCCACCTTTTCCTTTGCAGCGTTTTCCATCAGCTCCAGTGCGGCCTTTTTCTTTGCGGAGTTTGTGGCCACGAATTCAATTGACTCTATGCCATTCTTTTTGTATTCTGTTATCCATGCCTTAGTAAGCGCGGGAGAAGCCAGATCGCTCTTGTTCAGCAGCACCACGCGCTTTTTATCTTTAAAAAGACCGTCAAAGTCAGGGTTGCGGGTAGCCCGTGGCGCTCTTGCGTCAACTATTTCAACTACCACATCTATAAGCTTCAGGCTTTCCGTAAGCTGCCTGCGGGCCTTTGCCATATGACCCGGGTACCATTGTATAAGCATATTTTCCTCCGTGAGGTCAAAATTGATAAAATCAGTATATCAGCAAAGCAATACAAAAACCAGAACAAAGTAAAAGCCCCCGGCGTAAGCGCCGGAGGCCTTTGTGGTTTTTGTTACTTGGTGACGATGCGCTCCACGATCTTGGCAGCTTTACCAACGCGGTTGCGGAGGTAATACAGCTTAGCCCTGCGAACCTGGCCGTGACGCACTACTTCGATGCGGCCGATACGGGGGCTATGATAGGGGAAAGTGCGCTCTACGCCTACGCCGTAGGATACGCGGCGAACGGTGAAGGTCTCGCGGATACCGCCGCCCTGCATTTTAATCACGATGCCTTCGAAGTTCTGAAGACGTTCGCGGTTGCCTTCCACGACCTTAACGAATACGCGGACGGTGTCACCGACTTCCAGCTTGGGCAGGTCGGTACGGAGCTGTTCTTTTTCCAGTTCTTTAATGATGTTGGACATTTTATTCTCCTTCCTACGGGTGTTCTTACACGACTTTCCGCCGCCATTGGACCAACCGTTGTCACAAACGAAAGTATTATAACACGGCATCTGCCCTTTTGCAAGGTATTTATGCCTGTTTATCTTGACTTTTTAAGGATTGCAGGAATATTTTTTCCTTTTTGCCGAGTTTTTTTTCGTCTATAAGCTCCGGCCTTGTCTTATATGTAGCCTCTATGCTGCGCTCCCGCCGCCATTTAGCTATCAGCGCATGGTTGCCGTTTAGCAGCACCTCGGGTACCGCCATGTCCCTGAACACCGCGGGTCGGGTATACTGGGGGTATTCGAGAAGCCCGTCCGAGAAGGATTCGTCCTCCGCCGACTCCGCGCTGCCCAGCACGCCGGGAATAAACCTGCTGACGCAATCTATTATAACCATCGCAGGCAGCTCGCCGCCGGTGAGCACATAATCGCCTATGGACAGCTCCATGTCCATCTGCTCCATTGCCCGCTCGTCAATACCCTCGTAATGGCCGCAGAGGAACAGCAGCCTGTCCTTTGCGGCAAGCTCACGGGCTACGGGCACGCTGAGAGTCCTTCCTCGGGGCGCCATGGCGATCCTCAGTGCCTCGTGGTCAGGGTCAACGTCCTCAAGGCAGGAGAATATGGGCTGGGCCATCATAACCATGCCTGCGCCGCCGCCGAATGGGTAGTCATCGGTGTTCTTGTGCTTGGATTCGGAATAGTCGCGGATATTGTGAAGGCGTATGTCCAGTATGCCCTTATCCTTTGCACGGCCCAATATGCTTGTATCCATAGGCCCCGCAAACATCTCGGGAAATACCGTAAGTATATCAATCCTCAAACAGCCCCACCTCCGCAAGTACATCTGCGTAAAGCTCAATGCGCTTATTCGCCACATCGACTTCTTTCAGCAGCTTCCTGAGCGCCGGTACCATAAGCTGTTTTTCGCCCTGAATTACGTAAACGTCGTTTGCGCCGGTTTCAAGCACATCGGTAAGCTTGCCGTAATATGCGCCGTTTGTATCGTATACATCGCAGCCTATCATATCTGCAACGAAATATCTGCCCTCCGGCAGCTTTACGGCGTGTTCCCGGTCCACGGAGATGTAGTGGTTGCGCAGCGTCTCCGCCGTGTTCCGGTCACGGCATACGGAGATAGTCATATATACCGCGTCTGGCTGCACGCTGACGTCTGATACCTCCACCTTCTCATAAGCGCCGCGGCGCTCAAGGTAGGCCTCTCTGAGACCTTTGTATCGGGTAAGATCCTCGGACAAGGGCTGCACCTTAAGGGCGCCGTGTACGCCGTGTGGGCGGGTTATAAGGCCTATGCGCAAATACTCCATTGAGTTTCTCCTGCAAAAAAATTTCCAATTACGCAAAAAAGTGGTTTTGCCCACTTTTCTGCATATCGCCTTAGACTATCTCTACGACGTACTTTTTGTTTTCCTTTACGGACGCGGCCTTGACTACGGTCCTTATAGCCTTCGCTATGCGGCCCTGCTTGCCTATTACCTTGCCCATATCGTCAGGAGCTACGGTGAGCTCGATTATTGTTGAGTTTTCGCCCTCTTTTACCTCGACCTTGACCTCTTCGGGCTTATCCACGAGGTTCATGGCGATGTATTTTACCAATTCACCCATAGCGTTACTCAAATTATCCGTGGTTATTACTGGATAGCGCCGGACTTCTTAAGCAAGCCGCGTACAGTATCGGTGGGCTGTGCGCCGTTCTTTATCCACTGGGCAGCCTTCTCGTTATCTACCTTCAGCTCCGCAGGGTCAGAAGTGGGATTGTAATAGCCGATTTCCTCAACAAAAGCACCATCGCGGGGAGAGCGGGAATCTGCAACAACGATGCGGTAGAAAGGAGCCTTCTTGGCGCCCATGCGGCGAAGCCTGATCTTTAGCATGACTAAATTTCCTCCAAATATTGTTTATAGTTATTTAATATTGAAAGCGGTAACCTGTGGCTTAAAAGCCGAAGGGAAAACGCATCTTTCCTTTTTTGCCGAACTTGCCCGAGCTTAGCTGCTTCATGAGTTTGCGCGAGGACTCGAACTGGTTCAAAAGGCGGTTTACCTCCTGAACCGAGTTGCCGCTGCCCGCTGCGATTCTTCTCCGTCTGCTGGCATTAAGGAGCTCCGGCTTCGCCCTCTCTTTGGGCGTCATGGACTTTATTATGGCCAAAGTCTTTTTAAGCTGCTTTTCGTCTATCTGTACGTTGCCCAGCTTGCCCGCGTCCATGCCCGGAACCATGGATAGCATGCTTCCCATATCCATGTTCTGCATCTGCTCCATCTGCTGCATGAAATCTTCCAGCGTGAACTCGTTGGTCTTTATCTTTTTGGCAAGCTCCTCCGCCTTTTTCGCATCGAAGCTCTCCTGAGCCTTCTCTATGAGGGTCATAACATCCCCCATGCCCAGTATGCGGCTTGCCATCCTGTCAGGATAGAAGGGCTCGATATCGGTGAGCTTTTCGCCGTTGCCGCAGAACTTTATGGGCTTTCCGGTAACCTCCCTTACAGACAGCGCAGCGCCGCCTCTTGTGTCGCCGTCCAGCTTGGTGATTATGACGCCGGTAAGTTCCAAGGCGTCGTTGAATGCCTTTGCGGCATTCACGGCGTCCTGACCCGTCATGGCATCGATGACCAGAAGTATCTCGGCGGGGTTCACCGCGTCGCGCACCTTCTCTATCTCAGCCATCATGTCAGAGTCTATATGCAGGCGTCCGGCGGTATCCACTATCACCATGTCCCGCATGTTGCGCTTTGCGTACTCTACGGCCTCCCGCGCTGTAATGACGGGATCCTGCGTGCCCTTTTCGAAAACCGGCAGGTTGAGCTTTTCGCCCACTACCTGCAGCTGCTTTATGGCGGCAGGCCTGTAAACGTCGCAGGCTACCAGCAGCGGCGACTTTCCGAAGTGCTTCTGGCAGTACGCCCCCAGCTTACCCGCCATGGTGGTCTTGCCCGCGCCCTGAAGGCCGGCGAGCAGTATCACCGAAGGATTCTTCGAGCCGAACTCCAGCTTGGCGTTTGAGCCGCCCATGAGCTTCACAAGCTCGTCGTTTACTATCTTTATCACCTGCTGGCCGGGTGTGAGGCTTTCCAGTACCTCCGCGCCCACCGCGCGCTCGGTGACGGAATTTATGAATTTTTTTACCACAGTAAAGTTTACGTCCGCCTCGAGCAGAGCCAACTTTACCTCCCGCATAGCTTCCTTTACTTCCTTTTCGGAAAGCTTGCCGCGGCCGGAAAGCTTTTTGAATACGTTTTGAAGTTTTGATGAAAGGCCCTCAAATGCCATCTTCACATATCTCCGTCAATGCCCTGATCTTTGCCTTTACGGCGGGATCGTGGCAGATATTTTGCAGCTCCTTAAGCCCATTCATCAGCGCCATGCGCCTCTCCATGAGCTTAAGCCTATTCTCATATCCCTCGAGGTTGTCCTCCGCCTTGATTATGGCGTCCCGTACAGCCTGGCGGGAAACTCCCTCCCTCTCGGCTATTTCAGCCAGTGAGCAGTCCTCGTTTACCGACTGGAAAAGTATGGACCGCTGCCGCTCTGTGAGCAGCTCGCCGTATATATCCAGAAGCAGCCCCAGACGCACGTGCTTTTCCAAGGTAAGACCGCCTTTCCTCGCAAGCTGTAAAGCATAAGTGTTTTACACTCATACTATTATACGGATATTTCTTCTCCTGTCAAGCTTTTTTAGCCGCCTATCATTATGCTTATATTGCCGTGGAGCAGCAGCCGTATTATGCCGCATGCGATAAGGTGGGCGGGATAGTAGATATAAAAGAGCCACTTCATTCCCTTCCAGCTTCCCCGTTCGCCGTTATAGCTTTTAAGAAGCGGTATGGAAAGGGCGGCAAAGAGCTGCACCGCGGCGTATATTTTATCTATAAAGAAGAAATACACTGCGGCGTATACGGCCACCCATACCATCATCCATGTCATCTGCGTCTTAAAGCTGCCCCGATAGGCGCCGATGTAGAGTATCGCTACGGTCGCTATGCAGCTCCAGTCAGAGCAGAAGGATATAAGGCAAACGAGCACTACTATTACGGCTTTCTGCCAGCCCTTGAGCTTGTGGCTGTCGTTCATCTTGAGCAGCATGAGCCCCCAGAACAGCGACCATATCACGCTGGTCTGGTTAAAGGCGGTCGTAGTAAAGGGAATAAAGGGTATGCCGAAGGCGAAGGTGTAGGCAAAATGCGATATCACCGCGAACAGCAGCAGCCGCAGTGCGTATTTTTTAAAGCTGTGGGTATAGTGATACCCCTCGGCTATGAAAAACCACATTATCGGGGCGGTTATGCGTCCGACGCAGTGCAGGGCAAGCTGCGGCCACCCCGTCTGATACCCCGGCCATATCACCCATGTCAGGTGATCGGCGGTCATGGCGATTATGGCGATGAGCTTCAGCTGGTTTGAGTTCAGCCCTTTTTTAGCGATAGCTTCCATAAGCATAAATCCTCATATAAGTTTTCATGGACAGAATTATAAACCATTTGCGCGCAATAAAAAAGGGGGCAGTTTCGCCCCCGCGTGTTGAACAGCTTATTTTATCACTATGTCGCAGCCCTCCAGCGCGACACTCCTTTCCCCATTTTCGGTATCGCTCCAGCCATACACCGGTCTCAGTACTATGCTGCTTGCCTTCTGCTGCTGGTCTGAGGTCAGGGGTATTTCGAAGTTGAACAATCCCTGTCCGCCATTCGGTTCTTTTCCGTCCTTTCCCAGACTCTCCCCATCCACCATTACTTCGTAGTGGAGTCCGTTATATCTGCCCGCATATCCGTATATGAAGGCGCTCTTTTCCGCCTCGCTCCAGCCCTCCGGGAATTCATAGGATACGCTCACAGCTATACTTGTGGCATTAAAAGCCGCCTCGGGCTTAACCGTTATCCCGCTTAGCTCCTTTTCGATATTGTATATCCTGTCATTTTCATGGTCGAGCATCGTAAGGGGATACTTCCCGCTGAGCTGTACGCTGCCCCTTTCCTTCTTAGAGGTGTTCCTGCCGTCTATATCCAGCTCGAACCGCTGTTCTATTTTGGCGATCGTTGCGAACTGCGCCATAACGTCCACCTTACAGTCCAGTATCCTCGACGTGAATACCGCGCTGTAATGGCCCTCCGGCACGTTGGTTTCCTTCAGGTCATACTCGGTATAGAGTATTATGCCCTTGTCCTTCTTTACCCTTTCGGCGTCCATTTTTTCTTTCTCTGAATCATAGTACCCGTCCTGAGGGTATATGCCGGTAGATCCGAATTCCAATTTGTAAGTATTCGCGCCGCTGCTCAGATACAGATTGTCCCCGTACCAGTCCAGCGCCATGCCGCCGTCGCAATACCAGAACGGGCTTGGGTCGGTTTCAAGATAGGACATTACGGTGAGCTTGTCGCTTTCCACGAGAACGTCGGTTATCTTGGGCTTTGCCTCCTTGAGCCATTGCCAGTCCTTTGGGTCATACGGGTCAAAGCCGAGGTTTGCCCTCGCCGCGGCGAATTCCGCGGCTTCATCCGTTTCGTCAAGAGTGTATATGGTATAATCCTGCTCGTTATCCTTCGGAATCTGTATCGCCGCCTCCACATCCGGCATACTCGCCCGGTTCTCCGGCAGCGTGCCGAGGTATTTGTTCCTGTCGAAAAGCCTGCCGAACCAGCCACTCACCGCCTCGCCCACGCTGGGGACCAGCAGAACCGCGCCGATTATAAGCACTACCGCAAATATGGGCGCCAGTGCACGCCAGGGGCTCGCGCCCCTCCTACCGCTTCTTCTTGATTTTTTCATATACTTCTGCTCCCTTTCTTCGGCCTCTGCCCTGAGAAGTATTTCGCCTAGCAGCTCCTCGCGCCGGGAATCCCGTATGTTAAGCCTGTCCAGAGCCTCAATAAAACGCTTATCCTTCATACCCTTCCTCCTTCAGCGCTTCACGCAAAAGCTTCCGCCCGCTGTGCAGGTACCCCCACACGCTCGCCCTGCTCTTGCCCATTGCCTCGGCTATCTCCCCAGAGGTATAGCCCTCGTAATAGTACATATATACCGCCGTCTTGCATTTGTCAGGAAGCTCCATTACCTGCCGCAGCAGGTCTCCCGAGCTTTCCTCCGCCGGTATGCCCTGCAGCGACTCCTCATCTAACTGCACCCGCGTTTTCCAGCCCGACCTCAGGGAATCCCTGCATATATTGGACGCGACGACTATGAGCCACGACTTTTCATGCGCCGCGTTTTCAAACCTGACGGGGCTTTTCATAAGCTTCAAGAAGGTGCTTTGGGCCGCGTCCTCGGCGTCCGCCCTGCTGCCCTTAAAGAACAGCATGCACACCCGGTACACGGCGTCTATGTTGCGCCTGTATATATCCTCCGTCTCTTCCCTTTTCCTCAGGGCTTGATTCAAGGTATCAATCCTCCAGCCAAATGCTTTTTTCTTTCGAAGGCCTTCACCTATAATACGTTTCGCAAAAGCGAATCCTTAAAATAAAAACGGGCTGCATATCACAGCCCATTGCACATTTTGCTTTCATTCTTCGCTAAGCAACGCTCTTGCGTAATCATCGGGATCAAAGGCCTGCATGTCGTCTATGCCCTCGCCAACGCCGACAAAGCGGACAGGTATTTTCAGCTCTTCCTTTACGGCCACGGCCACGCCGCCCTTTGCGGTGCCGTCAAGCTTGGTAAGTATTATGCCGGTAAGCCCTGCGGACTCTCCGAAGGCTCGCGCCTGGGCTATTGCGTTCTGGCCGGTGGTGGCGTCAAGCACCATCAGCGCCTCCACAGGCACGCCGGGCAGCTCCCGGTCCAGCACGCGGCGCATCTTCTCCAGCTCGTTCATGAGGTTTTTCTTATTGTGCAGCCTGCCCGCCGTGTCGCAAAGCAGCATATCCCGGTTTCGCGCCTTGAATGAGGCCGCCGCGTCGAACACTACCGCCGCGGGGTCCGCGCCTTCGCCGTGCTTTATTATTGGCACGCCGGCACGCTCGGCCCATACGGTGAGCTGCTCGGCAGCGGCTGCGCGGAAGGTATCCGCCGCCGCAAGGACTACGTCCCTGCCCTGATTTTTATAATACGCAGCTATCTTGCCCAACGAGGTGGTCTTCCCCACGCCGTTCACGCCGACCACCATTATCACGGCCCTGTTCGCCCCGTCGAGAAATGGCTTTTCGGGCCGCATGAGATCCGCCAGCAGGCTTATAAGCTCCTTGCGCGCCTCGGAACGCTCCTTGATCTTCTTTTCGGCCACCGCATCCCTAAGGCCGCCCAGCAGCTTATCGGTGATCGTCATGCCTACGTCTGCCATTATGAGGGCTTCTTCCAGCTCCTCGTAGAATTCGTCGTCTATGCCGGAGCCTGTGAATATAGCCGCTATGCCGCTGCCTGTCTTGGAAAGCCCCTGCCTGAGCTTATCAAAAAAGCCCGCCATTTGTATTTCCTCCTTTTTGGGTATTATGCGGATTCGGTAAATTTTGCAGATACAACCTTGGATACGCCCCGCTCCTCCATTGCCACGCCGTAAAGCGAGTCACACACCGCCATGCTGCCCTTTCTGTGTGTTATTAATATGAACTGGGTGTCATCGGAATAGTTGCGCACATACTCCGCAAAATTCGTAACGTTAGCATCGTCCAGCGCAGACTCTATCTCGTCCAGTATGCAGAAAGCCGTGGGCTTCAGCTTGAGTATGGCGAACAACAGCGCTATTGCGGTAAGCGCCCGCTCGCCGCCGGAGAGCAGCGAAAGGAGCTGCAGCTTCTTGCCCGGGGGCTGTGCGATTATATCTATATCGCAGTTGAGTATGTCGTCCTTGTCGGAAAGTATCAGCTCTGCCCTGCCGCCGCCGAACAGCTCCACAAATACCTGCGAGAAGTTTTGCTGTATAAGCGCGAACTGCCTGCGGAACTCCTCCTCCATGGTGGAGACAAGGTCGGTTATGAGCACCTGCAGGTCAGCCTCCGCCTTGGTGAGATCCTCATACTGGGCATTCAGCTCATCGTAGCGCTCCTTGACGTTCTTATAGTCCTCTATGGAACCTACGTTCACATCTCCCAGAGCGCGTATCGCCGTTTTCAGCTCGTCCACCCTGATGTGAGATGCGGTTATGGCTATCTGCCGCCGCATTGGCTGGGCGTTCTCATAGGTGAGCTCATAATCCGACCAGATCCTGTCCTGCATGTTCTGCAATTCCAGCTGCGCCTTGTTCAGGTTCAGCTCCGCCCTATGGCTGCGCTCCTTTATGTCGTTGAGCTCTGCGGAAATATTGTCCCGCCGCTCACGCAGCTCGTCTATGGAGTTAAGGCGCTTTGCCCGCTCCTCCTCCATGGTATGCAGCTGATCCGTTAGCCTGTCCACGTCCATGCGCTCGGAGGATATGCTGTTGTCCAGCGCGGCAACCTGTTCTTGCAGCTGAAGGAAGCTTCTGCTGCCCTGCTCTATCTCATCCTTGCTGCGCTTTATGGCAGCCATAAGGCCACTGGCCTCGCGCTCCATGCGCTTTGCCTCGTTTTCGGCGGCGCTTGCCTCTTTCTCGAGGGCCATCAGGGCTACCTTCTGCTCGGTAGCCTTGTCGTTCACATTTGCGGCTTCCGCCCGGAGCTTATTCAGCTCTTCCTGAAGCTTCTTTATGTCGTCCTGGCTTGCCACGTTTCCCTGCTCCCACTGAGAGCGGTCCTCGTTGGCCTCGCGGTACTGCTCGTCTATATTTTCTATGCTGTCGTTTATCTGGGCGAGCTCAAGCCTGGTCTGCTCCATCTCGTCCCTGTTTTCCTCTACGTACTTCTGCACCACGTCCACCTTTTCGCGGTGCGTGGCAAGCTCCACGTCCGCCGCGTGCAGCGCCTCTGACGCTCTCTCCACGGCCTCGCCGGCACGGGCTATATCCCGCTCCAGCCCTTCACGCTCGGATTTGGACGCTTCGAGCTGCTCCCGCTGCTTTTTCAGCGCCGCCGTTATGGTCTCTATCTCCCGCTCACGGCCTATCAGGCTGAACTCCCGCTTTTGGGTGCTTCCGCCGGTCATGCTGCCGCCGGGGTTTATTATATCGCCCTTTAATGTAGCTATTCTGAAGGACGACCTCGCACGCTTGTTTATGGCGATGCCTGCGTCAAGATCCTTCACCACTATCGTGCGGCCAAGAAGGTTTTCAAATATGCCCCTGTATCTCTCATCAAAGGATACGAGGTCGGAGGCTACGCCTATAAAGCCCTCCACGTTGCACATTGACCTTTCGTCATTGCTCAGCAGCCTCGGGCGCATGCTGGAGACCGGCAGCATGGTCGCCCTTCCGTACTGCCTTGAGCGCAGGTATCCTATCACCTGCTTTGCGTCCTGCTCGGTAGGGGTAACTATGTTCTGCAAAGCGGAGCCAAGCGTCATCTCTATTGCGCTCTCGTACTCGCAGGGGACTCGTATAAGTTCCGCCACCACGCCCTCTATGCACTTGCCAAGGAGGGGATCCCTTGCTGCGTCCCTGAGAACGTTCCGGACGCTTGAGTAATATCCCTCGTAGGCACGCTTCATCTCCTGAAGCACCTTTATCCTTGAGCTTTCCGCCTCTATCTGCTGCTCAAGGGCGCGGATATTTTCACTATCCTGCTTTAGCTGTGCGTTCAGCTCGTTAAGGTGGGCTATCGCCGCCATGCGTTCCGCGTTTTTGCCGTCGTAGCCCTGCTTTATCTCGCTGTAGCTGCCGAACACCTGATCATATTCGTGGGAGAGCTTCTCGCCCTCCTCGGCTATAGCCGCCATCTTCTGATTTATGGAGTCTATGCGGCCAAGCAGCGTTGTTTTTATGGCCTCTAATCTCGAAAGCCTGCTCTTTGCATCGGACAGGCGGTTCATGGCCTCTATCATGCTGTTCTTCTGGCTTTCCAGAAGCTGTTCTTTGTCCGATATTTCCGCCTGTATGTCGGCAAGCTGCTTTTCTATCCCGGCAAGCTTTGCTCTCTCGCGCTGCTTCGTCTCCTCCGTGTCGCTGCTCCGGGCGGAAACCTCCGCCATGGATTTCTTCAGTTCCTCCAGCCTGACTCTGTCCTCTCTGGCGGCATTCTCAAGGCGCTCCCTTTCCCTGGCAAGGTTAGCCATTCGCTCCCGGGCCACCTTTGCCTCGCCTGTGCGGTTCTCCACGCCAGTCGTTACAGTCAGCAGCTTTGACTGTATCTCGCCTATGGCAGCATTGAGACTGCGCTCCTTTTCCTCCTCGGCGCTGCAGTCTGCGGCAAGCGCGGCCTCAATGCCTGTGGACTGCCGTATAGCCTCGGCGTACTGCGCCATGCTGTCGTTCAAAGTAGTTATTCGCTCATTGAGCTTATCGTACTGATAGAGGAACACGTTCACCTCTATCTCCTTCAGCTCGTCCCTAAGCTTCAGATACTGTCTCGCCGCGGCGCTCTGCTCCTCGAGAGGGCCTACCTGGCGGCTCAGCTCCTCAAGTATGTCGTTGAGGCGAACCAGGTTTTTTCTCGTGTTTTCCAGCTTGCGTTCGGCCTCTTCCTTGCGCACCCTGTATTTCATCACGCCCGCAGCCTCCTCAAAGGCGTTTCTGCGGTCGTTTGATTTGTTGGAAAGTATCTCCTCTACCTTGCCCTGGCCTATTATGGAATAGCCTTCCTTGCCTATGCCGGTATCACGGAAAAGCTCGCCTATGTCCTTCAGCCTGCACTGTGTATTGTTGATAAGGTATTCGCTTTCACCGCTCCTGTAAACCCGCCGGGTAACGCTGACCTCAGCGAAATCCGTAGGCAGCCTGCCGTCCGAGTTGTCGAATACCAGCGTCACCTCGCAGAAGGACTGGGGCTTCCGCTGCTCGGTGCCGTTAAATATGACGTCCTCCATCTTGTTGCCGCGGAGCACCTTTGCGCTCTGCTCGCCCAAAACCCAGCGGACGGCATCGGCTATGTTGCTCTTGCCGCTGCCGTTGGGACCTATGATAGCCGTTATTCCTTTTTCGACCTGAATCTCGGTCTTTTTAGCGAATGATTTAAATCCGTTGATCTCTATTTTTGTTAACCGCAATATTCCAACCTCTGCGTCAATATGGGCTTATTATTTACAGCAGTCCGAGGCCCTCCAAGGTAGCCTTGGCCGCCCTCTGCCCCGCCTCTTGCTTGCTTCCGCCGCTGCCTACTCCCTTTGGCTCCCCGGCTATGACAGCCTGAAGGGTGAATACCCTTTGATGGTCCGGGCCGGAGGTGTCTATAAGGTCATACGTTACGTTGCCCTGATGCTGCTTCTGCACATGCTCCTGCAGCAGCGTCTTATAATCCTTGGTGTTCACGTTGCGCACCGCGCGCTCTATATGGCCCTCCACCGCATGCAGCACCAGCCTTTTTGCCTCTCCCATACCGCCATCCAGAAATACGGCGCCTATCACCGCCTCCATCGCGTCCGCCAGTATGGACGGCTTGCTCCTGCCGCCCGAGTGCTCCTCGCCATGGCTAAGCAGCAGATAATTACCCAGGCCGAAGCCTACGGCCGATTTATGCAGCGCGCCCTCGCATACCGAAAGGGAGCGCACTCTCGTCATCACGCCCTCGTTCAGCTCAGGGTATTCCTTGTAGAGCTTTTCGCTCACGCAGAGCTCCAGCACTGCGTCACCCAAAAACTCCAGCCTTTCATTGTGTACGCTGCCGTTGCCGTCACCCTTCACATAAGACGTATGTGTAAGAGCCGTATTCAAAAGCTCTGTGTCTTTAAATTTATAGCCAATTGCCGCTTGCAGCTCATTGAGCTTTTGCAGCCTCGCAAATTCCAGCTCCATTTGCTTCCTCCATACCAAAGTACCCGCATCCACCATAAGATGCGGGTACTGTTTGAAGTATAGTTATTTGTTCATTACCCTTAATATATCGCCTACAGTATGTACGTTTGGCAGCTCCTCCTCGGGAACCTGAATTCCATACTCCTGCTCAATATCCATTATAAGCTCCACAACGTCAAGTGAATCGGCCTTGAGGTCTTCCACAAGCCTGGAATCCATGGTTATGGACTCCTCGGGGATATCCATCTGCCTGGAGAGCATTTCGCGAATCTTTTCAAAAGTCATATATAATACCGCCTTTCTTATTATACCAATAAGCAACTATAGTTTAGCCGCATATTATTTTGATGTCAATCCTCTATTCAGTCCGCTACCTCGGGCAGTGACTTTACGGCGCGGCGTATGGTTTCGTTGGTGCCGCTGGAAGCAAAGCTCCGTGCCTGACCCAGCGCCGCCGCAAATGCCTTGGCATTTGAGCTGCCGTGTGCCTTTATCACACCCCCGTCAATACCCAAAAGGGGCGCCCCGCCGTACTCGGTATAATCCATTACCTTTTTGAAGCGCCTGAAGGCGGGCTTCGCCATTGCGGCGCCCAGCTTGCTGCGCGTATCTGCCATGAGCTCTTTTTTGAGCATACCCATTAACGTGGCGGCAAGGCCCTCTGTATATTTAAGGACGATGTTTCCCGCGAAGCCATCACAGACTATGGCGTCAAAGTCGCCTGAGAGTATCTCCCTCGCCTCGCAGTTTCCGGCAAAGTTCACGGGCGTCTGCTCAAGTAACTTATAGGCAGCCTTGGTAAGCTCGTTTCCCTTTTCGGCTTCCGCGCCGTTGTTGAGGAGGCCCACTCTGGGGTTATCCACACCCATTATATCGTGCATGTACGCAGACGCCATCACGGCAAACTGCTGAAGGTACGAGGGCTTGCAGTCAACGTTTGCGCCGCAGTCCATTATAAGTACACAGCCCTTTTCCGCCGGGAACACCACTCCTATGGCCGGACGCTTTACTCCTTCGATGCGCTTTATTATGAATGTGGCTCCCGCAAGCACCGCGCCGGTGCTGCCTGCCGATACCACGCAGTCAGCCTTCCTGTCGCGCACAAGCTCCATGGCTTTTACGAGGGAGGAGTCCTTCTTTTTGCGTATGGCGAAGGTCGGCTGCTCATCGCAGGATATTATTTCGGGTGCGTGAAGAATATCCACCCGCGCAACGTCATACTGATACTTTCCAAGCTCAGCCTTTATTCGCTCCTCGTCGCCGCAGAGGGTGACGGACATATCGGGATACTTTTTCAGGGCATCTATGCAGCCTTCTACTACCGCCGCCGGGGCATTGTCGCCGCCGAAAGCATCAACAGCTATTCTCATCTGTCGTCTCCTAATATAATACTAAGGAATATTATACAATATTTTTAACTAAAACAAAAGAGGCCCTTTTATCGGGAGCCCCTTGAGTTTTAAAATTTTCAGGCGATATTAGTCCTTATCCACTGCAACTGCCTGCTTGCCGTCGTAATAGCCGCACTTTTTGCATACACGATGAGCCAGCTTGGGCTCATGGCACTGCGGACATTCCACGATACCGGGAACGGTCAACTTCCAATGGGCTCTGCGCTGGTCGCGCCTTGCCTTAGACGTTTTTCTCTTAGGGACTGCCATGGTTACACCTCCTTATCGTGATACAACAGCTGCTCCAGAGCGGAGAAAGGATTTTCCTTCTCTTTCTCTCTAACACAGGAACACTGAACTGTGTTCAAATCGCACCCGCAAACCGGGCAAAGCCCCTTACAATCCTCGCTGCACTTGCTGAAAGCAGGCAGATTGAGGAATAAGTCGTCAAGGAGCATCTGGCTGACATCCAATTCCTCGCCGGTGTAGCCGTAGCATTCGCTGTCCGGCTCCGGCTCCCGGAGAAAGCGCTCGTCGAAGTCGAAGGTAAGCTCCTCGATGAAGGGCTTGCCGCAAAGGGCGCATTCGGAATCCAGCCTCGTGGTAGCCGTACCCTTGAAGCTGAAGCCCTCGCCGTCAAAGAAGTACTCGCCCTCTACCGTAAGCGGAGCGGCGAATTTAAGCTCCCTGCCGAGATATTCCTGCCTGTCGAGGATCACATCCTCATGGCATCTGCCTATCCGGCCCGGCTGCTTGAGTTCCTGTGCAACGTTAAGCTTCATACTTATCCTTTCAAGAGCACACCTTATGTATTTTATATAAAAGGCGTTAATTTGTCAACTGGTTATTTTGTGACGAGCCTTGCAGTATCCCTTGCGATGGTCATTTCCTCGTCGGTGGGGATAACAAAGATCTTTACCTTGCTCTCGGGCTTGCTTATGCAGACTTCTTCGCCCCGGGGACAGGTCATGTTGTAATCGAAATCGGCTACTATGCCCATGTACTCCATATCCTTGAGGATGTCCCTGCGTACCTCGCGGTCGTTCTCGCCTACGCCGGCAGTGAATACGATAGCGTCAGCACCGTTGAGGGCTGCCGCGTATGCGCCGATGTACTTCTTTACGGCATATACGAACATATCGAGGGCCAGCTTGGCGCGCTCATCGCCCTTCTCTGCGGCGGCACCCAGATCGCGGAAGTCGCTGGAGATGCCGGAGATGCCCAGCATACCGCTCTTCTTGTTCATGTAGGTATCCATCTCCTTGGCGGTCATGCCGGTCTTATCCATCAGGAAGGGCATGATGGCGGGGTCGATGCTGCCGCAGCGGGTGCCCATGGGAAGGCCCTCAAGAGGGGTGAGGCCCATGGAGGTATCCACGCACTTGCCGGCCTTGGAGCAGCTTACGCTGGAGCCGTTGCCCAGATGGCAGGTAATGACCTTTGCATTGGGGTTGCCCAGCAGCTCAAGGGCACGGCCGGTGACGTACCTGTGGGAGGTTCCGTGGAAGCCGTAACGGCGTACCTTATAGTTCTCGTATGCCTCGTAGGGCAGAGCGTACATATAATGAGACTTCTCCATGGCCATGCCCCAGCCGGTATCGAATACCGCTACCATGGGTACGCCGGGCATAACAGCCATGCAGCCGCGGATGCCCATAAGGTTGGCGGGATTGTGGAGAGGTCCGAGAGGAATGCAGTCCTCAATTGCCTTAAGAACTTCGTCGTCGATGAGGATAGGATCATACAGCTTCTCGCCGCCATGGAGCACGCGATGGCCCACCGCATCTATCTCACTCATGTTCTTTATTACGCCGATCTCGGGATCCGCAAGAACCTCCAGAACCATGGCGATAGCGTCCTCGTGATTCTTCATATCCTGCTGCTTCTCGTACTTGTCGCCCTTGGCGGACTTGTAGGAGATCATGGAGCCGGGTATTCCTATGCGCTCACAGATGCCCTTTGCTATCACGCTGCTGTGATCGAGATCGATGAGCTGATACTTCAGGGAAGAGCTGCCTGCGTTGATTACGAGAATTTTCATTTATATTTTTCCTCCGATAATGATTACATATTCTGTGCCTGAACGGCGGTAATGGCAACGACGGATACTATATCGTCAACGCTGCAGCCGCGGGACAGGTCGTTGATGGGCTTTGCGAAGCCCTGGCAGATGGGGCCTATGGCCTCTGCGCCTGCCAGACGCTGAACCAGCTTATAGCCGATGTTGCCCGCCTGCAGGTCGGGGAAGATCAGTACATTGGCCTTGCCGGCAACAGGGCTTCCGGGGCTCTTGAGCTGGCCGACTTTTTCGACCAGAGCAGCATCCGCCTGAAGTTCGCCGTCCACGTTAAGCTCGGGAGCAAGCTCGTGTACCAGCCTGGTAGCTTCCGCTACGCGATCCACGTTCTCGTGCTTGGCGCTGCCCTTGGTGGAGAAGGAAAGCATGGCTACGCGGGGCTCCATTCCGCAAAGCGCCTTTGCGCTCTGTGCGGAGCTGATGGCTATGGCGGCCAGCTGCTCTGCGGTAGGGGCGATATTTACCGCGCAGTCGCCAAATACCAGCACGCCATTGTCACCGTAGGCCTTGTTGGGAACTTCCATGATAAAGCAGCTGGAAACGGTGGATACGCCCTTTGCGGTCTTTATTATCTGGAGGCCGGGGCGGAGTGTGTTGCCGGTGGTATTTATAGCGCCGGAAACGAAGCCGTCAGCCTTGTCATCGTAAACCATCATAGCGGCGAAAAACAGGGGGTCGAGCATGGTCTTCTGCGCCTGCTCAAGGGTAACGCCCTTCTTTGCGCGCATTTCAGCGAACTTCTCGCAGTATCCGGGATACAGCTCAGAGGCAGCCGGGTCGATCATTGCAATGTCGTCCACGTTCACGTTGAACCTGGCAGCGGCAGCCTTGATATCCTCGCTTTTGCCGATAAGGGTAACCTTGGCGATGCCCTGATCGGTTATCAGCCTTGCGGCCTGAACGGTACGCTCCTCACTTCCCTCGGGAAGCACTATGTGCTTTACGTCAGCTTTTGCTTTTGCTTTGATGGTGTCGATGATAGACATTATTCCGTCTCCTTTCAAAAATCTGCTTTATGATACTTCCGTTATAAGCATACCTAGACTTTTGTATTATAGCATAAGTTTTCCAAATACAACAGCGCATAAACAAATTTCCCGCTTATTTTTCCCCTTTTCCCCCGGGCTTGGCTATCGTATAATGTAAGCATGAAATCAGTGGGAATAATAGCCGAATACAACCCCTTTCACAACGGCCACGCCTATCAGCTGCAAAAAGCCAAAGAGGCGTCCGGTGCCGATTTTGCCGTTGCCGTAATGAGTGGGGACTTCGTGCAGCGGGGCGAGCCCGCCATGTTCGAAAAGCGGCTTAGGGCCAGGTGGGCCCTCGAGAACGGCGCGGACATGGTCATAACGCTGCCCACGCCATTTGCCCTTGCCAGCGCCGAGGCATTTGCTCTCGGCGGCGTAACGCTGCTTTCAAGAAGCGGCATAGCGGATTCCATAGCCTTCGGCAGCGAATGCGGCGATACGGATCTCCTTTGCCGTGCTGCGGACGTGCTGAACAACGAGCCTGACGAATTGAAGGCGCTTATAAAGTCAAACATTTTCCGGGGCCTTTCTTACCCTGACGCCAGGGCGCGTGCCTTCGGTGAGTACCTTCCTCCCGAGCTTGCATCAGTGTTTTCTTCCCCAAACGACATACTTGGCATAGAATATATCCGCGCCATACGCCGCATTGACGCCACTCTGCAGCCCATCGCCATAGGCCGCACCGGCGTTGCCCACGACAGCGCCCACACCTGCGGCGGATTTACCAGCGCGTCAAATATACGGCGATTGATCGTCTCAGGCGAATCGGAGTACATAAAGTCTTATATTCCAGAAGGCATTTACGAGGATATGCTCGGCGTACTGGGCAGTACCGCCCCTATCACGCTGCAAAGCCTCTCCCGGGAGACCGTATATGCCCTGCGCCGCATGAGCAAGGAACAGCTCAAGTCGCTGCCTGACGTAACGGAAGGCCTTGAAAACCTGTTCTATTCCGCCTGCCGTAAATACGCTGATATCGGCTCCGTACTCACTGCGGTAAAAAGCCGCCGTTACACCATGGCCCGCCTCAAGCGCATATGTATGTGCGCCCTGCTCGGCATTTACGGCAGTCCTATAAAAAAGCTGGACAGCCTGTTCATACGCGTGCTTGGCATACGCCGCGAAGCGCAGTCTCTCCTCTCCGCCCTGCATGAAAAGTCAGAGCTGCCCGTGTTCACACGCTACGGAGACGTATCAAAGCTCAATGAAAGACAGTCAGAGCTTATGGCGCTGGAAGTGCGCTGCGCCGACATAGCGGCATTGGGCAGACCCTCCCCTTCACCTGTAAAGTCCGACTTTTCCTATCCTCTGATTATAGTTTGACCACCGCTCCGCATACACATAACTGACCGTATGCGGAGGTGTTATCTTGAAAAGGCTCGTCACATATTCAGTATGCGCGCTTTGCTGCTGCGTATTGTTCCTGTACAGTCCTGCCGCCGTCTCATGGGCTTCGGCAGGCTTTTTGATCTGGCGCGATTCACTGCTGCCCGCCCTGCTGCCCTTTTTCGTTTGCGCCAGCGTAATGCAGAATGCCGGCGTATCCGGCAGGCTGGAGCGCGCCTCGCTTATATTCCTTTCCCTCATCTCCGGCGCGCCGGCCGGGGCAAGGCTGCTGTCAGGCTACGGCGAGCCTGACGCCCGCTCCGCCGCCATACTCAACAACGTCAGCCCCATCTTCATATACGCCTCCTTCTGCTCCGGCATGGTCGGCTGCCCGCAGCTCGCGCTTTACATACTTCCGGCGCAGTTTTTATCCGCAGCAATAATGCTGCTTCTCTTTCCCATACGCATAAAATCCCGTCCGCAGGCATCCTTTTCTTCTCCCCTGCGTCTCCTGTCGAACGCCCTGCAAAGCAGCGTTTCCGCAATGCTTAACATATGCGCGGCTCTGGTGTTCTTCTCGGCGCTCATGGGCGGATTCGGAGCCATGCTGGGCGCCGGCAAAAGCGGCTCCCTGTCAGGCGCTGTGCTTTACGGAATGCTGGAAATGGCAGGCGGAAGCGCAGCGCTGAGCAAGCTCGGCATAGGCATGCGGCCCCTTGGAACCGCCGCAGCATTCGTTTTTTCCTTCGGCGGGCTGTGCGTCTACGCCCAGTCGCTGACTTTTTCCCCGCTGCCCTTCCTCCGCTATTTTTCTACGAAGCTGATGCAGGGCGCCCTTTCCGCAGCCATAGCCTATATTTTTCTCACGCTGTTTCCGCTGCCGCTGCCGGTGTACCGTTCCGTCACGGCGGATACGCTGCTGCACAATACGCTGTCCATTGCCGCGGCGCTGGGCGCTATGCTCATGGCGCTGTCCGTAGTGATGATGATAGGGGCGGCGGGGCGGTACAAAAAAGCCAAAAGAAAAAGCGCCCCGGGTGGAGCGCAATAAAGCTCAGGCTTTAGTCGTCAAAATCGTCATCGTCTTCGTCGTCGAAGTCGTCATCATCGAAGTTCTTGTGCTTCTTGAACAGGCCGAACAGGAAGCCGCCCTTCTTGTCGTCCTCTTCCTCGTCGTCATCGTAATAATCGTCATCGTCCTCGTCGTCGATGTTGTCTACGGGCTCGGCTGCCTTGCGCCTGCCGCGGTTGCTCTCGGATACAGAGTTGCGTGGCTCGGGCTTAGGCTGGGGAGATACCGGCTTGCGTGCGGGCTGCGCCGCGGCGGCAGCAGAGGCTGCCGTCTGCTGCTGTACGCTTGCCATTACATCATCTGCGCTCATTGCCGGCTTTGAGGGCTGTGTGAACTGCTGTATAGGCTGTACGGGAGTGGCTACTCTCGCCCTTGCGCCCAGATCCTTGCGATTTACGTTGACCAGATTCTTGTACTCGTCGAGGAACCTTTCGAGGTCTGCCAGTATGTCGTCGGCATAGGTCTTGGCATTCTCGAATACCTCGTTAGCATTGTACTCAGCCTTTGCGGCAAGGAGCTGCGCCCTCTTCTGGGCCTCCTGATATATCTCGTCCTCGGCGATGAGACGTTCGTACTCCTCACGGGCCTTTTCGAGCACCAGGTTGGCTTTGTTCTGCGCCTCTGCCACTATGGCGTCAGCTTTGGTATTGGCGGCGTCTATGGTCTCCTGCGCGGTGTCGTTTGCACTGTCTATAGTATTCTGAGCCTCTATCATAAGGCTGTTGGCCCGGCGTATATCCTCCGGAATAGTGGTCTTAAGGTCGCCCAGAAGGTCAAAAACCTCCTCAACGTCCACGGTGCGCTTGGTTGCGCTGCCGGAGAGCTTAGGTTTGGGGCTGTTCTCTATAAGATCCTCAAGCTGATCTATAATGTCGTAAATTTTGAGGTTCTGCATATTATTGCTCATCGCTTAATCAACCTTTCTGCGATTTTATTTTTTATTGCGTCGGGCACCAGCCCGTCGATATCCTTTCCGTAGGAAGCCATCTCCTTAACCGCGCTGGAGCTTATAAACTCAAGCTCCGGCCTTGCCAACAGATAAACAGTCTCTATATCGGGCCTCAGGAACTTATTTGCCCCCTCCATTGACCTTTCGTATTCAAGGTCGCTGCCGTTCCTTATTCCGCGTATTATGGCAGCGGCGCCCTTCTGCCTTGCGAAATCCACCGCAAGGCCGCTGTATGCCTCGGCGCAGACGTTGCTAAGTCCCTCCGCCCTTGCCGCCTCCATAAGCAGCCCGCACCGTTCATCGGCGGTAAAGACAGGCTTTTTGTTGGGGTTTGTCAATACCGCTACATATACCATGTCGAAAAGCTCCGCAGCTCGCATGAATATATCCATGTGGCCCAGCGTAGGCGGGTCAAAGCTCCCGGTGCATATGGCTGTTCTCATTATTGCCTCTCTCTTATGAAGGAAATTGCGGCAAGCTCGCCATAATGGCGCACATCGTATATCTCCAGCTTGTCGTGTTCTATCATTGGCGGCAGCTTTGAGTCGTGCTCGAGAGCTATTATGAAGCCCTCCGCCAGCAGTCCCTTATCGTAAAGCGTTGCCGCAGCTTTATCGGATATGCCTGCGCCGTAGGGCGGGTCTATGAATACTATGTCGAACCTGTCGCCCCGGAAAGCCATCATGGATACCGCCCGTTCCCAGTCACAATGATATACTCGGCACTTATTCCCATAGCCCAGTTTTTTTATGTTGGCGTTGACTATGTCTATGCTTTCCCTCGCACTGTCGCAGAATACGGCGCTTTCCGCGCCCCGTGAAACCGCCTCAAGCCCCAGCGCCCCGGAACCGGCGAAAAGATCCAGCACTCTTTTGCCGTATATGTCGAATTGGAGTATGCCGAACAGCGACTCCTTTACCCTGTCCAGCGTAGGCCGCGTATCCAACCCCTTTGGGGCGGAAATGGCGCAGCCTCTTTTATCTCCTGCGATTATCCGCATTTACACCTCCAAATACAGCTATTGTATATTTTAACATTATAAAGCCTTCCTAACAAGGATATTTTTGTTTAATTAACAATATATCCCAAATTTGCAGGCCACCGCGTCCATTTTAGCGTCCCAGTTCTCCCTGGGGACCCGCTCCGTTATCTGCTCCTTCAGCGCGAGGCCCAGTTTGAACGCGGCGGCACCGCCGAGCAGCCTGTCATAGTATCCGCCGCCCCGTCCCAGCCTGTAAAGGTCCCTGCCAAAGGCCAGCCCCGGCACTATTATAAGCTCTATCCGGTCGATCGTTATCCGCTCGGACCTCTCCCTGTCAGGCTCTGCTATTCCATATGCGCCCTTCACAAAGCAGCTTCCATCGGAGGGTATATACAGTTCAAGACCGCCATCCCCGCTGCAAACGGGATAAGCGACGTTTTTGCCCATGCTGGCCGCGGCTTTTACCAGCTCAGCGGGGTCGCACTCCCCTGGCAGCGCCCTGTAGCTGAGTATTGTCCGTGCATTTTTGAATGCGATCAGTCCTGCCGCCAGCTTGCAGGCCGAAATCGACTGCGACTTTATGTCTTCTTTTGAAAGCGCCCTTATGCGCTGCTTGATTTCCCTGCGTAAGGCGGCCTTTTCTTCCTTTATGCTCAACGTCAGCCCTCCAATATTGCCTGCGCCACGGCAATATCCTTTATGTGAGATATGCTCACATGCAGCATTCTGCCGCCCATACCGTTCATAAGCTTAAGTGCCTTTCCTGAAAGCGCGGCGAGAGGCCCGCCCTTTTCATTATGGGTTATCTCTATTTCCCTCCATTCGATAATGCCTATTCCTGTGCCCAGCGCCTTTGCTACGGCCTCCTTTGCGGCAAATGCCCCCGCTATGCGCTGCGGGTCGTTATTGCAGGACTTAAGCCTTTGCCGCTCAGTTTCCGTGAACACGCGCTCCATAAAGCCCTCTTTTGCTGCGGCCCGCTTTACCCTTTCTACCTCAATTATGTCTATGCCCGTGCCAAGTATCATTCGGCGCTCCTTACGGCGTCCAGTATAGCGGCAGATACCGCTCTCACCCCCGCTACCAGTACCGGCAGCAGCTCACACTCCCTTTCGCCAGTGGACATTGCAAAGAAGGTATCTCCATCCAGCGAGGTATGCACGGGGCGTATGGTCATGGCCAGCCCGTCGTGTGCCATTGAAGCCAGCTTGTTTGCTTCCTCCCGGGTGAGCTTTGCATTGGTCGCCACCACGCCTATGGTGGTGTTGCCGAAGGCCGCCTGACCGAGAGCCGCCGAATCCATGCAGGGTGTGAGCTTGCCGTCCATATTCGCTGCGGCCACCAGCTCTCCCGTCTCCGGGTCGTATATGTCGCCCAGCGCATTCACTACGGCTATCGCCCCCACCTTTACCCCGTTTTCCAGCTCTATACAGGCTGTACCGAGGCCGCTGTTCACTGCGTACCTGCTCCCGAAAGCCTTTGCCACAGTAGCGCCGGTGCCTGCGCCTATGCTGCCAGATGGGGTGGAATCCTTAGCGTCTTTGCATGCGGCATAGCCCTCCGCCTTGCCGGGGCGCACCTTGGGGTCCCCCACGCCAAGATCGAATATGACCGCCGCAGGGACTATGGGAACTACTCCAATTCCCACGTCTACGCCAAGGCCCTGCTCCTCAAAGTACTGCATGGCTCCGCTTGCCGCATCCAGCCCGTATGCGCTGCCGCCGGAAAGCATTATTGCCTGAACCCTTTCTACGGAATTGTATCCCCGTAGAAGGTCTGTCTCTCTTGTGCCGGGCGCACTGCCGCGAACGTCGACTCCCGCCACCGCCCCTTTTTGGCAAATAACGGCAGTGCATCCGGTTTTTGCCTTTTTATCCGTATAATGGCCTACAGTTATACCCTTAATGTCAGTGATACTTCCGCTCATATTATTCCTCGTCCTCTCCGCCGCTCTCTATGGGACAGTCTATGGCGCCTATCAGCTCCTCCACGCTGTCGCGTATCACGCCGAAGTCATAGCCTCGGCCAGCCAGCCTTCTTACAATTCTTTGCCTTCTGTCGTATTCCTCAAGTCCCTCGAACTGACGGTAAAACTTCTCCGCCACGGCCATGGCGTTCCGTCTTTCCACATCATCGGTCACCTGCTCCATGGCGGCGTCTATGTCGTCGGCGCTAAGGTAATGAGTGCGCAGCTGCTCTTTAAGCTTTCTCCTGCTCAGCGGCTTCGTTGCAAGGCGGGTGGAGACGAAATCCGCCGCGTACCTGACATCGTCAAGGTATTTCAGCTCCTTGAGCCGCTCCACCGCGGCGTACACCTCGTATTCTCCGTAGTTCTGGCCGTCAAGGTAGTTTTCCATCTCCCGCACCGTCCTCGGCCTCGAGGTAAGATAATCCAGAGCGGAATCCATAGCCGATTTACCCGTTTTTTTCTTCTTCATCTATTCTCCTCATAGTAAGTTTCAACGTGCTCCGTCAGATAATATAATTGCGATGCGCATCGCAGACTAAAAAAACGGAGGTTATAAATGACACAAAACGACACGAACTCCTTTATGAAGCAGACCGAACCGGTCAACTACAAAATGGAGACAGCCCAGTCCATGATGGACACCAAGAACCTGGGCATAATACAGGACCAGATGTACCATGAGGCCCTTGCCTACAAGAAGAGCAGGATATACGCCGAAATACTCAGCGAGCAGCCCCTCAAGGACATGGCAAACCGTTTTGCCCAGCACCACAAGCAGCACTTTGACTCGCTGCAAAACTACCTGGACAGCCACCAGTAACTGCAAAAGGAGTGACATATGACGAATCATACCAGTATGAACCAGCAGGAACTTCTTACCGATCTTCTCACCCAGGAAAAGGATCTGGTAAAGGACTACGCAAGCGGAATAACCGAATCCTCCTGTACAAACCTGAGAGAACTGCTTATGAGCAACCTGGCGGAATGCTCCGCCGACCAGTTCGCCGTGTTTGACGAGATGCACAAGCGTCAGATGTACGACACCAAACAGGCTCCGGGATCCGACGTTCAGACGGCTCGCAGCAAGATGCAGCAGCTCAAACAGCAGACCGGCTTTTAATCAGTCTCTGCATACATAGATAGTATACCACAAAACCTGCCCGCGCAACTTAAAATGCGGCATCAAAAAAGGCCGTCTCAATAATGAGATGGCCTTTTACCTGTTTTTGGCTATAGCATTTTCTGCCATTCGCTGGGCCGCTCCACCCATTCGGGCGGATCCGCCGGCTCAGCGGTAACAGCGTCGAGCTTCATGCTGCTGAATCTTTCGCGAAGCTGATCCGGCGTAAGCGGAGAATCTACGCTGCCCATGCAGTCCCGGCATATGTTGCCGCACTCCGGGCACTGACAGCCGCTGAACAGCCCTCTCTCAGTCTGTACCATATAGGTTCCGCAGGCCTTGCAGCTGCACCGCATTATCTATTCACCTCCGCAGAGGTCCTCAGCTCCGGCATTGGAGTTGGAGTTGGAGTTGGGGTAGGAGTGGGCGTGATCGTCGTTTCGGGCGCGGACGATGGGACAGCCTCCGATTCTCCTGCCTGCTCGGCCAAAGGCTCCGTTGTAAGGTCAGGAGTTGTTTCCGGCGTAGGCGCGGGCGTATCATCGGGCGCTATGAATACGTTCAGCACGCTGGCATCGCCCACATATTCCTTTACGTCCTCCACCTGTATCTCGAATTCCGGCTCGCCTTCTGACGCGGTGGTTATCTCGTATTTGTTGTATACGATGACTATGCCGTCCTCGGTTATATAGAACTCCCTGTCGTCGTCTATGGGCAGCAGATCGTTGAGTAGCAGCATGTCGGAATCTTTGGCCTGCGCGGTTATCATATCCGGTATACGGCCCCGCCAATACTGATTGTTCTCATCGAAAAGGTCGCTGATCTTGCACAGAGCTCCCGTCGCCACATCGTAAGTCAGGGCCATGCTGCCAAGGCAGGTGTTGCTTTCATCGTAAAGGTCATACATGAATATCCGCACCGAGAATATTCCGTTGCGGTTGTATTCTACCCGGTATTCGGTAAATACCGCCATATCCAGCTTTTTCGCCTTAGCCATAATATTTTCGCGCATGGAGGCGTTTATCATGTCCGCAGTAGGCTCGTTCTGGAGCGCAGGATACACTATGCAGCAGTTGTTTTCACAGTATGCGCAGCGGGAGATCGTCACCGGCGCATAAATGTCATCTTCCTCCGCGGGTGCGCTTACAGCCACCTGGCTTGAATTGTATTCTTTTACAACTTCAAATACCTCCGGGGCGAAGGTTGCCGCCGGAACTGCCTTTGAGTTTTTTTCAAAGGAAGGCTGGAACTCTGCCGCAGGGGCGGATTCACAGCCGCAAAGCATGATTGCAGCCGCTGCCGCAATCAGGCCGCTCATGATGCTTTTTTTCATTTTATCGCCCCTCCTTTCGAGCTTTTACTGTTACTATTATAGCATCGGCATAATATATTTTTGTTAAGAAAAGGTTAACATATTATGTATTTACTTTTCTGCCTTACGCTTCCGCCTTTTCGCTGCCGCTCTGGGTCACTATGAGCGTCTCCGTATCCGCCATGGCCTTCTGTATCATGCACTCGAAGTCCACCATGGCCTCGCTGTTGCGAAGATCCTCCACCTTGGGCTTTGTGACGGGGTGTTGGGGAACAAATACGGTGCAGCAGTCCTCATACGGCAGTATGGAGGTATTGAATGTATTTATCTTCTTCGCTATATCTATTATATCGTCCTTGTCAAACCCTATAAGAGGACGGAATACCGGCATATCCACCGCATCGTCCGTTACGCAGAGGCTCTCCAGGGTCTGGCTTGCTACCTGACCAAGGGCCTCGCCCGTGATAAGTGCCAGCGCGCCGTCTTCCCTTGCCCAGCGCTCCGCTATCTTCATCATGAGCCTGCGCATGAGCACCGTGGTCTCCTTTGGAGGACATTGCTCGTAAATGGCAAGCTGTATCTCGGTAAACGGCACCAGATGCAGCCTTATGGGTCCGGAGTACCTGGCAACGAGTCCGGTAAGATCCACTACCTTATCCCTTGCCCTTTCGCTGGTGTATGGATAGCTGTAAAAGTGTACGGCAGAAAGCTCAAGGCCGCGCTTTGCCATGAGGTAGCCCGCAACGGGGCTGTCTATACCGCCGGATATGAGCAGCGCGGCGCGGCCGGCGGTACCGGTAGGCATGCCGTTTGCTCCGGGTATCTCCTCGCAGTAAAGATACGCCTTTTCGCGTATTTCAACGCACATCTTTATCTTTGGGGAATGCACGTCTACGCTGAGGCCGGGAAAGCTCTCAAGCAGCACGTGGCCCAGCTCCCGGTTAATCTCCTCGCTGTTCATCGGAAAGCGCTTGTCGGCACGGCGGGCCATAACCTTAAAGGTCGCACTTCGGCTCTCCCCGAGGGCGCGCCGCATGAGCTCCATCGCGCTATCGGCTATGGCGCCCCATTCCTTCTCTACGGCTACGGCGGGGCTTATGGAATGTATGCCGAACACCCTTGTGAGCCTGTCCACCGCCTCATCTCTGTCCTTATCATTTATACCCAGCACGAATATTCTCCCCTGCTCCATGCGCACAGTAGCGCCCAGATCCGAAAGAGCGTGCTTTATTCCTTCGACGAGCTTGCGCTCGAAGAAAGGGCGGTTGAGTCCCTTCAGGTGAATTTCGCCGTAGCGGACCAGCAATACGTTTTCCATAAATCCTCCGTATATATCTCCCGCCGGTTTGCCCGGCAGGAGCAATGCTTTCAGTATTGGTATTATCTGCGCTTGAACCGGCGCAGCATGGCTATTATGGTTGAGATTTCCTCCGCCACAACGTCCATCTCTTCGATAGTATTAAACGGGCAGAAGCTGAAGCGTATGGCGCCTTCCTGTCTATCTCCGGTCACACCCATGGCGTTGAGTATCCGGTTCCTGCCCTTCTTGTGGGCAGAGCAGGCGGAGCCTGTGGATACATATATCTCCTTCTCCTCCAGAGCGTGCAGCAGCACCTCGCCGCGGACGCCCATAAATGAAGCGTTGAGTATATGGGGAGCGCCCTGCTCCGGTGCCGGACCGTTGAGCAGCACGTCCGGCAGCTCGGTAAGGTTTTTCGCAAGGCGCATCTTGCAGGATCGCATGGCGCAGCGATATTCGTCTATATTATCCAGATAGTTCCTTACGGCAGCCTCCATACCCATTATGCCGGGCGTATTGGTAGTGCCGCTGCGCAGGTTCTTTTCCTGTCCTCCGCCTATCTGGCCGCCTGCGAACTTTGTGCCCTGCCTGAGATACAGCGCACCGATGCCCTTAGGGGCGTGTATCTTGTGTCCGCTTATGGAATACAGGTCGCAGTTTTTCGCATCGAAGGGCACCTTCAGGAATCCCTGTACGCCGTCTACATGGAGCAGCGCCTCCGGAGCCCTGCGTCTGAGTATCCTGCGTATCGCCTCAGCGTCGTTCACGGCGCCCACCTCGTTGTTCACCTGCATTATAGATACAAGGCGGGTGTCCGGGGTGGTGAGGCTCTCCAGCCTTTTCAGGTCTATCATGCCGGTATTGTCTACCGGCGCTTCGACAACGTCGTACTGGCAGGCAAGGGATTTATATACCTCATATACCGAAGGATGCTCGGTCGAGCCGACTATTATCCTGCCCCTGCCCCGCATTGCTTTAAGGGATCCGAGTATTGCCATATTGTTGCTCTCGGTGCCGCCTGAGGTGAATATTATCTCGTCCGGCCCCGCATTTATGGCGCTGCCTATTGTCCTTCGCGCGCCGTTTACCGCCCTTTCCTCCCGCACTGCGGAAGAATAGGCCGCCGCAGGATTGAAGAATTCTTCCGTCATATATTTTTTAGCCGCTTCCGCCGCAACGCCCATGGTACGTGTGGTAGCGCTATTGTCAAGATATATCATTTATCATCTCTCCGTATCATATTTCGTCGGGGGTATCCCCGCACTATATTATATGTACCGCGGCGTCCGGACGGCATACCCGGCAAACCGCATTATATGATATCACATATTATACCACTATTTCACTACATTTTTACATATTTATTCCGCCCCGCCTTTAATCTATCTGTTTGACGCGCGGCAAAAAGTGCTGTAATATTGTATCATTAGTTTATTGCATATACGACCCGGCGCAAAAGCGGCGGGAGAAAGGCGAAAAAATGAGCGAATGCAGCCATGATTGCAGCAGCTGCAGCCAAAGCGACTGCGGCTCCCGCGAAATACCCAAGGAGCAGCTTAACGAATTCAGCAGGGTGAAGAAGGTCATCGGCATAGTGAGCGGCAAGGGTGGTGTAGGCAAGTCCCTTGTCACCTCCATGATGGCCTCCGCCACCAATAAGCGGGGCTTCAACACCGCCGTATTGGATGCGGACATAACCGGCCCCTCCATACCCAGGATGTTCGGCATCAAAGAGCACGCACTGGGAGACGGCAAGAACCACATCTTCCCCTGCAGGAGCAGTAACGGCGTTGATATCATGTCCATAAACCTGCTGCTTGAGTCCGATACCGACCCCGTGGTATGGCGCGGCCCCGTCATAGCGGGCGTCGTCAAGCAGTTCTGGACCGAAGTGGTCTGGAAAGATATAGACTACATGTATGTCGACATGCCTCCGGGAACCGGCGACGTACCCCTGACAGTATTCCAGAGCCTGCCTGTAGACGGCATAATAGTCGTCACTTCCCCTCAGAGCCTGGTCTCCATGGTAGTTGCCAAGGCGGTGCGTATGGCGGAGCTCATGAACATCCCCATATTGGGCATCGTGGAAAACATGAGCTACTTCACCTGCCCCGACTGCGGCTGTGAAATAAAAGTATTCGGCGACAGCCATGTGGAAGAGATAGCCACTACCTACGGCATACCCCTTCTGGCCCGCCTGCCTATAGATCCCGCCGCCGCAGCGGCCTGCGACAGCGGCAAAGTCGAAAGCATAGACACAGCGCCAATACAGCCCGCACTGGATAAGATACTGAGCCTGTAAGCGTATGAGCGGAAGCACGGTACTTTGCATAATAATAGGCGCTGTGCTGCTGTGCGCGGCAGTGCCCGCCGTGCGCTTCTTTCACAATGCCGGCAATATACTCTCCTATATACTTTCCGCCTTGAAGAGCACCGGAGCTGTGGAAAGGCCTAAGATACGCTCCCTTTCTTCTGCGGGCGACCTGTTTCTCGACAGGATAAAGCGGGACTTTCCGGAGTACAATCCCGCAATGGTTCTCAACCGCGTAAAGAAGGACGCACGTATATACCTGCAAAGCGCCAAGGAAGGGCACACACTGTTTCGCGAGGACGTGTCCGATTCCTTCAGGGAACGCTTGGCCTACTCCCTGCCCACAGACGTAAAGGGCGGCATAGAGGTGTACAATGCGGCGCTGTCCGACTACGACGACAGGGGCCGGGACCGCATACTGGTATTTCAGGCGGCGGCAGAATATCTCGATTCCCGTGACGCGCTGCGTCCCGTAAGGCTGACCCTCAAATACATCGCAGCCTATGACGGCAATGTGGACGGCGAAGTGCGGGGCTTCAACTGTCCCAACTGCGGCGCACCGTTACCGATAGTCGGCAGCAAGATATGCCACTACTGCGGCACCGGCATAAAGTCTTCGGCAGGATTGGGCTGGATACTTACAGACGTGGCTATGGACTGAACATGCGACTTAAAAAGGACGGCAGATGCCGTCCTTTCAGAGTGTCAAAAAAGTGGCTGAACGCCACTTTTTTGAGTTTTCTCATTCGGTGCTTGCGCCTATGGCGCGGCCAGCACCTCATGCAGGGAAAGCCTTGCTACGCAAGCGCCTTTTGCGGATTTGCCGCACATGTCGCCAAATCCGAATAAAGCCATAAGGGGCTGCGGCCCCTTATCAACCCCTGGGTTTTTCGACAGTCTCAAAGGACGGCAGATGCCGTCCTTTTGATTTATGCCGAAATATCCTCGCGCTTTGCTCCGGTACCGTCGCTGAGCCAGACGTATACCTTCTCGTCAGGCACATCCGCGCCCTTTGCCTTGGATACGGTAAAATGGAAGCCGTCCACGTCACACCTTAACGTGGTAATGGTACCGTCGTCCCTCGTGACGGTAGATACCCATACGTTATCCTGAAATTCTATGGTGACGCTGTGTTTATCCCGGCCTTCCTCATGAAAGCTAAGTACCGAACCGTTCAGGCTGCCCAAAAGCACTGTGCCATCAGCATACTCAAATTTCAGATCATATCCCGATTTTTGTTCATCGCCGACCGTATCAGCTTCTTCCCCGTCACCATTAGGTATAGCGAGAGAAAGATTTTCCGTAATGATAGGCATCGTTTCGGTATTAGCCCCATCATCGGTCTTTGCCGCCTCGTCCTCCTCGGCTTCCTCCTCGCCGTCGTCTATCACTATTCCGTGGGGGGCTATGGAGCCCTTGCCCTCTGCCGCGCCCGTCACAGATGAAGCAAACTGATCCGCCGTATCCGTGGAGAGCAGCCAACCGAAGGTGGCGTTGCCCTCCGATACCCGCATATCGTGATCCGCAAGGTAGATCAGCGTATCCGCCGCTTCCGCGCTTTTATCATCTTCCAGCCGGCTGCGGAACAGCGCTTCCATGGCTTCTGTGGCTGACTTGTAGCCGGTATAGAATGCCGACACCGGGTTCTGCTCTATTGTGCTCTCGACTTCCTGTGGTTCCGGCTCAGGCGTTGCCTGCGGCTCCTCGATGGCCGCCGGTTCCTCTTTCGGGGCACAGCCCGTAAAGGCAGCCGTCATTATAATTGCAAGGACGAGCGCCGTTATCTTTTTCATTGCTCGTCCCTCCCATTCATGTATTTTATTATGCCGTTATAAATACCTGCGGCACATGCGTCCTGATATGACGCCCGGCATAATTTCGTATCCTCCTGCGGATTGGAAAGATACCCCATTTCGATGGTCACTACCGGGCTATCCGACCAGTTAAAGCCGGTCTGGCTGGCGGAATAGATCACACTCCTGTTGATTGCGCCTGTAGCAGCGCAGAATTCATCGAGCAGCGCCTTGCCCAGTGCTTCGCTTTGTGCGCCTATGGCCATCTGCTTTGACGGCGCTATCACCAGCGCGCCCTCAGTCAGCTTTGACGTTGAACTGTTGCAGTGTATCCTTATCCAAAAATCCACCCTCGCATCGTTCATCATTTCAGCCCGCTCTTTGTTGGAAACCGAAACGTCGTTTTTTGTGCGCGTCATGACTACTGTAGCGCCGGCGTCCTGAAGCAGCGCCATTAGCTTCACGGACACGGCAAGGTTCACATCGTATTCGTTGACGCCGGAGCGGACGCCAGTGCAGCCCCTTGTCATGCGGTCCTTGGTGGTCTTTTCGTCATTGGGAGACACCTGCTCCTGTCCGCTGTCCGCCTTGAACTGATGGCCAGGGTCTATACCTATGATCACGTCCTTGAGGGGCTGCTCAGGCGTATCCGTGGCCTGAGGAATCGGCGTATTTCCGCCCGGCTTTACAGGGTATGGGTCATGGCCCATCACAGGCACGGCAAAGGCGGCGCTAAAGCTCATCAGCGCCGTAATACAAAGCAGTAATGCAATTGTCCTTTTCGTCAATGCCTTCATATTTCGCACCTGTTGTCAAAAATACACCTAAAAGGTACTTTTTTATTGTACACCCAAGTTCGCACTTTGCAACCCCGGATACCTTAAACAAATTGTTAATAATACCTGACTTTTTTTAATGCGTTTTCTCAAAGGCAAGCTTTCCGCCCTTGGCTTTCGCTTTTACTTTATCTCCAAGGCGTATTTTCCCCGACAGCAGTTCCTCGCTGAGGCTGTCCTCCACCTGATGCTGTATGGCCCTTCTGAGCGGCCGCGCGCCGTACACGGGATCAAATCCGTCCCTGGAAAGCTGCTCTACTGCGCCCTCCGAGAACGTCAGATCTATACCACGCTCACGAAGCCTATCAGCCACCCCCTTTAGCATAAGGCGCACTATCTTTGCCGCCTGCTCCTGCTCCAGCGGGTGGAACACGATTATCTCGTCTATCCTGTTCAGGAACTCCGGCGAAAAGGTCTTCTTCAGCTCCCCCATCATGGCTTCCCTCATGCGCTCATAGGTAAGGGCCTTGCTTTCGCTGCCGAAGCCTACGGTGTTCCGGCCCGCCGCAGCCGCAGCGCCTATATTTGAGGTCATGATTATTATTGTGTTGCGGAAGTCCACTGTCCTTCCCTTGGAATCTGTCAGCCGCCCGTCCTCCAGCACCTGCAGGAGTATATTGAACACGTCCGGGTGCGCCTTTTCTATCTCGTCCAGCAATATCACGCAGTAGGGCTTGCGGCGCACCCGCTCAGTAAGCTGTCCGCCTTCGTCGAAGCCCACGTAGCCCGGAGGTGAACCTACCAGCTTGCTTACGCTGTGTGACTCCATATATTCCGACATATCCAGACGTATCATGGCGTCCTCATTCGAAAACATCACCTCGGCCAGAGCCTTTGAAAGCTCGGTCTTGCCCACTCCCGTCGGACCGAGGAAAAGATATGAGCCTATGGGGCGCTTGGGATCCTTGAGTCCTGCCCGCGCCCGGCGTATGGCCCGCGCTACGGCCTCCACCGCCTCGTCCTGCCCTATGACACGCTTGTGAAGCTCATCCTCGAGGTGCAGCAGCTTCTCGCTCTCGTCCTCCGTGAGCCGGTTCACGGGTATGCCCGTCCATGCGTTCACTACTTCCGCTATGCTGTTTTCCGTTACGATGCACTTGCGGCCCTCCCGCTCCCGCTCCCAGCTGGCCTTTCTTGAGGTCATCTCATCGCGTATGGCCCGTTCCTCGTCCCTTATGGCAGCCGCCCTCTCGAAGTTCTGATTGTTCACCGCCTCTTCCTTTTCCTTGAGCAGCTCAGCAAGCTTGCCGTCAAGCTCCTTCATTCCGACCGGTGCCACAAATGCCGCGAGACGCACGCGGCTCGCCGCCTCGTCCATAAGGTCGATCGCCTTGTCCGGCAAAAACCTGTCCGAAATATACCTGTCCGAAAGCTCTACCGCCGCCCGTATGGCCTCGTCGGTGATGGTGGCCTTGTGGTGAGCCTCATATCTGTCCCTAAGGCCGAAAAGTATCTCTACCGCCTCTTCCTTTGTGGGTTCGCCTACCGTCACTGGCTGAAAGCGCCGCTCCAGGGCCGCGTCCTTTTCTATATAGCGTCGATACTCGTCAAGTGTAGTAGCGCCTATCACCTGCATCTCGCCGCGAGCCAATGCGGGCTTCATGATGTTGGAAGCGTCTATGCTGCCCTCCGAAGCCCCCGCGCCCACAATGGTATGCAGCTCGTCTATAAAGAGTATTGTATTCTTGTTTTCGATGAGTTCGTCTATGGCGGCCTTTATGCGCTCTTCGAATTCACCCCGGTATTTTGTGCCGGCCAGCATACCGCCAAGATCCAGCGTCACCACCCGCTTGTTTTTGAGTAGCTCCGGTATGTTGCCAGAAGCGATGCGCTGGGCCAGTCCCTCTATTATCGCGCTTTTGCCCACGCCGGGATCTCCAATGAGCACCGGATTGTTCTTGGTCCGCCGCGAAAGTATCTGTATAATGCGCTGTATCTCGTTTTCACGGCCTATCACCGGGTCGAGCTCGCCGTTTTTCGCCTGTCTGGTAAGGTCGCGTCCATACTTGTTCAGTACAGGGGTGCCTTCCTCCTCCGCCTGAGCTCTTGCGCTTTCCGGCTTCCTCGTGGTTCCTGCAAGCATCTGATACAGCAGCGTAAAGTCCACCCCGAGATCCTCCAATATGCGCACTGCCACGCAGTCCTTCTCCCGTATGATGGCAAGCAGTATGTGCTCCGTGCCTATATAGCTGTTTTTCAGCGACTTGGCTTCATATAGGCTCAACTCGAGTATCTTCTTTGTGCGGGGGGTATAGCCGAAGCTGTCGGTAAAGTGGTAATCCCCGTGGCCTACCAGCTCGTCCGCCCGTGCGGATACGTCCGCCTCCCGTATGCCAAGCTGCGCCAGAGCGCGCGCCGCCGCCCCCTCGCCTTCTTTTATGAGTCCCAGCAGCAGATGCTCGCTGCCCACGTAATTATGCCCCATCTCCTTGGCGCTGTCCTGAGACAATGCAAGCGCCCGGCGGGCTCCCTCTGTAAATCTATCTATGAAGTCCATATCTGACCTCCCAATTTATAACGATCTTATTTTATATTCTAATGCAAAAGCGTTTTTCAGGCAACGAAAAACGGCTCCCGTTTGTGACAGGAGCCGCAAAATCTTTGGTAGCCTTGAAAGGGACCAACTATTTCTCACTTGCAAGTTTATTATAACCTGCCCCATAAGCTATTTCATCACAAAAGTATTACAAACCCATCAAATGTTGATTAAGCTTTGGTTTAGTTTTATATACGTCAGTCCTTAAGCAAAAATGATACGCATATTTCGTTCCCATCCGTACCTTCCTTGCGGCTCACGGAGAACTTGCCCCAGTCTCCGTCTATGTCCTTCGCCTTGCCGTCCTTTGCGGCCTGCCATATCAGCGCGAGCATATCCGCCTTGTCCGCGTACGTTACCTCGCTGCCCACGTCTATTCCGCTTATAAGGCTGCCGAGGTTTGTATCCAGCCATGCGCTTTCCGCCTCATACCTGCCAAGCCGCTGCTCATACAGCGAAAGCTCCACCGGCGTGGGATCATCGGGCAGATCGTCCGGCTTGGCCGCCGCAGGTATCATCAGGGTAAAGCCGCACACGCCCATATTCCGCATAGACAGCACCAGCGCCCCGCCGTCAAGGCCGCCGCGCTTCAGCGTATAGCCCTTGTCCGGCGCATAGCCGTCATCCTCGGTGTATTCAGCATCAAAGCCGTAGCCCTTTGCCCTCTCAAAGAACACCTCAACCGAGGGATATACCCTTTCCATTTGGGCGGTAGGCTGCGGCGGGATCTCCATGGAGGTGTCTTTGGCGGTATTCCTGCCGCCTCTGGAAAGCAGGTATATCAGCACGCAGCAGCATATCATTGCCGCTGTAAACAGCGTGCCTGCCAGCGCGTTGCCATTGTTTTTCCTTTTGTCCCCGCTGCCCTTCCTGTCCTTAGCGCTCATAGGTTCAACTCTCCCCAAAAGCCTCTTTTAAGGTATCCTCTATGTCCTTTTCCCCGGTCCTTCCCGCCTTTTTAAGCGCGCTTCTGAAGTATTCCGGCACCTTTGCGGAAAAAACCATTCTCTCCCCGGTGCGTGGATGTGTGAGCTCCAGCCTTGCGGCGTGCAGCGCCTGCCCGTCAAGGCCCAGCCTAGGCTTTGCCGCGCCGTATATCGTATCCCCTGCTACGGGGTGCTTTATGTATGCCATATGAACTCTTATCTGGTGCGTGCGGCCGGTCTCCAGCCTCGCCTCGATAAGTGTGTACGCGCCGTATCTCTCCAGCACCCGCCAATGAGTCACGGCATTGCGACCGCCCTGCACCACGGCCATCTTTTTACGGTCCACCGGATGCCGGCCTATAGGGGCGTCCACGGTGCCGCTGTCCTCCCTTATGTTGCCGTCCACTATTGCTATATATGTTCTATGTGCGCTGTGATCCTTCAATTGCGCCGCAAGGGAGGTGTGAGCCATATCGTTTTTCGCCACGACTACAAGGCCCGAGGTCAGCTTGTCTATCCTGTGGACTATGCCCGGGCGTATCTCTCCGCCTATGCCGGAAAGCCCCTCGAGGTGATACATGAGGGCGTTTACCAGCGTGCCGTTGGGATTGCCGGGAGCCGGGTGTACCACCATTCCCTTGGGCTTGTCTATTACCGCTATATCCGCATCCTCGTAAACTATGTCTATTGGTATGTCCTGCGGCACTATATCCACTTCCTCAGGAGGGCGAAAGGCCATTGTCACGGCGTCGCCTGTCCTGAGCTTGTCCTTTGATTTTGCGGGCACGCCGTTGAGGGTTACGTCTCCGTTGATTATCATGCGCTGCACGGCAGAGCGGGTATTATCGCTTACACGGGCGCAGAATACGTCCAGCCGTTCTCCTGCCTTATCCGCAGTAAACACCTGCTCCTGAAATTCCTCCGTTTCGCCGCCTTGTTCGATCCTTAGCTTTGCCATTTTTATCAGCTGTTCTCGCCGGTTTGGGGCTTTTTATCCATCATTTCCATATACTTCTTCCCCTTGAAAAACAGCAGGTCCAGAACCAGAAGGCAGCAGCCTACAGTCACCGCCATATCCGCTACGTTGAACACCGCAAAGTCTATGAGCGCCACGTATATCATATCCCGGACGTAACCGAGAGCTACCCTGTCTATAAGGTTGCCTATCGCGCCGGAAAGCAGCAGCGCAAGTGAAAAGGTCATCATAAAATGCAGCCTTTTGCGTTCCTTTATGAGGAAATACAGCATCGCCGCGCAGGCTATACCGGTAATCGCCAGGAAGAACCACTTCCCACCCTGCATCATGCCGAAGGCCGCGCCCCGGTTTTCCACGTAACGCAGGTGCAGCACCCCGTCCCATATCTTATACTCGCCATTGGTCCGAAGCCACGTCTCCGCCCAGTGCTTGCTGAGCTGATCGCCTATAAGTACAATGGCCGCCACTATGGCGGATACCGTCACGTTTCTCTTTTCCATCGTCTCTCCAATAATGCTATTTCTGTTTTTCCGTGGTGTATATATACCACTTATCCACGTTCCTCATTATATCCGGTTCTCGCACGTCCGTCATGCCTTTTATTTCGGCAGCGCATACTATGCTGTCCAGCCTGAAATACAGCGGTATGAACGGCAGCCTCTCCGCGAAGGCAAGCTGAAACTTTGACGCAGCGCTGCGGTATGAGGCCTCGTCTCCGGCTTTCATCATGGCGCAGGCGAGCTCATACAGCTCCGCATCATAGTAATTGCCGTAATTTGCCTTGCCGTCCCGTGCCATTACGTCCCGCATGTCGCCGTCTCTGCCGACATTTATTCCGACCAGGGCGATATCGTATTCCCCCGCCGCCAGCTTGTCGGTATACTCGTTCTTATCTGACGCCACGGAAAAGGGTGCGGCGACTATCTCGGTAGCTATGCCCAGCTCCTCAAGCTGCTCCGCTATGGCCGCGGCAGCGTTCTTGCGTGTGCTGTCCGTAGAATCGTTCACCAGTATCTTCAGGCTCATTTCGGTGAGGGACATACCGTTTTTCTCAAGCCTGCCGTCTCCGTCGCTATCCGTCCACCCCGCCTCCGCAAACAATTCCAGCGCCTTTACGGTGTTGTAGTCGTACAGTTTTGATTTTGACTCATATATCCATGAATCCGGCGCTATTGGCACATCGCAGGCCTGAGCGCGGTTCATATAAATATTTGAGATTATCTTGCTCCGATCCAGCGCACATGCGAGAGCCTGACGCACCTTAACGTCGTTGAGCGACTGGGAATTGCTGTTCACCAGCATTATCTCGACATTCTGCGTCATCACGTCCTGCACGTTTGTTATTCCGTCCTGGCGGTATTTGCCTACGGTAGTGGCAGATGTGGCCACCACGTCCAGCTGGCCCGCATTATATGAAGCAAGGGCAGTATCGTTGCTGTCGCGTTCGATGAAGATGAATTTGTCTATATAAGGCCGCTGCCTCCACCAGCCATCGTTGGCAGTAAGCTGTAAACTCTCCCCGGAGTAACCATCGTAATAATATGGGCCTGTCCCAAGTGGATATGCTGACGGCTCACCGTTCATCATTACAGGAAAGGTCATAGCATACAGGAAGGCGTAGCCTCCTTCCTTCATTACCACCTTCAGAGTCGTGTTGTCTATAGCCTCTATGGATTCTATATCCCGGGCGGCGTAGTAATAGTAGCTGTCCTCCCCCAGCGTCTTCAGCCTCTCGAATGTGGCCGTGACGTCATTGGCTGTAAAATTTCTGCCCACCTTATGCCATGTAACCCCGGTGCGAAGGTTTACTGTCCATGTCTTGCCGCCGTCCTCGCTGGTCCAGTTTTCAGCCAGCTCCGGATTTAGCTTTCCGTCGTTATTTATGGTTATAAGGCTCTCGTATACCAGAGAAAAGAAATTCATCATCTCCTCTGTGTTTACAGAAAGCGGGTCGGTGAGGTCCGCATTGGTGGGGATATACATCTTTATCTCTCCGCCTGCTGCGGGCAGCGTCTCCTCGGTTATAGGCACATCTATATCCAGTCCCAGCGTTTCATTCTGCTGCTCGCCGCCTTTTGAGCAGCCCAGCATAGCGAGGCTCAACGCCGCCATGGCGAACGCCGCTATCCTCCTAACCCAGTTCATCCTCGTATAGCTTTGTGTATTTATCATATGCCCGCTGTACCCTTTCAACGTATTGGGCGGTTTCTTTGAAGGGTATTCTGTCGAGTTCGCCGCCCTTGGAGTATTTTTCATCGTTAAGCCATTTCCTTACGTTTCCCGGTCCCGCGTTGTATGCGGCGACCGCGGTTTTTCTGTTTTCGGAAAAGCTGTCCAGCAGATATCTCAAATACCAGCAGCCGAAGCGTATATTCACCTTTGGCTCAAACAGCTCATCCTCCGTAAAATCTTCTTCGCCCAGCTTTTCCGCTATCCAAAAGCCGGTATCCGGCATTATCTGCATCAGTCCCTTTGCCCCTGCCCGGGACACTACCGTATGCCTGTTGGAGCTTTCACAGTGTATTATCGCCGCCACGAGATATGGATCTATGTCGAATTCTCTGGAATACCTTTTTATCTCCGCGCTGTACTGGAGCTTATATGCCCGCTTTTCCAGCAGCCAGCTGAGCTGCCACGCAAGGGCGCTCAGCACCACCAGCGCACAAAGCCCAAGGCATATGGCCCTTCCCCATTTTATGTTGGCGCTTTTACGCCTTTTCTTTTTGGCTTGGCTTTTTCTCTGCCCCGCCGGTTTGCCTCTGGTTGCTGCCATCTTTCTCCAAAGCCTGTCTATACAGCCTGTCAGTCATCTCATAAAGCCGCTCAATATCGCCGCTGTTGTCTATTATCACGTCGGCAAAGGGCTTCTTTTCGTCGTCGCTCATCTGGGAGGCGATGCGCTGCTTTGCCGCCGCTTCGTTTAACCCGTCCCTGGCCATTATGCGGCGTACCCGTTCTTCCATCGGGGCCGTCACCAGCCATACCTCATCTGCTATTTCCTGCCAACCGCACTCTATCAGCAGCGGCACGTCAAAGACGATTACCCTGAAGCCGCTCTCCTCGGCAGCTTCTGCGGCCTTCAGCATTCCGGCACGTATGGCTGGGTGCAGTATGCCGTTGAGCCTCAGACGCGCAGCTTCGTCGCCGAACACTGCCGCGCCGAGCTTTCGCCTGTCCAGGCATCCGTCTGAATCCAGCATTCCGCCGCCGAACGCTTTGACCATCTCTTTCAGCCCCTCGCTGCCTTTTTCTACGGCAATTCTTGCGAATGCATCGGCGTCCAGCACCGCCGCGCCCAGCTCCGCAAGTCTGCTCGACACCATGGTTTTACCAGACGCTATGCCTCCTGTAAGGCCAATGCGCATACGCTTCTCCTTACTTGGTATCAAACCAGCTGTGGCCCGAGCTCACATCGGCTATGAGCGGCACCTTGAGCTTCATTACGTTCTGCATGCATTCCGCGAGCAGCTTGCGCACCCGCTGTTCCTCGTCAAACGGGGTATCTATGATAAGTTCATCGTGTATCTGGAGTATGAGCCTTGCCTTGAGGCCTTCTTCCTCCAGCCGCTTATGCACGTTTACCATGGCCATCTTTATTATATCCGCCGCGGTGCCCTGAATAGGCATGTTCATGGCCACCCTCTCGCCAAAGCTCCGGGTATTGAAATTAGACGATTTGATCTCGGGAAGCTCGCGTCTGCGGCCCATAAGCGTAGTTACATAGCCCTTTTTGCGGCCCTCCTCCACACAGCGGTGCATATACTCCTGCACTCCGCAGTATTTTTCAAGGTAACGGCGTATGAACTCGCCGGCCTCCTTTCGGCTCACGCCTATGTTCTTGGCGAGACCGTAGTCGCTTATTCCGTAAACTATGCCAAAGTTTACAGCCTTTGCGGCGCTGCGCTGCTCTCTCGTTACGCTTGCCTTATCAACGCCGAACACCTCGGCTGCCGTGCTGGTATGTATATCCTCGCCGGAGTTGAAGGCGGCTATAAGCCCCTCGTCCCCGCTTATGTGTGCGAGGAGACGAAGCTCTATCTGGGAATAGTCCGCGCCCACCAGTATGCGCCCCGGGCTTGCCACAAAGGCCTTGCGTATCTCGCGGCCCAGCTCCGTGCGGACGGGTATGTTCTGCAGGTTGGGCTCTGTGGAGGATATGCGGCCTGTGGCTGTGATATTCTGGTTGAAGCTGGTATATACCCTGCCGTTCTTGAGAAGCGCCAGCAGGCCGTCCACAAACGTGCTCTTGAGCTTTGAAAGAAATCTGTATTCCAGAACCAGCTTTACTATGGGGTGCTTATCCTCCAGCGCCTCCAACACCTCCGCATCGGTAGAATAGCCGGACTTTGTCTTTTTCTGCGGAGGCAGGCCCAGCTTTTCAAAGAGTATAACCCCCAGCTGCTTTGTGGAGAGTATGTTGAACTTCTCCCCGGCCAGGAAGTATATTTCCCCTTCCATCTCATCTATGCGCGCAGCGAACCTGTCGGACAACTCCCGGAGCATATCCCTGTCCACCGCGAAGCCCTCCCGCTCCATATCATAAAGCACCCGGGTAAGCGGCAGTTCAACCTCCTCGTAAAGCTTCCAAAGCCCCTTTTCTCTGAGCTCGCCGGTGATGACACTCTCCAGCGCCAGCATGGACGCCGGGCATTCCGGCATACCCCTTTCAGCACAGAGGGTCTTTAATGTATCCGCAGGGTGTATTGCATGAAGCAGGTAATCGGCTATCATCAGGTCGAACACATTTCCCTTCAGGGAAATACCTGCGCCTTGCAGTATATGCCGCGCATGTTTTGAATCGAACAGGCACTTTTCGATGCTTTCGCTTAGGAATACCGGCGCTAAGGCCGCAAATACCTCCTCCGCGGACAGACCGGGGTCCAGCAGCGTCGCTCCCAGGGATATATCGTACAGTGTCTCCGTATCCGCCGCCACGTGCATGCGTTCGCCTATACACACCGCCACGCGTTTTGCGTTTTTCAGTTTTTCAGTCAGTTCGCTTAGCTGCTCCGCGTTGGATATTTCTATTGTTTTTGCATTTATCTCTGGCAGCTGTTCGGCGGCAGGCTTCTCTCCCTTGGGCAGTCGCTGAATAAGGCTGCGAAGCTCCAGAGTGTTCATCATGGGTATGGCTCCGGCCATTTTGTCCGGATCAAAAGCGCAATCTTCAAGACCGACGGATATAGGCGCCTCGGTATCTATTATGCCCAGCCTGTAGCTCATTCGGGCGGAGTCGGGATTGTCCAGAAGCTTCTGGCGCAGCGCGCCCTTTTCCTTTTCAGCGCTTTGCAGCGTATTTTCCAGCGTGCCATACTTCTGCAAAAGCTTCATCGCCGTCTTTTCTCCAACCCCGGGTATTCCGGGCAGGTTGTCGGAATTATCACCCATGAGACCCTTTAAATCAGGCATACGGGCAGGCTCGAGGCCGTACTGCTCCTTTAGCGCCGCCTCATCGTACTCTACGGTTTCGGTTATGCCCTTCTTGGTAAGCAGCACGTGGGTATGGTCGTTTATAAGTTGCAGCGCGTCCCGGTCTCCTGTTACCAGCAGCGCATCAACGCCGTTTTTGTCAGCTATTCTGGATATGGTACCAAGTATGTCGTCTGCCTCGTACCTCTCGCATTCGCATATGGCTATGCCCATTTCCCTGAGCAGCTCCTTCAGCAGCGGAAACTGGGTCCGAAGATCCTCCGGAGTCTCCCGCCTGCCCGCCTTATACTGGCCGTACTGCTCATGGCGGAAGGTAGGGCCGTGCATATCGAAGGCCACCAGCAGATAGTCAGGCTCGTAGGAAAGCAGCTTTAAAAGCATTCCCACAAAGCCGTATATGGCCCCCGTGGGGGTTCCGTCCTTGGCGGTCATTGAGGGCAGCGCATAATACGCCCTGTGCATAAGGCTGTTTCCGTCTATGGCTATAAGCTTCTTCAAGTACCTGTACCTCGCGAAAATTTCTCTCTATCTTATTAAAATAACACACGGAGCGCCCTTTTACAATCGGCGCCCCGTGAACTTATCGTAAATCAGGCGTTATTACTTTATAACATCGTATACCATCGGCTCATGCTCCGGCTTTTCCGCTCCCAGCTCTATGGCTTCCCTGAGCGTCTTTACGGCTTCCTCAAGGCGGCTCTCGTCGTTTACATACATTGTAGCCACCGGCTCGCCGGCCTTTACGAAGTCGCCCCTGCGCTTGTGCATAACAAGCCCTACGGCGGGATCTATTATATCTGTCTTCTCCGCTCTGCCGGCACCCAGCTTCTGGGCGGCATTGCCTATATCGGCGGCATGCATACCGGTAATGTAGCCTTCGCCATTGAGATATACCGGCACCTTCTTTTTAACAGTGCATAGGGTATCGGGATCGGCTATGCAGGCCTTCGCGTCCCTGGCGCCCAGGGCTGTGAGCATCTGCTCAAGCTTCTTCAGACCGGCGCCTGTCTCTATGGCTTTGGTCAGCTTTGCGCGTGCCTCCCTGTCGTCCTCAGCCAGTCCTGACAGCCTGAGCATATTCTCCGCAAGCAGCATGCAGACTTCATACAGCATGTCGCCTTCCTTTATCTTTCCGGAAAGCACCTCAATGGCCTCCCTGACTTCAAGGCCGTTGCCTACGGCCATGCCCAGTGGCTGATCCATATCCGTTATGAGGGCTACTGTCTTTCTGCCCAGCGCATCGCCTATCTTTACCATGGTGCGGGCAAGCTTCTTAGCCTGCTCCGGAGTATGCATGAAGGCTCCTGTGCCGCACTTTACATCCAGCACTATGGCGTCTGTACCGGCGGCCAGCTTTTTGCTCATTATGCTGGAGGCGATTAACGGGATGCTCTCCACCGTTCCGGTAACGTCCCTGAGGGCGTACATGAGCTTGTCAGCAGGCACAAGGTTGCCGCTCTGTCCTATGACGCAGAGGCCGATCCTGCGCACTATATCTTTGAATTCATCTATGTTCTTCTCTATACATACCCCCGGCACCGACTCAAGCTTGTCGAGGGTTCCGCCGGTATGACCCAGTCCGCGGCCGCTCATCTTGGCTACCGTACCGCCGCAGGCAGCCACAAGAGGCGCTATCACAAGGGTTGTGGTATCGCCCACGCCGCCGGTGGAGTGCTTATCCACCTTTACGCCGGGAAGGTCGGAAAGGTCAACAACGTCGCCGGAATGCATCATTGCGGAGGTGAGCTCGCTCACTTCGCGCTCTGTCATGCCCTGCCAGCACACCGCCATAAGCCACGCCGACATCTGGTAATCGGGTATATTGCCCGCGGTATATTCGCGGATTATATAATTTATTTCCTCCCTTGTATGGGTTTTTCCCTCTCTTTTATCTATTATGAGATCTACCATCCTCATATATGCCGCCTCCTGTACTGCGCGAAGTGCCATTATACGCAGAAAAATAATTATTAATATTTTAACATAAAAGGCCGCCCCTTGCAACCGCGCCGGGCGAGGGGGCTCAATCCTCCTTAGACCCCTCCGACTCCATATCAAAGGTTATATCCGCGTAATATTTTTTACTGTCCAGGCTGTCCAGCGCCTTCTCCACCGTTTCCTTTATGCTCTGCTCCTGTCCCCTGAGATCCTCCGGCAATATCATGTCAAAGGACATTTTTACACTTTCTCCGTCGTCCACCATGCGGAAGTCGTGTATAGTGAGCCTGCCGTCCCTCACCTTTATTATGGTATTCACAAGCCTTTTTGTGCTGTTTACCTCGGGATCGTCGGTCACAACGGGATCATAGTGTATTACCAGGTGCGTGCCGTAGTTTTTCAGGCATTCCCGCTCCATCCTGTCTATCCTTGCATGGCAGGCCATTGGATCCTCGTTTTTGTCTATCTCAACATGAATGCTTGCGTACCGCCTGCCGGGGCCGTAATCGTGTACCATGAGATCGTGGCAGCCCAGCACCATGGGGCAACCGTTTATATAGTCGGTTATCTGCTTTTGCAGCTCCGGGTTGGCGCCCTCTCCCAGCAGCGGCGACATAGTCTCCCCGGCAAGCTTTATGCCGCTGTACAGTATGAACAGCGATACGGCTATGCCCATAACACCGTCTATCCTGACATCGTAAAAGTGCTCAACTATGGAAGCCGCCAGCACCGCCGAGGTAGTCATCACGTCATTGCGGCTGTCGGCAGCCGTGGCCAGCAGTGTATTTGAATTTATCTTTCTGCCCATCTTCAGATTGAACAGCATCATAAACAGCTTTACCAATATGGAAGCACACAGCACCCATACCGCGGTGAACGAAAATTCTATAGGCTCCGGGTTGATAAACTTCTGCACTGAGCTTTTACCCAGCTCAAGACCTATGAAAAGTATCATCACCGCCACCGTAAGGCCTGCTATGTACTCTATACGCGCATGGCCATAGGGATGCTTCCTGTCCGCTGGCTTTTCTGCAAGCTTGAAGCCCAGCAGCGTCACGATAGAGCTGGCCCCGTCTGACAGATTGTTGAGCCCGTCTGCGGTTATGGACATGGACGACGTCATGTGTCCCACTATAAGCTTGCCCGCAGCAAGCAGGCAGTTGCATATTATTCCCACAGCGCCGGACAGCTTGCCTATTCGTGCCCTTATATTATACTGTGCCTGTTCCATAGCGACCTCCGAAAAAGTAGTCCATATTAAAAGCTATTCAGAGCCAACGAAAAAATACAGTAAACAAAAACAGCCACATTTTGTGACTGCTGTTTTGGTGGGGATGGAGGGGCTCGAACCCACGACCTCATCGATGTGAGCGATGCACTCTGACCAGCTGAGCTACATCCCCCGGAAACAAAAGATATTATAACTCAACCTTTACAATTTTTCAAGTGCAATATTTTATTTACCCCAGTATCCTCCTGCAAACCCCAAGCCACGTGAGATTTTGCAGCGATACAGCGCACCTTTCCTTTGCCGCAGCCTCGCGTATCCCGGCCGCTATACGCTTTTCAAAGGGCTCCACGCTGTCCGGCTCCGGTGTATCGGCATCTATCATCTTTGGCGGCTGTATGAACACTATGCCGTTGTCAGGCAGGTTTTCCTCCATCTGCCGCCTTATGCCTGGCAGGTCGGTACATACCGCCTTCATGCCGCAGGCCATGGACTCCGCTATCACCAGGGGCAGTCCCTCATAATACGATGGCAACACAAACACGTCTCCCCTGTTGAACTCCTCCGCAAGCTGTGTCTGGCTCAGCGGGCCGAGCAGCGTTACGTCAAAGCCGCCGTCATCTATAAGCTTCTGCGCGATGCGATGCTGCTCTGCGTTCCAGCCGCCGGCAAGGCGCAAGGAGAACCTCTCCCTCTGCCAGCCGAGGTATTTCAAGGAGCGCAGCAGGCAGAAAACGCCCTTCTGTTCGGATATCTTTCCAGCATATACTATGCGTATATCATCATGGGGCCTTCTTTCGCCCTTATCGTAAAAAATACTGCTGTTGAATCCGTTGCCTACGACGCATACCTTATCCGGCTCTGCGCCGTAGCAGCTCACTATCTCCATCTTTTGCTGAGCATGCAGGCAGCATATCCTGTTTAGCCCAGCTATTCCCCGGCGTATCCTCTCGCGCTCGAGGGGGTTGGTGTACATCTGGCGAAGGTCGGTGCCGTGGCATATGCCCCACACCGCCATGTCCGGAAGCTTCTCCCGCACTATGGCGGCGAGAAGGTACAGGTGGTGGCATATCACCACGTCAGGCCTGAACTCCTTCACCGCACGCAGCACAGTACTCCCGAATGCCGCCTCGAACTTATCCACCATATCAGGCTTCATATACCGGTACCGTGTGCTTTCATACGGCATCTCGTCCGACATTCCGCATACCGGAAATGGCAGCTCCGGGCTGTTATAGTAAACCGGGTAAAACCTCACTCCCTCAGGAAGCTTCACGCTATCCTCCCGGGTCACACCGGCTATGACGGCCTGAGTATGGCCCAGCTCTTTAAAGCCGCGGACCGTTTCCGTAAGATAAACTCCGCTGCCGGTGGAGTGGGGTTTCTGTGCCGTTATGCTCAATATGCGCATTTGTAGGATACCTGCCGTCTTTTGTAATATCTCTAAGACTCAGTGTACCACGGGCGCGCTCTGTTCACAAGTTATTATATTATTGCGGCTTTTTACCTCCCATAAGGCCGCCAAGCATATTCATTATCGGGTTCTGCCCTCCTCCGCCCGCGCCCTGAAGGGTATTCATAAGTTGCATCACCTGCATTATGCCGCCAATATTTCCGAGGCCGCCCATACCGCCCATGTTCGGTATATTCTGCATATTAGGCATACCTCCGAAGCCGCCGCCCATTCCCTGGGACTGCTGAGCGTAATTCTGCTGTACAGGCTGGGGTATCGGCAGGCCCAGCGTATACGCTATGTGGGTGCGCTCTCCCGGGGCGAGGAACGGTTCCATGGCGGAAAGATACTGCGCCGCCTTTTCCGGGCCCTGCTCCGCCCTTATCCTGCTTGCCATCATAAGCGCAGGGGAGCCTTCGTAGTTCTCCTGCCTTCTCGGCGGCGTAGATGGTGCTGTTCTCTGCATGGCTGTACCTCCCTTTATCTATAACTATTCTATGCAAAAGGGGCGGTATGTGAACCTTTGCCGTCTGCTGCGCATATTATTGTTTTGAGGTGATTTGATGAAGCGCAGCCTACGCGGAAGCAGGCAGCAGCCCCTTCCCGACATGAACAATCTGAACCAGACGGCACAAAACATTGACCCTGCCATGCTCAACGACGTGCAGAGCGTGGTGGATAAGTACGGCGGCAAGTCCGAGCAGGAGCTCATAGGGGAGCTGGCGGCGGCCAAGCGCAGCGGCATTATAGATCCCAATGAGCTGGCGTCGGTTGCCGGCAAGATCGCCCCCATGCTCACGGCAGAGCAGAAGCAGCGGCTGGAGTCTGTGCTTAAGCAGCTGGGCCAGTAAGCAAAAAAGCGCCCATCGCCCTATCGCGGTGAGCGCCTTTTTTATGTTTATTATTCAAGAAAATCCTTGAGCTTCTTGCTTCTTGAGGGGTGGCGAAGCTTGCGCAGCGCCTTTGCCTCTATCTGGCGTATGCGTTCCCGGGTAACATTGAATTCCCGCCCAACCTCTTCCAGAGTGCGGGCCTTTCCGTCGTCCAGCCCGAAGCGGAGACGCAGCACCTTCTCCTCCCGTGGGGTAAGCGTATCCAGCACCTCCATGAGCTGCTCCTTGAGCAGCGTAAATGCGGCGACCTCTGCGGGGGCAGGCGCATCGTCGTCGGGTATAAAGTCGCCAAGGTGGCTGTCCTCCTCCTCGCCTATAGGCGTTTCGAGGGACACCGGCTCCTGCGCTACCTTGATTATCTCACGTACCTTCTCCTCGCTTATGCCCATCTCACGGGCTATCTCGTCCGGCCTGGGCTCGCGGCCGTACTCCTGCAAAAGCTGGCGGTTGACGCGGATAAGCTTGTTTATGGTCTCTACCATATGGACAGGTATCCTTATTGTACGGGCCTGGTCGGCTATGGCACGGGTTATGGCCTGTCGTATCCACCACGTGGCGTAGGTGGAGAACTTATAGCCCTTGCGGTAGTCGAACTTTTCCACTGCCTTTATAAGGCCCAGATTGCCCTCCTGAATAAGGTCCAGGAACAGCATTCCGCGGCCAACGTAGCGCTTCGCAACGGATACCACCAGACGCAGGTTAGCCTCTGCCAGTTGCTTCTTTGCATCCTGATCGCCGTCCGCCATGCGCTTGGCTATCTCTATCTCCTCAGCTGCGCTCAGAAGCGGCACCTTGCCTATCTCCTTGAGATACATGCGCACGGGGTCGTCTATAGCCACGCCCTCTGTGCTGCCAAGGTCAGACTCCAGCTCGGATATATCGCTGGTGATGTCGTCAGGTATTTCCATCTCTTCGACCACATCTATATTCAGCGCCTCAAAGCGATCATATATTCGCTCTATCTGCTCTGAATCCAGTTCCAGATCATCCAGTGTGTCCATTACTTCTTTATAGGTGAGCACGCCCTTGGATTTGCCCATCTCTATAAGAGCTTCTATCTTGGCATCCGCGCTGTTATGCTCCTTCTTTTCGTCCTTAACATCCTTTTCTTCCTTAAGGTCTTTAACGTCGTTCTTCTTTTCCAAAGCCGCCACTCCTTTGTATATACTTAAAGTTTTTCCTTGCATTTCCCGTTTATTTCAATGAGACCCGCTTTTTCACAAGCTCCATATATTCGCGTTTTTCCTCGTCGCTTCCGCCTGTCTGCATGGCCGCCGCAAGCTCCTTTATCCTCTCGTCCATAGCCTCCCTGGCCATTGCGGCGACGCAGTCCTTAGCGGTGGTCACAGGATCTATCACGTTGTCCTCGCTGCCTATCGCGGCGCTTACGCTCTCTGCCGCCTCCTGGGGCAGCATGGACAACGCCAGCGGTATATCCAGCTTTTCGCCCGTCACGCTCCTTGCAAGAAGGCCCTCCGCAAAGGTGTTGATTGCGCTATCTGAAAAGCTGATGCCGTATCGCGCCATCTCCTCCATGGCGCAAAGCAACGCCTCGCCGGACTTTATCATGCAGCACAGCAGCGCTGTTTCTGCTTTGTTAAGGCTTTTGAGCCGCTCCCTGTTTTGCTGCTTAGTATTCCGACTATTTCCAATGCTATTCCCGGCGGGACTTCCGCTTATGCCGCACTGACGCAGTATGGCATCCTTTGAAAGGCCCGTCCTCCGCGCTATTACCGGCGCATAGCGTTCCTGCTCCACAGGTTCCAGCCTTGCAAGCAGTGCGCAGGCTTTTTTTGCGTATTCCTCCCTGCCGTCCGGCGTGCCGAGGTCGATGCCGCCCATAAGGCTGTCCAGCTTAAAGCCGTTGAGCGTAAGAGCCTTATCCTTCAGCGCCAGATATTCCTGCCCTCCGAACTTTTTGGCGTAGTCATCCGGATCCATATTGTCGGGTATCACTATTACCCTGACGTCAAGGCCCTCTTTGGCAAGTATATCCAAACCACGCAGGGTGGCATTCTGCCCGGCGGAATCACCGTCGTAGCTTATATAAACCTTGGGCACGTAGCGCTTGATCAGCCTGGCCTGCTGCTGCGTAAGCGCTGTGCCAAGGCTTGCCACGGCGTTAGTGACGCCCGCCTTGTAAAGGCTTATGACATCCATGTACCCTTCTACGATTATAATATCTGCAAGATGCTTGCCTCTTTGAAGATTCAAACCGTACAAATTATTGCGCTTGTTGAATATTGGGGTGTCGCCGGTGTTGAGATACTTGGGCGTGTCGTTTCCCATGGTGCGGGCGCCAAAGCCCAGTACCCGCTTAGCCGTGGACACTATGGGGAACATCACCCTGTCCCTGTACGCATCGTAGTACTTATCCCTGCCCTTGCCCTGTATTATCAGGCCCGCCGCGAGCAGATGCTCATTGGAGTAGCCTTTTTCCGTCATATATTTGAGCAGGTTGTCCCATCCTGGAGGAGCATAGCCAAGGCCGAACTTAGCAGCGGTAGCCGCATCTATATTCCGCCCCATCAGGTACTTCTGGGCTTCTTTGCCTTCCTCGCTCAAAAGCTTGGCATGGTAGAACATTGCGGCATCCTTGCAGGCGGCGTACAGCCGTTCCTTGAGAGCCCGCTCCTGCCTGAGCCTGTCGTCGTCCACGTCATCCGGAAGCTCCATGCCCGCCCGCTGAGCCAGATACTTTATTGCCTCCACATAGGTAAGCTTTTCCGCATCCATAACGAACTGCACCACGCTCCCGCCTGCGTGACAACCAAAGCAGTAGTAGAACTGCTCGTCCGGCACCACGGAAAAAGACGGCGTCTTTTCGCTGTGGAAAGGGCAGCAGCCCCAAAGCCGTTTGCCCTTTGGCTTAAGCAAAGTATACTCGGAGGCGATAGCGGCCAGGTCGCTTTTGCTGAGCAGCTCGCTTAACCACGCATCGGGAAATATCGCCATGGCCTCCTCCTTTCGTCGAGATCCGACAGATTGTCTTATTCTGCGAAAATCTCAAAAATCCTTTTTTATTCTACATCCTGCTCCATTCCCTGGGCACGAACAGCCGCTCATAATCCGTTATGGCGTAATTGTCCGTCATGCAGGCTATGTAATCCGCCACTATGCGCTTCTTGCCGTCCTCCTCAAGGTTCATCAGAAACTCGTGCGGCAACAGATCCACATGGTCGAGATAGTAAGCGAAGAGCTGCTCCACGAGAAGCTTGCCCTTTTTTTCCTCTCCCTTAGCTCTTGGGTTGAGATATACCTTATCAAACATGAAGCTTCTGAGTATATGGAACTGCTCCTTCACCGGCTCGCTCATGCTTATTTCGGGCTTGCCGAAGCTCTGCTCCAATATATCCAGTATCATGGTGTTTATGCGTTCGCCGTGGGTGTCCCCCAGTATTTTATTGCAGCTTTCCGGTATTTCCTTTGGGGACAACACCCCTGCCCTTATGGCGTCGTCTATGTCGTGGTTTATATACGCTATCCTGTCCGCAAGGCTTACCGCGTAGCCCTCCAGTGTGCAGGGGGTGCCGCTGCGGCGGTGGTTGAGTATTCCGTCCCTCACCTCGTATGTGAGGTTCAGGCCCCTGCCGTCGTTTTCCAGCTTTTCCACCACGCGAATGCTCTGCTCGTTGTGGGCAAAACCGCCCTCGTCCTTCATAAGATTATTCAGCACTTCCTCTCCTGCATGGCCGAAGGGAGTATGGCCAAGGTCATGGCCCAGCGCTATGGCTTCGGTTAGATCCTCGTTTAGCCTGAGGCCCCGGGCTATGGTGCGGGCTATCTGGCTCACCTCGAGCGTATGCGTAAGGCGGGTGCGGTAATGATCGCCGACGGGCGACAGGAACACCTGTGTCTTATGCTTGAGCCGCCTGAAGGATTTGCAGTGTATTATCCTGTCCCTGTCACGAATGTAATCCGTTCGTATGGGGCAGGGCTTCATTGGGCGCTCGCGGCCCCTCGTATTTACCGAGAGGGCGGCATATGGCGAAAGGTACTCTTTTTCCTTTTCCTCTATGAATTCCCGGTAGTCCTTGCTGCTTACAGTAGCCATATCAAATTACCTCCGCAGGCGCTTTTTTGTTTTTTTCTTTGCAAAAGTCAAAAATCCTCTTTTGATACGGCACTTTTTTTGCTTTTTGATAAAAAAACGCCCGGATAACTCCGGGCAGATGCCTTTTTTCGGTATAAGAGTCCTATTTCGCGGCCTGTACCTTCTGATGCTCAGCCTTTGCCGGTACACCGTCCTTTTGTATGGCCAGTATCACCACCGCCCCCAATATCAGCACTATTCCTATTAACGCTTCCACGCTCAGAGGCTCCTTATAGTAAAATACCGACACCATTACGGCTATCACCGGCTCTATGGTGGCCAGTATGCTTGCTTTTCCGTTTTCCAGCGTCTCCAGGCTCTTGTTGTAGAAGTAATACGGCACCGCGGCGCACATTATGCCGCCTATTATCGCCACAGGCAGCACCTTTGGGGTGCATACGGCGGACACGGTCTTTACCGGGCCGGAAAGCAGCAGGGATGTTGCCGATGCCACTATGAAGGTATAGACATTTATCGTCATGGTGCGGTACTTAGGCACGGCAAAGCGGGTAAATATGGTATAGCTGCCGTAGGTTATGCCGGAAAATACCCCCGCAATAAGCCCAAACGCCGAGACCTGCCCTACCCCGTGGGTTATACCGCTGACGAGCACGCAGCCGGCTATGGCAACGAGCATTGCAGCGGCCTTTACCTTTGTAATAGGCTCCTTGAAGATGACGACGGAAAACACCACCACCCACACCGGCGCAGTATACTGAAGAACGCCGCCCACTGCCAGCGAGCACAGCCTGGTGGAGGTAAAATAGCACCAACAGAACAGCGTAACGCTTATAAAGCCGGAGCAAAGGAATATCCATATATCCTTCGGATTTAGCCTGAATGCCTTACGATCCGTCACCAGTGCCAATATGATAAATGTAATGGCGCTTATGGTGGTCCTTACGGCCGATACCTGCATTGCGGTAAAACCAAAGGATGTCATGGTGCGGCCAAATATACCGAGGCTTATACCCCAGCTGATACCTGCGCAAAGCGCATACAGTACGCCTTTGTTCTTCATCTTTCGCCAAGCCTTAATTCTAATTTCTGCACGAAAAAAACCAACCGGTTGAGGCTGGCCTTTAACGCGTTTATCAAACGGGCAATTCTTTTGGCTTAAATTACTTTGCCGCGAGCTTTATTGCCAACTGAGCCTTTTTGCGATTAGCAGCGTTCTTGTGGATAACGCCCTTACCGGCTGCCTTATCGACGGTGCTTACAGCGTTGACATAGGCGCTTTCAACAGCAGCCTTGTCTTCGGAAGCCAGAGCCTTGTCGAAGCTCTTGACAGCAGTCTTAACCTGAGACGTGATCATGCGGTTGCGAAGATTCTTCTTCTCACTTACGCCCACGCGCTTCAAAGCGGACTTATGGTTAGCCAAAACAATTCACCCCCTGTGTCTTTTTACTCGAACGGAGTTGATTATAACACATAAAGCTGCGTGACGCAACCCTGTTTTTCTCCGTTCCGATGTTTTTTCCGCAAAATATTATAACGGCTTTGCCGCCATAATACAAGTATATAATTTATTTAAAAAGGAGCCTTATAGAAATGTCATCAGGTATACGCACTGACCTGGCGCTGGAATCCCGGGAACTGAACCCGGACATAGAAGGCGTAGAGGAGCAGACTGAGGAAAGGGAGCGCATGACCGTCTCCCGGATAAAGATAACCGACAGAACCGCGGCGGAAAAGCTGGACAAGCCCATCGGCAAATACGTCACGCTGGACGCGCCCGAGCTCTGTAACCGCCCGCTCGACCTTTTTGAGCAGATGAGCGCCGCGCTCTCCGAGGAGCTGCGCGATATGTTCACAGGGCTGAAAGACGACGCGACCGTGCTTGTCGTTGGCCTCGGCAACCGCTCCATTACATCGGATTCCCTTGGCCCCCGGGTAGCGGAACGCATATACGTTACCCGTCACGTCACTGAATACATGCCGGACGCCCTGCCCGGAACTGTGCGCTCGGTATGCTCGGTAGCGCCCGGCGTGCTGGGTGTCACCGGCATAGAGACCATGGAGATAGTCAGGGGCGTAAAGGAATACGCCAAGCCTGATATGATAATCGCCATAGATGCCCTTGCCTCCCGCCGTGCCGCCCGCATAAATACCACCATACAGCTGACTGACACCGGCATAAGCCCCGGCAGCGGCATAGGCAATAACCGCAAGGGGCTGAACAGCGAAGCCTTTGGCGTGCCCGTCATAGCCATCGGCGTACCCCTCGTGGTCCACGCAGCTACAATCACCCAGGAGGTCATCTCCCTCATCGCCGACAAGACCGGCCTTCACGGCGACGAGGAAAAGCTCAAGCGCCTTGCGGAGCAGGTAATAAGCGAAAACCTGGGCCAGATGGTAGTAACGCCTAAGGATATAGACTCAATAGTCGAAGATATGTCGGGCATTATCGCCACCGGAATTAACATGGCGCTGTTCGGCAAAAGCTTTGAGGACGTGCGTATGTTGATAGCTTAGTCATACCTAAAGCCCTCCGCTCATAACATTTTAGCGGAGGGCTTGTCACATATGCGAAAGAAACGAATTTACAACGGGAACAAAGGAATCAATCCTGCCGCCCTCGTGGTGTTTTTGCTCTGCCTCGGGCTGTATTGGCTGCATTTTTCGGCTTACTATAAAAACGGCGGCAGCGTATACGACGCGCTGCTTTTTATGGAGTTCCCGTACATACACGGCGGCAGCGGTCAGTCCACGGCCCCTGCCCAGCCCCAAAGCACCCCCGCGCCGCAGAACGCAGATATAAAGATAGAAGTCATATCCACTGAACCTCCAATGGTGAGCCTCGAGGGGAAGGAGCCGAAGATACTCATATACCACACCCATACCACCGAAGCGTATTTGCAGACGGATAAGGATAAATACGAGGAAAGCGGCAAGTGGCGCACCCGCGACAACGATAAAAACGTGGTTGCGGTAGGTGAAAAGCTTGCGGAATGCCTGCGTAGCTACGGCATAGCGGTGATACACGACACCACCGACCACGAGCCGCCCAAGCTGGCCACCTCCTACTCACGCTCCTTAAAGACGATGGAAAAGTACCGCGATAAGTACCCCTCGATCACAATGTATATAGACCTTCACAGGGATTCCTTCGGCAAGAATCCCACCGAACCGGCTGACTTTGTTACGATAAACGGCAGGCAGTGCGCCCGGCTGATGTTCGTCGTAGGCACCGGCAAGGGCGCCACCGGCACAGGATACGGCCAGATGCCCGACTTTGACTCCAACTACGCCCTCGCTGAGCGAATCACCAATACCTTGAAGGGCATAGATCCCGGTCTCACCAGGGACATACGCGTAAAGCCCGGGCGCTATAATCAGCATATATCAAATCAGTGCCTGCTGGTGGAGGTAGGCCATAACGCCAATACCTTCGAGCAGGCACTGAACAGCGTCGATTATCTCGCCGCAGCTATAGCGGAAGCTGCGGGGCTTACAGCAGGCGAAGGTCAGCTTTCGCTCTCGCCCTGATCCTCTGCCGCTTCCCGTAATTCTTCTTCGGCTTCACCTGTGGCAGTCTCTTCTTCGGCTGCTTCTCCTCCGGTCTCTTTGGGCTGCTCCGGCTTTTCCAGAGTGACCCGCCTGTTTATTCGGGCTATCTCCTCCACAGGGAGCTTTATCACCTCGCGGTCGTAGGTGAGCAGGCCGTTGGTCTCACCCTCAACATCGCTGAGCTGGGTGTAGACTATGGCGCTGAGCCCCTTTTCTATCGATGGTATGAGCTCCTGCTCATAGAGCTTCCTGTACGCCGCCATAAGCTCGTCTGCGTTCTTCAGCTTCTTGTAGCCGAACTCACCGCTCTTTTCGCTGTGACCCTCTATCCTGAGGCTGTAGCCGCCGCACTCCGTAAGTGCAGCCGCCCGGCCCTTATCGTCCGCCTTGAACCTGTACGGCCTAAAGTATACGTGGCGGCTGTATATGTCTCCCGCCCCCTGATCGTGCCAGCCGCTTGCGTGGTCGATAAGGCGGCCAGGATCCATAGTTCGGATATGGTCTGATGTCTCCGCCGCGTCAAACTGACCCCAGCCTTCGTTAAAGGGCACCCACAGCACTATGGATACGCAGTTGAACAGGTGGTTTATCATATCGTCCAGCTCCCGCCTGAACTGCTTCCTGCCTTCCTCGCTTTGCCTTGCAAAGCGGGCATACCTGTCATCCTTTATGTTTATTCCGGTGAAAAGCGGCGCGGTTACGGTCAACGGATCGTACTTGCCGCCGCCGTTTATCATATCCTGCCATACAAGCATTCCCAGCCTGTCGCAGTGATAATACCATCTGAGCGGCTCTATCTTTATATGCTTTCTGAGCATATTGAAGCCCATATCCTTCATGGTCTGTATATCGGCAATCATGGCTTCGTCAGAAGGCGCGGTATAAAGGCCGTCCGGCCAGTAACCCTGATCCAGCACGCCGTTGTGAAAATACGGCTTATCGTTCAGGAAAAGCCTCTTTATGCCGTTTTCGTCCTCCCTAAGCTCTGCCTTGCGCATACCGAAGTAGCTCTCGACCATATCCTCGCCCATCTTCACGCTGAAGCCGTAAAGGTGGGGGTTTTCCGGTGACCACGGGGTAAAGCCCTGTACGCTCATGCGGAAGGGCCTGTTTGTTTCGCCCTGGGCCACCACCAGCCCCATGCGTGCTGTGCAGGGCCGCTCAACATCTGAATATACGGTTATCTCTACCGCCGCCTCATCGTATAGCGGAAGTATGTGAAGGCCGGATATATACTCCTCCGGCACGCTTTCCAGCCACACGGTCTGCCATATGCCGCTCTGAGGGGTATACCATATGCCTCCCTTGCGTATCTTCTGCTTGCCGCGGGTATGCCACGAAGTATCGGTCACATCGCGCACCTTTACGATAAGCTGGTTTTCCTCCCGCAGTTCTCTGGTTATATCCATGGAAAATGGCGTATAGCCTCCTGTGTGGGAGCCTACCTCGATGCCGTTGAGGTATACCTCGGCGATCTGATCCACCGCGCCAAAGTGCAGCAGTACCCGGCCGATATTGAAATCCGCCGGCAGTGAGAAGTTCTTTACGTACCAGAGCATATCCTCGGGGCTTACGGTGCGGCGGACGCCGGACAGTAAGCATTCCGGCGAAAATGGCACCAGTATCTCCCCGTCGATCTTATCCGGAAGGCTCTCCCCCCGCACTATTGCATACTGCCACATTCCGTTGAGGTTTATATAGCTGTTGCGTCGCATCTGCGGCCTCGGATATTCCAGCAGCACCTTATCCTTTTCAATATTCGCTCCCCAACGCGTTATCATTTATATTCCTCCGGGTTTACGCATATACTTGCAATTGTATATATTATAGTACATATCGCAGCTTTTGTCATTGCGAGGTTTGCATTGGGGCTTCATTTATTATATAGTAAACATATGGAAAAGTTTTTGACCAAAAAAATACGCCTCCGTCCACGCCTTCAGGCTGCAGCGGATATGATAAACGGATCCCATCTGGCTGCCGATATAGGCTGCGACCACGGCAGGCTTTCGGTTGCGCTGCTTCAGCAGGGCCGCGCAGATAGAGTTATAGCTTCCGACATAAGCGCACCGTCGCTGCAAAAGGCCACGGAGCTTGCGGCGCTGTGCGGCCTCGGCAGCAGGCTGACCACCGTCTTATCAGACGGCATGGCGCACCTTGGCCCGGACGAGGCGGACGCCATCGCCATATGCGGCATGGGCGGCGAGCTCATCGCGCGCATACTTGAAGCAAACCTCCCTGCCGTAAGGAACGCCCATTGCATAATCATGCAGCCCATGCGGGGCGTCGAGGAGCTGCGGCAATTCCTTCGTAAGAACGAATTCCGTATTATCGATGAGCGGCTGGTGCTGGACGCCGGTCGAATATACCAGATAATCGGAGCGAAAAGCGGCGATCCCTCCCCCCTGCCCGGCTGGTTTCCTCAGGACGAATACTCCATAGGGCCCATGTTATTTGAAAAGCGCGACCCGCTGCTCATACCGCTGCTGGAAAGCTACCGCGACGGCCATCTGCGCCGGCTGGAGAAAGCAAGGCGCAAGGGAGTCACACCCAAGGCTCTTACAGAGATAATCGACCGCATGAACGGATACATAAATATTGCACAGGAGATGCATAAAAATGAAGCTGAATGATTTTATAAATGTCATGGACGGCATAGCTCCCCGCGAGCTCGCCACGGACTGGGATAATCCCGGCCTGCTCATAGGCACGGAAAGGCAGGATATAAAAAAGGTGCTGGTGGCCCTCGACTGCTCCACGGCTACAGCCAAAGAGGCCGTAGAATGGGGAGCCGACCTCATGCTCACCCACCACCCGGTATTCTTCAGGGCAGTAAAGCGCATACTTCCCGATGATCCCGAAACCGCCGCGCCGTATATCCTTCTTCGCAACGGCATAGGCCTTTTTGCCGCCCACACCAACCTCGACGCAGCCGATGGTGGAGTGAACGACTGCCTTGCCGGCGTATTCAGCCTTGAAAATGTGGAAAAGCTTCCTCCGGAAGGTCTGGGCCGCATAGGAACACTGCCAAAGGATATGACATTCGGCGAGCTTGCGAGACTTTCCGAAAAGGAGCTCAATACCCGTGTCCGCATAACCGGGGATGTGAACGCCAGAATACACCGTCTGGCCATGATAGGCGGAGGCGGCGCAGAAGAGCTTTTCGATGCAAAATCTGCCGGTGCGGACGCTTATATAACCGGCGAAATGAAGCACCATCTGGCCATCCAGGCGGAGTTCATAGGGCTCAACGTCATAGAGGCGGGACATTACGAAACGGAACGCATAGTGCTGCCCAGGCTTATTGAACGTTTACAGCGGGAAACAAATGATGTACAATATAGGTTGACTCTTTCGGAATCGCCGTGCTTAAGGGGAGTTTAAGCTCTCCCGCACGATCATTATACGGAGGTAGAAGGATATGACAAAAATCAACGATCTCTGGCTGTATGACCAGGCCGAGCAGGAGGTTGCAAAGATAGACAGCCGCCTGAAATCCACCCCCAATCGGGCAAGGCTCAATAAGCTCCACAGCTTTTTAAGCGAGCAGCAGTCCGCCGTAACAAATATTTCCAAGCAGATAGACGCACGCGGTGCGCTCATAGGAAAGCTGTCAGCCCAATGTCACGAGCTTGAGCGCAGGTTAGAGCTTGAAGTATCCGAGTTCGGCACCATGGAAAAGGACGACGAATGCACTGCGGCCGAGATGACAGAATCCCGCCGCTCCATGGAAGGCCTGCTGGACCAGATAAACTCCGTCCGCAAGGAGCTCAGCGATGCCATGGCATACCTTGAAAAGGCCAGCGCAGAGTACAAAGAAACTTATACCAAAGCCGGCCGCGCCAAGAAAGAATATGACGCCGTGCGTGCCGCCTGCGAAGCCGAAGCGCAGGAGGCCAAGCCCGAAAGGGAAAAGGCTGCCGCGGAAGCGGCAAAGCTGCGGGCGCTTGTAGATCCGGCGCTGCTCAAACGGTATGACGCAATCCATGCGAACCATGCCCGGCCCATGGCTACCGTGGAAAACAGCCAGTGCAGCGGCTGCCGCATGTCCCTGCCCACCGCCATAGTAAAGAAGGTCGCCTCCGGCTCCGGCATAGTGGAGTGCGAAAACTGCGGAAGGATATTGTATTCCAAATAGATTTGGTTTAAAATATACTTTGCGAGTAAGACAGGTGACTGCATGCGGCCCGACCGTATGAGGAAAGTCCGAGCTCCACAGGGCAGGGTGCCGGATAACGTCCGGCGGAGGCGACTCCAGGGAAAGTGCAACAGAAATATACCGCCGCACTTGTGCGGTAAGGATGGAAAGGCGAGGTAAGAGCTCACCGGCGGCTTGGCGACTTGTCCGCCATGTAAACCCCACCCGGTGCAAGATTGGAATGGGAGCATTCAATGGCGGCCCGTCACGCTCCTGATAATCGCACGAGCCTGCCGGCAACGACAGGCCTAGATAGATGGTCACCCAGGAACGAAAGTTCCGGACAGAACTCGGCTTACGGCTTGCTCGCATAAGTTTGGTTTCAAAAAAGCAGTCTCAGCTGCTTTTTTGATTTTATTTTTCTCTGAAGAAAGCAAAGAGCCCGGCTGGCACCCCGGGCTCTTTAAGTATTTGATATTCAATGGTACTATCTTCTTAATTGTTTTTGATTAACTGCTTTGATCGGCTTAGTATGTATATTTCCTATATTGTATTTATACTATCATTAACTTATCATTATTTCCATACGGCTTTTATGCTTTATTGTTCTGTACAGCCCATAATGTGAATATTCTTATACCATATTCACCGAGGAGATAGTTTTGATATGGAATTTGCAAGAAGGCGCAGGCGCAGAAGGCGAAACGGTATACGAACCATGACGGTGCTGCTCATGCTTGGTCTCGCAGTATATCTTATAACCGCATCGGCCGCAGGCAAGTGGTTGAGCGAAAAGGTAATGGCGCCGGCATTTTCAGCCCTGTCCGAGCTGCCGTTATTTACCGGCGGCGGGCTTGATTCGCTGGAAAATGAAGCATCGGAGCCATCCGGCGACGCTCTTAGCGTAAGCCTCAGCAGCGACAGCAGCTCTTTCACCAGCACGTTGGACGTACCATCCATAAGCTGCTTCGCACTGCAAATGGGAGTTTTTTCCTCAAAGGATAACGCGGATAAGCTTTCTGAAGAAATGTGCAGCAAGGGTGCCGGCGGCTATGTTTACAGCGACGGCAGCGTATACCGTGTGCTGGCCTCGTGCTACCAAAGCGAAAGCGAGGCGCGCACGGTCAAGGAACGACTCATAAGCGAAGGCACTGACTGCGCCATATATGCCATGGCTACGCCTACCGTTACATTCAGCATAACTGCGGACCAGCGGCAGACGGAGCAGCTCAAGGAGGGCTTCACGGCGCTGTATCAGGCGCAGAACGCGCTGTGCGAAGCCTGCATAGATTTTGACAGCAAGAGCATGACGGTCAGCGAGGGTGCTGCGCTGGTAAAATCCATACAGGATGAGCTTTCCGCCTCCTGCTCCCCGCTCTTTGCCTACCGGGACGCCTCTCCCGCCATAGACAGCCTTGTGCAGTGCTGCGACAAGTGTCTGAACTCGCTATCCCTTCTTGCCGGCAATGGAGACGCTTCCACCGCAGCCTTTTCTTCAGAAATGAAATACGCACTGCTTGAGTTGTCGTCATCCTATTCGGATATGCTCAAAAGCATGGCCGGATAAGGATACGTAATAGAACAAAGGAGCGGTACTGCCGCTCCTTTGTCATCCATCGATCTCCCTCTTTGAGGGCATTTCCTTTATAAACAGTTCGTCCCGTCCCTGCATCACCAGCGCCAGGCCCAATGAAAGCATCAGTCTCATCCGGTCCTCCGTGCCGTCTGTATCTATGGCAAAGTCCTCCCTTATGCGGCGTATCCTGTATAACACCGTATTTCGGTGGGTAAAAAGCTTTTCGCAGGTATCCTTGAGCGAACGGCTGCACATAAGGTATGTGTACAGCGTCAGGCAGTATTCGCTGTCATTTTGGAGGTCGTATTTATACAGCCTGTCCACCTCGTCAGTCAGGCAATAGCCCTCGCCGGCAAGGGTTTTAAGCATCATAAGAGCCGAGTAGCGGCTCTCCTCCGCCGCGAATGCCTTGCCGTTGCTCTTTTTGACAAGATAATCCAGCAGCCTGCGCACCCGCCCGTAGCCCCTGCCCAAGGCATACAGGCTTTGCAGCGGCTCGGATATTACCGCGTACAGGTCATATTCCTCCGCCGCCCTGCCTACCGCCTCCCGGTCGTGCTCTCCATGCAGGAACATTATCACGCAGTCCCTGTACGGAAAAGGATCGGAAGCGTGAAAGCCGCGGCGCAGCCTGTCCCTGAGCATATCGGTTTTAAGCCCATCCAGCTGCTCCATAGGTTTCATCAGTACGAACCTCTCCGGGCGGAAGCTGCCAAGAAAGGTTGTATTTGCCTGTAGCTCGAAGAATTCCTCACTTTGAAACCTGCCGTCTATGAGGCTGGACAGCACCTCCTCGGCCGTGGCGGTGATGCCGCCCCTGTGCCTCTCGTAATAGAGCTGCTTTGCAAGGAATGAGTTTATCAGCGCAAAGTCCTCGTCGCTTCCTGAGGGCAGCGCGTTTTCAGGCATTATACACAGCGTATAGCCCATGCGAAGCTCTCCGCAGTTGAGCTGGGATATCCTGTAATGGTACCCCGCAGGCGAATGCAGCAGCTCACCCGACGCCGCCGAGGCGCTGATCAGGGCGCTCTCATCGTATGAAAGCTCGCCGTGGCGTATAACGCCGCTGTACGGATCGTTTATGCTGTCAGCCCTAAAATACGCCGCCACATGGAAGCTGTCGTCAATTACCAGCAAAGGGCAGCCGAGAGCCCTGCCCGCGGCATTTGTCAATTCTTTCAGGCTGTTCGCCACAAGGAATGTCTTCAGTATTTCATTCGTCACGGGATGTCTCCTTTTGTTCTCTCAGCACAGTTTGATATGGTTGAATTATACCATCGGAACATTGTTCAAACAAGGCCCCGGAGTATAATAGAGTCATCAAAAGGGACGAGACCTAAGGGGCTGAGGCCCCCCGGGATATGTCCCCGGAAAGAAAAATGGTTCGGATCGTCTCCCGATTCAGTGAATCAAAATTCACCTAATCGGGAACAATTCCGAAAGACAATATTGAATCGGAGGTATTTATCATGTTTGAGCTTAAACCTTACACCCGCAAGAACAACGGCGTATATTACAATCCCTTCCAGACCATGGACGAATTTGAAAGGAACTTCTTCAATCCTTCGTTCTTTGAGACCACCCTTGAACAGTTCAAGACGGATATCAAGGACGATGGCGACAGCTACACCCTTCAGGCGGATCTGCCCGGCTTCGATAAGAAGGATATCCACCTCGACCTTAACAATGACGTGCTGACCATCAGCGCCGAGCGCCATTCCGAGCACGAGGATAAGGATAAGAAGGGCAAATTCGTGAGATGTGAGCGCTCCTACGGCACCTACACCCGTCAGTTCGATGTATCCAACATCAACACCGATGCCATGAAGGCCAAGTACGAGAATGGTGTGCTTACTCTGAATATGCCCAAGAAGAGCGCACAGCTGCCCACCGCAAAGCGCGTGGAAATAGAATAAAGGGTGAATAACTTAAGCCCCGAAGCGAAAGCTTCGGGGCTTTTTCTTTATTTGTCTATTTTACTTTGCAGTATCTCTTGCGGTCTGCCGCCCTCTGGCAGGCCTTGACAAGCTCTACTATGGGTATTACCAACACAGCCAGGCCGAGAGCTATGCCATACTCGCCCCAGCCCACAGGTGTGAAGTTGAACAGAGCCGCTATGGCAGGTACCTCGAGAACCGCGGTGGTTATCGCCAAAGCTCCTATCATGGCTGCCCAAAGCACCTTGTTGTGGCCCGGCAGCTTGAATACGCTCTGCCGCTGAGAACGCATATTGAAGCTGTGGAATATCTCGCACATATTCATAGTCAAAAACGCCATGGTCATGCCGTGGGGGGAGACGCCTGCCGGCATTTCAAAGTACCCCACCTCCATGCAGTGGCCGATTATGTAGGAGGTGAGCGTCAGCACGGTCACCAGCAGGCCCTGATAGACTATATCCACACCCAGACCGCCTGAGAATATGGTGTCGCGGCTGTCTCTTGGCGGGCGATGCATGGTGTCGGGCTCGGCGGGCTCAAGGCCCAATGCCAGCGCCGGGAAGCAGTCGGTTATCAGGTTGATAAAGAGCAGATGCACTGGGCTAAGCAGTGTGAAGCCGAGTATGGTGGCGAAAAACACGCCTAAAACCTCGCTCATGTTGCTGGCAAGAAGGAACTGTATGGTCTTTCTTATATTGTCGTATATCCTTCTGCCCTCGTCCACAGCTGAAACTATGGTGGCGAAGTTATCGTCTGAAAGCACCATGTCCGCGACGTTCTTGGTAACATCGGTACCGGTAATACCCATGCCTACGCCTATGTCTGCGGACTTGATGCTGGGGGCATCGTTTACTCCGTCGCCTGTCATGGCGGTTATGGCGCCCTTGCGCCTCCATGCGGAAACTATGCGCACCTTGTGCTCAGGCTGCACGCGGGCATATACCCCGCACTTGTCTATCAGCTTATCCAGCTCTTCGTCGCTGAGCCTGTTCAGCTCCTTGCCCTCTATGGCTTGTGAAGCGTCGTCGATTATGCCCAGCTCCTTGGCTATCGCAACGGCGGTATCCTTGTGGTCGCCGGTAATCATCACAGGGCGTATGCCCGCAGCCTTGCATTCCTCCACGGCCGCCCTGACCTCCGGGCGAACGGGGTCTATCATGCCCACCAGGCCTATGAAGCAAAGCTCCTGCTCGAGGTTGGAGGGATCGGTATTTTCCGGCATCCTGTGCCACAGCCTCTCCGCGGCGGCCAATACGCGCAGAGCCTTCGCTGCCATGGCGTGATTGCGCTGGAGTATCTCTGTGCGTTTGGCCTCCGTCATGGGCTGCGGCTTGCCGTTCTCCATATAATACGCGCAGCGGGCAAGCACCTCGTCCGGCGCGCCCTTGGTGTACTGCACTATTTCCCCGCCCTTATCGTGCAGGGTAGACATCATCTTTCTGGAGGAATCAAAGGGGGCCTCGCCTATGCGGGGCTGTTTTTCCTCCAGCTCATATTTCTTTAAGCCGTTAGCCGCGCCAAAGTTCACCAGCGCAGCCTCTGTGGGCTCTCCCTGAGCGCCATCGTCAGCAAGATTCGCATCGTTGCATAGAGTCATTGCCGCAGCAAGAAGTTCGGTGGGGCCGGTGTGCTCCACTACCGTCATTTTATTTTGTGTGAGCGTGCCTGTCTTATCGGAGCATATGACCTGAGTGCAGCCCAGCGTCTCTACAGCAGTCAGCCGGCGTATGACGGCGTGGCGTTTGCTCATATTTGTAACGCCTATGGACAGCACAACGGTAACGACTGTGGCAAGGCCCTCCGGGATAGCTGCGACAGCAAGGGATACCGCCACCATGAAGTTATCAAGTATGGACTGGGCAGTGAACTTTCCCGCCATTATGAGATCGAATACGAATATGAACAGGCATATGCCCAGCACCATCTTGGATAAGGAGTTGCTCAACTGACCGAGCTTGCGCTGCAAGGGGGTCTCTTCCTGCTCGGTCTGGGCCAAAACGTCGGCTATCTTGCCCATCTCGGTATCCATGCCGGTAGAGGTGACCACGGCCCTGCCCCTGCCGTATACCACGGTAGAACCCATGTAGCACATGTTCTTCCTGTCGCCAAGAGGCACATCGCCGCCGAAAATAGCCTCCACAGCCTTGTTTACCGGCACACTTTCGCCGGTGAGAGCAGCCTCTTCGATTTTAAGGGACGCGCTTTCGAGAAGCCTGCCGTCTGCCGGCACGGCGTCTCCCGCTTCAAGTATAACTACATCGCCGGGTACCAGCTGGCTGCTCTCGATGACGATCTGCTTTCCGTCCCTCATCACCTTGCACTTTGCCGCGGTCATTGTCTGAAGCGCCTCTATTGCAGCCTCCGCCTTGCTCTCCTGTATTACTCCCAGAATAGCATTGAGCAGCACTACCACCAGTATTATGAATACCTCGGCAAAGCTCTCGCCGGATATGGCGTTTGTGACAGCGGATACGGCTGCCGCAGCCAAGAGGATCAGCAGCATGGGATCCTTTATTTGCTGTAGGAATCTTTGAAAAACCGTTATCTTGTGCGCTTCCTTAAGCTTGTTCTGACCATACCTTGCAAGGCGCTCAGCCGCATCCTTTCCCGAAAGGCCATGGACTGAAGTTTCAAGCTCCGCCAAAACCTCGTCAGTGGATCTTTGATACATTTCGCTCATGAAATCTTCTCCTTTAAATAAGTGTGTCTGTAAAATCAAAAACTCATGCGCCGGCAAAAAACCACGCATGAGTCTCATTCTTTAAAAACAGCCCGGACGATCTCCTCGCCGTACTGACGGGTCTGCTTCGCAAAGCACTTACTTTGCGGAATTACTCCCTCAGGCAATAATCAAAAAAGCTAAAGCATTAACTTCATTTGACTATGATACCCGCCCTCCCCGCTTTTGTCAAGGCTGAAAGCTGCGATCTGCGGAGATCATCTGAGCAGCCCCGCTATTGCCTCGCGGCTCACGGTAAAGCTCTGGGCTCCCATGACGCCGGGGGCTACATCGTACTCGTCAAAGCAGACCACCAACCGCCCATCCTTATCAATATAGAACGCTCCGTCCCGGATGATGAGCGCGTCATAATCCACATGAAATTCCGCGTCGTCCTCCATCCAGTAGGTCAAATTGGCGTCTGACGCCATCCTGGCCTTCATCTGGGCGAATATATCCTTCTTTATTGCGGCAACATAATCGCTGCCCTCCTTGAAAAGGTCCGTCAGCTTTACGTATTTGCCAGTGGTCTTATCTATATTATAGCAGCGGGAAAACTCATAGCCGCTGGCCATCACCTGGCAGCCGTTCACCCTCAGGGCAAACCAGCGGTCGTTGTCCGTCAGTACTTCATAGCTCACATCGAGACCGTAATAACCTTCATCCATAGCGTTATCATTAAAACGCTGCACCAGCTCGTCGACATATGCTTTTACATCAGCATTGAGCTGCTGTTCGCCCGCCGTAGCTTCCTGTATCTCGGGCTGCGCTGCATTCAGATCGTTGTGCTCGTCGGAATGGGTATAATTTCTCACGGTAATTACCTTTACCACGCTGCCTATGACCGGCAGCTTCTCCATTGCGTATGCGATAGATGGACTTACATTGGGCAGCAGCACAAACAGCATGGCGGCAACCGCCGCTGCGGTAAGTATCCTACGGCCTGCCATGCGGCCTGAGGCCCCATCCTTCCTTGCTTCCTTTTCTGGCAGCTTATTCAACGTATCCTTCAACATAATATTAAAATCCTCCGGTATGTTCGTTTTTTCCTTATGGGCAGCTTCCCGGATCAGCTTTTCAAATTGGAATTCGTTCATAGTGTTTCCTCCTGTTCCGACATCGCGATCCTAAGTTTTGCCCGCGCCCGGCTCAGCCTGGCCTTTACCGTGCCTTCTGTTATCCCAAGGGCGCGACTTATATCCTTGATGGGCATATCGTCGTAGTAAAACAGCACTGTTACGGTCCTCAGGCTTTCGCCCAATCCCCTCACGGCCTGCCACAGGGCCATGCTTTCTTCCCTGTCCTCATTCTGAGGGGCGGGCAGTTCCTCCGCCAAGCTGTCTATGTCCGTGTTTGGCTTGCTGCGCCGTATCATGCTGTAGGCTGTGTTGGCGAGTATCCGCATTATCCATGGCTTAAAGCTATGCTCGTCCCGCAGTGTATCCAGCTTTTCGTATGCCGTAAGCACCGCCTCCTGCACCGCGTCTTTTACGTCCTCGTCGTTGTGCAGTATGCTCTTGGCCAGCCAGTACAAGCCCCCACTGTTTTCGTTTACCCTTTCGCAGAACCACGCGCGCTGGTCGTCAAAACGGTTCACTTTTTTTATTTCCTTTCATCAGCCCGGCGGTCAAGCCGGTCATAAAATAAGATGCTTTATGCGGCCAAAAGGTTACGCCGCAATAAAATATTTTTTATATTATATACCTTGCCGCCGCTTGATGGTATACTCAAGCTGATGAATACCGCACTCATAAGCGCCAAAACATATCAGGAAAGGATATAAAGACATGGCAAAGACTAAGATAGTAGTTCTTGACGGCTACACCGAAAACCCCGGCGACCTGAGCTGGGACGGCCTTAGCGCCCTTGGCGACGTCACCGTTTACGACCGCACCTCCTACTCCGAGGCACCCATTATCGCCGAGCGCATAGGCGATGCGGAAATAGTGGTAACCAACAAGACCCCCATTTCAAGGGCTACGATGGATAAATGCCCCAACATCAAGCTCATCGCGGTGCTGGCCACCGGCTACAACTGCATCGACTACAGCTACGCGAAGGAAAAAGGAATCCCTGTAGTAAACGTGCCCACTTACGGAACCGCCTCAGTAAGCCAGTATTCCATAGCTCTGCTTCTGGAGATATGCCACCACATAGGCCACCACGACGCCACAGTACACGAGGGCAGGTGGGCAAACAATGCGGACTGGTGCTATTGGGATTACCCCCTTATAGAGCTTGAGCACAAGACCATGGGCATAATAGGCTTCGGGCGCATAGGCCAGGCCGAGGGCCGAATAGCCAAAGCTCTGGGCATGAGAGTTCTCGCATACGACCTTTACCCCAATGACTCTGGACGCGCCATAGCCGAATATGTAGATCTGGATACCCTTTATAAAGAGGCGGATGTGATAACCCTCCACTGCAACCTCACCCCCGAAAACACCGGCATGATAAACAGGGAGAGTATCACCAAGATGAAGGACGGCGTGATACTCATAAACAACGCCCGTGGCCAGCTCATAGTTGAACAGGACGTTGCGGACGCGCTGAACTCCGGCAAGCTCGCCGGCGCAGGTCTGGACGTTGTCTATACCGAGCCCATCAGGGCCGACAATCCGCTGCTCAAGGCCAGGAACTGCATTATCACTCCCCATATAAGCTGGGCGCCCATTGAGAGCCGTCAGCGAATAATGGACGCCACTGTAGCCAATGTAAAGGCGTTTCTGGACGGCGCGCCCATAAACGTGGTGAATAAATAATAAGTGATACTGTCGAAAAAGTGGCTGAACGCCACTTTTTCGAGTTTTTTGCATTCGGTGCTTGCGCCTATGGCGCGGTCAGCACCGAATGCAAAGTACGAAAACCTCTGGGTTTTCATCCGTTCTGACGCACATGTCGTCAGAGCCGGATTAAACATAAGGGGCTGCGGCCCCTTATCAACCCCGGGGTTTTTCGACAAACTGTCTTTGTTTATAACTTAACTATTGCCATATCATAGAAAACCCCGCTCATATATGTTAGAATAGCTTGAAAGGCATCTTTCAAAGACAAATTCAGTGTCAAAGGACATCAGTATGAAAGTCGTATTAAAGGATCTCACCAAGAAATTCTCCGGTCAGGGCAAGAACGCCCCGGACGTAATAGCCGTGAACAACTTTAATGTGGAAATACCCGACGGCAAACTCATCGGCCTCTTAGGCCCCTCGGGCTGCGGCAAGAGCACCGCGTTAAACCTCATCTCCGGCCTGCTCTCCCCTACGGCGGGACGCATATTCTTTGGCGAGGACGACGTTACGGACCTGCCGCCTGAAAACCGCGGCGTTGGTCTTGTGTTTCAGAATTATGCCCTTTACCCCCACCTTACGGTAAAGCAAAACATACTTTTCCCTCTGCAAAACCTAAAGGGCGAGGACAAGCTTTCCAAAGAAGAAATGCTCGCTCGCGCCTACGACGCGGCTAAGCTTGTTCAGATCGAGGGCCTTATGGACCGCAAGCCAAAGGCGCTCTCAGGCGGACAGCAACAGCGCGTTGCCATTGCCCGGGCCCTTGTGAAGATGCCGCGGGTGCTGCTCCTCGACGAGCCTCTTTCCAACCTTGACGCCAGACTCCGCCTCCAGACCCGGGAGGAGCTCAAGCGCATACAGCAGAAAACCAAAATCACCACCATATTCGTCACCCATGACCAGGAAGAGGCCATGAGCATTTCGGATATGATAATAGTAATGCAGTCAGGCGTGATACAGCAGATAGGCCGGCCTCAGGAGGTTTACGACCAGCCCGTAAATATGTTCGTAGCGAAGTTCCTCGGCACTCCGCCCATAAACATGTTTACCGGCAAAGTTCAGGGCGGAAGGCTTTTCATAGGCGAAAACGACGTCCTGCCGGCTGTCGGCACACCCGATGGCGAATATAATATTGGAATCCGCCCGGAAGGCTTCATCCCGGAGGAAAACGGCCCCCTTTGCTGCATCTTCCGGCGCATAGAGGTAATGGGGAGGGACACCAGCGTCATATTCTCCCACCCCGCGGCAGAAGCCGACACCGTACGGGCCATAATAAGCTCTGCAAATAAGCCCGATGGGGCCTCGGGTAAAATACGTTTCGCCCTGCGGCCTGACAAGGTATTCCTTTTCGATAAAACTGACGGAAAGCGCATAGCCTTCCGGGCGGAGTGATATATGGAAAAGAACAATGCAAAGGGCTGGCTGTATCTGCTGCCCGCCATACTGTTTTTAGGGGTATTCATGATATACCCCCTCATAGACGTATTCGTGTATTCCTTTGAGGAGGGCTATAATTCCGCCTCCCAGACTTTTTTCGGCATCGGGCTTTACAACTACTCCTACGTGCTCCACGACCCTTACTTTTTGCAGGCGCTGAAAAACACCTTCTTATTGGTGATAATCACCGTTCCCCTCTCCACCGGCCTTGCTCTGCTCATATCAGCCGGGTTAAGCTCAATCAAAAAGCTTCGCAATCTTTTCCAGACCGTATATTTTCTGCCCTACGTCACAAATACCCTGGCGGTGGGATTGGTATTCATGATACTCTTCAAGAAGACTGCTTATACGGACGGCCTTGTTAACCTGATGATAAACTGGTTCGGCGGAAAGTCCATGGATTTCATAGACGGCCCCTACTGGGCCAAGATGTTCGTGCTCTGCTTCTATACTATATGGATAGTAATGCCCTTCAAGGTACTCATACTCACAAGCGCGCTGGCCTCCGTCGACCAGAACTACTACAACGCCGCCCGCATAGACGGCACCTCCAAATTCCGCATATTTACCCGCATAACGCTGCCGCTCATCTCCCCGATGATATTCTATCTGGTAATAACCGGCTTTATAGGCGCCTTCAAGGCGTACAGCGACGCCGTCGCCCTCTTCGGCACAGACCTTAACGCAGCGGAGATGAACACCATAGTAGGCTATATTTACGATATGCTCTACGGCAACAGCGGCGGCTACCCCTCATTCGCATCGGCTGCGGCCATAATACTGTTCGCCATAGTGCTCACCATAACCTGCATAAATCTTATTATCAGCAAAAAGCACGTTCATTACTGATGGAGCGACCTATGGAAAAACATACCGATTACGCCAAAATAGAAAAGCAGGCAAGAATTCGCAGCCGGGTACGCAGTACGGCAGTGCATATACTGCTGTCTCTCTGGGCCGTCATAGTGCTGTTTCCTTTTTACTGGATGGTGCTGACCTCCGTAAAGAGCTACAGCGCGTATAATTCAGAATACATACCAAAGTTCTTTACCCTCTCCCCCACTCTGCAAAACTACGTCGACGCCTTTACGGCGGTGCCCCTCGGGCGTTATTTCACCAATACGCTGGTATTCACTTTGATCACCACGCTGCTGATGCTATCGGTCATAACCCTCGCTGCTTTCGCCTTTGCCCGGCTTGAATTCAAGGGCAAGCGTCTTGCCTTCACCCTGCTGCTGTCGCTCATGATGATACCCAACGAGCTGGTGATAATTACCAACTTCGTGACAATTACCGACCTTGGCCTTCGCAACACCTTCACCGGCCTTATATTGCCCTCGGTAACGTCGGTATTCTATATTTACTTGCTGAAAGAGAATTTCGCACAGATACCAGACGAACTGTACTATGCCGCAAAGGTGGACGGCACCTCGGACTTCAAGTATCTCACCAAGGTAATGATACCTATTTGCAGCCCAACTATGATAACCATAGTAATACTGAAGGTCATAGAGTGCTGGAACGCCTACGTCTGGCCACGGCTCATCACCGACGACGAGAATTACTTCCTAGTCTCCAACGGCATACAGGCCATACGCGAAAGCGGCTTTGGCCGGGAAAACATACCCGCCATGATGGCGGCGGTAGTGGTAATATCAGTGCCGCTCATAGCGCTGTTTCTGATATTCCGCAACAAGATAATGGACGGCGTATCCAGAGGAGGTACGAAGGGTTAGTATGAATAAAAAGCTTATCTGCCTCATACTGTCGCTGTGTATGCTGCTTCCTCTCCTTGCCGGCTGCCACGGCTCCCGGGGGCTCAGGGAATTCGCGGTGCCTGAGGAATTCGACACAAACAGGGATTATGAGATAACCTTCTGGGCAAAGAACGACACCAACAAGACCCAGACCCAGATATACCAAAAGGCCATAGCAGACTTTCAGGCGCTGTACCCGAATATCCGCGTGAACCTTCGGCTCTATACCGACTACGGCAAGATATATAACGACGTCATCACCAATATTTCCACCAACACCACCCCAAACGTCTGCATAACCTACCCCGACCACATAGCGACGTACCTAACCGGGACAAACGTGGTAGCGCCCCTCGATGAGCTACTTGACCACCCCAGGTACGGGCTTGGCGGCAGTGACGTAAGGTTCACCTCTCCCAGGAGCGGCGAGATAATACCCAGTTTCCTAAACGAATGCAGCTTCGCAGATCACTGCTATGCCCTGCCCTTCATGCGCTCCACAGAGGCCTGCTACATAAACAAGACCTACGTGGAGGCCATGGGCTATACCCTGCCGGATACTCTGACATGGGACTTCGTATGGGAAGTGGCCGACGCCGCCACAAAGAAAAACGCCGACGGCACATTCGCCGTAAACGGCCAGAAGGTGATGATACCCTTCATATACAAGTCCACCGACAATATGATGATACAGCTGCTGCGCCAGTCCGGCGGCGGGTATTCCAACGATCAGGGCGAAGTGCTGCTTTTCAACGATACCACAAAGGAGCTGCTGTACACCATAGCAAAACACGTGAAGAAGGGCTCCTTCTCCACCTTCAAGATATCCAGCTATCCGGCAAATTTTCTGAATGCAGGCCAGTGCATATTCGCCATAGACTCTACGGCGGGCGCCACATGGATGGGCACCCACGCCCCCCTTTCCGACATAAGCGCGGACAAGCTGGTAGAATTTGAGACGGCGGTAATGCCCATACCCCAGTTTGATCCGGATCACCCCCAAATGATATCCCAGGGCCCTTCAGTATGCGTATTCAACAAGGGCGATCCTCAGGAGGTACTGGCCTCCTGGCTGTTCACGCAGTACCTGCTGACCAACGACGTGCAGATAGCATACTCCGAAACAGAAGGCTACATTCCCGTCACCTCCATGGCGCAGGATTCCGACGAATATCTTGATTATCTTTCCAGGGAAGGGCAGGACGTCGCCCACTACGATGTAAAGATAAAAGCGGTGAAGATGCTGCTGGCCAACTCCGACAATACCTTCGTCACCCCAGTATACAACGGCTCCGCGTCTTTGCGCGACGCTGCGGGACAGCTCATAGAAAACGTCACAAAATCCGTCCGCCGCAAGGAGACCGTAGATGACGCATATATGGACAAGCTGTTTTCAGATGTTACTTCCCTTTACCGTCTGGACGGAGCCGGAAGGGAGAGCATATCCGCAGAAGGCGCAGAAGATCTTGGTCCCCTTCCCGGCCCTTCAAAGGCGCTGCTTTTGTCGCTTTGCGCGGCATGGGCGCTTATAGGGGCGTATACCCTCCATAACGCCGCAAAAAAGCGTAATAAACGGGTTTGATATCCTGCAATGTCTATTGTATAATCATTAAGTCATAAAACCGCTCCCGAAAGGGGCGGCAATTATAAAGGAGAAAAGCAATGAAAAAATTCTTGGCAATGCTCTTGACCCTCTGCATGGTCCTCGCTTTCGCAGGCTGTGCCCAGAAGGCTCCCGAGGCAACCGAAGCCCCCGACCAGGAGGCTACCACTGAGGCTCCCGCTGGGGAAACCCCCGCTGCTACCGAGGAAGACGTCAAATCCGAGGGCGTTATGACCTATGCCGAATATGTGGCGGCCGAGCTGGAGAGCCAGGTTACAGTAGAAACCTACGTACAGGCCAAGCAATCCTGGTGGGAAGACAAGGCTACCGTTTATTCCCAGGATAAGGACGGCGCTTACTTCCTCTACAACATGGCATGCTCTCAGGAAGACTATGACAAGCTGGTACCCGGCACCAAGATCAAAGTCACCGGCTACAAATCTGAGTGGTCAGGCGAAATTGAGATAATCGACGCCACCTTTGAAATAGAAGAGGGCAGCTTCATCGCCATTCCCTTTGACGCCACCGAGCTTCTGGGAAAGGACGAGCTGATCGACCACCAGAACCAGTTTGTTTCCTTCAAGGGATTGACCGTCGAGAAGGTGGCCTACAAGAACGACCAGCCCGGCGATGACATCTATGTCACCTTCGGCTACAACGGCGCTTCCTATGACTTCTGCGTAGAGTCATACCTTACCGGCCCCGATACCGAGGTTTACTCCACCGTTGGCGCTCTCAAGGAAGGCGACGTAGTTGACGTTGAGGGCTTCCTCTATTGGTATGAGGGTGTAAATACCCACATAACCGCCGTTACCGTCGCTCAGTAATCACTGCAAGTACACGGCTCCGCAGGTTCTTCCCTGCGGGGCCTTATTTATTTGATGAACTAATTGTTAAGCTTTGCCGCAGTTTATTGACCCACATGTCAATTTAGATTATATTTATAATCATAAGCTTGATATTAAAAGCATAGGAGGTAATGCCTGTGAAGGATACCCTAAACCCCAACGAATGGATAGTTATGGAGGCGCTTTGGGCAAAATCCCCGGCAACGCTGGGCGAAACCATAGACCGCATAGGCAGCCGCGCCAGCTGGAACTACAAGACATACCAATCCTACATGAACGTCCTGGAAAAGAAAGGCTACATCTCATCAGAAAAGCGCGGCCGGGACAAGTTCTACTCCCCCGCCATATCCCGTGAGGAATGCATAACCCGCGAGAGCCGCGCCGTGCTAAGCAAGATGCAGTCGGATTCTGTAGGGCTGATGATAACCAGCATGGTACGGGAGGGCGACCTTTCACGCAGCGACAGGCTGGAGCTCATGAATATGCTGGAAAAGATGCTGAAGGAGGAAACCGAAAATGAAAGCGACCGTTGATGCCCTCGTTCAGGTGGCTCTCTACTCCGCCGCCATAACGGCAGGCATACTCCTGTTTCGTTTTATATTCAAAAATCGCATATCCCCTAAGCTTCAATACCTCATGTGGTGGCTGCTTATACTCCGGCTGATTATTCCCGTAACGCCGGATATCGGAATACACCTCGGCTTGCAGAGCATACCGCAAGAGCAAGCCGTTCAAGCCGCACCGTCGGCTACCGCGCCGGTTCTGGACGTGGCCCCGGCATCTGTACCCAACACGCAGCCCTCTTACGAAAGCGTCACCCCGGCGGTACAGCCGGATACAGATGTAGCCCCATCACAGCACGTAAATCCCACAAAAAGCACCGACTGGTATTCCATCGTATTCGTAGTATGGCTGCTCGGCGCGATAGGTTTCCTCGGCTGGCTGATATTCGTAAAGCTGCGCTATTACGAATCCCTTCAGCACCTCATGGCAAGCGGGCCCAAGGAGGTCTACGAGCTTTACGACAGGTGCTGCAAGGAGCTCGGTGTAAAGCCGCTTCCCCTTTGGATAGTGAATAAGTCCATGTCCCCCGGCATAGCCTTCTTCGGTGAGCCCGTGCTGCTGGTGCCCCTCTCGCTCTGCAACGACGAAAGCAGACTGCGCTTTGCCCTGCTGCATGAGCTTACACATAAAAAGCGCGGCGACCATTACATGACGCTGCTTCTTAATATCCTTCGCGCCGTGTACTGGTTTGATCCGGTTGTACACTTCGCATTTTCAGAATTGCGATCCGATATGGAATCAGCCTGCGACTCGGACGTACTGGCTTACATAGGCTACGAGCAGAAGCGGGGCTACCTCACCGTGATACTCGACATGTTCTCATATGACACCGAACCCATACTGGGCATGAGCCAGATACGCTCAAAGCGCATGGCAAAGCGGCGCATGAAGGGAGCCTTTATGAAAAGCCGCACCTCTCCCGCCTTCAGGGCGATAACGCTGTGCATCGCGCTGATAATGTCCCTATGCTGCTTCACCACCGCCTGCCAGAGCGCGCCGGAAAAGGATACTCCCGGCATGGCGGCAGAGCAGACGGCAGACCCTTCCGCAGAATCCACGCTTATGCCGGAGACCTCCGCGCAGGAGCCCGAAGCGGTTGCGGCTACCTATGCCTTTGACCGCACAGACCCTAAGCAGGCGGTGGCTGAATTCCTCACCCGCTACCTTGACGACATGGCGCACGGCAACGACGACTTTGGCTTCGACAGCTCGAACAACACCATGTACGACGGGCTGCTGCAATTACAGGGCAACTTTGAATCCCACAAAAACATCGCCCTGCTCAGGCAATGGATAAGCTTCACCCAGGTCCTCAGGGAAACCACCGTCCCCGCGATAGACAGGGGCAGGTTCCAAAGCCTTGAGATCACGGAATTCGGCATAGTAGACCAGCTTTCCGGCGGCATAATGTACGAATACCTTCTAAAAGGGTATTTTAAAACCACCGTGATGGGTACCTTTATCGAAGCGGGGCTGATAAAAGACGGGGATAAATATGTAATAACCTATGTGGATTTCCCTGACAGCAAGGAATATCAGAATTTCTGCGCCGACTTCATAGATTACGCCGAGAGGAACGATATAAAGGACTACAACAAGAACGCATACATCGAGTACATACGCAAGCAGAAGCAGCAGGCTGCGGAAAGGTATCCGATGACGGGAAGCGCCGGATCCGGAGAGGGCTGGCGAACCGCATGGGAAAATGGAGTGCGTTCCGTGCCTTCCGCCGCCTTTGTCCCGACCCAATTTACCGCCGATATATATTACGGCTTCACCATAGACAAGTTCAACACGACCAAAACCTCCAGCGCCGCCGAAAGCCTCGTGAGCATAGAGAGCTTTTCCCGCAAAAACAGGGATCATATACTCGACATAATGGGCGGTACACGCGGCGTACTGCCCGCAGACGTCGATCTTATACAGCATACCATCGGCACGGTGGACTGGGGCGACAACGGTCAGATCTATGGGGGAGTCGAATACGATGTAGATCAGTTTTTCGGCGGCAATGTTTTGGGAGAACGGCTCGTGCGCGCTTACAGCCTCGGCACCGACGGCGGCCAACAGGTGCTCCATACCCACTATTATCTGCTTCAATCCCCCGAAAAGGGCGGTTACGACCGCATAATAACGTTCCGGTTCCTTACCGCAACGACAAAGCCCCCGATAGCCGCAAAGGATGGCGAATGGACTATATATCTCGACGATTCCGACTGTGAACGGTGGCTTAAAACGCTAAGGGCAGTTCAGCCCGCAGCGGAGGCGCCGACGGCAGACGCCATCGCCGCCACCGCGAAGAATCAGGTCGGCAAAGAGTATGTTTTAAATGCCTCCGGGCCGGATGAGTTCGATTGCTCGGGACTTGTGTATTATGTGCTTAACGAATGCGGCATAACTGTCGATCGCAAGGACTGCGCCGGATATGCGCAAAATGAGGATTGGAGCAAAATCGAAAGCCTGGGCGACGTCAAAGCGGGCGATATACTGTTCTTTTGCGGCGAGGACGGAAAAATACGGCACGCGGGTATAGCCGTTTCCTCAAAAAACATGATTGACGCCTCATCGTCACACAGAAAGGTAGTAAAGCGAAGCTGCAATACGGATTACTGGAACCGGCACTTTGCTTTCGCAAGGCGGGTAGTCGAGTAGCTATGCATCAAAAAGGCGGCCTCGTGCCGCCTTTTTGTTACTCCTTATACAGCCCGTTGTAGAGCTGCTTTTTGTTCGTCTCAAAGTCCTCTATTGTGAACTGCCCGTTTTCGTCCAGCTTCCAGCTATCGTCGGCAGGGATCCATATGTTCCGATACTCCATCTCTTCGGCCTTCAATATCTCATAGCCCATATCGTGTAGGGCGGAAAAATCGAGATTAGTCTTTATACTGCCCGCAACGAGGCTGAGCAATGGCAGCATTGCCTCCTTTGTGGCAGTCCTGCGCATATTCTTCACCGCAGATTCTACAAGCTCCAGGCGGCGCTTCAGGCCGCCCATCTGCTCCTCTCCGCTTATGTCGTCCATGGCGTATATCATGCTCTGGCTGCCGTTGAGCTTTTCCCGGCCCGCATTTACGCTCTTTTCGCCAAGGGCCTTGTTTATATAGTCCGCCTCGCTGAAATCCACCTTTACGGTTATACCGCCAAGGAGGTCTATCATGGCTCCCAGCGACGCCGTATCTGTGCAGGCGTAGTACTCGATATCCAGCCCAAACCCGTCGTTTACGGCATTCACCAGGCCGCCGGGGCCGCTGTTCGCATAAATATTACTGAGCGCCGCGCCATTTATCTCCATCTGGCTGTACAGCGCAGCCATGGTCAACCGCTGGCGGAAGGAATCAAAGGACGCTATGAACACCATATCCGCTCCTGCTTTATCGCTGGAAAGGGGCTGGTTCTGCACGATTATGAGGACGCTGGTGATGAACTTGTCTATCTGTTCCTTGGTATATACCTCGTCCTCCCGCTTTTCAGTGCTTCCCCATCCGTTGGTGCTGCCTATGCTATTCAAAAGCACCGCTCCCGACACAACAGAAAGTATAAGCACCGCTGAAAGGCAGCATATGGCCTTTTTCAGCCTTTTTCTTATTTCACTGTCCTTCAATTGCCCGCTTCCTCCGTAGTTGCTGTGGGTACAGGTGAAGGCGTCACGCCATGCAGTTCCCCTCCGTCAAGGTATTCGCCTATAACTATCATGTCGAGCAGCTTGCGAGCGTCGCCTTTGCCCGATGGCCGGTTGATTATCTCGCCGTTAAACACCATTATGGCACTGCCGCCGCCGTCCAGATTATACGCATCCTTCAGACCCATGCGAGTGCAGAGCTCCTTCATCTCGTCAAAATTCATACCTATGGAGTAGCCCTTCTGCCGCCCGTCTATAATTATCAGGCAATAATGCCCGGGCTGATAGTAGCCGAGTATGCAGCGGGGACTTCTGCCCTGCTTCTTTACGTCCTTCTGTGGTTTGGAATCCCGCACCAGCGTAGGGCCAAACTGCCAGCCCTGCCACGCACCTTTTTTCATAGCTTTTTTAGTGCTGAAATCCTCGAATTCGGTCGTGGCCAAGGTCCCGTCGAGATACAGCACGCAGGTAGAGCGCTCCGGCCTTGCCGCTTCGTCAGTGGACAGCGCAGGCGTCACCGTGCCGTACATTCCATAGCTGTTATAGCCCGGCGCAGACGCCGCATCGGGGTCCGGCGTGGGCGTAGCTCTTACCTCCGCCTGGCGGAAAAGCTCCCCGTTGCGTATCACGAGGCCGCTCAAAAAGTCTCCGTTGACCGCCAGTATCGCGTTATTGTCCTTGGCGATCTTTTCCGCAGATTCCCGCTTCCCCCGGTACTTGCCGCTGGAAAAGGCGGTGCGGAAGCAGTTAACATTTCGCATCCATATGTCCGCGACGTAATATGTTACGCCGTCGTCCTCTACCTTGTTTACAGCTATCTTTAGTTCGTCGCTCTGATAGCTGTAATCGGACGCGGCTCCGGTATCATAGTCCGGGAAGCTTACATTTTCTATGTCCCCGAGCTTTGGTACTCTGGTAGGTACCGGCGTAGGTATCGGCGACGGGGTGACACTTATCACAGGCACCGGCGTGGCCTCCGCCGAAAGCTGTATGTGCTTCCGCTGCTCACTGTACAACCTTCCCAGCACGCAGTCTACATATATGGCGGCGCAGCAAAGCAGGGCCAAAACTGTCGTTATGGTCCAAAGCCATCCTGTTTTAAGTCCCTTGTCCTTCTCGCGCCTGTCTTCCATCTGATGATTCTAACCTTTCAAATATACAGCGCGAAGCATACCATCAGTTGACAAGAGCACACAAGCCCTAAAGGCTTGTTTTGGTACGCTCCTGCGTTCTCGTCGCTTGTATTACATCCAGTAGTACTGCGCTCCTCGGCCTTGGATCGCCCTCAAAACAAGCTCTTTGGGGTCTTTGAGTTTTAGAAGCCAAAGAGCATGGCAGAACAAGGAGGACGAGTGCAGAAATACTGGTTGTATTTCAAATGAGGACGACACAGTTATGCCGTGCTGTTTGGCTCCTAAAACCTTGTGTGTCCTTGTCAACTGATGGTAGCATTCCCGCTAATCATATATTATACCAGAATGACGGCGTGTTCATTTGTTAATTTTTTCTGATGTTTTTTCTTTCCGCGCCTATTTGCCCACCCTTTGCCGCATATAGTCGCATATCTTCTCCGCAGCGTCTTCCATGCGCAGCCGCTCTATAGCCTGCGCCATAGCGTCCAGCCTACGCCTATCTTCGAGGAGGCTTACGCACAGCCTGCCAAGTTCTTCTGTCTTTGCAGTCACCGCCGCACCATGCTCCACGAAGAACTCGAGATTACGGCTCTCGCAGCCGCCCACAGCGTCCGCCAGCACCAGCGGAACGCCCTTTATAGCGGCCTCGGTGGTGCTTATGCCGCCAGCCTTAGTGAGATACAGATCTGCGCTGTCCAGCATAAGGGACATATCCTTCACATAGCCCCGTATATGTACGCGGGGGTTTTCTCCGTGGCGGCGGCGCAGCTTCTCCGCCGTCTGTTTATTTGTACCACAAATGACGGTAAGCTCTATATTTTCCGGCATACCCGCCGCTATCTCCGCCAGCACGTCCTCCATGGGCCCGCAGCCCATGCTGCCGCCCATTATGACCATATGCAGCCTTTCAGGATCTAGGCCTGCCTTTCTCTTTGCCTCCGCCTTATCAGTTTTTTCCGTAAACATGCTTCTAACCGGTATGCCGTAGGCCAGTATATTTTCAGCAGGTATGCCCACGGCCTGGAATTCTCCCGTAAGGTCCGGATGGGGCGTTATTGTTGGCAGACCCACCTTTTCGCAGCCCGGGCTTGCGGTATAGTCAGTAGCTACAAAGCAGGCGGGTATCGTCACAGTGCCTTTTTCCACCAGACCCGTCACCATCATTGCCGGGAACAGGTGGGTGCATATCACGCCGTCGTAGCCTCCGGCCTTTATGACCTTTCGCAACCGTTTCGCGCCCCGCCGTATCATCCTGTATGCGGCGGTATGTTTTTTTATATTCATCGGGTGCTTTTCCGCATATTCATACCCTTTGCCGTAAAGCCGTGGGAAATACCTGTACAGCCTCGTGTGCCAGCCAGATACGAATTTCGACGTGCCCGTTGATAAAAACGCCAGCCCGTCCGCAATATAGCCCCAATCTCCCTTGCGTTCCAGCTCCTCTGATATAGCCCTAGCGCAGGAATTGTGGCCCTCGCCGGTATTGCAGCTCAGTATAAGTATTTTCACTCTATTTCACCATACTCCTTTTCTTTTCGTATATCCGGACCAGCCGGGGCCTGTTGTAGCGCTGTATAAGTATAAATGGCAGATTGCCAAGGAGAAAATAAGCCGCGTAAAAAAGCACTCCCCAAACGCCCGGCATTATATAAATTCCAAAAAGGCCACAGATGCTCAGGAGTACATGTATAAGCTCCGCGATACAGGTTTCACGTACCATAAGAAGCAGCGTGTCCGGATCGGTCGCCACCATACGCTTCTTCGGCATAAGCATTGGAAATATCCGGCTCATATCGGGCACCTTTGACTGCCATTTGCTTATCGCTATTTTTTCGTAAATTTTTCCGTCTTTCTCACAATCAAACGCCTTATACGGAAACGCGTTATAATCGAACCATTTTTTCGGCAATATCCGTCCAATTATAAAAAACAGCAGACCTATGGAGGCATAGTAGCCGCAGCATATCCAAAATCGCATATATTGCTCCTTATACTTAATGATTCATTATAACATACATTTCTTAACAAAATAAAGCCCCGCGCCAGGGCTATGCAACTCGGAGCGGGGTACCTTGTCGAACTCTTGCTTCTGTTATTTACAGTTCCTCTATGTAGGCTATGCCAGGCATATCCCTAAGGCACCGTATGATTTCGTCGTGATTCTTATCATGAGACTTAAGTGTAACGTTAAAGGCTATTATCCTGGGATCAAATATTCCTTCAGTCTGCATCTGAAAATTACTAGGCTCAAAGGCATTGGTGCGGATAAAGTCGAAAAAGCTTCTCAGCGGCACATTCTCTTTGAGTTCAATGTAGGTATCAAGCTGCTTTGTGTTGCGGCGCATCTTGAAATCCATCTCATTCAGCAGCGTCAGTATAAGGAATATGCATACCGCACCTATTATAGCAGCTTCATACAGCCCTATGCCCAGCGACAGGCCTATGCATGCGCTAGCCCAGAGACCAGCGGCAGTAGTGAGGCCCTTTATCTGATTGCGACTGGTGACGATTATGGTTCCCACACCTAAGAAGCCTATTCCGCTTATGACCTGGGCCCCCATGCGCACAGGGTCCCCTATGCCATATACCTGATACACATACTGGTTAGTCAGCATCACCATACATGCGCCAAGGCACACCAGCATGTATGTCCTTAACCCGGCGGGCCTGTTTTTCATACCCCGCTCCATGCCTATTACACCCCCAAGAAGTATGGCAAGGAATATACGTAAGACTATTGCGGAGTATGTCAGTTCCCTTATTGTAAGCATCTAAGTATCTTCTCCAGCTTAATTATATATCAGCATCCATGCTTGTAGCAGGCTACAAAATGATTGGGCGCCACCTCGACAAGTTGAGGTATGCCCTCGCGACAGCGATGCTCACACTCAAAGCAGCGATTGGCAAAACGGCACTCGTCAGGCAGGTTAATTGGGCTGGTTATTTCTCCCTTAAGAGATATTCTCTGTCTCTTGTGGGAAAGGTCAGGCACTGGAATTGCAGACAGTAACGCCTTGGTATAAGGGTGTATTGGGTTGAGGAACAGTTCCTCCGCGGATGCCTTTTCGACTATGGAGCCCAGGTACATCACAGCAATCTCATCAGAAAAATGGTTTACTACCGACAGATCATGAGTTATGAATATGTAAGTCAGATTGAGCTTGCTCTGAAGCTCCTTGAGGAGGTTCAGTATCTGTGCCTGAATAGAAACGTCCAAGGCAGATACCGGCTCATCGCAGACTATTAGCTTAGGTTCCATAGCCAAGGCGCGGGCGATGCCTATACGCTGCCGTCTGCCACCGTCCAGTTCGTGCGGGTAACTGTTTATAAGGCGCTCAGCAAGGCCGACAGTTTCCATCAGCTCGAGTACACGATTTTCTATAGCATGCTTGTCGGTAAGTATATGGTTCACTTTTATGGGTTCGGCGATTATCTGGTTGATAGTCTTCTTAGGATCCAATGAGGAGAATGGATCCTGAAAGATTATCTGCATGTCTTTACGCATATGCCGCATCTGGGCATTATTGAGCTTCGTTACATCTTTGCCATTAAATATGATTTCGCCGGAGGTAGGCTCTATAAGGCGCAGTATAGAGCGACCGGTAGTGGACTTGCCGCAGCCAGACTCTCCAACCAGACCAAGGGTATTTCCTGCTTCAAGGTCAAAGCTTATGTCGTCCACCGCATGAAGCATTCCGCTGTTGGTCTTGAAGTATTTTTTAAGGTGGCGTACCTGCAATAATTTCTCTGCCATTTATTTATTCCCCCTCTTGATATGGAAACCCTCCTGCTCGTATGCCAGACAGGCGAATTTATGGGTATCCGTAGCATGTATCAGTTCAGGCCTCCTGTGCTTGCACTCCTCGGTAGCATAATCGCAACGGGGTGCAAAGGCGCAGCCCTCGGGAAGATTGGTAGGGTCAGGCATAAGGCCCTTTATAGGCTTGAGCATGGCCGTACGATTCTTTATATTGGGCAAAGAGTTGAACAGGCCCTCGGTGTAAGGGTGCAGGGTATGATTGAACACGTCCTCAAGGGTGCCCTGCTCCACTATGCGGCCAGCGTACATTACCGCCACGGTATCACATACCTCGGCGACTATTCCCAGATCGTGGGTTATCATTATCATGGAGGTATCGTACTTTTCCTTCAGCTCATTCATGAGCTCCAGCATCTGAGCTTGAATGGTAACGTCAAGGGCAGTTGTGGGCTCGTCGGCTATAAGCAGCTTAGGATTGCAGGCCAAAGCGATGGCTATTACTACGCGCTGCTTCATGCCGCCTGAGAATGCTCATGTACGGTAAGGTAGCACACAAGAATTTGATAGACAGCATCCCACTATTCCACATAGCTTCTCCGTTACATTGGTTTACTCTTTTGCGGTTGAGTTGTATAATAAAAGCGTGAAAAATCGTGTGCAACACATAGTTGCAACCGCTGGTTGCGGAAAAGAAACCGTATTTTGGTGGTGCGCTATCAGCAAAAATTGTACACTGATAGCGAAAGGAGGAACCCATAATGACTTTCGGAGAGAAAATACAAAAATTGAGAAAGGAAGCCGGCCTATCTCAAGAGGAACTCGCTTACCAGTTGGGCGTATCAAGACAAGCAATCAGTAAATGGGAGCGTGATAGCGGATACCCCGAAACTGAAAAAATTGTCCGAATGAGTAAATTGTTTCATGTATCTTTGGATTATCTCCTCGATGAAGAAGATACGAAGAAGCCGGAGAACAGTCCGGACGAAAAAGGCATCTATGTCAGTCGGGAAATGGCAGACGGATTTCTGGCTTACCAAAAAAGAAAAATGATAAAAGTCGGTGCTGCTATTGGCTTGTTTGTTGGCAGCGCATCCCTTTCTTTTTTGGATGCTGAAATAAGTATGATACTATTTATGGTAGTTGTCATTTTAGGGATAATTCTTCTGCTCTCTGTAAAATTAGCAGATAATCCATACAGAAAACTCTGGAAAGAACCACTGCTGTTTGACAAGGCTGTAAAGGCAGAATTAAATACGGCATACGCAGAGAAAAAGAACATCCTGCAATTATTTAACTTGATTGGAATTGCTTTAGTTGCATTGGGATTTTTGCTTTTCCCCTTAATTGCTTCGGTAGAATTATTTTTTACCGATACGATTTCATCAGCTGTGGGAATGATCGTTGCAGGCGTTGGAACTTTTTTGTGTATTTATATGTCTGGCGTTATTCGTGCCTATCGGCTATTGGTTATGAATGAAGCATATCAGCAGAAAGGAAAGTGAGAATATTATGAAAAAAATCTTGATTGCATTCGTGGCAATACTTACACTTCTTTGCGGCTGCCAAGCCAACAAAAATACAAACTCTACCGATTATGGGGATGCTATTTCAAAGGCACAGGAAATAACTGTTATCTCGCCTGATACAGCAGAGGTTATTGAAACAATTACTGATGCAAAGGAAATAGAGGATTTTGTTTCGGCACTGAATGTTGACCAATGGGAATTAAAAACACTGCCAGATGAAGCATCTAAAATCGGTACTTTTGGATTGGCACAAGAGAAAACAATCAAACTGGGACAGACCGATACCGATGGAACACTTTATGATGTTGCCACTATCACACTATACGATGGCTCTTACATCGGCATTAAGATTTACGGTTTAGATGATTTAGATATAATTTTTGCAGTGAGCGAAGATACGGCAAATTATCTAAACGGATATTTTAAGTAAAGCATAGCGGCTAAGATAGCAAACCCAGCCGAGCCTGTCAACGGTCAAGATGAACGGCGCAGACGCGCCGCCGTTGACAGCCCCGCCCGTCTTTGCTGTTCGGTAATCAAGAGGGCGACAGCACAAGATGCTGCCGCCCTCTGCCATTATTCAGAAAGGGGGATTTTCCATGACCGAACACGAAAAGTATCAAGAACATATCCGGCATACACACGATGCCTTTTGCAAGACTGTTATTCGCCACGCTGCCATAGACGCAGCCCGGAGCATACGCAGCCGCCGCAAGCGGGAAATCTCGCTTGAATATCTGATAGAAGAAAAGCACTATCCATTCAGTACCATAGATAAGTATTTTGCGGAGCAAGCTGCCATGAACAGCTATCCGCTTTTCGCCTGTGGTCAGATGGTGCTTTTGGAAAGTCCAGAGCTTGCCGCAGCCCTGTCCGCACTATCACAGATGGAACAGGAAATCATTTTCTTGTACTACTTCCAACGATTGACGCATAGGGAGATTGGACGGAGATATGGACGGGCTGGCAACACAACCGGGCGGCGTATTCAGATGATTTTGCGGCGGCTACGGGCAGAGTTGGAGGGCTTGTCCTATGAACCAGCTACTTTCCTATGAAACAATCGTTAAGGCAAGCGAGGGCGACCCGGAAGCTGTTGCCTCCGTTCTATCTCATTATGCCGGGTATATTCGCTCTTGTGCGAAAATGGATGGACAGATCAACACAGATATGCAGGAGCATATCGTCAGGCGGCTGATAGAAAGTCTGTTGAAGTTCCGCTTTGACCGCTGACAATTTAATACCGCCGCCCATCACAGCGGCACATAAGCAGTAAATCTTGAAAAAGGTTTACTGCTTTTTTTGCGCCCATTTTCAAAAATCTTTGGCAAACTGCACCGCCGGATTGTTGTAGGGAGCAGACAGGGAAAACAAAAAAATTTCCGCTGCATTTGCCAAAACGCACCCTTTTCACCGTTATAGTGGTGAACAGCGGGCAGAACACACCGCTGCAATCGCTATATTGGTGGAGCAAGCCAGTATATCCGCAAACCAGAGCCGCAGAGGAAAGCGGCAGTTTTTTAGAGCAAGATTCTACCACGGTGCCAAAATCCGCATATCTGCGGTTTTGCCCCCTTTGGTAAATCTTGTTGGGGAGTGCCTTCCCCAAACCCTGCTCATGCGCCC